>Ga0210123_1001106_pt1 | contig 14506 bp, 9 predicted proteins | sample Muzzi_PWB_D2_FD_185535 | JGI IMG/M metagenome (GOLD analysis project Ga0210123, IMG submission 185535) | Wetland microbial communities from San Francisco Bay, California, USA, that impact long-term carbon sequestration - Muzzi_PWB_D2 (SPAdes) | ecosystem: Environmental > Aquatic > Marine >... | reverse complement strand
GCAGGTTTTGGAGAAGTATTGGTTTTCATTCAGTCGCCCGAACTGATACGGGAGGATACCATCATTCCGGACGAATTTCCCGAATGTCCGGATTCCACCTACCGTGTGGGGTATGATTGGCTGTATCGCTATGAGCGCGATATAGCTTCTTTTCTGGCGCCATGGTTAAACTCCCATCGCTATGAATTGATTGGCGAAAAGGGTATTATATGTGAAGCGCTCTCCAATGCGTTCAGCCACGGCCATGACAAAGACCCCCTGAAACCCATCTTTTTTAAGGTGTTTTTGGGAGCGCGCGGTTTGCTGGTGCGGGTGACCGATTCCGGCAAAGGTTTTGATTCCAGGCATGTCATCCAAAGCTATCTTCAAAAGAAGATGTATTACCACACCGCGGGCAACGGCATCCATCTGATGGCCACGTCCAGGCATTTCGGGATCTTTTACGATCCGACGGGTTCGGCCTTTCACTTGCTTTACGCGTTTGACTACAATTTTGAAGGCCTGAAGCCAGTGGAAGCCGGCATGCATTAGAGATCACAGAGAAAAAGGTTTTCAATTTTATCCTCTGCTTTCTCTGTGGCGCCTCAACACCTAATAATGTAAATTAATTTTTGCGCGAACCCTAAGGCGGGCAATCGGCGCAGACGGAACGGAACAGGTTGGTGGAAAGATAGCGATCGCCGCGGTCGGGTAGCAAGGTGACCACCGTTTCGGATGGCGACAAATCCTCGGCGATCTGCATGGCGGCCCATACGGCCGCGCCGCTGCTCATGCCGCAGAACAACCCCTCCTCCATGGCCAGGCGCTGGGTGGTGGCGAATGCCGGGCGATCCTCCACGATGATGGTCTGGTCGATATGCCGGGGATCGTAGATGGCTGGCACCAAGGCCTCCTTCAGGCTCTTGAGCCCCTGGATGGCATGGCCCTCAATGGGCTCGGCAGCCACAATCTTGATGTTGGGGTCGTGTTCCTTGAGGCGCCGGGAAGTGCCCATGAGTGTGCCTGAAGTGCCCAACCCGGCGACAAACGCGGAAATCTCCCCACCGGTCTGCGCTAGAATTTCCACTGCCGTGGTCTCATAATGGGCCTTCCAGTTGCCCGGATTGGCAAATTGATTGGGCATGAAGTACCTGTCCGGGCTCCCCTCCAGTATTCTGTGGGCTTCACGGATGGCGCCGTCGGTCTTTTCATGGTGCGGGGTAATAACCAGTTCGGCACCAAAGGCCAGCAGAGTCTGGCGCCGCTCGGTGCTGACGCAGCCGGGAAGGGCCAGTTTAACGCGATACCCTTTGAAGGCACCCACCATGGCCAGACCGATGCCCGTGTTGCCGGACGTGGGCTCCAAAATAATCTTGCCCGGTGTAAGCAGCCCCTCTTGCTCAGCCTTTTCAATCATCCACAAAGCCGGTCTGTCTTTAACCGAACCGCCGGGGTTGGAGCCTTCGAGTTTGGCCAGGATCCGCGCACCCTTGGAAGGCCTGATCCTTTGAAGTTCCACCATGGGAGTATTGCCGATATGGCTGAGAAGGTTGGGCGAAGCAGTCTGATTTTTTAGGCCGAATTCGACGGATTTGATATTGCTGGTGGTCATGGTCTCTCCTTACACGTGCAAACTATGCAATTGTATCTTCCCGCAGTCGTTAACTGCGTTGGTCAACGACCCTGCAGGAGCTATTTAATTGCGGAAAAGACCACAAAAGTCAAAGGTGAAATGTCCGTTTATAACTGTTGGCGGTGAGGCGCCGGCAATCAAAGTCCCTCTGCCGGATCGGGTATGTGATGCATACAGGGAATATCCACCTGGCATAACCCGCAGACGGAGACGTCTATATTGTATTTTTTATTTGTTATTTCAGGCACTTTACCTTCGGTGTAGCGCTGGCAGCGCTTTTTGTCGTGGCCATCGCGATCGATGGCTTTTACCGGACATCGCGCCATACATTTCCCGCAGGTGCCATGGGAATAGAACAAACAATAGGCATGGTGGTCCTGGTAGGGACGAGCCGTGGGGGGGATGTTGAGGCGGGCTACCACGGATCCGGTGCGCATGGCTTTGCCCAGGGGTGTGATCAAACCGTCGCTCAGCCCGAAGGTGCCCAGGCCGGCGGCAAAAGCTGCATGCCGTTCGGACCAGTTTGAGCAAGGCGCATAGGGGCCTTGATCCGAGCGGCTCCAGAAATCGGCGAGCATGGGCGCCACCGCATCGATACCTTTTAGCGTCAGGGATTCCGCCACGTGCTTGCGCAGGGCGTCGTTAAAGGCTTCGCCATGCAAACGGACCCGTGTCCAGCTCTCCGAAGGATGTCTGGTTTGCTCGCTTTGTTCCCGGCAGGTGGCCTTGGTTTGGGGCAGGATCCAGCTGATCACCGTGAGTTCATCACCGGTGGCGAGGGAGGCGCCTGGAAATGCCTTGTGGTAGATCTGCGCCGGTGTGAGATAAAAATCGCCGATGTGGGCGACATATTCATCAAAGAGGGCGTCGCTGCCCGAGCTGAAGCCCACCAGCGGCGCATCGAATGCCGGTCGGGCCATCATATCCGGCCCCAGGCGGTTTTTTGGTGACTGTGCCACGAAATTGGTGATCAGGTGTTCGATCCAGACGGCGGGGTTGTCCAGAGGCTGCATTTTTTTCTCCTGCGGTTAATCATATTACTCCCCCGTTTGCCGCGGTGTGTCAAGCTCGAATTGGCCGCACAATTGGCAGGTCTGGCGCCATCCATGGCATGCGGGAGGATCTTCACACCCCCCACACTTTGCAAACCGCATCGATGACGGCCTTGACCATGGGATCCGACGCCCGCTTGCGGGAGTAAATAAAGGAAAGATCGATGGTTTCCGACATTTTGTCCCAAATGGCCACCCGACCGTCGGCCATGGCGTCCCGGGCCTCCTCCTCCATCATGAGGGACAATCCGATGCCCGAGGAGACCAGGGTGTTGATCAAGGGCTCCTGGTCGGCAATGGTGACTTTTATGGGGGTCAGGTTGCGGCTCTCAAAGGCACCGGCGGCAATTCTGCTGAAGTTGCAGTCCGGCGGGGTCCAGATCCACGGCATTTGGGCGACGTCTGCCCAGTCGGCCGCGGAGAGCTTGTCACCCCATCGGGCCGGCCCCACCACCACCACATTCATTTTCTTGAGGGCGATGGCTTCCAGATCCGCAAAGCCCGGAGCGCCGTAAACAAAACCGCCGTCGAGCATGTTTTTTTTGAAATCCTCGGGTTGTTGCCCGGACCAGCGCTGGAGCAGATGAAAGTCGAGCTCCGGATAATGTTGACGCATATGCGACATGAACAGGTCGATCTTGAGGTAGCGCGGATCGATGTGAAATCCGATTCTGGCAGTGCCCACCACCCGTTCCTTCATGGCGGACGCTTCCTTGTGCAAATCATCGATGGTGGCCAGGGCGAACTCCGCCTTGTCCCGCAAGGTGTTGCCTTCCCGGGTGAGGGTCATGCCCTTGGGGGTCCGAATAAAAAGCGACACCCCCAGTTCTTCCTCCAGGGATTTGATATGCGCGCTGACAGCCGGCTGACTGGTGTGCAGCCGTTCGGACGCCCGGGTCAGGTGTCCTTCTTCTGCCACGGTAACAAAGGTTCTCAGTTGGTAAAGCTCCATGGTGTTCTGTTCCCATGAATGCAGTGAAACAGTCAATGTTTTCGACGTGGGTTTCAGTGGATCGCTCCCGACATTAAGCGTATTTGTAGCCAAATGCAAGGCTGGGTGTCAAATCAGGATTCCTGAAGATCATCATCAGATATGGATATTGGATTAAATTCTTTCAGCGCCATAAATTACAACCGTTGACGTTTATTGCCAAGCAATACAGGAGGTGGGTCATGAATGTACAGCCCAACAACGAGAACATGGCAGCCGGACCCGATGTCGCTCCTTCGGCGGGAAGATTGGATGCTGTCGCAAATTTTGCCATCAGCGTCGGCGGGGTGAAAAAGGGGGACGTGGTGGCGGAGATCAATACCCGTGACGATTCGTTTACCCAAAGGCTGCGCCAATTGGGTGCACGGGTCGTTTCGGTGGACCGCTGGATGTCCCCGGGCGCAAAATCACTTTCCATGGCACCGGCCAGCGTGGATGTGATTATCGCCAGCATGGTCCTGCACCACATGCATTTTCCGGCGGTGACGATTGCGGAAATGAAACGGATGCTGCGGCCCGGCGGTCGTCTGGTGATCACCGACATGGGCAGGATTGGTGAAGTGCTTGCGGGCCGGGAGCGCTGCCGGCAATGGGCGGGGTTTTACATCAGCGATATTCGGCATTGGCTGAAAAGCGCCGGTTTTTCAAATATCATCGTTAATCCGGTACCCTGCCAGCTATTGGGTTTCGATGCCCGACGGTCGAAAGCAGATGGGTGCACGGATATCTTCATGGCCACCGGGACGGCGTAAAGTGTGAAGGGAGAAATATCCGGATCTTTCAGATCCGGATATTTTTCATCAATGCTCTCTGATTCCTAATTGTTCGACGCCAATGCCCGACAGATGGCTGCCACATGGCGATGATCGGTGCCGCAGCAGCCGCCGAAGATATTCAGGTGGGGCAGGCGATTGACCAACTCTGCATACTGCAGCCCGAGATCGACGGGGTTGCCATCATCCAGCGCTTCAGCCGCATCAAGTTCGGCATGGCTCTTGTCGGAAGCATTGGCCCGTACCGCGTGGATGCGTTGCACCCAGGCCTCACCGGCCTTCAGGATGGCGTTGAAGTGGGTGGGATGGGCGCAGTTGATCATGTAATAGGCCGGTCCGTTGTGGGTGGTGCGGTCCACTTCGCCAATGGCATCGGCCAGGGTTTGGCCTGAAGGCAGGCGGCCGTCGGTTTCGACGGTAAAGGAGATCACCGCTGGAATGCCTGCATCCTGGGCGGCCCGGGTGATGCCGATGGCTTCTTCCGTATAGTTGATGGTAAAGGCCGAGACCAGGTCGGCATCGGTTTCGCTAAAAGTTTTGATTTGCGCGAAATGATAGTCCCTGGCTTGGTCCGCGGTCATTTTTTCATCGATCTGGTAGCCGTCCCCCCTGGGACCGATGCAGCCGCTGATGACCATCGGCGTGGTGTCGATTTCCGATTCGCTGCGTAATTCCTGAAGCAGCGCGATGGACTTGCGGTTGATTTCCCTTAAGTCTCCCTCACTATAACCCAATTTACGCCCCCAGTCCCTGCTGGCACGCCAGGTCGGGCTTTCGAGGATAAATCCGGTTTTATTGGCCTTGGCCAGATCGATATAGTCACGGTAATAGCTGCACAGGATCTCATACCCATTGGTTTGGGAAAGCAGGTCAAAAGCTGCAAATTCAGGCAGTTCATATCCATGGTGGAAAACCAGGGTGGTTTCCAGACCGCCGTCGGTGATGAACGGTGCTGAAGACAATTGGGGCAAATGGTTGCGATATTTGTTCATTGCGGGCCTCCTTGGCTCAATGCTGTTGTTGGCGTTTACCCCATGGGCGTAAAGTTGGGCCTCACAATGTAAGGGCGGATTGTGTTTTCATAGCAAATCAGGATCTGGAGTCCTCCAGTATTTCCGTGATCCAACGTTGGATATAATTATGCAGTTGAAAGCGCCTTGGGGTCTATGTTGTCCAACAACCGATCACATTCTTTCTATTAGGATTCAAACCGGCTATGATGGGCCGGCAAAAAAATGTCCGGCAGACAGGCGTCCGATGACCTCCTGGATTTCTAGTCTGGCCTCATAAACTCTTTGGAAAATCATAATGCGCTGAGGTGCAACATGCAAGACAAGGCGTTGAGTCATGGGCTGTGGGAGGAGACGGCACCGCCGTCTCCAAAGTCAAGCCCCATCGAGGGTGAACAGAGTGCCGACGTGGCGGTGATCGGCGGCGGCTATACCGGCCTGTCCGCCGCCCTGCACCTGGCGGAGTCGGGAACGGATACCATTGTTCTGGAAGCCAAAGAGATCGGCTTCGGCGGCGCCGGCCGCAATGTGGGGCTGGTCAACGCCGGCCTCTGGCTCATGCCGGATGACGTGGTTCGCATTGTGGGGCCAGCGTATGGTGAGCGCCTTATCGAGGTGCTGGGCGCTTCGCCGGATCTTGTCTTCGGGCTCATTGAAAAACACGGCATCCAGTGTGAGGCCATGCGAAAGGGCACCCTCCACTGTGCCCATTCCCCCCGGGGGTTCCGCGCGCTGCAGCAGCGGCAAGCCCAATGGCAACGCCGTGGTGCTCCGGTAACGCTTCTCAGCCGCGAGGACGCCGCCCCTAAAATCGGCAGCGATGGTTTTCACGGGGCCCTCCTGGATGAGCGGGCAGGAACGATCCAACCCCTGGCTTATGCCTACGGGCTTGCAAAAGCCGCCAAACATGCAGGTGCCCGTCTCTTCGTAGATTCCCCGGTCACCGATTTGAAACGCGAGTCCAATTACTGGTGCCTGACCACGCCCTCCGGTCATGTGCGGGCCAAGGCGGTAATTTTAGCGACTCATGGATACCCGCAGTACGCCTTCAAGAACCGCGAAAAAGAACTCATCCCCTTTAACTTCTTTCAGTTTGCGACATCGCCTCTACCGGAGAACGTCCGCAAGACGATCCTGCCGGGTGGCCAGGGCGCATGGGATACGAATATGATTCTGTCCTCATTCCGTCTGGACCAATCCGGACGCCTGATTGTTGGCAGCGTCGGGCAGGTTGAAAACAGAGGATATTCACTCCATAAAAGCTGGGCCCGGCGAACTGTCAGGATGATTTTCCCCCAAGTCGGACCGACTTCACTGGAGTACGCCTGGAACGGCCGAATCGCCATGACGGTCGATCATATTCCGCGCTTTCATATGCTGGATGAGGATCTGGTTTCAGTGAACAGCTACAACGGACGCGGTATCGGTCCGGGAACTGTATTCGGAAAACTGTTGGCCGAACTGGTTCAAGGCGCTCGCCCGGACACGATTCCGTTGCCTGTTGCCAAACCCAGAGCTATCCTGACACGAAACCTGAGGGGGCTATTTTATGAGACCGGCGCACAGTTGTATCATTTAATCCAGCGGTGCATTTAAGGCGTACGCCAAGGTATACCCCAATGTTGCGTTAAAAAATGGCGAAAGGCTGGGAAGACCTTATGCGTGTTGAAACCATACCGCATTGAGGCACCGATCGAGAAATAAACCGATGGGTCTATCTTATGCCATCTTTTTTACCCTCTGGCGCCTGCAACGGGTTAGAGGAGCCAGGTTTGATCCCTTTCCGGGTCATAGCAGCAAAAAATGCCGGTGCGCACGGAGTTGGCCAGATGATGGCCCAGGTCGGGGTGAGCGGCTTCGATTTTCTTAATCGCGCTGCGAATGCGCCAGGTGACCGCGGCGCGTGCGCGTTCGGCCGGTGAGTTCAGCCGGCGGGCACGACGGCCCACGCCCATCGCGCTGGCAATATGCTCCGTCAACTGGTCCAACTCAGCGTTCAGTTTTTCCGAACGGCCCAGATCGTTCATCGCTTCAGCCTCCTGGATGGCGTCGCGCAGGTCTCTGATGCGTTCCTTGTAGGACCTGATCGCCTTGGCGTCCATCACCTGTGCATCCTCACTCATGGTGTCCGGGTTGCCCATCATCTGTGTACAATGTACTTCCGCACCCGGGGTGTTCAGCAGGCGTGTCAGGTCATGGAAGCCTTTTACTTCCGGTAGCTGAACCGTGGTGCCGGCATAGGTAATTTGCCACAGCCCGTTGGTATTCTTAAAGGTATTGTTCTGCATGGGAGGCATTCCGACGGCGAGAATGGGGGCGTCGTCCATCGTGTCAGCTCCAGTCCGAAGGCCGGCGGTTCTTAATCCCTCGATCAGGTTGGCCATATCGGCTTCATGCTTGTAGGGATTGGCCATTTTTTCCCAGGCGATGATCTCTTCGGGGCCTGGTTGGCGATCGGTGATGATTTTTTTATGAAAGACCTTTTTAAATATATGAAGATAACGGGCCGCTTCTGTAAGCTTGCCCATATGGGCGCAGGCCGCCGCGATGATGGCTGGTAAATCGATCCACACATCGGTCAATGGCCCTTTAAGGGCCGTTTCGATGCAGGCCTTGTATTTGCGCTGTACAAAGTAAATGAGCGCGCCGCCGGTGAAATACCATATGTTGCGATAGGGATTCAGCCGCAGGGCTTTGCGGAAAAGTTCTTCACCTGTATCGGCCTTGCCCAGAAAAGCTTTGCAGGTAGCGATCTGGATCAGGTTGTCGGCATCGTTGGCGTTCAGTGCCAGAGATTGTTCGATATGCTGCTCCGCCAGGTCGAACTGGCGGCGATAGAGCAGAATTCGTCCCAGGATCAACTGGGTGACATGGTCTGCATCATCCAACCCAATGGCCTGCTTGGCATATCGATAGGCGTTGCGTTCGTTTTCATCCCAATGTTCCCATAGCTGGCAGCTCCATTCGTTGAAGTAAGAGAGGGAAAGGCCAGCATAGGCACGGCTGTAATGCGGGTCCAGGCTGAGCGCCTGTTGAAACGTCTGCCGGGCCTCCCGGTCCGCTTGCGGCGAGCCTCTGCGCAGTTGATCCATGCCGCGCAGCCAGCAATCGTAGGCCGCCAGGCTGGTGAGCGGTTTTTTTCGGGAGGCGGCCAGCAGGGCCTTGTCTATTTCGGTAGAGATCGCCCCGGAAACCCGCTCGACGATGTCGTCCTGAATCTCGAAGATTGTATCCATGGGCGCATCGTAGCGCTCTGCCCAGAGAATACGTCCGTTCTCCGTCTCGAGCAGTTGGGTGTTGATGCGAAGGTGTTCTCCTTTGCGCCGCAGGTTGCCTTTGAGCATGTAATCGATGGAAAATTTTTTGGCCAGGACGAGTGTGTTCCTGGCTTCAGCGCCCATCTTTCTGGAGGTATAGGACGAGATGACCTGCAGGCTGTGGAAGCGGGAAAGGTCGGTGACTATATCCTCCATAAAACCGGATGAAAGATAGTCGTGGTCCGGGTTGCCGGAGTGATTCTCAAAGGGCAGGACCGCCATACAAACCGAATGGATGTTTGAATCATGGTTCATGCTTGTTCAACTCCCTGGATCCTGTCGGGTACCCCCCAATTAAGGCTAATGGTTATAAAATACAGAGGAATGTCAAAGGCGCCGTGCGCTATCATTCTTGCGAACAATATAACCTCAAATGCGCAAAAGTCGACCGGGCATCCAGGTATCGGCGGGTCTGTCTCCCCTGGCATGCGGCACCCTGACAGTCAGAAGTGTGGGTGGCGTATTACGCGCTTATCAAGCTGCAAAAGAGCTCGCTCTCTCTTTTAAGACTATGTGGGGGACCCGCGGCCACGATGCAACCCTTCCTCAATAAAACTACTTGATCCATCTTATCGATGGCTTCGGCACGATGGGTCACCATGAGAATGGTTTTATCCCTTCCGTGTTGCAGCAGATTCAACATCATGGCCTCGGCGGTTTCGCTGTCCAGGCCTTCGGTGGGCTCGTCCAAGGCCCATACCGGTGAATCGCACAGCAAGGCCCGGGCAACGGCCAGCCGCCGGGCCTGCCCGCCGGACAGCAGGCGGCCAGCTTCGCCCACCCAGGTCTGCAATCCGTCCGGCAAGGTTCGTAAAAAATCAACCAGCCGCACACATACCAGGGCTTCCATGATGCGCGCCTCCTCAGCCTGGGGATTAGCCAACAGGAGGTTGTCCATCAACGTGCCGTTAAAGATATGGGCCCGCTGATCGACGATGCAGATACTGCTGCGCAGGGTCTCTTCTGAGAGGCTGGGCAGAAGGTTGCCGTCCAGCCGAATCTCGCCATGAGAGGGATCTTCGAAACGGGCCAGGAGATAGAGCAATGTCGATTTGCCGGCTCCGGTGGCACCCATAATGGCGGTGCGCTGACCGGGTTGAATCTTAAAGCTGACATTTTGCAGGGCGGTATGGTTCGTACCGGGAAACCTAAAGCAGACCTGGTTAAAAGCGAGCTCGCCGGCGATGGGCGCCGTACGGCAGGTGTCCGGAAATATCACCGCCGGTTGCAGCCGGGTCACCTGGCGCAACCGATGGGCCGCTTGGCGTGTTTGCCCCAGGTATTGGTAGGCATTGGCGAGGGGCGCCAATGCCTCGAACCCGGCCATGACGGCCAGGATGAGCATGGCCAGATGCGGGCCCGTCAGGGTCCCGCTATCTGCCGCTTGCGTGCCGAGGACCAATATGCCCACCACAGCCAGTCCGCTGGCAAGGCCCATCAACGCCTTGCTCAATCCGGCGACCTGGCTCATTTTAAGCTGGCATTGAACCAGGGCCTGGTGCTGAAGTTGTACCTGGTCAAGAAAACGTGCCGCCGCGCCGCAGGTGAGCAGGGCTGCCAAGCCATGGATGCCATCCACCAACACTGTGCGAAGTTGAGCGGTATGTTCGTTGAGTTGCCGGGCCCTGGTGCGGGCTGCTCGATCGGCGATAAAGGGGATGCCGGCACCCGCCATGATGAAGAATGCGCCGCTGAAAAGGGCCATGGGCGGATGGTAGCAGGCCATGAATCCAACCAGTGACGCCACCACCACAGCCGCCACCGCCGTGGGCGAAAGCACGCGCAGGTAGAGATTGTCCAGGGTATCGATATCGGTGGTGATGCGGGTCAGCAGGTCGCCGCTATGGTGCCGTCCCAAAGGTGCCGGCGTGAGCGGCTCGAGGCGGGTGTAGCACCAGGTGCGCAGGGTTTCCAGAATGCGGAAGGTGGCATCGTGGCAGATCACCCTTTCTCCGTAGCGCGCCGCCGTGCGCGTCATGGCAAAGAGGCGCACCCCGATGCTGGGCAGGAAAAAGTTAAACGCTTTGGCCGCGGCCACATTGAGTCCGGCATACGCCGTGGCGGCGATGAACCAGCCTGACAGGGACAAGAGTCCGATGACGGAAAATGTGGCCAGCAGCGCCAAAAGGCCGCCCAATGCCATGGCTGCCCAATGGCGCCGGATCATGCCCAGGAAGGGAAGCAGAGCGGAATCATCTTTCCCGCCGGAGACTGTGCTGGTCACCTTATCGAACATAATTAGTGATGCTCACGCCATGCCTTGAACGTTTTTGGTATTTTATGTTTGAAATCATTATTAAAAAACGATATTCGCCTTGCCACAAGCCACAAGCCACAAGCCACAAGCCACAAGCCACAAGCCACAAGCCACAAGCCACAAGCCACAAGCCACAAGCCACAAGCCACAAGCCACAAGCCACAAACAGGAACCACAGACCAGGAACCAATAACCAAGATTTACAAACGCGGCAACAGTGCCCCATGGGTCTGTTTCAGGGTGTCGAAAGCCCCTTGGGCGACCAGTTCACCCTTTTGCAGAACCAGGATGCGCTCTACAAGCGTGAGGGCCGCCGGACGGTGGGTGGCGACAACCAGCGTGCGGCCTTTGCTCCATCGATCCAGGGCGGATAAAATATTGCCTTCGGTGGTTTTGTCCAGGCTGGCGGTGGGCTCGTCCATCAACAGCCAGGTTGTATCCTTGATAAATGCCCGGGCCAGGGCTACCCGTTGCGCCTGCCCCATGGACAGGCCCAGGCCCTGCTCGCCTACCCGGGTGTCAAGGCCGGCGGCCCGTCCCTGGGTGAACTCAAGTACACCGGCCTGCTGCGCCGCGGATACGATTTGGGCCTCGGTGGCGTCCGGGCGGGCCAGCGCGATATTGTCTCTCAGGCTGCCGGAAAAGAGCATGGGCTGCTGGCCGATCCAGGCGCAACGACGGCGCCAGGCGGTGATATCCAGATTGGCCAGGGGTACCCCGTCCAGCAGGACTTGGCCGCTGCCCGGAGCAATGAATCCCAACAGCAGGTGAATCAACGTGCTCTTGCCCGAGCCGCTTTCGCCCACCACGGCGATGCGTTCACCCTGTGCGATGGTCAAATTTAACGCGCGGACACCCAGTCTCCGGGCGCGGTCGTAATGCACGGATACATCCTTGAATTCAATTTTATCCGGTTTTGGCGCGGATGGATTTGCTTTCGGTAAGGGTGTTGGAAGCTCGGTTTGGTCGAAAACCTTGAGAATCTCCTCAGCCGCCCCTACGGCATCGGCACGGGCATGGTAGTGGGTGCCCAGTTCCCGCAAGGGCAGAAAAAAGTCCGGGGCCAGCAGAAGAATAAAAAAGCCAGCCGAAAAGGGGAGAGATTTACCATAAGCGCCAAATTCGATGTAGCCCAGGTAGTACATGCCCAAATAGACAGCCACCAGAGCGATGCCCATGGCGGAGAAAAATTCCAATACGGCCGAGGATAGGAATGCCACGCGCAATACCGCCATGGTCTGTTTGCGGTAGGCCCGGGATGTTTTCCGGACCTCAATCACTTGGGCTTTGCTGCGGCCGAACAGTTTCAGCGTGGGCAGCCCCCGCAACACATCCAGGAAGTGGGCGCTCATGCGGGCCATGGTCTGAAAATGTTTCTGGCTGATGCTTTCGGCGCCCATGCCGACCAGGATCATGAACAGGGGGATCAGCGGCGCGGCCACCAGCAGCATCCCTCCGGCCGCCCAGCTGATGGGGAAGATAAAGGCCAGCAGCACCAGCGGCAGCAGGGCCGCCAAGGCCAATTGGGGCAGAAAGTGGGCCACAAAATTATGCAGCGCTTCCACCTGCTCTAAGGCGCTGCTGACCAAATGACCGGCGGGCAGGTGGCTGATGCGCACCGGGCCCGCATTGACCATATGGGCCAGAAGATCGCACCTGACCTGGTCCCTTACGGCTGCGCCGGCCCTGAAGCCGCTCAATTCCCGGCACCATGCCAGGCCGGCCCGTACCACGATTACGGCCAGCAGCAGGAGAAGACGGTCGGTTAAGCGACTGTCACCCGATGCTGGCATGAAAGTGTCGTGCACGATGCGAGCGAGCAAGGCAGCCTGGCCCACCAGCAGCACCCCGCTGCCGATGCCCAATGCAATGGATAGCACCAACCAGGAGCGGGCCGCGCGGCTATGGGACCGCAACCATTGCAGGGAAGTGCCGCTTTTAGCAGTTTGGGCGGCGTTCATCGAATGGATTTCCTGTCCTTTGGCCTATGAGAATTGACATGCAGTGGATACCTATATTAGATTCCCTATCGGTCTTAAACGATCCCGGCTTAGGATCTTTAGATCATCAGATAGCACATAACGCATCGTTGTTGAAATGCAGAATACCGCATCGCGCGCCACCCAAGCTGTATGTTGGGCATGCCCCGACCAGCAACCGTGAACCGCGCATAAGGAGTTCCATCCATGCTACCCACTGAAGGATTCGTTGAGCTGTCCAGGTGGCAGTTTGCCCTGACCACCATGTACCATTTTATTTTTGTTCCACTCACCCTGGGGCTTGCTTGGATTCTTTTCATCATGGAGTCCGTTTACGTGATGACGGGCAAAGAGATTTACAAAGACATGACCCGTTTCTGGGGTAAATTGTTCGGCATCAACTTTGCCCTGGGCGTGACCACCGGGCTGACCCAGGAATTTCAATTCGGCCTCAACTGGTCCTATTATTCTCACTATGTGGGCGATATCTTCGGCGCGCCCCTGGCCATCGAAGGGCTGATGGCTTTTTTTCTGGAGTCCACCTTCGTGGGACTTTTTTTCTTCGGCTGGGACCGCTTATCTCGACGGGCCCATCTGATCGTGACGTTTCTGGTGGCCCTGGGGTCAAACCTGTCCGCGCTCTGGATTCTGGTGGCCAACGGCTGGATGTCGTATCCTGTGGGGGCGGAATTTAATTTTGAAACCATGCGCATGGAGCTGTCCAGCTTTTATGAGCTTTTCTTCAACCCGGTATCGCAAGTCAAATTTGTTCACACCGCGGGCGCCGGCTACGTTACCGCCACCATATTCGTGCTGGCGGTGAGTTCCTACTATATTCTGCGCGGGCGGGATCTCGCCTTTGCCCGCCGATCATTTGCCGTGGCGGTGGGGTTCGGGCTGGCCTCCATTCTATCGGTAATCGTTCTGGGTGATGAAAGCGGTTTCGTCACCGGTCAAGTGCAAAAGGTCAAGCTGGCGGCCATGGAAGCGGAGTGGGAGACCCATGAACCCCCCAGCAGTTTTACCCTCTTCGGTATTCCGGACCAGGAGGCGCAGCGCACCAAAGGCAAGGTCAGCATTCCATGGCTTGGCGGCATCATCGTGACCCGATCCCTGGATCGACCGGTCACGGGAGTAAAGGACCTGATCGAGGAGAGCCGAACCCGCATCAGAAGCGGGATGGTGGCCTATGGGCTTCTTGAAAAGATGCGCAGCGGCGACAGATCCGATGGCACCATAGAACAATTCAATAAGCACAAGGACGATCTGGGGTACGGTTTGTTGCTCAAGCGATATACCGAGCGGGTGGTGGATGCCACCGACGAACAAATCGAGCTCGCTGCCCGGGGTACCATCCCCAACGTGGGCCTCATGTTCTGGAGCTTCCGTATCATGGTGGGGTTGGGGTTCTGGATGCTGGGATTGATCGCCATCAGTTTCTACTACTGTGCGCGCCGGCTTTTTCATAAGAAGCGATGGCTGCTCCGGCTGCTGGTCTACAACCTGCCGGTGCCA
>Ga0210123_1001104_pt1:0-12500 | contig 14517 bp, 14 predicted proteins | sample Muzzi_PWB_D2_FD_185535 | JGI IMG/M metagenome (GOLD analysis project Ga0210123, IMG submission 185535) | Wetland microbial communities from San Francisco Bay, California, USA, that impact long-term carbon sequestration - Muzzi_PWB_D2 (SPAdes) | ecosystem: Environmental > Aquatic > Marine... | reverse complement strand
GGGTGTCAACTCGCGGCGAATCCGATGCCTCGAGAGCCGGTCTTCGGCTCTATTTCGGGTTCCGCGGGCCAACGAATATAGACCTCGGAGAAGCTCGTGCAAGGCCGCCCCTTCAGGAGCAACGTGGAGGGCCGGATCGTCGCCGTCAGTTGCTGAGAATCCCGCCCCACGCGAGCTCGAGAACCCCGAAAGGGTGAGCGACGGGATTCGAACCCGCGACCTCCAGGGCCACAACCTGGCGCTCTAACCGACTGAGCTACGCCCACCGCGCTCCCTCTTGCCGAGGGGTGCCTAATGTACGCGAGTCGGGCCGCGCCACAAGACGCATCCCCGCCGAGCGGCCCGATGGGAGCTCGCGCGGTACCGAAAACGGCACGCGGTCCGTATGTTCGCCGCATGACGGTCGTCCTTCTGGCCGGTTACGCCTCGAAGCCCGCATTCCTCTGACGTCAAGATACAGCCTATATATGTCGAAGCTCGCTATCGGAATCGTCGGCCTCCCGAACGTCGGGAAGTCAACCCTGTTCCAGGCCCTGACCGAGATCTCGGTCCCTGCCGAGAACTACCCTTTCTGCACGATCGATCCGAATGTCGGCGTCGTGGAAGTCCCGGACCCACGGCTCCAGCGCATCGCCGAGCTCGTCCAGCCTCGGGCGGTCGTGCCCAACGTCGTCGAGTTCGTCGACATCGCGGGGCTCGTCGAAGGGGCTTCGAAGGGCGAGGGGTTGGGCAACAAGTTCCTGCAGCACATCCGTGAAGTAGATGCCGTCTGTCACGTCGTACGGTGCTTCGACGACCCGACGATCGTGGAGACGGGCGCCGCGGATCCCGACCACAGCCGCTCGGTGATCGAAATCGAGCTCGAGCTGGCCGACCTGGAGGTGGTCGAACGGGCGCTTGACAAGGCCGAGCGGCGGGAACGAACCGGCGAAAAGGAAGGCACGATCATGGCGAAGGCGCTCCGTCGACTGCGGGACGCGCTCGCTGCCGGAACGCCCGCCCGCCGCGTGGAGCTGGACCCCGAGGAGGAGCGCCTCGTGCGCTCCCTCAACCTCCTCACCAGGAAGCCGATCATGTACGTGGCCAACGTCGGCGAAGACGAAGCGGCAACGGGATCGGAGCGGTCCCGCCGCCTCGCGGCGGCCGTAGCCGAGGACGACCCGGGCGCGGAAGTCGTCGTCCTTAGCGCCCGGCTGGAAGCGGACCTGCTAGCCCTCGATCCGGCCGACCAGCGCGAGTACCTTGAAGTTCACGGTCTGGAGCGGAGCGCGATCGGCGAGCTCATTCGGGCCGGATACCGGTTGCTCGGATTGACGACGTTCTTCACCGCAGGCGAGAAGGAAGTCCGGGCGTGGACGGTGCACGCCGGCGCCACGGCGCCCCAGGCGGCGGGAGTCATCCACAGCGACTTCGAGCGAGGGTTCATTCGCGCCGAGACGATCGGCTTCGAGGATTTCGAGAAGGTCGGCTCTCTGAAGCGTGCCCGCGAGCTCGGACGCATGCGCCTCGAGGGCAAGGAGTATGAAGTGGTCGACGGCGACATCATGCTCTTCCGGTCCGCCACGTGACGAAACTCCGAGGCGCCCGGGAGCGTAGTATCGGTCGGACGGTGGGCACCGGCGGCGGCGCCCGCGACGTGACATACCGCGCGGAGATTTGATGAACGAGCCGGATCAGCCGTACGACGAGGGATACAAGCAGGGGATCAGTTATGGCCTCTGGTGCACCTGCCTGTTCGGCCTGTGCGGGACGCACCGTATCTATCTCGGGAAGTATGGAACGGGGATCCTGTACCTGCTCACCTTCGGCCTGTTCGGCATCGGACAGTTCATCGACCTGATTCGCATGCGTCAGCTCGTGGCCGACGCCAATATCCGCGAAGGCTACGCGCTGCACCCGCGAGCCGCCCACCAGCTCCTGATGCAACAGCGCACCTCTACGTCCGCCGGAGCCCTGAAGAAGGCGGAGAAACCCCTGCGCCTCCGGTTGCTGGAGGCCGCGATGGTGCGTGGCGGCGCGATCTCGGTGACCGAAGGCGTGGCGGCGACTGGCGCTGGCTTCGAGGAAGTGGAGGAAGCGCTCCGGGGACTGGTGAAGGCCGGCTACGTGGACGTCGACAACGCACCGGGCTCGGGCGTCGTCATTTATCGCTTCACGGAGTTCGGGTCGACCGCCACAACCTGATCCGCTCGACCGTCGCGCCGATCAGTCCTCGGCGGGATCCAGGGTCTCGAGCTTTCGCTGCATCTCCTCCGCCGCGGTCGGCGCATCGAGTCCTTCCAGGACCGCCGACATCCAGGAGCCATACGTCGGGTTTGCCAGCACGATCCACCGGCGTCCCCACTTGCTCTCGTACTCTTCCACGAGCTTCTCCCGGACCGCGACGCTCTCGCCGCGCGCGCCCGACACGAAATCGTTGAGGTCGTCACCCGCCAGCAACACGATCCGATAGCGCTCCGCAATCCACGTTCGCCGACTGGCCTTGTCCGAGCCCCATCCCTCCCGCTCGTTCTTTAACAGCACCACATCGTCAGCGCGCCCGGGCGGGAATCCGACGGCCGCGAGATTGCGCCGGGTACCGTCCTCAAGGTTGGCGAGGCGGTTCGTCACATAGAAGACTTCGACGCCCAATTCCCGCGCCCGTCGCGCGAACTCCACGGCCCCCGGCACCGGTCGGGCCCGGGCTTCCTTCACCCACTCGGCCCAGGAGGCCTCGGTGAATGGCGCATCGCGCTCGATCAAGCGTGCCGCATACGGCGAATTGTCCAGCACCGTCTCGTCCACGTCGACGATCACTGCCGGCGGCAGCGCGCCGGCGCCGCTCACCTGCTCGACAGCGGCCGTCCAGCTCGTATCTGATACGGCTTCAGGCAACAGTCGCGCGGCGGCGGCCCAAGTTTGCCGGGAGAGTGCCTCGTATTCGGCGGACGTCTGCATCCACAGCGTCGCATCGAGCACGGCCAGGGCGTTGGGGGACGGCAAGTCGCTCCCGGCCGGCTCGGCCGCGGGGGGCGCGGCGGGAGCGCTGGCACACGCCGCCAGCAGCGGGAGCAGCACGATCGGGAGCCGGCGATGGGGGTGGAATGAAAAGCGATTCATGAACGCTCTCAGCAGGAGATTGGGGCAATTTCTCACAGGGAGTTTCGCAAACGGGACGAATTGTGTAAAGTGCGCGTAACAATTCCGCGTAGGAGGCCATTCAGTGAAACCGTACACGATTCTGCGCTCAGCGGCAGCCGCGATGATCGCGCCGGTCATTGCGCTCTCATTGCACACCCTCATCGGTGACGTGCTGAGCCTTCTCCCCATGCGCTCGGCCGACTGGCGTTTCGTCGTATTCTCGTTCTACGGCTATCTGTTCCTCGGTTTCATCTTCGCCGGCGTCGCGGCGAAGCTCGCCCCGAGCCGTGGGCGCAGGTTCATGAACCTCACGATCCTGGGCAGTGTCGCGGCCGGGGTGCTGCTGGCGCTCGCGACGAACTACGCGGGGGTCGCGGAAGTCGTGATCGCCCTGGCCGTCGTCACGGGCGCTATCGGATACAGCCTTCGCATGAGAGGCTTTACCGCCCCCCTCAGCACCGACTGACGATCCCGAGCCTACAGCTCAGAAGAACGTCACCGCCAGGATGACGAGCAGGATCACCATAATCACCATGTACGTCTTCTTACGCCCGCCGTTGGATTCCGGCATGAGTGCCTCCCTCCGCATCGTGAGTGAACGGGACCTCGTGTCCCGCACGAAGAACGAGCAGCCTCAATAGAAGACCTGGCGCAGCAAGGGACGGAACCACAGGAAGTCCTGGTTCACCCACGCCAGGATGAGCCAGGCGATTCCGATCCATATCCACAGGCCCGCGATCTCGCCGCGCTTCAATGTCATGGTTTCTCCAGTCTTCGACGCACGTGATGTCCCGAAACGTGATTGGACGCACGCTGCTCGATTATAGTCGACCCGACCCGACCCGCGAAAGCGTGTACCCGTATCGGCTTGTGACGACGAACTCTCAGTCGTCGACGACGCGTTCCAGCGTCCGGCAGAGCACGTTGAAGAACGGGGCCACGGAGCCGACGCGGACGCGTTCATCCGGCGAGTGCGGGAACTCGATCTGGGGACCGAAGGACACCATGTCCATCCCCTCGTATTTCTCGCCGATGATCCCGCACTCCAGCCCCGCGTGCATGGCTCCGACCTCCGGCGCTTCTCCCATGACGTCCTCGTAGGTCGCGCGAATCCTTGCCAGCAGCGCCGAGTCGACATCGGGCTGCCATCCGGGATACGGCTCGTCCTCGGTCACTTCCGCCCCGGCCAGTTCCCCGATCGATCGGACGCGCCGGCGAACGGCCCGCAGCGACCCGTCGATCGAGCTGCGGCAATGCTGCATGATGAACAGCCGCCCGTTTTCGGGACGCGCGACGGCCAGGTTGACGCTCGTCTCCACGAGTCCCGGAAGGTCGAGGCTCATCGCCATGACACCGTGCGGCAGCGCGCCGAGCAGGTCGAGCACTCGTCGAGAAGTCTCGGCCTCCCACGCCTCGGCGACGGGCTCCGCGGTCTCGATCGCATGGCGAAAGCCGGGATCCGAACGAGCGAGCTCCCGGACGGTGACCGCGAAGGACTCTTCCAGGGCGGCGCGGCACGCCCCCCGGTCCTCCGGATCAGCCAGCCAGAGGACGGCGGAGGCTTCCCGCGGGATCGCATTGCGCGCGTTGCCCCCGGACAGCAAGACGACTCGAACGTCGACCTCGTCGGCCGCCGCGAGGACCGCCCGGGCCAGGATGCGGATCGCGTTGCCCCGCTGAAGGTGGATGTCCACGCCGGAGTGGCCGCCTTTCAGTCCGGCCACCGTGACCCGCAGCGCCTGGCCGCCGTCCACCGGTCCTGCTGACAGGGGCAACCGCAGAACCGCGTCACCACCCCCGGCGCACCCGATCGTGACGACGCCCTCTTCCTCGGAGTCGAGATTGATCAGCAGCCTGCCCCGCAGCAGGTCCTCGGCCAGGTTCTTGGCGCCAGTGAGGCCCGTCTCCTCGTCGATCGTGAACAGAAACTCCAACGGACCGTGCTCGATGTCGCCCGCCTCCAAGATGGCCAGCATGGCGGCCACGCCGATCCCGTTGTCCGCTCCCAGGGTCGTGCCGTCGGCCGTCAGCCAGTCGCCCTCCTCGACCGGACGGATCGGTTCCGAAGCGAAGTCGTGCTCGACATCGGAGTTCTTCTCCTGGACCATGTCGAGGTGGGCCTGCATGATGACGCCCGGCGCGTCCTCCCGGCCGGGAACCGCCGGCTTGCGCACCACGACGTTGCCCGCACCGTCGACGTTGGACTCTAGGCCCGCGCGATCGGCGACTTCCAGCACATACGCGCGTGCGGCATCCTCCGACTTCGAGCCGCGGGGAATCTGCATCAGCCGGTCGAAGTGCGACCAGACAGCCTTCGGGGTGAGATCAGACACGAACGTGGGCAACGAATTCTCCCGGGAAGACAGGATTGACGACTCGAACCCGACGTTAGCGACGAACGCGACGCGCGTCCACGCCGGCCCGTCACGGACCGCTGTTCGTGCCGCCCGGCGGACTCTCGTGTACAATCACGGCATGAACATGAAATCAGCGCGTTCCGTCCTTCCCCGCCCAATCCCCGCGGTATTCCTCGCGGTTCTCGTCGCCGCGGGCGCCTGTGCCTCCGCGAACAGTTTTCGGGAACGAAACCGCCAGAACCTCGAGCAGCTTCGCGTGGGGATGACGCGCGGCGAAGTCATCGACCTCATGGGCATCGGCGAAAAGCACCAGCTGGTCGGCTCCGAGACGCAGGGGCCCGTCGGCACCGGTCGCGACACGATGGGCGTGATGTCGGTGCGGATCCCGGTCGGTAACAACGCCCCGGTTCTCTACAACCCACAGCGCAGCGAGATCTACACGGGGGACGGATCCAGCTGGGAAGTCCTGTTTTACTATACGCACGTCGTCCGGGATGACGGAATGGTGACCGACGACGAGCTCACGCCCCTCGTGCTGCGGGACGACACCCTAACGGGATGGGGCTGGACGCACTGGGCCGCGCAGAACCGCCGCCACGACCTGGGCGCCGAGATGCCGGATCCCCTGCCCGACCACGCGCTGGCTACCCCGTGACGATCTCCTCGATCTCGTCCATGATCGCGCTCATCCGCCGCATCAGCGCCTCGTACGGCTCCGCCGTGGCCAGATCGACGCCGGCCTCGACGAGCTGATTGTACGGATACTCGCTGCCGCCGGAAGCCAGAAGCTCCCGATAGCTCTCGGCGGCCCCTGGCTCCTCGCGCCGGACCCGCTCGACCAGCAGCGACGACGCCGCGATCGACGTCGCATACTGATAGACGTAGAAGTTGTAGTAGAAGTGCGGGATGTAAGCCCACTCGACGTTGTACGCGTCGTCCACGGTGAGCACGCCCTCGTCGTGGCCGTGGTAGGCCCGCTGCAACTCGCCGTAAAGCTTCGTGAACCGATCCCCCGACAGCGTGTCGCCTCCTTCCACAGTCTCGTGGATCCGCAGCTCGAACTCCGCGAACATCGTCTGTCGAAAGAACGTACCGCGCAGGCTCTCGAGCTCACGGCCCAGAAAAAACAGACGCTCTTCTTCCGTATCGGCGTCCGCCAGCATCCGATCCATGAGCAACGCTTCGTTGAACGTCGACGCTACCTCGGCCGTGAAGATCGAGTAGCGGGAGTCCGCGAACGGCTGGGCACGGTTGGCGAGGTGTGAGTGCATCGCGTGGCCCCATTCGTGGGCCAGCGTGGAAACGGAATCGTAGGTACCCTGGAAGTTCATGAGCACGAACGGGTGCACGTCGTACACGTGGCCGTTCATGTAGGCGCCCGACCGCTTGCCAGACCGCGGCTCGACGTCCATCCATCGCGCCTCGAGGCCGTGCGAGAGCACGTCGACGTAGTCATCGCCGAGCGGGACCGCCGATTCGGCCACCAGGTGCCGCGCCTCGTCGATCGTGTACTCCAGGTCCGCTTCTACGAGGGGTGGATAGATGTCGTAGTAGCGAAGCTCGTCCAGCCCCAGGAGTCGCCGCCGGATGCCGAAATAGCGATGGAGCACGGGAAGGTGTGTGCGGGCCGACTCGACGAGCTGATGGTAGACGTCCACCGGGATACGGTTCGCGTCGAGCGCCCGGGCCAAACAGCTCGGATAGCGCCGCACCTTCGCGTAGAACATGTCCTTCTTGACCTGGGCGAACAGGGTCGCGCCGCAGGTCCGGGCATACGACGTCCACACGTCGAAGAACTTCTCGAATACGAGCTTTCGATTCGCCCGGTTCCGGGACTCGCGATGCTTGCCGAACGCCGACTGATCGAGCCGTACCTCCGTGCCGTCGGACAGCTCGACCGTCGGCCACGGTGCATCCGCGTTGGCGAACATGGCGTATACGCTCTCGGCCGCGTCGCTGAGCAATCCCGAGGCCGCGATGATCGCCTCCTCCTGCGGACCGCGCGTGTGCTCGGCCCGGCGGAGGATGTCGTCGAGGGTGTGGGCGTAGTCCGCCAGGCCCGGCTCGCCGGCCACCCAGCCCTCGACGGTCCCCCGGTCGGCCGCGAGAATCGCCGGCTCGATATAGCTCGCCGCCTCGGAGAGCCGGGTGGCGAGCAAGTTGGCGCGCGCCTCCATCTCGGCGGTCTCGCCCCTCCGCATGTCCTCATGGTACCGCATGGAGGCGTAGCTCGAGGCGGCATAGAGCCGTTTGAGCGTCTCGTGATAGAGGTCCAGTCCCGATCGCAGTGTGTCCGGGTCCGCCGTCAGCCGGTCCTGAAAGTCGCCCAGAGCCTCGATGCCGCGTTCGATCTCGACCAGCTCGGCCGCCCAGGCGTCCTTCGTCCTGTAGATGTCCTCCAGCCGCCAGCGCAGCGACTCGTTCACCGCCGTCGTCTCACTCATGCTCCGTCCTTCCCGCCCATGCGGTAGACGATCTCGTACTCGTCGGGCGTAACCGGTTGCACGGACAACCGGCTGCGCCTGTTGACGACCATGTCTCCGAGGCCCTCCGCCTCCTTGAGCTCGGCCAGGGGCACGAACTCCGGAAGCCGCTCCACATACTCGATGTCGACCATGTACCAGCGCGGGTCCTCGGGCGTCGCCTTTTCGTCGTAGTAGTGGCTGTGGGGGTCCCGGGCGCTCGGATCCGGATAGGCCTCCTTCACGACGCGGGCCAGGCCGACGATCCCCGGTGGATTCGCGTTGCTGTGATAGAACAGGACCCGGTCGCCGACCTCCATTTCGCGCATCAGGTTGCGCGCCTGGTAGTTGCGGACGCCGTCCCAGTGGGTACGGCCGTCCCGGGCGAGATCGTCGATCGAGTAGGTGTTGGGCTCGGACTTCATCAGCCAGCAGCGGCTCATCGGCTCGGCTCTTCGGCTATGGGAGCGCGGCACCGCGAGCGGTACGCGCGTCGGGGTCGAACGGACGAAAACAGCATACGGAGCGACCGATCGACCGCAAGCGCGACTTGCCCCCCCCGCGCCCCCTTCCGAAGTTTCGGCCGTCGAGTTTCCCGGCATGCGGCCGGACAGCCCCCGAACTCGGATCTACATGCCTGACACGCCTTATACGCCGACCGCGCCGCCACGGCCGGAACGTTCGCATCCGTTGGTGCGGACGCTGGCCGTGCTTGGCCTCCTGTTCGTGTTTCTGCTGGGCGTCAACGGACTGGGCGACGGCTTCAAGGCCCTGGGGGGCGATGCCCTCGATGCCTTCTTCGCCACCACCAGCAACCCGTTCATAGGCCTGATGGTCGGCGTGCTCGCGACGACCCTGGTTCAGAGCTCCTCGGTGACGACGTCCCTGATCGTGGGGCTGGTAGCGGCCCCCGTGCATCCGCTGCCGATCGCCAATGCCGTCCCGATGATCATGGGGGCGAACATTGGCACGACCGTCACGAACACCATCGTGTCGCTGGGGCACATACGCCGCCGTGAGGAGTTCCGTCGGGCCTTCGCCGTCGCGACCTGCCACGATTTCTTCAACTTTATCGCCGTGGCTTTGCTGTTGCCCCTGGAGATGTTCACCGGCGTTCTGCGGCGCACGGCCACGGCGCTCACGGGTCTGCTCGCGGGCGTCACGGGCGTCGAGTACGACAGCCCGCTGAAGGGGGCGTTGAAGGGGACCCTGCGCCCCGTGAAGGATGCGCTGCACACCATCGCGCCCGAGCGCGCGGCCGAGATCATGCTCATCATTCTCTCGGGCGTGCTGATCTACCTGGCGCTCACCCTGCTCGTGCGAGTGATGCGCACGGCCGTGCAGACCCGGGTCGAGTCCATCGTCACGGCGGGTCTCGAGAAGAGCGCGCTGATCGGGATCATCGTGGGCATCGTGGTCACCTTCATGGTGCAGTCCAGCTCGATCACGACGTCGCTGCTCGTTCCACTCGCCGGCGCTGGCCTCCTGACCGTTTCACAGGCGTTCCCCGTCACCGTGGGGGCCAACATCGGGACCACATTCACCGCGATGTTCGCCGCCCTCGCGGCGACGGGTCCCAACGCACAGTTCGGCCTCACGATCGCGCTCGTGCACCTGCTGTTCAATCTGACGGCAACCTTGCTGATCTTCCCGATACCGCGCATCCGGGCGATTCCGATCCGGGCGGCCGAGCGGCTCGCCGCGGTGGCGACCCGGTCCCGCCAGTGGGCCCTGTTGTACGTGATCCTGCTGTTCTACGGTGTTCCGGCGTTGTTCGCCCTGCTTAACCAGATTCTGTAGAGAGATGAAGATGTTACGCGAACTGAAGGCCCTGTTCAGCGCACATGAACCCCTGGCTGAAATGGGTGAAGACTTCGCCCGGATGATCGCGCTGACCGGAGAATCCGTGCGACAGGCGGGCGACGCGTTCTTCAGCCCCCATGCCCTGGATCCTACCGTGGAGGACGAGATCCGCAAGCGAGACATCCAGGTCAACAAGCTGCAGCGCAAGATTCGCCGCCAGGTGGTCGCGCACCTCAGCCTCGATCGATCACGCGGGGACGTTCCCTATTGTCTACTGGTGATGAGCCTGGTGAAGGACGTGGAGCGACTGGGCGACTACGCGAAGAACCTCGCCGGCATCCGCTCGCTTCATCCGGATTCGCTGCCCGAGGATGCGATCGTATCCGAGCTCTCGAACATCCGCGACTGGGTCGCTCGCGAGTATCCCATCCTCTCGCAGGTGTTCGAAACGCACGACGCGGAGAGGGCGGGTCAGCTCATCGTCGAGGGGCGCAAGCTGACGCGTCGCCTCGACGGAATGATCGAGGAGGCCATGAAGACGGAGTATGCCGCGCCGACGATGGCCTTCCTCGTGCTCGGCATGCGGTTCTACAAGCGCATCGTCGCACACATGGTGAACGTCCTGACGGGCGTGGTCCAACCCCTGCACAAGCTCGATTACTACGACGAGGACTGGTAGGCGCGCTGCCTCGCTTGCTTTGAGGCATCGCCTCGTGGATCAGCCGTCGCCTCCCTCGGACATGGGCAGGGCGCGTACACCGTGGATGAGCGCTGAGATCTTCGCGGCACCCCGTGCGCTGAAGCCCTCTGATGCCGCCTGCTCTTCGGCCTTTCGGATGTGCTTTCTGCGACTCCCGGGATACCCCTCCCACACCGCAATGAAGGGCGCATCGACGTCTCGATACGCGGCGGAGACATCTCTCATGCTATACATAGAGAACGCCCCCGACGTGAAGACGAACTCCCGGAGGAATGCGATGACGCGAACATCCAGCGACACCCGGTCTACCGGCTGGCCCGCCCTCCCCTACGAGACATCGAGCGACACACTCGAAACAATGCACCTCTGGGCGCAGATCGTGGGCAAAGTCCGTCTCGCCCTGTCGCCGTGGGTGAACCACTCGTGGCAGGCAACGCTCTATCCGACGGCGCACGGCCTTTCCACCGGCCTGATCCCGCACGGAAGGCGCAGCTTCGAGCTCGAGTTCGACTTCGTCGACCACCGGCTCCGCGCGACACCGGCGGACGGTCCGGACTGGCAGATGCCGCTGATGCCGCGGACTGTCGCCTCGTTTTACGAGGAACTCATGGACGGCCTGGCCGGCCTCGACCTCGCCGTCCGGATTCATGGCCGACCGAACGAGTTGCCCGAGCCGATCTCGTTCGCCGAAGACGAGGTGCACTCGGCCTATGATGCCGACTACGCAAATCGCTTCTGGCGGGCCCTGGTCAGCTCGTACCGTGTTCTTTCGTGGTTTCGGGCGGGCTTCCTGGGCAAGTCTAGCCCGGTGCACGTGTTCTGGGGCAGCTTCGACCTCGCGGTGACCCGATTTTCCGGCCGGGAGGCGCCGCTGCACCCCGGCGGCATCCCCCATCTCCCCGATCGTGTGACCCGCGAGGCCTACTCTCACGAGGTCTCGAGCGCCGGCTTCTGGGCCGGCAACCCGATGGTACCCTATCCCGCCTATTACGCGTATGCCTACCCGACACCCGCCGGCTTCGACGCCGCGGACGTCGAACCCACCGATGCGACGTGGAATGCCGAGCTCGGTGAGTATCTCCTGCCCTACGAGGCCGTGCGCACCGCGTCGACCTACGTAGCCACCGCGAACCTGGGAGACTGGGATCGCGAAGCCCTGGAGTGCGGACGCGAGGCGCCGACGGACGCCGAGTGGGACGTCGGCTCGTGAAGCCGTCGGATGCGCACAGCGATCCGCATGGCGAGCAGCCGCTATGCTCAGCAGGCGCCAATCTGGCCGATGCACGCTACGCCATGGTCCTCCTGCACGGCCGGGGTGGCTCCGCTGCCGACATCCTTGCGCTCGGCCGCGCAATGAGCCGTGGCTCTCCTCCGCTCTCGGGCGCCTCGAGGCGTTAATTCATGAGCTGGGGGCCGCGGGCTTCCCCACCGAGGCCGTCATCCTGGCTGGCTTCTCCCAGGGCGCCTGTCTCGCCACCGAGTTCGTCGCTCGCCGTCCCGCCCGCTACCGGGCGCTCTTCGCCTTCACCGGCGGCCTCATCGGCCCGCCGTTGATGGAGTTCACCCACGAGGGCGACCTCGACGGGACGCCGATCTACCTCAGCGCCGGCGACACGGTCCCTCACGTACCCTGGCACCGAGTGGAGGCGACCCGCGAGGTGCTCGAGCGCATGGGTGCGCGCGTCCGGCTCCGCCGCTGGCCCGGGCGGCCGCATACGGTTCTCCGGGAGGAGATCGACGAGGCGAGAGAACGCCTGCAGAGTACGACCGCCGAAGACTGACTCCCGACCCACCTGCGCCCGCCCGCCCGGACTTCCCCACCACTGCTTTCCCCTCCGTCGATCGACGGGTTCGAATGTTGCTCCATACAGGGCAGGGCCGCAGACCCCAGGAGACCGGTCTACGCCTTGCCAGCCCGGTCCGAGACATGGACGAGCATAGTTATGGAGCGCCGGATCATGTTACATACCCAGCAATTACGTCATAGTCACGATGTGCGACAAGAGGTCCGCACCCCCCTGTTGCCACCCCGCTCGAAAGGGAGGATTCGCTGATGCA
>Ga0210123_1001100_pt1 | contig 14546 bp, 10 predicted proteins | sample Muzzi_PWB_D2_FD_185535 | JGI IMG/M metagenome (GOLD analysis project Ga0210123, IMG submission 185535) | Wetland microbial communities from San Francisco Bay, California, USA, that impact long-term carbon sequestration - Muzzi_PWB_D2 (SPAdes) | ecosystem: Environmental > Aquatic > Marine >... | reverse complement strand
CGTTGCATAAAAGTCGTGGACCTCAAGTGTCCATCCAGCGGCATGCAAGATCAAAACAACATGGAAAATGTTCGGCTGCTTGGACCGCACGATCAAATCAAATTTGTCATTGCCGATGAACAGGATTTTCAGTTCGCACTTTCCATCTCAAAGCGCCTGGCTTCTGATATTGATGCGGAACGGATTCTCTTCTCGCCGGTTCATGGGATATTGCCTGCTGATCAACTGGCCGGGTGGATGCTTGGATCCCTGGCACCTGCCCGCCTGCAAATCCAACTGCACAAGTTTCTGTGGCCGGACAAAAACCGTGGTGTTTAACCTTCAACATTCAATATTATTTTTATTTTACTGTAATTTATATGAAAAAAGCTATTGTATTATCCAGCGGCGGGCTCGACTCCACAACGGTTATGGCCATGGCGCGAGACATAGGTTTTGAGATCTTCAGCTTGAGTTTCGATTATGGCCAACGCCATGCTTTCGAACTGGACGCCGCACGCCGAATTGCCGAGTTTCTCAAAGTCAGGAAACATCTGGTTATCCGCATGGACCTGCGGGCCATCGGCGGTTCGGCCCTGACATCCGACATTGAGGTTCCCAAAAAACGCACCGTCCATGAAATGGAGAAGGAGATCCCGGTCACCTATGTGCCGGCGCGCAACACGATTTTCTTATCCTATGCCCTGGCATGGGCTGAAGCAATGCAGGCGAACCACATCTTTATTGGCGTGAACGCGGTGGATTACAGCGGCTATCCTGATTGCCGCCCGGAGTTCATCGCTGCCTTTCAGACCCTGTCCAATCTGGCCACCAAGATGGGTGTTGAGGGCCAAGGTCGCATTGAAATCCACGCCCCCCTGATTCATATGACCAAGGCTCAAATCATACTGACCGGTGATCGGCTGGGCATTGATTACAGCATGACCCACAGTTGCTATGATCCGTCGTCCGATGGACGTGCATGCGGTCACTGCGATAGTTGTATTTTGAGGAGCAAAGGATTCGAAGATGCCGGAATTATCGACCCAACGATCTATGTGGGCAAAGCACCGCCTCATACGGTTTAGCTGCAATCTTATCGCTTTTCCCGCATCCACATCAATCCATAAGACTTGAACCGTTGAGGGGCCCATCGTCCCTATGAGAATCGCACTCATTCATTACCATCTCAACACCGGCGGCGTCACCAGCGTCATTCGTCAGCAAATTGAAGCGCTGAAATCATTTGGCTGGGAAGCCGTTGTGATATCGGGGGCAGAAGCCGACGACAGCTTTCCGGCGCCGGTAATCACACTGCCGGGCCTGGGCTATGACAATCCATTGAATTTACGCCAATCGCCTGAGGCCATTGCCGAAAATATACTCCACCGTTTGTATGCCCACTGGCCCCAAGGCGCGGATCTGATCCATGTCCACAACCCGACCCTGGCAAAGAATCGACACCTGCAAGGTGTACTTAAGATCGTCCAACAATCCGGTCCTCCCTTGTTATGCCAGATCCATGACTTCGCCGAAGACGGCCGTCCCGAGGCCTATTACCAGGAAGATTATGTGCAGGACTGCCACTTCGCAGCCATTAACCAGCGGGACCACCGCTTGTTAATCCAGTCCGGCCTTCACGCTGATTGCTGCCATCTGTTGCCCAATGCCATCTCTCCGCTGTCCGCCACCAAATCCGTGCCCCTGAAAAGCGCCTGGGTGCTCTATCCAGTTCGGGCCATCCGCCGAAAGAATATCGGTGAGGCGATCATGCTCTCGTTCTTTTTTAGCGAAAATGAACAACTGGCCATTACCCTGCCGCCCAAAAGCCCGAAAGATGTTGAAAGCTATAACCAATGGCGGCAGTTTGTTAACCGTCATGGCCTCAGGGTCAGGTTCGAGGTCGGTGTCGGTGCCGATTTTCAAACCCTCATGGCAGCATGTAAATATGTGCTCACCACCAGTATCACAGAAGGCTTTGGGTTCGCATTTTTAGAACCCTGGACCGCCCGCAAGGCTTTATGGGGGAGATTATTGTCGAGCAGCTGCCAGGGTTTCACGGAACATGGCGTGGATTTAAGCCATCTTTACACGCGACTCCGGGTGCCGTTGAATTGGGTTGATGAACATGTACTGGGCAACTATTGGAAATCCGCTTTCATGCGGGCGGCCAATGATCTAAACTTGGATCAAACAGCTACCGATGCCGATGCCGCCTGGCGCAGTGTCAGCCATGGCGGTAATATCGACTTTGGCTTGCTGGATGAATCCTATCAACAACAGATCATCCTGAAAGTGCTGACAGAACCCGCAGCCGGCGATCGGCTCAAGGCGCTTAATGCTTATTTGCATCATCCCGGACCGCCGGAAGCCTTTGAAACGGTCATCGAACATAACCGCAGGGCTATTCGCGACTTGTATCAGCTGCCTAAATATGCTCAGCAATTAAAAGAGGTATACTTGGCAACTATTAAACGGCCGGCTCGTCACACCATAGACAAAACGGTTCTGGCATCCGCTTTTATGAATCCCCGGGAGTTCAGCCTACTTAAATGGGGGCCGCTGCATTGAAGAACCAGTTATTGGGAAGGCACTTCCATCCTTTGAAACCATTGCCCACGAAATTGTCTCCCGAAGGGCAGCTAAGACCTCCGGTGCGCTGCCTGCTATGCGACATCTATGGAACCTTGTTGATCAGCGGCAGCGGCGATTTGAACCAGACCCATCAAAAAACACCCCCCCAGCAGGCCATCGTTGAGCTGATGGCACGCTATGGTGTCGGTTGCACCGATACAGTGCTGCACCGGAATTTGCAGGCGGCGATTCGGGAAACACACTGCCGCGCCAAGGCCAAGGGCATCGATTATCCTGAAGTTGACATTGTCAAGATATGGTCGCAACTCCTGCCCTCGCTGGCAGCGACCGAAGTACGCGCCTTTGCTGTGGAATACGAGATGATCATGAACCCGGTTTGGCCGATGCCTGGCTTGGTGAGCTTGATCAAGACCTGCCGGAACCATGACATTCGCCTGGGAGTTATTTCCAATGCTCAGTTTTTCACACCGCTGCTTTTTGACTGGTTTTTAGATGCAGATTTGCAGGCTCTGGGATTCGATCCGCAACTGATCATTTTTTCTTACCGATATGGACGGGCCAAGCCATCCCCCCTTCTTTTCAAAATGGCCGCCGACCAACTGCGAATGTCTGGTATTGATGAACATGAAGTGGCCTTCATTGGAAATGATGTGCGCAATGATATCGCACCGTCGCAACAGACCGGGTTTCAAACCATCCTGTTTGCCGGAGATTCCCGTTCGCTGCGCTTGAGAACCGATGATCCCGGCTGTAACAATGTCATACCCGATTTGCGCATCACCCAGTTGAGCCAACTGGCATCGTACCTGTTCGAGAATTGACCATGGCGATATCCATCGCAATTTCAGACGGAAGGAGATCCAATGCCTGCTGCCCGCAGATCCAAAGGAAAGGCCCGCATAAAAACATCGCAAAATTTGTCTTTCAAGTATGATTTCGGTCAAAATCCGGAGATGGACGCCTGGTTTACCTCGTTCTTTATCGAAAACCATCTCGACTATTACACCTACCCAGATCATGCCGCCACCGAAGAGCAGGTGCGTTTCATGGTCTATACCGAAGGTGACGAACGCTACTACCCATGCTCGGATGAAATGTTCGAAACCATTATTTCTCGGAAAAAATCTGCATTTATACAAAACTACTATAGCCGTGCCCTGCAGAATATCCTTGAGCTTATCGAGCGACAGATTGAAGACCCGTATGAAAAAGCCTATCTGGAGGCGCTGATGCTCAATAAGCATAAACGTGAAACCCGTGATGAGATAATGATCCCCTCGCGGGTAGAAAAACGTTTGATGAGCATTTATTTAAAACGCACCCAGATCGGCGATCCATTTCTGGCCGAAAAGACCCAACGCAATCAAAGGGCTGCGGAGATTCTGGCATCCCACGCGTTTACCGAGGCCCTCAATTATGTGGAAAAAGGTCGTATGAAAAAGCCGCCGGAGACCTTGACGGACATCAAATCCCTCATTGCAAGGGTCGAATTCGAGCGTTTCCTGTGCACGGCCAATACACCGGAATTATGGCTTGACGGGCGGCACCCTGTGTTTAATAAAAATTATTTCTTGCATATATTTAAGCAGAAATTCCAGGGCGACGGCATTGTCCCTTTAATGGATCTGGTGGGCTTCGGGGAGAAACCGTTTCAGAAACGAAAACTGCTTTGGCTGGCGGATGAAGCCGGCCAAGTGGTCATGGACCTGGCGGTGATCCGATTCTTGGTCTCCCACGGCCACAAGGTTATTGTGGCTTTTAAGGAAGGACCGCTCTACACCAAGACCACCATAGGCGATGTTCTCAACGATCCCGTACTGCAGGACGCCATGTCCAATGCCGCCATCCTCGATCAGCCGGACATGAGCAAGAATGAAATGGTGCGCACCTTGCGAGGAGATGTACCCATATTGGGATTATCCGACGGCTCCAGTGAAGCCCTGAACCTGCTGCTCACATCCACCACTTTTGCGCGCGTGTTCAAGGAGGCCGATGCCGTCATATCCCGCGGCCCGGATCAATTCCGTCGGCTGTTCGACACCCACTTCCAATTTACCCAGGACATCTACAATATTTCCACCGATGAAGAAGGCGGCCTGTCCATAAGCTGCAAGCCACGCCACCCTGAAGTCATCAAATTTTCACACAAAGACCTGGAAGCCAAGGCTCAACACATTATTGATCAAATGAAGGCCGCCAAAGCCAGGGGCATGACCGTAATTTTTTACAGCGGCATCATCGGATCCATTCCCGGCAAGATTGAGATGGCCAAAAGGATCATGTCCACATTTGTCCGGCACCTGACTGAACAGTCCGCCCTCACCTTCATCATCAACCCTTCAGAATATTATGAGCCCGGCATGGATGCCGACGATTTGATGTACATGTGGGAAATTGTGCAACGCTCCGGCCACATCGATATCTGGCGGTTCCAGAGCTATGATGATATTGATCAGGCCTTTCAGCACATGGACAAGAAAATTCCCCCGGAGTGGGTGGGCAAGGATGCGACCTTTTCCACCGGCTGCACCAAAGAAATGGCCATCGCAATCGAGGTTCAAAGGCGACACCCGGAAATGCAGCTCATCGGACCGCCCAGAGAACGTTTCACGCGCCGCCAGGATTATGGCATTGGCAAGATGTATGACCGGCGGTTGTCGGACAGAAAATGATGCGACCCGGCTAGAAAGCGGTAAGACCTGAATTTATTCAACTAATTGAGCAGGTCGTCAAAATCTTCTTTGGTACGAGGGTGTCCGGATGCCCATGTTTGTATCTTTTCCGACAGAATTTGAGCATCCACCGGTTTGGTGATGTAATCATCCATGCCGGCTTCAAGGCATTTTTCGCGGTCTCCCTTCATGGCGTTGGCGGTCATGGCAATGATTGGCAGGTTATGCCCGGCCGATCGAATGGCGCGGGTGGCGTCGTAGCCGTCCATCTCCGGCATCTGCACATCCATAAGCACCAGATCAAACCGGTTGGCCTGAACGGCGTCCACGGCTTCGCGGCCGTTGTTGGCCACTTCGGCGCAATATCCGAATTTGCGCAAATGGAGCAAAGCCACCTTCTGATTAACCATATTGTCTTCGACCAACAGAATTTTCAGCTTCTGCTTGCATGTCTCGGCCAGCGAATGTCGTGTGACAATTCCCTTTCGTTTCCCCGGGGCATCGTTATCAGACTGGCCGAACACGGTCATGATCGCATTGAACAACTGGGACTGTTTGATCGGCTTGGTCAGATAGGCATCAAAGCCGGCTTCTCTGGCGCGGGCAGCATCTCCCCGGATTCCCCGTGATGTCAACAATACCAAACGCGTGTCTTTTATCTCCGGATGATCCTTGATTGCTCTGCCCAAGGCCTCGCCATCCATCTCCGGCATCATGAAATCGATAATGGCCATATCGAAAGGCATGCCGTTTTCCGCTGCCAAAATCAATAGAGCCAGGGCCTGATGGGCCGCCGAAACAACGGTGGCATAACACTTCCAGGACCGCAGATAGGACTGAATGATCTTGCGGTTGGTTTCATTGTCATCCACGGCCAGGATGCGTTTGCCCTGGATATCCGTGGGAAGGATGCGTTTCCAGGATGATCTATTGGCATGCGCCTGTTTCTTCAATTGCGCAGTGAACCAGAATGTTGAACCTTTGCCTTCATCGCTTTCCACTCCGATTTGCCCGTCCATCATCTCCACCAGACGCTTGGAAATGGAGAGGCCCAAGCCGGTGCCGCCGAATTTGCGCGTCGTGGAGCCGTCCACCTGGGAAAAGGATTTGAACAATCGGTTGAGCCGAGCCTTCGGGATGCCGATGCCGGTGTCCTTCACGACAAATTGGATTTCAACACCTTCCGAGTGTTCATCAATGAGCGTAACTTCAATCACCACCTCACCTGAGGAGGTGAATTTGATGGCGTTGGTGGCCAGGTTCAAAATAATCTGGCGAAGCCTTCCGGGATCTCCCTGCAGCAGCGACGGCAAATCCGGATGCACGTAATTGGCAAATTCGATCCCTTTTTCATCCGCCTTGATGGAGACGAGCTCGGCGATCTTTTCCAATGTCAGGCGGAGATCGAAATCGATATGTTCAAATTCAAGCTTGCCCGCCTCGATTTTGGAGAAGTCCAAAATATCATTGATGATGGTGAGCAGCGCATCGGCGCTGTTTTGGACGGTTCGCGCGTAATCCCGCTGCTCGGTGGTCAACGGCGTGTCCAGCAGCAGGCTGGTCATTCCCATAACGCCATTCATGGGGGTCCGAATCTCGTGGCTCATGTTGGCCAGAAATGCGCTCTTTGCTTTGGTGGCTTCTTCGGCCGTTAGGCGCGCCTGAATGAGTTCATTTTCAACCCGCTTCCACTCGGTAATGTCTCTTAGGGTCTCGATGGCCCCGACCACCTTGCCGTTGGAGTCAATCAAGGCGGAGGCCGCGGCAAAAATATGGACGGTTTCGTTCTTGAGGTGTTCTGATCGGGTCTCTCCGAACAATGTATGCCCCTCCCGTTTGAAGCCGTCATACTTTTGCTCGTAATTATTGTCCGGATTGAGTACCAGGTCGATGAGTATAGGCCGTCGTTCGCCGTAGAAAGGGATGGCATACGCATACTCGCCCTTGCCGAGGATGCTGTCGCATTGAATTCCAGTCACGCGCTCCATGGCGCGGTTCCAGGCGATTACTTTACCCTCCCGGTCGATCACCAGGGTGGCGTCCGGCAGAAAATCAATGATCGATGACAACCGGCGCTCGGATTCCTTCAGATCGACGGTACGTTCGGCCACCCGCTGTTCCAATTGCCCGGTAAGATCGCGCAGATGTGCCACCATGGTCGTAAAAGCCAAACCCACATTGACCAGGGCTGCATTCATACTGTTGAAGGCATTGGCCATAACCCCCAACTCATCGCCGGCCCCAATCTTCACCGACGCTCCGTCGAACTGGAAAGAGACCGACAAATCGCCCCCGTTGACCGCATCCATGGTATGCACCAGGCGCGGCAGATCCTGCTCGGTCAGCTTGGTGGCCGCCCGGGTGACAATGTTCAATGTGGTTGACATGCGGCGCGCAAAAAGCCATGTCGCCATGCCGCCCAGAATAGCGGCCACCAGAGCCACAATGCCGAATACACGGATCATGACTTTATAGCCCTGGGAGAAAACGACGGTTGAATGGTTGATTTCATCTTCATAGACCGAAGCGCCGATGACCCAGTCCCAGGGTTCATAGTAGGTCAGACGGGCAATCTTCCAGCGAGGTGAGGGGTCGTCCGGATTTTTCCACGTATATCTTTCCGTGGCGTATTGACCGGGTTTGCATGCTAAAGCTTTATTGACTATCGATTGGACAAACAGACGTCCCTGCGCATCGGTGCTGTCCCACAAATCCTCCCCATCCCGCCGTCCGTCTTTGGATACGATGTAGCGGCCTTTATCGGCGCCCTTGCCGCCGAGGATGAAGACATAGCCGGATTTTCCGATTCTAAGTTTCAGGATGGCGCTGCGTAGGGATTTGATGGAATTGTTTTCCACCCCCACATGCAGCACGCCGATGATCTGTCCATCCTGATCGTACAGCGGTTCATATGCCGTGACGTGCCATGCATCGGCCGCATATGAAATACCGCGGTAGATGTCGCCTTTGATGATGGTCGATACCACTGGATTGGGTTGGCCATCCGGATTCATCGCGGGAATGTATGTGCCGATGGCACGGGTCCCATTTTTATTCTCTACGTTGGTGGCCACCCGCAACAAATCACCTTCGGGGCTGATGCGCTGCAATATGGTGCAGGTATCGCCCACCAGGCGTTTTACATGATCGACCACCGGCACTTCGACCCACATCTGCTTGTCCTGGCCAAGCCAACGGCCGTTGACCATCATTTTCGGAATCTGAAGATTCTCAATCGCGTTGGTATATTGGTTGGTTGCTCTCCAGGGAACCGTCTGGGCCGAAAGATAAATCTGCCCGGACTGGTCCAGGACATACCGCGCCACATTGAGATCATGGTTGACTTTTTGCTGGATTGAATCGTCCTGGGCTTTGACCAGATTGTAGATGCTTTCGGTGATGTGGTCCAGGTCGGCGTTCACCAGTTGAATGGCCTCTTTGGTGGCCCTTTTGCTGAGCACACTGCCTTGCCAAATGCCGACGAACACCAATGCGGCCGCTGTGATGACCACGCATCCCAGTCCCAGCAACATCAGCTTGGTCCGTATGGTGATTGCCTTAAGACGATGTTTCATACGAGAATTCCTTAACTCAACACACATAATACGGTATCGGTAAAAAAGGGCCGGGCTTTAATTTGAATGGGACTTGAGGCCACTATAAAATGCTGGGCAGGCATGCAAAATCTTAGGGTCGGTATTTGTGTACCTGCGGTGAGCATGGGGTGGGGCCGGCTTTTGCCCCTTTGCAGAGCGACGCATCAGCTGAAGCACGGCCATAATAGAACCGGGGTATCCAACTTAATGTAGAGCTCCAAATCCCCGAGACAAATGGCTTTCAGGGCTGACAATTGGTGGGCATAGAGCCTACCAGTGCCGGCGTCGGATATCTTTCGCCGCACTGCCGGTGAAAATCCGAGGGTATTGTTTCAAATCCCCTGGCTGAGGGGCTATATAATTGTGGGCGGTCACCTGCAGTCCCAGGTGCTTTGAACTTCTCAGGGCCTGAATATATTCCGCCGTACGATTCATCGGGATGATCTAATGGGCAATTGATATTTATTTGCTTGAATATACAAAATCTTTTGCTATATTAAGGGCGATATTTGCAATGCAGAGGGAAGATTGCCCATCTCAGGAGGAAAAAGCAAGTCTTGGACGACCCTTTTTTATCCAGCTTACAAATCGCCGCCCATAAAACCCTATCTCATCAGCCTAGTTTGAAGTGCGCTGTGCATAGCCTTGCGAGGTGCAACCGCGGCCTTGATGTAATGCTTCCCGGAAAGAATACAGGATGTTAGACCAGTTACTGTTGCTTTTGTTTTTGCTTTTGCTGTCTGGTTTTTTCTCGTCATCGGAAACCGCTCTGTTTTCCATCAGCCGCACCAAGGCACGCCATTTGGCCAAAACGACCGGCAAAGCCAATACATTGATCAAAGAGATGAAGGATGATCCCCATCGCTTGTTGAGCACCATTTTAATTGGAAACAATGTGGTTAATGTGGCTGCATCGGCTATTGCCACGCGCTTGTCCTTTGACATCTTCCAGCATCACTCGGCGGGAACTGCCACCAGCTATGCCATCGGTACGGTCACCGGTGTCATGACGTTTCTAATATTGGTTTTCGGAGAGGTGATTCCCAAATCCGTCGCTACCCGCAACAGCGTCCTTATCGGCCGCATGGTCATCTATCCCATCTATTGGTGCTCTATTCTATTTTGGCCTGTGGTGGTGTTTCTCGATTTCATTCCCAAGATCACCGGTAAAATAAAGCAAACCCCCACGGTCACGGAAGAGGAGTTGATGACGTTTGTGGAAGTGGTTGAAGAGGAAGGTGAAATCAAGGAGGCGGAAAGAGAGTTGATCCACAATATTTTTGATTTCGATGATACCAATGCCTCTGAGATTCTCACGCCGAGGGCCGATATGTTCGTTCTTGAAGCGGATCAACCATTGGATCTTAAGACCATATCGGCATCCGGATACACGCGCATTCCGGTGATTGAAGAAAGTATCGATAATGTGGTGGGCATACTGAATGTCAAAGATCTCTTAATGTACCATGCCAATGGCCAGATCACTTCCGATGTCCGCAAAATAATGCGGCCCCCTTACTTCGTGCCGGAGCATAAAAAACTGGATTCATTGCTACGACAATTTAAAAAGCGCAAGTCACACATGGCCATCGTGGTGGACGAACATGGTGGTGTGTCCGGGCTTATTACCTTGGAAGACGCCATCGAAGAGCTCGTAGGGGAAATCCGGGATGAAACCGACAAGGAAGAGCTGTTAATTGTTAGACAGAAAAATAAGGACTGGGTTGTATTGGGCAAGGCGGATATCGATGAAGTCAATGAAATTATCGGCATGGGCATTCCAGAATCTGCAGGTTACGATACCTTTTCCGGATTTGTCCTGGAGCAGATCGGGCGCATTCCAACTGAAAATGAGAAATTTACCTTGGGGGATTTTGAGGTGATTGTCAAATCCATGGACGGAAATCGCATTAAAGAGTATATTGTGCGTGCCTTGGCGCCTGCAGACACCCCTGAGCCTTCTGCCGAATAGAAGCTGTCCGTTGCAATAGCCTTTGAGTTTGTGGCGCTGGTATGACCTGACAATTTTCGGCGCCTTCCATCTGGGACTTCTTAATGGTTATCAGCTAATGATTTTTGCCCTGGCCATGCGGGATTCTATAGTTTACCTGGGTTTATGCATGTTGTTGATCCTGGTGGGCAACGGAAAACAAAGCTATGCCGGCAATCCACTGATTGTGGGTCATTTCTCTGCTATCAAGCCTGCTTCCGGCATCTCATTGCCGTGGGAGGCGTTGACGTTTCCCCGCATCCCCAAGCACACCGAATATCTTCCGGTAAGGATGGCGGGGACCGTTGTCATTCAAGCACAGAGCAATGGCGGCGCATCCGGTCTTATCCGCGTGTTGAATATCGATCCCAACCAGTTTCCATGGCTTCAATGGCGCTGGCGGATCGATCATGTGCTGGACAAGGGCGATGCCACCACCAAACAAGGGGACGATTTTGCAGCGCGGATTTATGTCACCTTCAAATTTGAAGCCGATGGAAAAAGCTGGGGGGAACGCTTTCGACATAGAGCGGCGAGCATTGCCGCCGACAGACAGCTACCGGGATCGACACTGACCTATATCTGGGCTAATAAAGCTTTTCCCGGGAATATTATCAACAGCCCGTATACAGATCAAGCCAAGATGGTGGTCGTGAGAAGCGGGAATGTCTTAGCAGCGCAATGGATCAATGAGCAACGCAACATCGTCGCGGATTACCGGTCGGCTTTTGGCAAACATCCACCGCCGATTACGGGGATTGCCATTATGACCGACACGGACAATACGGGAGAATCAACCCGTGCGTATTACGGGGATATTTTGCTCACCGAAGGGACAGCAAAGTAAGAGGTTGCCCTTGATTCCTGCATAGAAGCTATCTCAATAAAATAATTTTGAAATAGCTTCTACTCTTTTACCCGTTCTACATAGGCACCGGAGCGGGTATCGATACGGACCAGTTCTCCTTCGTTGATAAACGGCGGCACTTGCACCACGTGACCGGTTTCCAAAGTGGCGGGTTTGGTGTCCCCCGATGCAGTATCTCCTTTGGCCCAGGGTTCTGCCTGGGAGATGCGAAGTTCCACGAAATTCGGCAATGTGACACCAATGGGGCGGCCGCTGAACAATAACACACTGCAAACGACATTCTCCTTGAGCAGGGCGCCGGCTTCACCCACCTGGTCGGCGGTAAGCATTTCCTGGTCATATGTCGAAGTATTCATGAAACAATAGCTATCGCCGTCGAAGTAAAGATACTCCATCTCCACTTCTTCCAGATCCGCGGTATTGAACTTTTCTCCCGAACGATAGGTTTTATCGAATTGAGCGCCTGTGATCATGTTCTTGAGTTTGCATTTATAAAGCGCCTGCCCTTTGCCTGGCTTCACGAATTCAAATTGAACGATGACATAAGGTTCACCATCAATTTCCAATTTAGTCCCTTTGCGCAAATCACCACTTTCAATCATGGGTGTTGTTCTCCTTTTCATTAAATTCCGCAGCCTTGCGTGCATTATTTATCATGGCGCGAACTTTTAGCGGATCTTTCTTGAATCGTTCGATCTGCCCGTCGGCATTAACAGCGTTGGTCATTGAGCAACTGTCCACGCCTGCAGGCCGAACAAGGGAAATGCCCCGGGCCACATTGTCAGGGCCGATACCACCAGCCAGTATGACGGGGATACCGCTTTGCTGCACCAGGTTGCGGGCAATATCCCAATCACATGTTTTTCCTGTAATACCCACAAACCCGGTCACAGGCTGGTTTTGATCCACAGCGCCTTCACCGTCGCCCAAGAGTGTGTCGGTGAGAAACCAATCGCTCCATGGTTCAAAAACGGCGGCATAGGCAAGTGAGGGTATGCCGGTGCTGGCGCCGTGCCGCCCAATGGGAATGGAGCGCATTATTTCCAGTTCAGGAAAGCGTGTCCGTATGGTGCGTTGAAGCTGCACTATCTCATCCAGTTTGTTTCTCTCATCCGGTATCGGTGGCAATGTTTCACAAAAATGCAGGATGTCGGGCCGATAGCGGTCAACCGCTCGAGAAACGAGATCCGCCCGACCAAACAGCGGGATCAGACTGCTTTTACAGCCCGCAGACTGAACCATCCGTACGGTGGCCATCAAATCATCATCCACCCGGTCCGTGCTGGAAGTCAACACGCTGCCAACATGATCGACGCCTAGTCCAATAATCATCTCAGCTTCATGCGGCGTCTGGATCTCATAGATCTGAATAATCATCTGAACCCTCTTTGGGCGTCACGTTCGCGGCGCTTGCTTTAGCGGCATAAAAGCATTGACATTTCCGGCCGTCTCTACCATATTCGGGTTGATTTCGCAAACCGTTTAACTACTTTGGTTCATTGAATAAATCCCACAAGAGGCCCATATGATTCTGATTATCGATTTTGGTTCCCAGTTCAATCAGCTGATTGCGCGACGGGTTAGGGAATGTCATGTCTATTGCCAAATTGAGCCCCCCGATATTTCCGTATCGCGAATCAGGGAATTGGCACCTGAAGGTATTATCCTTTCGGGAGGGCCCTCAAGCATCTATGAAAAAAACAGCCCTCGCGCCAATCATGATATATTCGACCTGGGCATTCCCATCCTGGGTATTTGCTATGGCATGCAGTTCATGGTGGATGCGCTGGGAGGCAGCGTAAAGCAGTTCAGTAAACGAGAATATGGGTTTGCCGAGCTCAATATAAAGCGTCAGAGCGGTATTCTCAAATCCATCGGCAAACGCTCCCAGGTATGGATGAGCCATGGCGATTCCATCTCCAAATTACCCCCGGGGTTTACCGCCACAGCCGTAACCGACAACACACCGGTGGCGGCCATGGCCAACAGCAGGAAAAATTTCTACGGCCTCCAGTTTCATCCCGAAGTAGAGCATACATTGAATGGCAAAGCGATTTTGCACAATTTCCTGTATAAGGTGTGCAAGTGCAAAACATCCTGGACGATGAAGTCCTTTGCCCGGGACGCCATTGAAGAAATTCGCCAAACCGTCGGCCAAAAGAAAGTGATTCTCGGACTCAGCGGTGGCGTGGATTCATCGGTTACCGCCGTCTTGATTCATCAAGCCATCGGCAGGCATTTAACCTGCATATTTGTGGACAATGGGCTCTTGAGAAAAAATGAAGCCCAAAAGCTCAAACAAACCTTCAAGCAGCACTTGAAGATCAACATCCGCTTCGTCAACGCAGCCAAACTATTTTTAACGGCCCTCAAGAACGTCACCGATCCTGAAAAGAAACGTAAAATTATCGGCAAAATTTTTATGGACGTCTTTGAAGCTGAAGCCCGCAAAATCAAGGAGGCCGAATTTCTGGCCCAGGGCACGCTTTATCCGGACATCATCGAATCGCGGTCGGTATTTGGCGGTCCCACTTCGGTGATCAAGTCTCATCATAATGTTGGCGGACTGCCCAAGCGCATGAAGCTTAAGCTGGTGGAACCCCTTCAATATTTGTTCAAAGATGAAGTCCGCAAACTGGGCAAGCAATTGGGATTGAACCATGATCTGATTTGGCGCCAACCCTTCCCGGGCCCGGGCTTGGGCATACGCGTCATCGACGCCATCACGCCTAAAAGACTCTCCATTCTGCGCGAAGTCGATGCGGTATTGATCGAAGAGATTAAAGCGGCCGGGTACTATAAGAAGCTGTAGCAGTCATTTGCGGTTTTGCTGCCCATCAAAAGCG
>Ga0210123_1001099_pt1 | contig 14557 bp, 13 predicted proteins | sample Muzzi_PWB_D2_FD_185535 | JGI IMG/M metagenome (GOLD analysis project Ga0210123, IMG submission 185535) | Wetland microbial communities from San Francisco Bay, California, USA, that impact long-term carbon sequestration - Muzzi_PWB_D2 (SPAdes) | ecosystem: Environmental > Aquatic > Marine >... | reverse complement strand
CCGTCGGTGCCCCGCCGAGCCCGTCGAAAACGGTTCCACCGCGGATGATCACGTCGTACTGCGGCTCGGCGCGGCATGCGGCGAGGAGGAGTGCCGCCATGGTCAGTGCGCGTGTCAGGTGTCGTCCGTCGGTTGGCATCGGTTCATGTCCTCGAGATGTGGGAAGGGCCGAGGGGACGGGAGGGCTCAACCCCCTGCTGCGGAGGCTGCCTCCGCAAATCGTGACCAGAATTCGGATGTCAGCCGCCGTGCGGCGGCCTCGAGCAAGAATGAGCCGATGCCCGCCAGGGCACCATGCACTGTGACTCGGGCCTGCCAGTGGAGCTGGGTTGCCCGCGGGCCACTCTCCTCGAGCCGGATGGAGGTGTGGAGGTCAACTGCGGAGCCGGTCGCCTTCCCATGGGCGTGCATCGAGGCGCCCTCCGGCTCCTCGATGTCCGCCAACTCCACATCGAGGTGGAAGCGAAGCCGGAGGACGCCGATCCCCAACCCGCAGATCATCCGGAAGTGGGTGGCGTCGATCGGCTCCACGGCCTCCCCACCTGGGGTACAGTCCGCCAGGATCTGGGGATCCATGAGGCGACTCCAGACCGCTGGGCGCGAGGCGGTGATCCTCGGAGCGCCGCTGAACTCCAGCTGCATGCGTCGATCGTCCCTTGGTGTCGGCGTGGGCAGGGAACGGGGAAGGGCGTCGGGGCCCGCCAGGCAACGTGGCTCTTGGCCGGGGTGGTGCGTCTCCCCCTCGGGGGGGAGCCCAGGAGCGTTTGGACCGGCCTGCCTCCCCGGAAGGGTATCGGGCGCGTGCGGCCGGTCAAGCGCCGGGCCGCTTGTTCTCGTCGTCGGTGCCTGCTACGCTACGGACGTCTCTGTCTCATTGGACCGGCACGGTGACTGATTCAAACCGTTCGGCCCCTCTCCGGCTGGCCATCTTCTCCGAGGTGTACTGGCCGATGGTGAGTGGGGTCGGAGTGACTCTCGTGCGACTCGCCGACGCGCTCATGGCGCGGGGCCACCACGTGCGGGTCTACGCGCCGTCCTATCCGATGGAGCTGGGCGTCCGGGACCGCGCGGAGGTCTTCCGCGTCCCGAGCGTCCCCTTCTTCTTGTACCGCGATGTGCAGTGGGCCTTTCCCCGCCTCAAGAACGTCATTGAGGATGCCCGGGGCTTTCGTCCAGACTTGGTCCACGTCGCCACGGAGTTCTCCCTCGGGGTCACCGGCCTGAAAGTCGCCCGTGCCCTGGATGTCCCCGTCGTCGCCTCGGCCCACACCGACTACGAGCAGTACGCCGCCAAGTACTACGGCGTCGGCTGGGCCATCCGGGCGGGCTGGCACTACATGCGCTGGTTCTACGGGCAGGCCGAGACGGTGCTCTGCCCCACCCGGCTGTTCGAGCGCCACATGAACCGCCGCGGTGTGCACCATACCGGGATCTGGAGCCGGGGGATCGACGCCGGTTTGTTCCACCCGCGCTTCCGAAGCGACGCCTACCGGAGCCGCTTCGGAGCCGGGGAGCGCGACCTCCTGGTAACCTACGTCGGCCGGATCGCACGCGAGAAGAATCTCGACATGCTCCTCGACGCCTGGGAGCTCCTCGGCACCCGCCACCACAACGCCCAGCTCGTGTTGGTGGGCCGTGGCCCCCTGGAGGACGACATCCGACGCCGCGCTGTCCCCCGGGTGCAGCTGGCGGGCCTCCTCCCCCAGGGGCGGGAGCTCGCGGAGGCATTCGCATCGGCCGATCTCTTCGTGTTTCCGTCGACGTCGGAGACGTTCGGAAACGTCCTCCTGGAGGCGATGGCCTCCGGCCTCCCCTCGGTGGTCGCTGCCGCCGGTGGCGTGTTGGAGATGACACGACATGGCGACAATAGCTGGTTGGTCGAGCCGGATGACGTCGACGCCCTCAGGGCCGGCCTCGACCGCCTCATGAGCGACCGCGCCTTGCGCCTCCAGCTGGCGACCGGGGCCCTCGCCACCGCCAGGGGGCGTTCATGGGACCGGGTGTATGATCGGCTGGTGGAGGATTACCGCAACATCGTCCACGGCCCTATCGTCACCCGGGCCGCCTGAGCCCCGATTACGACCTGTCCGGCGCCTCGCTCGAGCGGACTCCCTCGGACAACACCAGATGGGTGAGCGCGGCCGGTGTCTCGAGCCAGTGATCAGGCTCGGCCGGCGCCAGGTGCTCCCGTGCGAACGGTCCCCAAAGAACCGCGGCCGTGGCGACCCCGGCCGCGCGGCCGGCATGCATGTCATGGAGGCTGTCCCCCACAAAGACCGCCCGCTCCGCCGTGACCCCCAGGGCCTCGAGCGCGCGGGCCACCGGCTCCGGGTCCGGCTTGGGCCGCTCTACGTCGTCGGCGCACACTAGGGAGTCGAAGCAGTCGTGGAGGCCCACCACCCGGAGTCCGCGCTGTGCGCCGTACCGGTTCTTGCTGGTGACCAGCGCCGATACGATGCCACGGGCACGGATGGACCGCACCGCCTCCGGCACGCCGGGGTACGCTGCGATGCTCGTGTCGTGGTGCGTCAGGTTGTATTCGCGGTATGTGGCGATGAGCGCCTCCATGGTGGCCTCATCGTGAGCCCATTCGGCAAACTGGGCCCGAAGCGGCGTCCCGATCCCGTTCAACCAGTAGGCATCCGGACGGGGTGGGAGTCGGTGGTGGGACAGCGTGTGATGGTAGCTATCGAGGATGAGCCGGATCGAATCGATCAGCGTGCCGTCGAGATCGTAGAGCACCGCGTCGTAGGTGGGCATCGTGCCCGCAAAGCTAGTCACCCCCGTGCTCCAAGTCAGCGACCCGCCCGCCGTCGAAGAGAAGGAGGCCGGAAAGCTCGATGCGAACGCCGCCCCGCGCCGGGTCCACGGCCGGGAGTCGGTTGAGGCCCCGGAGGAGTTCCCCATCCTCCGCCACAGCCATCGTCTCGACCAGCAACTCCTCGCCCGCCGTGTGACCGGCGGCGGCGAATTGCAGGCCCGTGTCCACGGCCGTGAGGAGAGCCGTGTCGCGCATCCGCGCCGCACGCACCGCCAGGGCCCGGAGGCGGCAGAGGAGTCGGCGAGCCAGGGGCGAGCGGGGGGTAGCCGCCCACCGTCCTGACGCCCAACGCCGGACCAGGACGCGGAGAACCGGTGCCACGCGGACCAGCGCCGCGTCGACCTCGGAACGATCCGGTACCGGTGCCGGAGGTCCGCAGGAGGCCTCGAACAGGCGGGCCGACACGGCCCGCGGATCCTCGGTCCAATCCTCTTCCCCCAACCATACGACGGTGCCGAACCCGGCATCGGGCGGCGTACGGTCACGGGTGGAGGCCGATCGTTGCTCATGCATGATCGCCCCGAAGAGGATGCCGGACTCAGAGGCGAGCACGCGGGCGACGTGCCCCCGGCGAGCCCCAGGCGTGAATGCGGCGGCCAAGGCGGAGCGCCAGCGCCAGGCGACCTGGGCGGCGTCGCCGATCCCCATCCGTCGCGAGACCTCTGCCTTCCGGGCGAGGATGGCCTCCCCCCGAACGGCCGCCTCGACGGCCGGCGGCGGCTCGAAGCGGACGACCTCGATGCAGGCGTGACGGGATCCCGAGCGGGCGGCGCGCCCGTTCCGCTGCGCCAGCCGGACGGCCGTCCAAGGGAGATCGAAATGGACCACCCGGCTCGCGCGTTGCAGGTTCAAGCCCTCCGCCAGGACGTCAGTCGTGACCAGGGTGGTGGGAGCGACCTTGGGGACTGTCGGGGCGGCGAACGCCCCGAGCACCTCCTCCCGCGGCCGTCGCAGCGATCCGATCCCCGCTGCGTTGCCGGAGCACCAAGCTACGGCCGCGCCCGGGACGTGCCGAACCGCGTGGAGCGTCTCCACGAAGTTGACGAACACGAGGCTCGGCGCTCCGTCGTTAATGAAGGGGATGAGCCGGATGAGCTTGGGGTCCCCCCGATGGAGATGGTGGTCGAGTCGATGGAGGAGGGCGTCTAATCGCTCGACGTCCTCGGTGGTCAGATCGATCCCGCCCTCCAGGTCCGGCAGCATCGGCCACAGTACCAGCTGGGCCTCCGCTCCTGCGAGAAACGCCCGGAGGGCTCGACGACTCACGCGCCGGTGGCAGGCCGTGGCATCGCGGGCGTGCAAGAGGAGGTGCCGATACTGCACGACTGTGGCGCGGAGCGCCGCGAGACTCGACCCGAGGGCGCGCCAGAACACGCCCCGGAGGAGATCCGCGATGGCGCGGTGCGTAGCCAGCCTCAGCTTGCCGAGTTCTCGCCCGATCTCATCGGCGATCGTACACTCTTCGTGTCCGGCCGGGAGCCTCCGGATCCGCGTGTCGGGCCGGTCGCTGTCGGGTGCGCCAACCGGCGCCGCCGCGATGACCAGGTGTCCGAGGGCCGGATGCGGGGCGGCGACGGCTCCCGACGCGCGGAGCGACGGGAGGCCCGCTCCCCGAAGCGCGTCATCCCGAACGGCGAGGAGGAGCTGATGAAACAGATCAGCCGGACGGTTGACGATCGGCGTGGCCGTGAGGAGGAGCGTCGGTCGCCGCCCGAGCCAGCGTGCCAGGTGGCGGTAGCGGTGGATCGCCGGGTTCCGGTAGTGATGGCTTTCGTCGACGATCGCCAAGCCGAACCGGCCCGGTGGCAGGCGCCCCCGGCTCACCAGCGCATGGGACCACACGACGACCGGGACGCCGATTCCCTCGGCGATCGCGACCCACTGACGTCGGAGGGAGGCGGGGACGAAGCACACGGTCCCTGGGCTCGGCCACACGACGGCGAGCGCGAGGGCGATGTAGGTCTTCCCCGTGCCGACCGGCTCGGCGATGAGCGCGCCGCGGAATCGACGGAGTGCGGCGACGGCGCGACGGAACGTGGAATGCTGCTGATTTCGAAGGAATCCCGGAACGGGGACGTCTGCCTCGTCAGGCACGAGCGCCCGCGCCATCGCCGCCGCCACGCAGCGGGCGGGCGCCGGTGGACCGACGCGGAGCGCCGTCGTCCATGGGTCCGAGACGGCGCGGAACGACTCCGCGACGATCGGCGGGACCGCCTCAGGATACAAGGCACATCGCGCGCCGGCCGGCGGCGGAAAGCCGGAGGTGCACCACGACGCGGTCGTCCAGCCGCGCCTGCACGTTCTCTCCAAGGAGTGCTGCTCGTGAGAGTGCCACCAGGAGATCGTCGTGAAGTACGTCGGGCGGAAGAGGGACGTGCCCGACCACGGTGGCATTGAAGCGCGCGTACCCTCCCCTCGCGACGTCCGCGCGCGCCTTTGCGATCGTGCGGATGGGCGTGCTGTTGAGCCACGCGGCCAGCGCCAGCGCCGTGGATCGCCGCCGACAGGCCGCCACGTAGCAGGTATTGAGTGCGATCGACCGCCGGTCGCTCCGGCGGACGAGGGGGATCGCCGCGAGCCCGGCGGCGAGGTCGGCCCAAGCCACGAGGGCCGCGGCCGCGGCTGGTATCGTCCGAAACATCCGCCAGTACGGTCCCCCCCGGTAATCCGACCTCCTCTCCAGGCTCTCGCGATGCCGGGCAAAGAAGTCCCGCGCGCGCCGTGGGAGTCGCGCCAACGGCTGGCCATCCGGACCGTGCGTCCAGATGACGCGCCGCCGCCGCCGCGCCCGCCACGGGCGGATGTCCCGTCCGCGTATCGCCCACCGGAGAAGCTCGGGCTCGACGTCCGCCGAGGGATCGAGAAAGACAGCGTTGGCCCCGGTCTTCACCCCCAACTGACATCGGACGCTGTCGACCAACACCGGGAGATCGGCGACCTCATCGAGAGCTCCTCGGATCGAGGAGTGGCTCAGGATCCACGGGCCCCGCGTCGAGAGGGCGGCTTGGGGGACGGCATCGCGTTCGGGTTGGTCAAGCGAGGTGACGAACGTATGGGCCGGCGCGGGACGAGCCTTCCGGCCGATCAACGCCAGCGGGTAGGTGGTCGCCTCGAATGTCGCGAGGGGCGAGTCGGTGAGGTCGGCCACGACGTCCAACGTCGTTGTCGTAACCAGCGCTTCCCGCGCGGCGGTGGCATACCCTGCGGCGGTCACCTTCCTAGGAAGGAGGAGGCCAAAGGCCCCTTCCGGTGCCGCCAATTCGACGGCGCGTTCCAGGAACGCCATCGCCAGGTCCGGTTGATGGCCGTACCCGGCCCCCCCACCGCGTGGCTCCACGCCCCGCCACCAGCGGTAGCGTTCCCTGAGTCGACTCCGTTCTTCGGACGGAAGCTCCTCCGCCCTCACCCAGGGCGGGTTGCCGACCACTAGGTCGAACCCTCCACGGTGGGCGAATACGTCGCCAAACTGGCACTCATAATGGAACCAGGGGAGCTCCCGGTGGCGTTCCAGCGCCCGCCGTTGGCGGCGGACCTCCCGGCGCTGCTCGCGCGCGGCGGCCAGGCGACGCCGGAGCTCGCGACCCATGCCGCGCGGTCGGCCGAAGAGGTCGAGATCCCGCGCCTCCTGAAGACACCCCCGGATCGTATCCTCGAGCCGTTGTTCAGACCGATCCAGAAGCTCGCGGGCGACCACCGCCTCGGCGGCGTGAAGGGCGCGGATGGCATCGGACTTCTCCGCACCCGGCGATACGACCACCCGGCGCCGCAGATCCGACAGGTCGGCTCCCGCCCGCGCCGCGCCGAGCCGCCCTCCCATCTTCCACCACGGATCGAACAGGCTGTCGCCCTGGCGCACCAGGCAATCCAAATTGGGGAGGGGACGTACCGATTCGGGCCGACCCTCGGCATCGTCCGCCAGGACCGCAAGCCAGAGCCGGAGTTCGGCCAGGCGGACGGCAGTGGCGTCCTTGTCCACACCGAAGAGGTGCCGCTCGAGGATCGCCCGCTTCACCACGGCGCCGGTCCCGGCGCCCCGCTCTGCCAGGAACTCGAGCGCGCCTAGGAGGAACGCGCCCGATCCGACCGCCGGATCCAGCACCGTCACGTCGCGCCACAGGGGGGCGAGGCATGGGTCGCGGGCGTCCAGGAGCCGGTGCGCCTCGCGCCGGGAGCAGGAGCGCCGACCCGCGATCCACGCCGCGAAGGTATGAGCGATGACTCGCCGGACCAGGGCGGCCGGTGTGTAGAATGTGCCGCTCGCCTTTCGCCCGGACGGCTCCATCAGGCCCTCGAACACTCGGCCGAGCATGTCGGGGGCGATCGCGTCACCGGGATCGTTTTCCGCGGCGGTGAAACGGAAGCGCTCAAACACGTCGTCGAACGCCGAGCGCCAGAGCGTGTTAGGAAGGAGGACCCGGTGTCGGCGCTCCAGGGGATGTGGTTCGAACAGACCGCCATTGAGAAACGGAATGCGGCCAAATGTCCTCGCCGCGGGGGAGCGCTCGGCGGCGGGCCGATTGAGGGTTCCGAAGAAGAGCGGTGCCAGGAGATGGCGCTGGAGTGAGCCGCGCCGCGAGAGACAATGGGCAACCTCCCCGGCCAGGAAGTCCGCGCGGCCGTCCAACCATCCTCGCGCCTGAACGAAATAGAGGAACAGGACCCGGGTAAGCTGGAGGAGCGCCAGCTCCCGCGCCGCCGCCTCTGGCGTAGATCCGGCGAGCGCCTCGGTGAACGCGGCGAGCAGGCTGGCAAAGCGGCGGAAGAACCTGCGCCCGATCCCTTCGGCGCCTAGTAGGTCGGCGAGTCGGGCCGCGAGCGCCAACCGCTTGCCTTCGCGAATATCGCAGATGCGGTCGATGTGCTTGAGCAGTCCGGGATCGGGCTCGCGCAGGTCGAGCTGCACGAGCGGGAGGTCGCCGAACGCCACCCCGATCGTGAGTCGTCCGGCTGCGCCATCCAAGCCAACGACCCCGGCGATCTCGCCGCGGCCCCTGAGCCGCCGGAGGAGCCTCCTCGGCCAGGTGTCCCCCACGCCCACGACACCATACCACAGAAAGGCACCGCGTCGGGCGACGATCGCCATGCCACCCGAATCGTCCAGCTCGGTCCGTTGTCCCAGGAACGCCGCTGCCGGGAAGGAGTCCCACGCCTCCTCGAAACCGAGGGCCGCCAGCAGGGGAGGGAGGTCGACGAGCTCCCGGCAGTCGGCGAGTCGCCGCCGCAAGGCGGCTGTCGATCGAGCCATGGTCCCCAGGGATACCGGAGGGACCCACGATCGAGATAACCCATTTGACCGGGGGGGTGGGCGTTATGCCGCTGCAATCGACACGCCCGCGGCGCTGAAAAATGCGGGCGGCTGAGAGGCCTCCCGCGTGTAGGGATGGCACACTGGACCGAGTCTCCCGTGCCATAGGTCGGCTACCCCCGGATCTAACCCCGCGAAACGCCCCGCCATCGGCCTAACGCGAGCCCTCGTCCTCCCGGGCGACCGTGTATCGCCGGCCGCGCCACTCGATGCGCCGCCTCCCGCGAATCACCGACCGTGCGGCGATGATGAGAAACATCACCGCGCCGAGGGGGTAGCAGAGGGCATACCAGACCGGGATGCGCATCCCGGTCATGATGATGGTCCAGAAGCTGAGGGAGAGTCCCACGGCGACCAGTGTCCATCCGGGGGGTGCCCCACCACCGGCGATGGCTCCGAGGAGGATCGCCGGTGGCACCAGCCAGAATGCACCGAAGGTGAAGTACATCAGCGGGATCAGGGGCTTGAGCATGCCGAATTCGACGAGGGAGCGCCGCGCCCCGAGGTAGAGGTTCTTGGACCATCCCTCCACGAGGCCACGTAGGTCGGTGTACATCCGGGTCTCCATCAACCGGTCGGCAAAGGCGAAGTGAATGGTCCGCCCCGCCCGGGCGTATGCCTGCGCCAACGCGAGATCCTCGGCGACCTCGCCGCAAACGGCTTCGTGGGTACCGATCGCCTCGTAGCTGTCGCGGGTGACGAGGATGAATTGCCCGTTGGCGATCACGTCCTGGATTCGTCGGGCGCGGTTGACGGCGCTCGGATGGTATCGGGCACCGACGAGAACCCATACCTGCGGCATGACGATCCGTTCCCAGAGCGACTCGCAGCGCTGGAGCGGTGCCACGGTCAGGAGGTCTGCCCCGGTATCGACCTGGGCGCCCCGTGCCGCAGCGAGAAGGTCGGGTGCGTGAGTCGTGTCGGCGTCGGTGAAGAGGAGAACGCTCCCGGCGGCTTGGCGATATCCCTGGACACACGCCCACGGTTTCCCGAACCATCCCGGCGGAAGGGACTCGCCATTCACGAGGCGGATCCGTGCGTCGTGGGCGGCCGCTTCCGCGACCCGCGCCCCGGTATCATCCTCCGACCGGTCGTCGACGACGAGGATCTCGATCGGGTGGTAGGTCGTGGCTGTCAGCGACGCCAGGAGACGGGGGATGTTGGCCCCCTCGTTCCGAGCGGGGACAATGACGCTGATGAGGACGTCGCTCCGGCCCCGGGTGAGGTCGAGGTGGGGCCGCCGCCGGCCCAGGCGGATCAATAAGAAAAACGGCCCCAACCAGAGGGCCGCCGGCCAGAGGTCGGTGACTGCCACGCGTGGGCTACGCCTCCGCGCGCCTCGTCACCGAGGCCAACTCGTCCTCCATGGCGTCGATCTGTCGGTCGATATCCTGCAGATCGAAGTCGGCATCCGCCGCGGGCACGCCGTTCTGACTGAACAGAGTCGCCACGAGTGCGTCGGTGTACCCCACGACCGCCACGGCGATACCCTTGTCCAGCACCCGGTTGAGACGCAGCATGATGGCCATCCCAGGGCGGGCCCGCATCGCCGCGAGGACGGGGGACAGGATGCGGGTGAGAAGCTCGCGGATGTATTGCATCTCCTCGACGACCTCCCCCGCGGCCAGCCCGCGAGCCGCGGCCAAGCGGCCGTAGTGCTCGCACACACGGAACCAGACGGCCTTGGCCTCACGACGGTACGGTCCCACCATTTCCGACATGATGTCGATGATGAGGCGAAGCTCGCGTTCGACTGTGGCCCGGGGTATCGTGGTGGACGCCGTCATGCGGTCACCGAGCCAGTCGGCCCATAGGGTGACCAGAGTATCGCGCTGTTCCGCGATGGCACGACCTGCGGCCAAGAGGGCGGGATGGGAAGCGCGCAGGGCTGATCCCCCTGGGAAGTGGGTGGCCGGGGAAAAATACTGTGGAGGGACGATGGGGTCAAAGCGGGTCCGCCCCAAGGCGCTGGGACCGGGCGATCGCGTCGCCTTGGTCGCGCCGTCCGGGGCCCTGTTGGAGCCGGACGACTTGCGCCGCGCCGAGGAGCTCTGCGCCGCCCTAGGGTTCGAGCCCCGGCTTGCGCCGCATGCCAGCTCCAGACACGGCTACCTGGCCGGCACCGACGACGAACGCGCCGCCGATCTCAACGCTGCCCTGAGCGCCTCGGATGTGGCCGCGGTCTGGTGCCTTCGCGGAGGGTACGGCGTGCACCGCATCCTCCACCGTGTCGACTTCGACGCCCTCCGCGATCACCCCAAGGCCGTCATCGGCTTCTCCGACATCACGGCGCTCCTCCTTGCCATCACTGGACGGACCGGGCTGGTAAGCTTCCATGGGCCAGTGGCGCGGAATCCCCTCACCGCCTTCAGCCGCGAGCATTGGGAGCTGGTCCTGACTGCGCCGCGTCCTGCGGGCCTCCTCCGGCTCCGCCCGCCCCCCGCTGGGGTGACGGTCCCCGTCGACGGACGAGTGACCGGGATCGTCCCCGGTGTCGCCGAGGGCCCGCTCTTCGGCGGCAATCTGACGATCCTCGCCGGGTTGGCGGGGACGCCGTTCTTCCCTGACCTCGCGGGGGCCGTCCTCTTCCTCGAGGACATCGACGAGGACCTCTACCGTGTGGACCGCGCCCTCGCCCAGCTCCGTTTGGCGGGGGCCTTAGATTCCGTGGCAGGCGTCGCCGTCGGCCAGTTCACGGGACTCCGGCGCGTATCGGGCTCCGGCGGCCTGGGCCTCGAAGAGGTGCTGCTCGAACACCTGGGACGATCGGTCCCGCTGGCGCTCGGCTTCCCCTTCGGTCACGTCGACGATCAGTGGACGCTGCCGATCGGGACCCGGGCCAGACTCGACACCGGTGCGGGCACCCTGGAACTCTTGGAACCCGCTGTCTCCTAGGCCGAGGCCACGGAGGCGATGGGAAGTCCCCTGAGTCTACATTGCTTCCCGCCTGACACGTTTTCGGTGAGCGTCACACAGAATCGTATGCAGATCATGACAATGTCCGACGGCCAAGTTACCGCCCCCGCGGCCTCCGCCTAGGATGGCCACCCCTTCCCTCACCAAGCACACGCTCCCCGGTGCACTCGGCGAGCTCTACGTCGACGTGCGCACCGGCGAACGGGCGGCCCCTCGACCGGCGGTGATCGTCCTCCATGGTTTCAAGGGATTCAAGGACTGGGGGATGTTCCCCGCACTGGGATCCCGTCTGGCGCAAGCGGGATTCACCGCGGTCTTGCCGAACCTGAGCGGGAGTGGCGCGGACGATGTCGGGGACTTTACCCACCTCGATCGGTTCTATCGCAACACCTTTCGGGCGGATCTCGAGGACCTCGGCGTCGTCATCGATGCCGTCGCCGCCGGAGGACTCGACTTCGTCCCACCCACGAGTATCGGCCTCGTCGGTCACTCGCGCGGCGGTGGCGTGGCCGTATTGGCGGCGCCACAGGACAGCCGGATCCGCGCCATGGTCACGTGGGCCGCCATCGGCACCATCCGGCGGTGGTCGGATGACGCCCTGGCTGAATGGCGCCGCCGCGGCCACATCGACATCGTCAACACCCGGACCGGACAGACGATGCCGATCGGCACCGATCTCCTCGATGAAATCGAGACTCAGGCCTCCTCGACGCTGGACCTCGAGTCCGCCGCGTCCCATGTGGAGATCCCCTGGCTCCTGATCCACGGTGGGGAAGACGAGTCTGTTCCCCTCGTGGAGGGCAAACGCCTCTACCAGGCGAGCCCGCGCGACCACACCAGGTTCCTCGAGATTGCCCGGGCCGGTCACACGTTCGGCGCGGTCCACCCGTTCAAGGGCGTCACAAAGGAATTGGGTGAGGCGATGGACGCGACGGTCCATTGGCTCGGGCGTCACCTCGCGTGATCGGGTCCCGTGCTTGACGCCGGCCCGTCCGCCCCGGCTCCCGGCGGTGGTCTCGTGGCACACTTGTCCGCCTGGCTCCGCACCCGCCACCCTCGAGAGGTCAGCGACCCGGACCTGATCGGCGCGGCAGTTGCCCTCATCGTTGCGCCGGATCCTGACGCATTCGTCCTCATCCGAAGGGCCGCTCGGGGCGGCGATCCCTGGTCAGGGCAGATGGCACTTCCGGGCGGACGCCACGATCCGGCCGACGACGATCTCCTCGCCACAGCCAGACGCGAAGTCGCAGAGGAGATCGGCCTCGACTTGTCCTCGGCCACTCTCCTCGGGGCGCTCGACGACATCGCGCCGCGGTCCCCGCACCTCCCGCCCCTGATGGTGAGACCCTACGTGTTCGCGATCCCCGGGCGGGTGCAGCTGCAAAGCAGCTCCGAAGTCGAACAGGCGCTGTGGACCCCCTTCGCTACCCTCAGCGCCGCCGGTGTCTACCGCGATGTCCGGCTCGATCTCAAAGGCCGCTCCCGCGTGTTCCCAGCCTACCACCTCCCCGAAGGCGTCGTATGGGGCATGACCGAGCGCATCCTTACGCCCGTGCTCCGCTCGATGGGTCGGATACCGTAGCACCAAGCACGAAGTTTCTAAGTAGTTGTCGTACAGTAATTTATGAATCGCGCACGGTGATTCGCGAGTCTGGAGGGTCATCTCTGGTCTTGTAATTATTCTTGCCATACTTTAGAATTAGGCATTACTAAATTTTGAGGCCTCATGCCCGTTGCTCCACCGCAGGAAGGCTTGACCAGCTCCGTCGAGGATTACCTGAAGGTGATCTACCGACTGTCCCGGTCGGGTCGCCCCGCCACCACAAGCGAGATCGCCACAGCTCTGGCACTCTCGCCCCCGTCGGTGAGTGGGATGGTCAAGCGTCTTTCGGAGCAGGGCCTCCTCTATCACGAGCCATATCGGGGGACGGAGCTCACGGCGGAGGGCCGGCGGGCGGCCCTCCGGATGCTCCGTCGCCACCGGATCATCGAGAGTTACCTCGTCGGGTTCCTCCACTATAGCTGGGACACGGTTCATGAAGAGGCGGAGCGTCTCGAACATGCCGTATCCGACGAGTTGATCGAGCGGATGGCTGCTGCGCTCGGGAATCCCGAGTTCGATCCGCATGGCGATCCCATTCCGGGGTCGGACGGATCGATCGCGGAACTGATCTATGTCCCCCTCACCGAGATCCCGGTCGACTCGAGCGCCGAGCTGTGCCGCGTGGATACGGGGCATCCCGATCGACTCCGCTATCTCGCCTCCCTCGGCTTGACGCCGGGAGCGATGTGTTCCGTCGTCGGCCGGGAGCCCTTCCAGGGCCCGGTCACGATCCGGGTCGGAGGAAAGGAGCACGTTCTCGGCTTCCAGATGGCCACGCTCCTCCTGTGCCAGCCGCGGGACGAGACCGAATGAGTCCCGTCATCGAGGGAGTGCAACGCGTCATGAGTGACGCGACCGGGATTGCCGCCATCGACCCGGCGTGGGCCCTCATCTGGTTCGCCGTCGTCGCTGTCGTCCTGGCCCTGGCCTTCTGGCCCAAGCGTGGTGCCGTGGCCCGTATCATCGGGCTTCTCCGGTTGTCGGAGCGTGTGCACATCGAGGACGCGCTCAAGCACCTCTACGCCACGGACACCGGGGGGACCCCCGCGACCGTCGAGAGCCTGGCCGGCGCCTTGGAGATCGCCCGCGGGCGCGCCGTGCGGTTGGCGGTCCGGTTGACCGCACTTCGGCTCGCCGAGATGCAAGGGGAGCGGTTACTCCTGACGGACCCAGGCAAATCCTACGCCCTACGCATCGTCCGCTTCCATCGATTGTGGGAACGCTACCTCGCGGACCGGACGGGGGTGCATCCCATCGAGTGGCACGACCTGGCGGAGCGGCGCGAGCATACCATGAGCTCCGCCGAGGCGGACATCCTGGCCGCCCGGATGGGGGACCCGAGGTTTGACCCCCACGGGGATCCGATCCCGACCCCGGGGGGAGAGGTGCCGCCGCCCACCGGCGTTACGCTGAACACGCTGCACCCCGGGGATGTCGCAACCATCGTTCACTTGGAGGACGAGCCGCCGGAGGTGTACCAACACCTCGTCTCCGAGGGCCTTTCGACCAACATGCAGGTTCGGGTGTTGGACGCCCCCGCGGGGGAGATTCGTTTCCAGGGAGACGGCCGCGAGCACACCCTGGACCGAGTCCAGGCCACCAATGTCACGGTCCAGCGGATCGAGACGCCCGATGAGGTCGCCATCGAGGCCGGATTCCCGACGCTGGCCGACGTACCGCCCGGCGGCGCCGCTACTGTGCGGCAGCTGGCCCCGGCGTGTCAGGGGCCGCAGCGTCGTCGGCTTCTCGACCTGGGCGTGGTCCCCGGTACCGTCATCCGGGCCGAGTTCAGCGCCGCCGGCGGTGACCCGGTGGCCTACCGGATCCGCGGCGCGTTGGTCGCGCTCCGGCGGCACCAGGCCGAATGGATCCAGGTCGAGCTGGCCTCGGGCGAAGGGAAGGTCGCGTGACG
>Ga0210123_1001098_pt1 | contig 14560 bp, 7 predicted proteins | sample Muzzi_PWB_D2_FD_185535 | JGI IMG/M metagenome (GOLD analysis project Ga0210123, IMG submission 185535) | Wetland microbial communities from San Francisco Bay, California, USA, that impact long-term carbon sequestration - Muzzi_PWB_D2 (SPAdes) | ecosystem: Environmental > Aquatic > Marine >... | reverse complement strand
ACCGAAGAGCGGATCGCCGAGCTCGCCGCCGAGCTCGAGGAGCTGGTGCGGCGGGCGCGGCCTCCTCGGGCGCGCCCGGGACCGGGGGACCTGGAGATCGAGTGGGCCGCAGGGCGCCATCACCGCGCCGTCGAGGCGGCCCTAGAGGCCCTGTCCGACCCCGCGCTCTCGAAAGTCGTGCTCGCCCACGCCGTCGAAGTCCGGCGGCAACGGCCGTTCGAGCCGGCTCCAATGCTCGCGTCGCTCCGCCGCACCTACCCCGGCTGCTTCCTGTTCAGCGTCCGCGCCGGCGCCGGGGCACCCCACGGCACGCCCCTCTTCCTCGGCGCAAGCCCGGAACGGCTGGCGCGGGTCGACCGTGTGCCACTCGTCCCGGTGACCGAACCCTCCGACGCCCTCAACACCACGGGGCTGGGCGGTGGCGCCCCTCTTCCGCCCTCCGGGAGGGAGAGGGGACGGGGGAGAGAGCGGGAGCCCGTGGACGGACTGCGGGTCCTCTCCGGCGCCCTCGCCGGCTCGGCCCCTCGCGGCCGAACCGACGAAGCGGACCGTCGCCTCGGCGACGCGCTCCTCGCCAGCGCCAAGGACCGCGAGGAGCACCGGATCGTCGAAGAGATGATCGCCGAAGCGCTCGGCCCGCTCTGCTCCCGCTTGCGGCGGGGCGGCGAGCCGATGCTCGAGCGGCTCGACAACGTCCAGCACCTCTACACGCCGGTCACCGGAGTGCTCCACGCCGGGCGCACGCTGTTCGACGCGGTGGCGGCCCTCCACCCGACGCCGGCGGTCGGCGGCATGCCCCAGGACCGGGCCATGGCGGCGATCCGGAGGCTGGAGGCGACGCCGCGGGGGCTCTACGCCGGCGTCGTCGGCTGGATCGACCCGGACGGCCACGGCGACAGCGCCGTCGCCATTCGCTCGGCCCTGGTCGACGGCACGCGGGCCCGGATCTATGCCGGCGGCGGCATCGTGCCCACCAGCGACCCGGCCGTCGAGGTGGAGGAGATCCGGATCAAGGCGGCGGCCATCCTGGGGGCGATGAAAGCCCCAGGCGACTGAGGACCGACTGAGGACCCACCTCCCCGTGGCCGACCGCGCCCCCCCCAAGCCGGACGCCCTCTGCGATCCGCCGAACCTCTCCACCCTCTGGGGGCGGGTGCTGATCGACGAGCTCGCCCGGAGCGGGGTCCGCCACGCGGTCATCGCCCCCGGCTCCCGCTCGACCCCCCTGGCGTTCGCCGCTGCCGACCACCCCGACGTCTCCGACCTGTCGGTGATCGACGAGCGCTCCGCGGCGTTCGTCGCCCTGGGGCTCGCCCGCGCCACCGGCTGGCCGGCCGTGGTCATCTCCACCTCCGGCACCGCCGCCGCCAACTTCCTGCCCGCGGTCACCGAAGCGGACCGGGCGGGCATACCGCTCCTGGTGCTGACCGCCGACCGGCCGGCCCGGCTGCGGGATGCCGGCGACTCCCAGACCACCGACCAGGTGAAGCTCTTCGGCGGCCGGGTGCGCTGGTTCCACGAGACGCCCCATCCCGGTCTCGGGCCGGGCCGGGAGGAAGCGACACTGCGGGCCTTGCGCTCTGCCGCGGCCCACGCCTGGGCCCAGGCGGCGGGCACCGGCGGCCCTCCGGGACCGGTCCACCTGAACGTGCCGCTCGACAAGCCCCTGGAGCCGGCACCGGCCGCCGCCGGCGAGCCGGGAGCCCTGCCCGACGGGTTCGATCCGGCCGGCGCGGCGGCCGGCCGGCCGGGTGGCGCGCCCTGGCTCCGCCCCGTCCCCTCCCCACTCGATCACCCTTCTCCGCCGAGCCGGGTGTCGGTCGAAGGGGTCGAGCGCGTGGCGCTCGCCCTCGCCGGAGCACGGCGCCCCCTGGTGCTGGTCGGGGCGATGGCATCGGCCGGCGTACCGGGCGTGTCCGACAGGCTTCGCCACGCCGTGGCCCGGCTGGCCGAGAGGCTCGCCCTGCCGGTCTGGGCAGAGGCGACCTCCGGCCTCCGCTTCGCCCACGAGACCGGAGACCGGGTGATCGGGACCGGTGAGCTGCTCCTGGCGAGCGAGCGCTTCCGGGAGCGGTTGACCGGGAACGACCCCGGGGGCGTCGACCTGGTGCTCCGGCTGGGGGAGGCACCCATCGGCTGGGGCGGCCGGCGGCTCGCCGCCGAGCTGGCCGCGGCCGGGGTCCTCCAGATCGCCGTCGACCCGTGGGGCCGCCGTCACGACCCGGACCACGGCGTCGCCTGGACGGTGGCCGCCGAGCCCGGGGCGCTCCTCGGGGCGGTGGCCGACCTGCTCGAGCGGCGCGGCGTGGCCGGGGCGGCGGAGGAGAGCTGGATCGCCCTCCATCGGGAGGCGGACCAGGCCGCCCGGGCGGTACTCGCGGAGGAGGCGGCCCGCCGTTCCGAGCTCTTCGACGGCGGCGTCTTCTGGCACCTGGGGAGCCTGCTGCCGGACGACGCGGCCCTGGTCGTCTCGAGCAGCATGCCGCTCCGCGAGGTGGAGATGTTCCTGCCGGCGGCTGAGGCGGAAGCGGAGGGCGCGGGCCGCGTTTGCCGCACGGTCGACCTGTTCGCCAACCGGGGGTTGAACGGCATCGACGGCATCACCTCGACCGCCCTGGGCGTCGCGCTCGGGCGCTGGGTCGACCCGGGCGCCGGCCGGGCCGAGGGGGGCAGCCGCACGGTGCTGGTGACCGGCGACGTCGCTTTCGCCCACGACCTCTCCGGCGCGCTCGCCGCCGGACGGCTCCAAGGAGCGCGGGCCGACCTGACGGTGGTCCTGGTCAACAACGACGGCGGCGCCATCTTCGACCACCTCCCCGCCGCCGGCCGCGAGCCCGCGTTCACCCGTCACCTATCGACCCCGACCGGAGCCGACTTCGCCGCCCTGGCGCGGGGATGCGGCCTGGAGCACCGCGCTCCGGGCGACTGGAAGGGCTTCCGGGCCACGATCGCCGACACCCTGGCGACTCCGGGCTGCCGGGTGGTCGAGGTCCGCACCGACCGGGCGCGCTCGAAGGCGATCCGGGAAGAGATCGCGGCGGCGGTTGCCGCCGCCGTCGACCGGACCCTCGGAAAGCCGGCAACCAGAGAGCCGGCGACAGCCGTTGCGGCCGGCGGCGAGCGGAGCCGCACGGAACCCGCCCGCCCCGGCGCCCCTTGCCACCCTGGTGGTGCCCCCCTGGTCCTGCTTCACGGCTTCACGGGCAGCGCCGCCGACTGGCAAGCCTGGCCACCACGGGTTGCCTGGCACCCCGGGGGAGACCATCTTGGAGCCCTCTTCGGGCGCCCTGCGCTGGCGCTCGACCTGCCCGGGCATGGCGCCTCGCCGGGGGCCGGCGGGGCGACCATGGACGCCGCCGTCGAGGAGATCCTGGCGGCCCTCGACCGCCGCGGCATCGACCGCGCCCACCTGGTCGGCTACTCGATGGGCGGGCGCGCCGCGCTGGCGTTCGCGGCCGGCCATCCGGACCGCCTCGCCAGCCTGATGCTGATCGGCGCCTCGCCGGGGATCGAGGACGACGCGGAGCGCTCCGAGCGGCGACGCCAGGACGAGGCGCTCGCCCGAGCGCTCGAAGAGGCGGACGCGGGGGGCGGCCTCGAAGGGTTCGTCGACCGCTGGATGGCGCTCCCCCTCTTCGCCACCCAGGCCCTGCTCGGCCACCGGCATCTGCGCCTGGCCCGACTCCGCCGGCTCGCCGGCTCGAGCCGGGGCTACGCCGCGAGCCTCCGCGGCATGGGCCAGGGCGCCCAGGCGTCCTACTGGCCGGCCCTGCAGACGATCGAAACTCCGACCCTGCTCCTGGCGGGCGGGCGGGACGAGAGGTACGTCCGCCTCGCCCACCGCATGGCCGAGGCCATGCCCCACGCCCGGGTCGAGATCGTCCCCGGCGTCGGCCACGCCGCCCACCTGGAGGCCCCCGACGCCGTCGCCGAGGCGATCCGGGGGCATGTCGAAGGCGTCGAACAGAAGGGGTGAGGCCGCGCCCTGCAGGGCGCAGTCGGCCGGCACAGGTCCGGCCGCTTCGAGCGAGGAAGGTATCTCCCAACAGCAATCCGTCATCGAAGCCGACCGCGAGCAAAGCGAGCGACCCTACCGGACCCATCCCGGCCCCGTGCGAGCGAGGAAGGCATCTCCCAACGGCAATCCGTCATCGACCCGACCGGACCCGTGCCGGCCGACCGCAGCGAAGCGAAGCGAACGACCCTACCGGACCCATGCCGATCGCCCCGCCGATCCCCCGAGATAGACTCTCCGCCGCACCGAGACCAGACGAAACCGGAGGACCCCTATGACCGACATCGAATGGAAGACCCCCCGCGAGTTCGAGGACATCACCTTCAAAGTCTCCGACGAAGGAATCGCCCGCATCGCCTTCAACCGGCCCGAGCGGCGCAACGCCTTCCGCCCCGAGACCATCCTCGAGCTGAGTGAAGCCTTCCGCCTGGCCAACGAGGACCCCTCCATCGGCGTCGTGCTGCTGACCGGGGAGGGCCCCGCCAAGGACGGCAAGTACGCGTTCTGTAGCGGCGGCGACCAGGCGGTCCGCGGCGACGCCGGCTACATCGGCGCCGACGGCGTGCCGCGGCTCAACGTGCTCCAGCTCCAGCGCTTCATGCGCTCGATGCCGAAGCCGATCATCGCGCTGGTGGCCGGCTACGCCATCGGCGGCGGCCACGTGCTGCATGTGATCTGCGACCTCACCCTGGCCGCGGACAACGCCGTCTTCGGCCAGACCGGGCCCAAGGTCGGCAGCTTCGACGCCGGCCTCGGCTCGTCCTATCTGGCGCGGCTCGTCGGCCAGAAGCGGGCCCGCGAAATCTGGTACCTCTGCCGCCAGTACTCGGCCGCCGAGGCCTACGAGATGGGCATGGTCAACAAGGTGGTGCCGGTGGAGCAGCTCGAGGCCGAGGGCGTGCAGTGGGCCCGCGAGATCATGGCCAACAGCCCGACCGCCATCCGCTTCTTGAAGGCCGCGTTCAACGCCGATGTCGACGGCCAGATCGGCCTCCAGGAGCTGGCCGGCCACGCCACGCGCCTGTTCTACATGACCGAGGAGGGCCAGGAGGGCAAGCGGGCGTTCCTCGAGAAGCGCAAGCCCGAGTTCCGCAAGTACCCCTGGCTCCCCGAGTGAGCCGCCGGACGAGGGGCGGATGAGCGACGGCACAGAGACGACGACCCGGGCCGGGGCGACCTCCCTGTGGGGCGCCTACCTTCTGGCCACCCGACCCAAGACGCTGCCGGCCGCCGTGGCGCCGGTGGCGGTGGGCACGGCGGTCGCCTACGACCACGGCGGCTTCGCCCCGGGGCCGGCCCTGGGCGCCCTGGCGGTGGCGCTCCTCATCCAGATCGCCACCAACTACGCCAACGATTACTTCGACTTCGTCCACGGCGCCGACACCGAGGAGCGGATCGGCCCGACGCGGGCGGTCCAGTCCGGGCTCCTGACGCCCGGCCAGATGCTCGCCGGCACAGTCGTGGTCTTCGCCCTGGCGGCCCTGGCCGGCGCGTATCTCGTGACCGTCGCCGGCTGGCCCATGGTCTGGGTCGGGCTGGCGTCGATCGCGGCCGGCGTCTGGTACACCGGCGGTGGCCGCTGGTCGATGGGCTACCTGGGGCTGGGCGACCTCTTCGCCTTCGCGTTCTTCGGCCCGGTGGCGGTCGCCACCGCCGCCTTCGTCCAGACCCTGGAGTGGCTGCCGGAGGCGTTTCTCGCCTCGCTACCCATGGGCTTTCTGATCACCGCCATCCTGGTGGTCAACAACTACCGGGACGTCGACACCGACCGGACCTCGGGCAAACGGACGGTGGCGGTGCGCTTCGGCCGGGGATTCTCGCGGGCGGAGTGGAGCGTCCTGGTGGTGGCGGCCTTTTTGACCGCGCCGCTCCACTGGCGGCTCGGCTGGGAGGGGCCCTGGGTGCTGCTGCCGCTCGCCGCCCTGCCGCTCGCGGCGCCTCCCCTCGGCAAGCTGCTGCGGGAGCCGGACGGCCCGCGGCTCAACCAGGCCCTTGCCGAGACGGCGCGGCTGCTGCTCGCCTACGGCATCCTCTACGCCATCGGAATCGCGGTTTGACCTGGACCTCCCTCCAACCCCCTCGTTCCCCTGCCCGGGCCGCAGCGATGTGCCGCCCATGACCTGGCTCGCTCATCAGATGCGCGTCCGGCCGGAGGCCACCGCGCTCCGGGTGGGCGAGCAGGTGCTGACCTACGGCGCGCTCGGCGAGCTGGTGGGCCGGGCCGCCGCGTGCCTGGCGGAGGCCGGCGTCGGCCCCGACAGCCGGGTGGCGGTCGCGCTGCCCAACAGCCTGGAGCACGTGCTCGCGATCTACGCCACATCCTGGCTGGGGGCGGTGCTGGTGCCCGTCGACCCACGGCTCCCGGCGGTCGATCCCGTGGAGCTGCGCCGGCGCCTGGAAGTGGCCGGGGCCGGCGTGCTCGTGGCCTCGGCTGGCAGCGCGAAGGAGCCGGTGCCCTGCCCGGTGATCGACCCGGCGGAGCTCTGTTCGACGGTCGAATCGGACCCGGTCGCCTCCGGGAACCCGGTCCCGCCGCCCCGTCCGCGGCACCCGGACGAGCTCCATTCGATCGTCTTCACCTCCGGCTCCACCGGGCGCCCGGAGGCGGTCCACCTCACCCACGGCAACCACCTGGCGTCGGCCGTCGCCTCCGCCTTCAACCTTGGCATCGACCGCCGGGACGACTGGCTCTGCTGCCTGCCCCTGGTCCACGTGGGCGGGCTGGCGATCGTCCTCCGCTCGGTCCTCTACGGCACGGCGTTGACGCTGACAGACGGCTTCGACGCCCCCCGGGTGGCGGAGCTCTTCCGGTCCGGGCGGATCACCCTGGCCTCGCTGGTACCGACCATGCTCCGGCGCCTGCTGGCCCTGCAGGAGCGCCTGACCCCCGGGTCGGCCCCCGAGCAGACGCGTGGCCTCCGGGCGATCCTCCTGGGCGGCGGTCCGGCCGACCCGGCGCTGGTCGAAGAGGCGGTCGTCCGCCGCGGCCTGCCGGTCCTCGCCACCTACGGCATGACCGAGACCGCCTCCCAGGTGGCGACCGTGCCGCCGGAGCGCCTGGACGCCATCCGTCGCGGCGACGAGCCGCCCGGCTCCGCCGGGCAGCCGCTCCTGGGTGCCGAGATCGAGATCCGCGCCCCGGGCGCGGAGGAGGGCGACGCCGGGGTACCCGGGCGGGCCCCCGCCACGGCCGGCGAGACCGGCGAGATCTGGGTCCGCGGGCCGATGGTGAGCGCCTCGTCCGCGGGAGCCGACGGCTGGTTCCGCACCGGTGACCTCGGCCGCCTCGACGCCGCCGGCAACCTCTGGGTCGCCGGCCGCCGGGACCAGGTGATCGTCACCGGCGGCGAGAACGTCTCCCCGGAACGGGTGGAGGCGGTTCTCGCCGCCCATCCGGGGGTCGCCGAGTGCGCCGTCGCCGGCGTGGACGACCCCGAGTGGGGCCGCTCGGTGGCGGCGGCCGTCGTGCCCCGGCACCCGGAACGGCCCCCCGAGCCGGCGGCGCTCGCGGCCTGGTGCCGGGAGCGGCTCGCCCCCTTCGAGGTGCCGAAGCGCTGGCGGCTCGTGGCCGACCTGCCGCGAACGGCCGCCGGCAAGCCCCGGCGCGCGGACGTGGCGGCTCTGTTCGAGGGCCCTCCGGCCGAAGGATAAGATCGCCCCGTGCCCCAATCCGAGAAGCGGGAGACCGTCGAGCGGTCAGCGGGCCGCGAGGGCACGGCTCCGCCCCCGGCACGCCCCGGGGACGAGCCGGCCGAGAGCGAGCTCTACGGCGAGTACTCCTCGCCGACCGTCAGCCTTCCTGGCTGGGGTTTCGCATCGCTGCTGATGGCCCTTCCCGGCGTGGCCCTTCCCTGGCTCCTGCCGGCGATGATCCGCAACGGCTACGCCTGGAGCGCGCTCCGTCCGCTCTTCCTGATCGTGCCGGTCACGGCCCTTCTCGGCCTGGCGTTCGGCATCGTCGGCGTGCGCCGGAAGGACGGCGGCGCCTCCGCACTCGTGGGGCTCGGCCTCAACGTGGTGCTCGTGATGGTGATCGTGGCGTACGTCGTGGCGCGCTTTTTCTGACCGGAACGGGGCCTCTCCGGAGCCCGACCGGCGGGGGGAATTCTCGCATCCCGGCCCCGGTTCTAAAACCTGAGTGCGCCCCCCTCAAGTTCTTTCCGAACCGCGGGGGTTTCTTCCATCTCGGACGGCGCGTCCCACCGACAGCCACATCTGGTCGCCGTCCGAGCGGCATCTCAACGAGGCCCATGAGCGATTCGATCGAGCACGACCCGCAGCACCGAACCGACGACCGAGAGGCCGACTCCATGAGAACCACCCTTCCGGTGCTCGCGCTCCGGAACTTTGTCCTGTTCCCGGGCGTCGCCGCGCCGATCCAGGCCGGCCGGCCCCGCACCCTGAGAGCGATCGAGACGGCCCTCGAACAGGGCGACAAGCCCTTCGTCTTCGCCGTCGCCCAGCGCCACCCGGGCGAGGACGCCAGCGTCGAGGACCTTCACACCATCGGCACCGTGGCCCGCATCCTCCAGGTCCAGCGCGGCCTGGACGGCATGCAGCTCCTGATCCAGGGCGATCACCGCGGCATCGCGGTGCGCATGGCCGAGGAGGACGACTACTTCCAGGCGGTGGTCCGCGACGCCGAGGAGCTCGGCCCGCTCGACATCGAAGAGCCCGCGTTCGCAGCCCTCTACCGGGAGGCGCGCGAGAAGGCCGCCGAGCTCGGCGAGCGCTCCGGCCTGCCGTCCGAGGGGGTGCAGCAGCTCCTGTCGACGGTCGATGACCCGGGCCGGCTGGCCGACCTGGTGGCCGGCTACAGCGACATCCCCGTGCCCCAGAAGCAGATGCTGCTCGAGACCCTGTCGGTCGAGGAGCGCCTGCGCCGGGTGCTCGTCCACGTGCAGCGCCAGCTCAACGTGCTCGAAGCCCAGGAGGACATCAAGTCCAAGGTCCAGGAGGAGCTCGGCGGCCGGCAGCGGGAGATGTTCCTGCGCGAGCAGCTCAAGGCGATCCAGAAGGAGCTGGGCGAGGACAGCGCCGAGGAGCTCGAGGAGCTTCGCGAGGCCCTCGACGCCAAGGAGCTGCCCGAGAAGGTGCGTGTAGAGGTCGACCGCGAGCTCGGGCGGCTGGGACGGATGAACCGGGAGGCCATGGAGGCCCAGGTCATCCGAAGCTACCTGGAGACGATCGCCGAGCTGCCCTGGAGCGAGCGGAGCGAGGACCACCTGGAGCTCGACCGCGCGGAGGAGATCCTCGAGGAGGACCACTACGGCCTGGAGGACGTCAAGGACCGGGTGCTCGAGTTCCTGGCGGTGCGCAAGCTCCGCGAGGAGCGGGCCGAGCACGCCGGCGGCACCGAGCCGGGGGAGCCGGAGGAGGCCGCGGAGGCTGACGTCGAGGGATCGGGCGACGGCGAGGCCGAAGCCCCGGCCGGCGAGGCGACCGAAGCAGAGCCCGAGACGGCCGAACCGACCACCGCCGGCCGACGACGGGACGAGAAGGGCTCGAAGGGCCCGATTCTCCTCTTCGTCGGCCCGCCCGGCGTGGGCAAGACCTCGGTCGCCAAGTCGATCGCGCGCTCCATGGACCGCGAGTACGTCCGTGTCTCCCTGGGCGGCGTGCGCGACGAGGCGGACATCCGCGGGCACCGGCGCACCTACGTCGGCGCCATGCCGGGGCGGGTCATCCAGGGCATGCGCCAGGCCGGCACCAAGAACCCGGTCTTCCTGCTCGACGAGATCGACAAGCTCGGCGTCTCCTACCAGGGCGACCCGGCGAGCGGCCTGCTGGAGGTGCTCGACCCGGCCCAGAACGACACCTTCACCGACCACTACCTCGGGGTTCCGTACGACCTGTCCGAGGTGCTCTTCATCGCCACTGCGAACTTCATCCAGAACATCCCCGGGCCGCTGCTCGACCGGATGGAGGTGGTGGAGTTCTCCGGCTACACCGAGCGCGAGAAGCTCGAGATCGCCCGGCGCTACCTGATTCCGCGCCAGATTCACGAGAACGGGCTCGACGACGAGGGGATCGTGATCTCGGACGACGCCGTCGCCGAGGTGATCAGCCGCTACACCCGGGAGGCGGGCGTGCGCCAGCTCGAGCGGTCGGTCGGCAAGCTCTGCCGCAAGGTGGCCCGGCAGGTGGCCGCGGTCCACGCCGAGGAGCGGCAGCGGATCGTGGTCGACGCAGACAAGGTGGCCGAGCTTCTCGGCCGGCCCAGGGTCCATCCGGAGCACGCCCTCGAGGAGGACTCGGTGGGTATCGCCACCGGCATGTACTACACGCCCACCGGCGGCGACATCATGTTCGTCGAGGTCTCCACCATGAAGGGCAAGGGGGACCTGGTGCTCACCGGCCAGCTCGGCGACGTGATGAAGGAGTCGGCGCGGGCGGCCCTGACCTACGCCAAGGCCCACGCCACCGACCTGGGCATCGCCCACGAAGCGTTTGACGGCGACGTGCACATCCACGTTCCGGCGGGCGCGATCCCGAAGGACGGCCCGTCGGCCGGCATCACCATGGCCACGGCGCTGGTCTCGGCGCTCTCCGGCCGGCCGGTCCGCCACGACGTGGCGATGACCGGCGAGATCACGCTCTCCGGGCGCGTGATGCCGATCGGCGGCGTCAAGGAGAAGGTGCTGGGCGCGGTGCGCGCCGGGGTGCGGCGGATCGTGCTGCCGAAGGAGAACGAGTCCCACCTGGAGGACCTGCCGCACGAGGTGGTCGACTCGATCGAGATCCACCCGGTGGAGGAGCTGGGGGAGGTGCTGGCCCTGACCTTGCGGGGCGCGTCGTTCAGCAAGGGCCGGCTGCTGTTCGGCGAGGACACCGGAACCGAGACCCCCACCCCGACGCCGACGGTCCGCCCCCCCGAGATCCATCATTAGACATCTACAACACCCGACTTCGTGACGAATGAGTCAAGTTTCCCTGACCGTCGGTAGCGCCGCCCCGATCGATCGAGATAATCCACTGGATCACCCCCCAACCCCTCGATCCCCTTCCCACCCTCAAGGGGGGAAGGGGACGCCCCCTCCCGTGCATCTCGGGAGCGTCTGGCCAGTCTGAGGCGGAGCTTCGCCAGGAGTCTGCACGGGACCCCGGTAGGGTGCGCTTCAGCGCACCAGGCCATGATCTGAGCTAGCCTGCGGGTCCGGCCCGGGCCATGCGATAGCCTGTCGGCCAGGCCATGCCCGCACCGTCTTTCCGTTCGCCGCGAGGTCGGACCCTCGGCGCGGCGTCCCTTGCCGCGGCGCTCCTCCTCCTGCTTCCGGCCCCGTCGCCGGCCCGGGGCTCCGCTCCCGCGCGCCCGGCGGGGGCCGGAAACGTGCCCACCGCCGACTCCCCGAGCACCCGCTTCGGGTGGTCGACGGCGGCCCCCGAAGACCAGGGGCTCGACCCCGAACGGCTGGCCCGCGGCGTCGCCCACCTGAGCGAGCAGACCGGCGTGCGGAGCCTGCTCGTGGCACGCCACGGCACGATCGTGGCCGAGACCTCCTACGGCGGCTCGGGCCGAAACGGCAAGCCCCACAACGTCAAGTCCGCGTCGAAGAGCCTGCTCTCGGCCCTGGTGGGGATCGCCATCGACCGCGGGGCGATCTCCGGGCCGGACGCGACCCTGGGCGAGCTCCTCCCCAGCTACGCCCGGGAGCTGCCGCCCGAGAAGGCGCGGATCACCCTGGGCGATCTCCTCACCATGCGCTCGGGGCTCCGCTCGACGAGCGGCGAGCAGTACGGCGCCTGGGTGGCGAACGGTGACTGGGTAGCGGCGGCGCTCCGGCAGCCGGTGGTGAGCCCGCCGGGCGAGGTGTTCAGCTACTCGACCGGTAATACCCACCTGGTCTCGGCGATCCTCACCGAGGCGTGCGGCAAGAGCACCCGGGAGCTCGCCAGCGAGTGGCTGCTCGAGCCGATCGGCGCGCGGATCGCCGCCTGGGAGCGGGCCCCGGAGGGCTACTACCTGGGCGGCAACAACCTGAGCATCACGCCGCGCGACCTGGCGCGGCTGGGCCAGCTCTATCTCCAGAAGGGCCGGTGGCAGGGGCGCCAGGTGGTGCCGGCGGCGTGGGTGGCCGAATCGACCCGCGCCCACGCCGAGGGGTGGCCGGAGCGCTACGGCCCGTACGGGTACTTCTGGTGGGTGCTGGCGAGCGACCGGTGGGAGTCGTTCGCCGCGATCGGGTACGGGGGGCAGCTCTTGGTCGTGGTACCGGAGCTCGAGATGGTGGTGGTGATGACCTCGACCCTCGTTTCCAAGGGGGAAACGTGGGATCGGGAGGTGCTGCGGATCCTCCGGGAGGAGGTGTTCGGGGCGGCTCGGTAGGGGCCGCCGGAGGTCGCGCGCGGGTCTCCGGCTACCGGTGCTGGCCAATGGGGTACACACCCTCTCCCACCGAATCCGAATGGGGTGGAGGGGGAGAGGGCTGTGGGCGAGAGGGACGACGGCTGGTGGCTCGTTCAGTGCCTCGGCTGGACTCCTTGAGGGATTTCGGTGCGGTCGATGACGGGGCCGAAGTAGAGGGCGTTGAGCATGAGCTTGCTGGTGCCGTACCAGACGCCGCGGAAGTCGGGGTCGTCGACCATGCGGATGACGACGCCGCGGCCGACGCGGGTGGCGATGACGGCGGGTTGGTTGCCGAGGTGGTCCAGGTTTTCGGGGGAGACGTAGCCCGCGAGGAGCGGTGCGGCGGTGTAGCGGACCGGGGTTTCGTAGGGGTTGTCACTGGGCTCGAGGGTGGCGGTGGAGTCCCGGAAGATGGGCAGGGTCTCCCTGGTGTAGCCGTAGGCGAGCGGGTGGGTGAGGTCGAGGTGCGCTTCGAAGATGGTGCCGGCGATGAGGGGCACCGCCTGGTCCTGCCGGTGCTCGCCGTAGGGGCGGTCGCTGGGCTCTGTCGGGCCACCCATGTCGATCTCGATCGACCCCATGCCGTTGCCGTTGGCTCCCTTGGTGCCGAGACCGAGGAGGCTTTCGCCGGCCCAGACGGCTCCACTCTGGATGCCGATCAGCGTGCCACCGCCCCGCACCCAGTCACCTAGCGCGTTCACCTGGCTCTCGGGGAGCGAGGACCACTCGCCGTCGACCAGGATGACGTGGGTGTAGCGGTCGAGGTCGAGGCGGCCGAGGCGCGAGCGCTCGACGAGCGAGACGGACACGCCGAAGCGCTGGTCGAGCAGGTGCCAGATCTCGCCTGCGTCGTAGCTCGAAACGCCGTTGCCGATGAGGAGCATCGGCCGGGGCTCTTCGAGGGGCCGGAGGCTCGGGCTGCCGAGGTCGACCCCGCCGGGCGTGAGGCCGCTGGTCAGGGCGTGGACGTCGATGCCGTCGAGCCGCGCGGCGGTCTCGAGCAGGCCGCGGATCTCGGCCGAGCGGTCGCGCTGGAGGCCGAGGGGCACGACCACGGTGCCGGCGCGGAAGGCGTGGGTCCCGTTCGGCGTGGGGGCCTCGAAGGCGCGGGTGGCGACGCGGGCCAGGACGTCCTTCGAGAGCAGGCGCTCCAGGGCGCGGGGCGCGTAGTAACCGGTCCACTCGAACGCCCAGGCGACCGGACCCTCGCCCTGGGCCACGGCCCCTCGGTCCATCGTCCCTGCCGGCATCTGGCTCTCGGTCACGGCATCGCCCACCAGGTCGGCGGAGAAGGCTGCCCGTCCGGAGCCGCCCGAGCGCCCCAGCTCGGCCCAGCGCACGTCGAACGCGAGCGGCAGGGTCCAGGCGGAGACGTCGTAGAAGGTGGTGTCCTCGAAGTCGGTGCGGCGCTCGAAAAGCGCGCGGAGCAGCCGTGCCTGCCGCTGGTTCCCCGGGATGACGAACGAGCTCTCCGGCTCGAACCGGCCGCCGCGTTCACCCAGACCACGCCCCGGAGCGGCGGCCACCTCGACCGGCCGGGCGAGACGGTGGACCTCGATGTCGTGGCTCCGGAGCACGCGCACCAGCTCGTCGAGGCGGGCCGGGTCGTCCGCCTCGGAGACGAGGTAGCCCTGCACCGGGTCGGTCGCCGCCTCCTCGAGCGCCTCCTCGAAGAACCGGCGCTGGTAGGTCAGGAGCTCGTCCCGCTTGTCAGCCGCCGCCTGGAGCGTGGAGAGCGAGGTCATCGCCTGGTTGCGGATGGCGAACGGGAAGGTCAAGAGCCCCTGGTCGCTCTCCTGCACGTGGCCCCGGGCGCTCGCCTGCTCGAACAGGATGCCGACCGTGCCCTGGATGTCCGGGTAGGTGGAGCCCTTGCCGAAGTAGAAGTCGTCGAAGGTCTCCTCGGTGAAGTAGAGGCTTCCGGCCCGGTCGAGGGCGCGGGCGTGGTAGCGCGCGAACTCCCGCGTCAGGTCGAGGTTCTGCTCCGGGGTGAGCGGGTTCTGGCGGGTGGGCACGCCGGGCTGGAAGAAGTAGGTCGAGCGCGCTCCCATCTCGTGAAAATCGGCGAGCACGTTCGGCCGCCAGCGCTGGAAGACGCCGACCCGGTTGCGGCTCTCCGGGTGGACCAGGAGCAGCCAGTCCCGGTTGAGGTCGAACCAGTAATGGTTGGTCCGGCCACCCGGCCAGTCCTCCAGGTG
>Ga0210123_1001097_pt1 | contig 14562 bp, 15 predicted proteins | sample Muzzi_PWB_D2_FD_185535 | JGI IMG/M metagenome (GOLD analysis project Ga0210123, IMG submission 185535) | Wetland microbial communities from San Francisco Bay, California, USA, that impact long-term carbon sequestration - Muzzi_PWB_D2 (SPAdes) | ecosystem: Environmental > Aquatic > Marine >... | reverse complement strand
GGCACCTCGCCTGTGGTGTCTTTCTTGTTGACGATGTTTTCCCAGAAGGTGTCAAGGTCCGAGGCACCGGGAAACAGCCCGGCTATCCCGACCACGGCAATGGGTGTTTTCTTTTCGTTGGTCATTTGTCTGAGCCCTGGGGTGTTTTTCAAAAAAGTCGCTTCATGGATAATCTTTTTTAAAAACGCGTGAACTCGTGGCAAGGGTTCGCCTCAAGTATAATTAAATTTTTGCTGAAAGAACTCATGGATAAGGGTTCGTAATGAAAAAACTGATTTTGTCTTATGATAAGGGTAATTGGTTTATGACCATATGTTTCCATGACCTCGAATCGAAGAGGGTTTTTTCACAACGATCCCTAATCCACTCAAACAGCTTCCAGCAAAAATTTAATTATACTTGAGGCTCTTTTAAGTCAATTTGTTTCAAAAACCTAAAAATTTACCAAAAAGGATCATCCTCCTTGTTGGGTCGTAGCTGAAAGCGAAGACCATTTCGCTAATATCCAAGAATTTAGAAAAACTCCCCACTCCCTCATTTATCTAACTTGTAAAATTTTGCAATATTGTTACATGGGGAAGAGTAACCCCGCAGCGCGTTAGATCGTTTGTTTACCTCGCCGTCGCCCGCCAGAACGAAGGAGGGTCGATCAGATGTCTTTCCTACAATAGTTATATAAAAAAAACAACCGGATGCTGCCTTCTTATTCGGGATGTCAGACTAAGACCCCAATTTAATTCTTTTTATTGGCGTTGTTGAAAATCGAGGGTATAAAAAATGGGTTAATATATTTTTTGCATTTTCGTGATTTCATGATAAATAATTATTTCGGTTAAAGACTATCACACCCTCTATCTCGATGAAACCCTAAAATGTTATGACATCGCACATCATTGACCTGCCCGAACTGCGGGAACAAACCCATGTTTTTCAGGACCGAACCCATGCCGGTCAGGTTCTGTCCCGGATGCTTACTGACAATGACAAGCAAGCCGGGATCATTTTAGCTGTACCGGCCGGCGGTGTGCCGGTAGGCGTGGTGATGGCTGAAAAAACAGGGCTTGATTTTGACGTGGCCGTTGTCAGCAAGATCACCTTACCCTGGAATACGGAAGCCGGCTATGGGGCTGTGGCTTTTGACGGCACGGTCAAACTGAATAAAGATCTATTGCGGCGCGTAAACCTGACTGCCGAAGAGGTTAAAAAGGGAATCGAAAAGACCACGGCCAAGGTTGCGCGCCGGGTTAAAAAATTACGGGGTCGGCATCCTTTTCCGGAACTAGGAAATCGATGCGCAATTTTGGTGGATGACGGACTGGCTTCGGGATTTACCATGCGGGTGGCGGTCACAGCATTACGCAGCGCCGGGGCCGGCCGGATTGTTGTGGCCGTACCGACCGGTCATCGCCAATCGGCGGAAATGATCGCAAATGAGGTTGAAACGCTGTATTGTGCCAATATCCGCGGCGGCTTCAGTTATGCCGTGGCCAGCGCCTACCAACACTGGTCGGATGTCGCCGAAGAAGATGTGGTGAAAATTCTGCAACAATTGAGGTAAATGCTTCATGCGGAGTGCAAGGTGTCTTGCATTTGTCTTTGCGCAAAACCAGAAACAAATTCATCCAGCTCGTGCAGATATTTTTGCTTTTCTTGAGGAGTAAGAAATGAAGCCTTAAAGGCGTTGCGGGTTATCTTGTAGATATCTTGAAAATCCAAGCCATGCACTGTATGCAGGACTCGAATATTGTCTTCGATATAGCCGCCAAAATAAGCCGGATCATCAGAGTTTATTGTTACACACAGGCCCAAGTTCAGCATTTGCTTGAAATTATGCCGACGCATGTTGTCAAAAATCCGAAGTTTGATGTTAGACAACGGACAAACCGTTAAGGGGACTTGCTCTTTCACCAGATATTCCACCAGGCCGGCATCTTCAACACAGCGAACCCCGTGGTCTATCCGCTCGGCTTTTAACAACTTCAAGGCCTGCCAGATATACTCCGGGGGTCCTTCCTCGCCGGCATGGGCCACGGTTTTAAAACCATTTTGGCGCGCCAAATCAAATACATGCTTAAACTTTTCCGGCGGATGACCCAATTCAGTGGAATCCAGTCCCACCCCAGCTATGCAATCTTTAAACGGCAGGGCATGCTCAAGCGTTTTCATGCCTTCTTCAGCACTCAGATGCCGCAAAAAACACATGATCAAATTTGATGACAGGCCAAGCTGCTGACCGGCATCCAACAAGGCTCTATGAATTCCTTGTAGCACCGATTCAAATTTAACTCCGCGTTCAGTGTGAGTCTGAGGATCAAAAAATATTTCCGTATGGCGAACATTCTGCTCGGCTGCTTTTTGAAGGTATGCCCAGGTCATTTGATAAAAATCATCTTCAGTAAGCAGCACTTGCGCCCCTTGATAATAGATATCCAGAAAGGACTGGAGGTCCGTAAAATCGTAAGCCCGGCGGAGATCGGCAACCGATTCAAAGGGAAGGCGAACGCCGTTTTTGGCTGCCAGTTCAAACATCAGTTCCGGTTCGAGGGAACCTTCGATGTGAATATGCAATTCCGCCTTGGGAATACCGTGAATAAACGCTTTCATTTTAATAAAAACCTTGAAATTCACACCAGTCCACCAAGACGTGAAGTCAGAACTTTGGCCTGCACGAGCTTGTTGAGTATTTTGATACCAACCCCAAAGCGTGAATTTTTATCATTGACTTTTTTGCACCATATCACCCGCCCATCGTATATGAAGTAGGCGTCTTCGGCACGGTCTCTCTCCGGTGCGACCATCTTGAAGCTGACATTCGATCCGGGTTGCAGGGCACGATCAATTTCAATGTAGAGGCCGTTTTCGCTTTGGTTATACATTTTAACCGGGATGGAGTCGCTGTCTTTAAGGGCTGTGGAATCGTCCTGAGTAAATAAAACCTGAATGGTGGCTTCCTCATGTTGTCGAAGAAAATGGCGCCGATTGGTGTTAGCCATTTTACACCTCCTTTGGTTTGTTGTTCAGAGGAGCATTTTGGCACTAACCAGAAAGAGGATTCAAGAATCCTTGGAAATCGAGAAGTATTTCCGCATAAGATCCGGAATATGAGAAAGTGAGGGGTATCTGCTTTGCAAGCATCTGTTTAATTGGAATACTTCGATTATTACAAAACAGAAAAGGGCTGTCAAGTACGTGTTCAGAGAATGCACTTCCCCGCTTCACCCCGATGTCTAAGTGTCTGGTCATTTTAATGACTTAGCACAAGTTGCATTCCAGCCCCCTCTGCGTTCTCCAGCGAAAAGCATGTGGGGGCAAGGGGGAAAGCCCGAAATTTTATAAATTGTTTGCCCCCCCTTGCACATCTCTTTTAATGGTTTAAAACTATTCAGCATTTTGTTTACACGGATTTAAGGTTAAAGTATCCCCTTGCAATGCCGATATATCTTGTAAAGGATTTGGGTTGCTTGGGTCATTATCAGCCCGAATATTTCATGAAATATTCGGGCTAAATTAAACATAACATTTGAATATAACACGGCATAAATCCTTGGTCTGTTAATACTTTTGCCTTCGAGGATATATATATGGGAGCTTACATCGACAACGGATGGTCTGCCTCCAAATCATGGAAAAAGGCTGCCGGAAAAAGACAAAAAAGACGAAAACTGATTTTAGGGCCGCAGTACCGAAATTCTTTACATGATGAATGTATGATCGCTGTCGTGTTAGGTCATAATGGTCCGTTGCTGGCAAAAATCCTGGCATTCTCTCATCCCTCCGAGCATGAATATATAAAAGATTTATTCGCCAACGAAATTGACATCAATTTCAGTAACGGAAATCTTGTTATCTCAAATTGAACACAGACCGACCGTAGTACTTTATCAACCCCTAAGCGTCTAAATGAGTGCATGTTTTTCACCGCGCACTTGTCCCGCATGAAGCGGGGTTCCCTCCACCTTCGCAGGGGTCATTAATGGCATATCTTCATCCCCCAAAAAATCTACTACATTGTGGCATTTATTTCTTGACTTCGTCGTATTTATGCACATGTTAATTGAAATATTTACCCGAAGGTTTCATTAAAATTTTTCCCCGGTGAAACGAAAATTTTAAAGTTGGATTTTTTATATTTTTCACAAACAAAGGATGGACACCATGAAAATACAATCGAATGAAAAAATTGAGACGCTCAAAAACAACGTGAAGGGCCAAATAGTGCTTCCAGATGATTCGGATTATGATGAAGTTCGGGAGATATGGAATGCTATGATTGATCGCCGGCCGGCTGTTATCGTACAGTGCGCAGAAGCTGATGATGTTTTGCATGCGTTATCTTATGCCCGTGAAAACGGATTAGAGATATCCATCAGAGGTGCTGGACACAACATCGCCGGGAGTGCTTTGTGCGACAACGGCGTGTTGATCGATTTTACCAACATGAAAACTGTAAGCGTCGATGTACAAAAAAGGCGTGCCTTTGTCGAACCTGGTGCCACGCTCGGTGATTTTGATAAAGCGGTACAGGCCCATGGATTGGCGACACCGGTGGGAATTAATTCAACCACTGGTATTGCAGGACTGACACTGGGCGGCGGTTTTGGATGGTTGACGCGTAAATACGGTATGACCATCGATAATCTTGTCTCCGCGGAAATGGTCACAGCGGGTGGAAGGAAGTTACGAGTTTCGGAAAAAGAAAACAAGGATCTATTTTGGGCGATTCGAGGCGGCGGCGGTAATTTCGGTGTGGTCACCCAGTTCGAATTTTCTCTCCATCCCGTGGGACCTGAGATATTGGCTGGGTTGCTTGTTTTTCCGTTTCACCAGGCAAAGCAAGTACTCCAAAAGCATCGTGAATTTGTAAAAACAGCACCAGAGGAGCTTAATATTTGGGTCGTCATTCGCAAGGCTCCGCCATTGCCTTTTCTTCCTGAGAATGTACATGGTAAAGAAGTTGTTGTGCTGGCCATTTTCTATGCCGGCGATATAGAAAAAGGTGAGAAGCTGATCGATTCTTTGCGTAGTTTCGGAGACGCTTATGGTGAACACATTGGAGCCCAGCCATATGCACAGTGGCAGCAGGCCTTTGACCCATTGCTCACGCCCGGTGCAAGGAACTACTGGAAGTCCCATAATTTAACCGAACTCAGTGATGGCCTTCTGGATTCGATTATCGAATTTGCGGGAAAGTTGCCTTCACCACACTGTGAGATATTCTTGCCGCTTATGTCAGGTGCAGCCAATCGTGTACCATCGGATGCCATGGCATATGGTCATCGGAATTTACAGTTTGTCCTGAATGTGCACGGACGATGGGATGAGGGCGCCCAAGATGAGGCCTGTATTTCATGGGCACGTGCATTTTTTGAAGCGTCTAAATCCTACGCCTCAACCGGCGTCTATGTTAACTTCATGAGTGGAGACGAAAGCGACCGGGTGGCGGCGGCTTACGATGTGAACTATGATCGATTGAAACAGATCAAAAAGAAGTATGACCCTGAGAATATTTTTCATAATAATCAAAACATCAAAGCGTAGAATGATTGATATTAATATTTTGAGATATCAGGATCAAGATGGTCTACGGTTCCCCAGCCATTTAGACCACCTGTCAACGGTTTTGGGGAGCGCGTAGGCCTGATTGAATCATTTTGAAAGGGATAACACCATGAGCAAATTACAATCAATTCCAAATATATCCGATGCAACGTTGTGGGACGCGATTAAAAAAGAATATGAGAATGTCGCTTTTTACCCTAACAAAGGATATCATTTTCATACGGGTCGAGAAGCAGCAAACTGCATTGGCTATGATAAAAAGCTTTATGATAACGTGCCTGAAAATAATATCGCCTCATTCGCAGGAACAGGCAATCCATTTAATCTCGGCCCGATAAACCTTGGTGATGTTGTTGTTGATGTAGGTTCTGGTTCGGGATTCGATTCTTTGATTGCATCCAAGATGGTGGGTCCTGAAGGGCGTGTAATCGGTATCGACATGACTCCTGCGATGTTGAAAAAGGCTCGATCCGGCGCTTTAGAAATGGGTGCGATCAATGTTGAGTTTCGAGAGGGACACGCAGAAGACTTACCACTTCCGGATGGGTTTGCAGATGTTATCATAAGCAACGGTGTGCTCAACCTTACCCCGGATAAAAAGAAGACATTGAGTGAATGGGAACGGGTTCTCAAGCCCGGTGGACGTCTTTATATCGGGGATATTCTGGTCGCAAAATCAATACCTCAGTCGGCTTTGAATGATATTTCGTTATGGACCGGCTGAATAGCGGGCGGCCTGCCGGAGGCAGAGCTTCTCAAGACTGTGAAGGCTGCGGGTTTCATCGAGGCAGTGATAGTGCAAAAACACACCATATTCGAAAATGTTCCGAACCCTTCGAGTGCGCTTGATTTCGGGACTATAGGAATAAGCCTTAGCGCACGAAAATCAAAGTAATTATAAGACACAGCCGCAATCAGCAATCATGAGCACTTAAAGTTTTTATGGGCTTGCGGCGAGCTATATTGGATAAACTAAGATCCTTACCCGGGCGCGAAGCCCTGCTGCAAGGCAGAACTCACTTCCTAAAAGGCGGGGGAGGCGTCACTGCCCAAATGTAATCGCAAATTTTCGATTAAAAAGGCCAACCACTATATTGTTTGGTTGGCCATTATTTTTTCCGAGTCGATTCGATTGTTATGCAACTTATCCCATGTTCTTTGTGTAACGTGGTGACGTTTTCAGTAGATCAGGTGTTGCGACACTTAACAGGATGTTCCTTCTTTAATTCCGTTAAAAACCATTTCTCTAAATTCGGTGGTGTCTTCGTATCCATGAACTGTCGTTGCATGCTGAACAACGGCTTCCAATAGCTCCTCCTTTGAGTCAGCCGAAAGAGCTACAGAGCACTTCACATCACTAGGATGGTCGCGACAATCAACACAATATCTATTCATGATCGTATTCCTTCCATTGTTAAAAGTGAAAATGACACAGGCTGCTGTTTATTTTTAAAGGACAGCATCCCGATTTGTTAATATAGAATAATACCGCATTGTGGTATGTCAAATCTAAAAAGCTTGGCTGATAATCAGCTGTTTGATCTACAAATCTATTAGACTTATTCGTTGGAACACCCAAAGGGTTTGTTTTTTTGATTTTTTAATATTAAATATTTGTAATCAATATATAATAAACCTCCTTGACAACTTTTCACTTAGTGTACATATTTGTTTTTAAAGCACAAAAGGTTGAAGGTTCAAAAAGCGAAGTTTTACATTCAGAAATAAAATTGAAAAAAGAATGGAACAATGGCAGAAATCGCATCAAGCTCACGGAATGATTTGCTCATAAAATTGGGTGAATTGCGCCGCCAAAAATAAGAAATGGAAACGCTCAGAAAACGTTGCCAACAGGCGGAAGCTGCCTTGAAGGCGATTGAAGAGAGAAACCGTGTACTTGGCGATAGTGCGCCGTTTGGTATCTTCACCACTGACCTGAAAGGGCGCATCACCGGTATGAACCGTAAAATGCAGAAGATGCTCCCTTGGCCTGTAAGTCAACATCCGGAATCGATGAGCATTTTTGAATTTCAGTCCTTGGTTGATTCGGGAGTCAGTGATGATATCCGCCAATGTTGGCAAACCAAACAATCGATTATTCGCGATTATTCTTGCATTAACGATAATGGAAATTGCCTGGAACTACGCTTTTACATAAGCCCTGTTGTAGATTCCACTGGTAATGTGTCGGGTGTCATGGCGTTTGTGGAAAACTTTACCAATTTGAAACTAGCCCAGACGGCCGCCGAAGAAAGCGAACAACGCTATCGCTTGTTATTCCAGTCAGCTCCAATTGCCATGATGGAACGAGATGCCTCCGATCTCAAAGCCTATCTTGAACAACTTCGTCAATCAGGTGTTTCTAATCTAAGCCATTACTTACGGCAGCATCCCGAAGAGGTGCCACGTTGTATGTCACTCATTAAAACCGTTGACTGCAATGATGCTTTTTGTGAGCTGTTGGAGGCACAGGACAAGAACGTTCTTATGTCGGAATTTCCCTTGATGGCACTGGGCAGCGAATTCCAACAGATTGCGGAGGATACTATTCTAATGTTGGCTCAAGGCACTATTCGACGCGAAAGGGAACAAACGATTCATACGTTGAAAGGAAATCAGAAAAGTGTCCTTGTTCGAGCGTTGGTTCTTGCAGGTCATGAAGATACACTGTCGAGGGTTGTAATTTCTATGGTGGATATTACCGAACGCAAGGAAGCCGAAGAGGCATTACGAGCCAGCGAGCAAAGATTTCGTGAGCAGTCTCTGCGTGATAATTTAACCTCCCTTTATAATCAGCGTTTTCTTTACCAGTCTCTGGCGGTTTTGATCGAAACCGCTAAAAATGGTCAAGGCCAGTTATCGCTTCTTTTCATGGACCTGGACAATTTCAAGAAGGTTGTGGATACCCACGGACACTTAAACGGCAGCTATGTGATTCAGGAAGTCGCAGCCACTATCCAAAGCGCCCTCGAACCCCCGGCTTATGCCGTGGCCTACGCAGGTGACGAATTTGTCGTGGTTCTGCCGGGCTTAGACCAACATCAAGCTGCGAGCAAAGCATCACAAATTCAATCTCAAATTAAAGCGACAGTATATCTGCGCAGCAAAGGCAAGGCAGTACAGCTTCAAGCCAGCTGTGGAATAGCCACTTTTCCCGAACATGCCGTTGATACGGATTCACTTTTAGCCGCAGCTGATCAAGCATTGTTCTCCATCAAGAAAATCGGCAAGGGTGCCATCGGTTATTATGAAAACATCGATACATAATCAGGTTTGAACCCCAAGTCTCTGACCTCTGATCCCTGGTCCCTGGTCTCAGAATCCTGATCCTTATATTCTTTTAAAATCGCCAATTTTATTGGAGATGGTTCTAATTTTTTTGTTGCTATTATTAAGGTTTTATTATAACAAATTTAATTATAATCCCACTTAAAATCGGTCGTCTATTGTAAATCAATTTCCTGTTAAAGATTAAGAGAATTTAAACAATATTAGTTACCTCCTTTTTAAAAGAGGAATCTATTGAAGTTGAAGCGGTTATCTATTTTTATTGTCTGTGTCTTTCTTGTTTCTATTCTTTCTGTTAATTATCATCATTGTGAAGATAGGATCTTTCAAAATGGGTCTCTTTTTTTTGATACTTTTGATGATAATTCAGATTTTTCAACTTGTGATATATATCAAATCCTTTTAACTTCCCGATTTATTGCCACAATTATAATAGAAAAAAAAATATTCACGCCACGCATTTTAACATGCAAATTTATTACACGTGCCCCTCCTGCATAATCTCCAAGACTTAAGTGACACGACTTTCAAATTTTTCAGACAAAACAAAATAGACCAGTTCCCCGAATAAGGGTTCGTTAGTAGTGTAAAACGAACCGGTTTATGGGCCATTCTATTTTTAGATGAAGAAACTTTTCAAAATGTGCATGATTTTTTTTAAACAGGGAGGCATTAATGTGTTTCCCAAAAGAGATCTCAAATCAACAGACCAGTTAAATTATCCTTCATAAGTTTTAAACACTAAATTATATAATCAATAAAGTAGGAGACAGAAGAATTGTGGAAAACAAGATATGTCAAAACTGTTGGTATTATGCTCCTGCCCCCGTCAAGGATAATTTTTTTGAAGATCATGTATTGCTGGAATATTCGCCGTGTTGCGAGTTCAATAACGAGTTTCCCCCTATAACACCCGATAATACTTGCGAAAATTGGGAAAGTAAGAAATTGAAATTAATAAGCGTTGTTAAAACCTTATACGGTGTATGATTCGCTTTTCATATAATTGAATGGAATTTAAAAGATGGAGACCGGCTTCAAGATATCGTATTAGCCTTTTTTGATCATTCTGAGTTTTTAAAAATATCCATAATGGCATTAAACTCCCTGGGTGGATAATTGATATGAGCACTAAAAAAATTCTTGTTGTTGATGATAATTTAAGCCAACTGAAATTAATGAAGAAAGTGTTGGGGAATCTCGGCCATATGACTGTGACGGTTGATAGTGCAGAAGAGGCTGAATATCTCTTGAGATGTGGAGAACACTTTTCATTGATTATTACCGATCTGAGAATGCCTTGGTTAAATGGCTTAAACTTTTGCCGCAGGGTGAAAATTTCATATCCTGATTTAAAGATATATGCATTGTCCGGCTATATTTATAATTTTGACATGAAAGAATTAGAGGATGCGGGCTTCGATGGGATTTATCAAAAGCCTATCAGCAAAACGAATTTAGAAGAAATTTTAAACGCCGGTATCTAAGGAAAACAGAGATTGATCTCAGACAAATAGTTGTGTACTTAACGGCAATAAAATGTGCTTATCACGTTCATAAAAATCGTGTGATGTCGTTTTTCAATTGGGCAAACTCATTTTACGGGGTTTGCTTTTTTTGATTTTTTGTGGATTTTACGATATATGTCATCGTCCTTGATCAACCTTGGGTTGTTTTTTTCGGACAGATATCTTCCATGCAGAGCAGACCTTTTTCTTCCAATCGATCCTGTCACAATGTAGCATATTCCTTCTTGACTTGGGTAATTTTGTATTTATCTTCCTTGCACCTCATTAATGAGCCCGAGTATTTTTTCGTTCTCGAAATGATAAAAGGAGGATACAAAATGAGAATACTGATGAATGTGAAAATTCCTCACGAGCCGTTCAACACCCTCGTAAAAGAAGGAAGAGCCGGCGAAATCATTCAAAAGATTTTGAACGATTTGAAGCCTGAATCCATTTATTTTACGGAGCAAGGCGGCACTCGAGGTGCTGTAGCCATCATAGATGTGGAAGACCCTTCGCGGATTCCATCTTTTTCTGAACCTTTTTTCTTAAACTTCAACGCAGATTGTGAGTTCAGAATTGCAATGTCTCCCGAGGATCTTGGGAAAGCTGGTCTTGAGGAACTGGGGAAAAAATGGGGATGATTATCGCTTCAATTTTTCACGTTTTCCAAGGTTTATACTTTTCATCTTGATTTATGTTTGCATGTTTGACTGCGTTTTTGTTGAAATTTGAGTTATTTGAACCCTCGGGGAGTTTTTCTTCTAAATCCTTGAATATAGCGGAATGGATGATCTTTTTTAAAATCGGATGCTGTTTGACCCGCCTGCCACGTAAGGCACGAGCGGGCAGGGTGGCTTAGGAATCGTTAGAAAGAACAGGCGTATGCCGAAATCGTATCTTTAAAAGAATTTTAAAATATTGCATTGAATCTATTGTTATTGCAAAGATAGCTTCCTGTTCTTTATTTTCGATGCCTTGCCACGAGTTTTATCCGCCTCACCGCAAGCGGCATCTTCGACTGGCGTGATCATGCGGTTTAAAAAAGATTATCCGTGCAGCGATGATTTAGGAAAACACGCCGACCCCTGCTCTCTGATCCTAATTTCCCTTGACATACCTTATGGTTGGACGTAATAAGCTAAATACATTCAATTTTTACGATTCTATATTCTGCTCTTACTGGATATCTTAAATGAAAAGCTATTTTCCTTCGACATTGATATGTATTTTTTTATTGCTTTGTTTTGCCGGGATTTCTTTTGCAGGATCGAGCATCCGATGCGGTAATTATCTAATTTCTGATGGTGATTTAAAAATCAAAGTGTTGGATAGGTGCGGAGAGCCGATCTCGAAAGAAAAAATTGAATTAAATTCATCCCGACACCGTAGAGTAGATGATAATTATAGATATTTGGAACTATGGACCTATGAATTCCATTATGGATATTACGATGTTCTGACATTTAAAGGCGGCAAATTAATTAAAATCGAGTCAATGATTCCAAAATAACCCAGCACATCCTAACCCTTAAATCCGCCACGCAATTTTTTTAAAAAATTTCTCCCAAAAAAATAAAAATAATCACAACATAATTTTATCAAAAAACCATTGACTTTCATCAGCCGCTTTGTATCAAATAAATGATGCAACACGATAAACATCCTTCGCTGCAACACGGCCATGGCTTCGGGCAAGACCAAAAACGTCCGGGTGAGGTTCGCACCATCATTGTCATTGGCATTACCGGAACCATGATGGTTGTCGAAATCGCAACCGGCATCCTCTTTGGTTCTATGGCCTTGCTGGCCGACGGCCTGCACATGGCCTCTCATGCGGTTGCGCTCAGCATCAATGTATTTGCATATATTTACGCACGGCGTCACGCACATGACGAGCGATACACATTTGGAACCGGAAAGGTCAATGCGCTGGGCGGCTTTACCGGGGCAATTCTGCTTGCATTTTTTGCGCTGATTATGGCTTGGGAAAGCATTAAGCGATTCGCCTATCCCGTCGAGATCGCGTTCAACCAGGCGATCTTCGTGGCAGTTCTCGGATTGATCGTCAATGGTGCTTCTGTGTTCATTTTGGATTACCGGTACGATCATCCGCATTATGAACGAGGCGATCACAGACACCACCAAGACCATAATCTGAAAGCCGCTTATCTCCATGTCCTGGCGGATGCCCTTACATCGCTTTTGGCGATTTTTGCGCTCTTGACGGCCAAATACCTCGGGTTCATCTGGATGGATCCCTTCATGGGAATTGTGGGTGCAGTATTGGTATCCCGTTGGTCTCTCGGGCTGATACATGATACCAGTGGTGTTTTGCTGGACAAACGAGGTTCCGAAGAAATCAGAACAACGATAAAAAAATGTATCGAAAATAATGAAGGCATCCGGATTTCCGATTTACACCTTTGGTCAGTTGGGCCGAATATCTATGCTGCCATCATTACGGTTGTCACCAATGATCCGAAACCGGCCGAACATTACAAGCAGTTAATTCCATCTGACCTCAACCTGGTGCACGTGACCGTAGAAGTTCAACATTACTCAAGGAACTGAATTCTGGTATTGCGTGGTCATAGGTTTACGGCTTCGAAAGTTACTCAAAAGGTTTTATCCGGATGGTCATCGTCGGATAGAAATGCGAAGGGATTCTCATACATCGGACACTGACGGTTTGATGAAAGAACGGCCCAAGTTTCTGAAAGCAAACGAGGACTTCATGAAGGTATTTCCTCCACTCAACAACCTTTGGCAAAACTGGAAACCTATACTTTAAACCACTTATAGCGGTTATAAAAGCATACAGTACCACAAAATTTCCATTTTGAAATCATCTTTCAGTGTTTTTACTCTTAGTCTTAAAGTGTCAATACGTTAGCAACAATTTCTCTGTTCGATTCCCCAAACTTCAGTATCAGATCCAAATAACATCTCTCATTGTCAACATGGGTTTTATCTTTCTTATATTATTTGAGTTTTAGCAACCACAGAAAAACAATGGGGATCATTTATAAATGGCACAAATATTGCTCAAGAAGGTTGCGTTAATCCCTTTTGAATTTCAATAATTTGAAACCCTTCGGGATTTCCAATTTCACCGCATCTACTGCGTCAGATGTCGTTCCACACAGACAACTATAGCGAAGCAACATCTTCCCTGTATCTGCGGCAAACTTGAAAATCGCTAAACTTAGGTTAAGCGTAAATTTTTCTAACATAATGTTTAAACTACAGAATCATTTTGAATATGAGGCAGTTACAAAAGAGGAGACGATCTATAAATTTAAAATTATTTTTGCTGTTCTTTTTTATATTTTTTTGTTTCGTATCATCACTTCATGCAATGGACATTTCCCTGCAATGGACGCCTAATAGTGAGCCGGAAGTGGCCGGTTACAAAGTCTATTATCGAGAGCAACATCAATCCTATGATTACAACACTCCATATTGGGAAACAATAGAACCCAAATGTACCATTTATGATCTGGATACAACGAAAACGTATTATTTTGTTGTAAGAGCTTTTGATATTGATGGGAATACCAGTTATAATTCCAACGAGGTGGCGCTTATAGCTGGGACAGAAGTAAATAGCGTTGATAATGAGGTTGGCAATGAGGTTGGCAATGAGGTTGGTAATGAGGTTGCTAGTGGAGGCGGCGGTGGCGGTTGTTTCATCGCAACAGCTTCATACGGATCGTTGTTGGAGCCGCATGTTAGAATATTGCGTAAATTCCGTGACCGTTATCTGTTGATCAATGGTCCGGGAAAAACCGTTATGACGTTTTATTACAAATATTCACCACCTGCGGCAGATTTCATATCTAAGCATGCCGGCTTGCGGGCGGTGGTCTGTGTTTTTCTTTTACCGTTTGTGGGATTGAGCTGGATGATTTTGAAGATTGGCGCGGGTTCAACAATGTTGTTCCTACTTTTAATTGGCATTGGATTATCCTGTCTTGTGGGGTGGATAAAGAATAATCGCCACATTAACTCTCATATGAAGCTTAAATTGAGTGCTAATGTTTAATGGTTGAAATATTAAAGATTAATCTCATGATTGTCAATTGATGATGATTGTTACAACAGTTTAAATCTGTTTGTCAGTTTCGTGAATTCTGACTCCGAAATTTTGTTCCATGGAGCAATGGGATCGAACTGAATAAAAGATTTTGTATCCGGTGAAAAG
>Ga0210123_1001096_pt1 | contig 14563 bp, 9 predicted proteins | sample Muzzi_PWB_D2_FD_185535 | JGI IMG/M metagenome (GOLD analysis project Ga0210123, IMG submission 185535) | Wetland microbial communities from San Francisco Bay, California, USA, that impact long-term carbon sequestration - Muzzi_PWB_D2 (SPAdes) | ecosystem: Environmental > Aquatic > Marine >... | reverse complement strand
GGCCAAGGCCATCGGGGCCGCCGTCGAACCGTTGCGCACGCGGGGCGTCCCGGACCTGCTGTGTCACTTCCACGTGCTCGACAACGCCGGAGAGCGGCTGCTCGAGAGCCGGCACCGCCGATTCAAGGGCCGTCTCCGGGCGTTGAACACGATCAAGGGCCTCCAGGACCTGCTGCGCCAGCTCGAACGCCGCGCCACCACCCCCTGCCTCGAGCTCGCCACCGCTGTCTATTGGGTGCTCCACGACACCGGCAACAAGCCGCCGCGCTTCCCCTTCGCCCTCGAAGCGTGCGATCGGGTCGAGCGGCTCATCGCTCTGCCCGCCCAGCTCGAGCGCTTCCTCGGTCTCGAGGCGCGTCTGGCTCTGACGCGCGAGATCGACCAGCTCCTCGAGCTACGCCGCGCCGTCGCCGACGACGAGCTCCTCCTCCGGCTCCTGGGCGAGCTGCGCGAGCGCCAACGACTCTTCGACGAGCTGCGCGCCGTCTTTCGGCTGGCCGATCCCGCCCGCACTCCGGCCCCTCTGATACCTCCCATCGCCCGCGCCGAGCAACTTGCCGTCGAACAGCGCTTCGAACGCTACCGCACCGAGCTGCGCCAGCGGCTCCACGCCAGCGAAGACCACATGCACCAAGCCCTCCAAACCCTCCTCGATCAACTCGACCGCGTCGGCAAACAGCTCTTCGGCCACCCGGTCCTCCACAACCCCGACGGGCGCATCTTGCGCGTCGTCGAGCGCACCAACAACCAGCTCGAGCACCTCTTCAGTCACAACGCCCACTGCCTGCGACGACGCACAGGGCACCGGCACCTCGGAAAAGACCTCGAGCAGCTACCTGCCGAAGCTCTCCTCGTCCACAACCTCAAGGACCCGCACTACCTCCGGCTTGTCGCAGGCTCGCCTGAACGTCTACCCCAAGCCTTTGCAGCACTCCAACCCCCCGCTCACACACCTCTACGCCCGCGCCCTCACCTAGAGCTCAAACGACGACTCCGAAACATCGCACTGCCCCTACCCAACATCTCGCCCCAGCCACCACAGATTCAAGTCAGCCCAACTGAATTCTGACGCACAAGCCTGAGATGTCCGTTCATGCTTCTTGCGTACAGTTCATCGGGGCATGGTGTTCGGTTCGGGGTATGTTGTGATGTGGAGAGAACAGAAGCGCTGAGATGATCGATCCGGTTCATGGCGTGGTTTCGGCCGCTGGGGTCTTGGTGCAGCGGACCGGTGTGTTCCTGGGGGTCGTTCTGGTGGAGGTGACCTGGGGCCTCGGCGCGGGGGCTTCGTGGGCTCAGGTCCCGTCAGGTGACGATGACGTCGAGCTCTTGGTCGAGGGTCTCAATCGAGGTGCGGCTCGCCCACGGTTGGCAGGAACAGATCCTCTTCCGGGAGGAGCAGGTGTCGATGGACGGGCCGCCGGCGCTTCTCTGGCTGGGGGATCTGGACCGGGACGGCCGCTCCCGCCCTCGTCGGGACCCGCGAAGTGTCCGGGTCGCGGCGGTCAGTTGGGCGGGGCGTTGACCACGGTCAGCTTGGCGCCGGCCAGGACGTGGACGGGGGAGACGAGCTCGACCCGTCCACCGGTCCGCACGGTCAGGTCGGCGCCGGTGTCGAGGTAGAGGTTGGGGCCGAGGGTGATCTTGCTGCAGGCCTGGACGATGCGCGTTTCGCTGGCGATCGTCTCGTTGGCGACGGTCTCGGTGTCGTTCACCTGGCAGGAGATGTCGAAGACGGAGACGGCGTCTTCGAGGTTGGAGCTCGCCACGTAGAGGTGGGCGCCGTCCGGGCTGGTGGCGAGGTCCTGGGAGCCCCACAGGCCGTCGACGGTGCCGCCGGCGCCTTGGCCGATCGAGTCGTCGCACAGGCCGTCGGCGAAGTCGAGGGCGCCACTGCCGGCGTTGCGGCTGAACGAGACCACGCTGGTGTCGAACGGCTGGTTGACGTAGGCGGCTTTGCCGTCCGGGGAGAAAGCCAGCCCCGAGTCCCCCTCGATGCCGAGGAAGCAGAGGTCGACGGCGGTGGCCGACACCGAGGAGGTTGCCGTCAACGCGCCGCTCGCGGAGCTCCGGGAGAAGACGGCGACCCAGACGTCCGCCAGGTCTTCGACGTGGTTGACCAGGTAGAGGTGGGAGCCCGAGGGATCGAGCCGGATCACCCGTTTGTCGTCGATGTCGATGTCGCTGCCCACGCCGATGCCGTCAGCCACGACGCTGGAAAAGGTCAGGCTTCCGTCCACTGCGCTCCGAGTGAAGAGGGCGATCTCCTGCTCGTCCTGACCCGCGGCGTAGACGTGCTTGCCGTCCGGGCTGACCGCCACGGAGGTGACTCCGGCCAGGCCGTCGACGCCACCGGTGCCATCGGTGAGGGTTTCGAGCAGACCGAGCGTGCCGTTTCCCGTGTTGCGTGTGTAGACCACGAGCGCGTCGGCGTTGCGGCCGACGGCGTAGACGTTTTTGTCGTCCGGGCTGACCGCCACGGAGTGGATGCCTGAGAGCCCGCCGTCGGTGTGCACCTCGACGAAGGTGAGCGCGCCGGTGGTGCCGTTCCGCGAGAAGACGGCGAGCGCGTTGTCGAGCAGGCCGGCGGCGTAGAGCGTCGCGCCGTCGTGGCTCATCGCGAGCGCCTCGACCCCGTTCAGCCCGTCCACTCCGCCGACACCGTCCACCTTCGCCTCGATCCAGGTGAGGGCGCCGGTCGATCCGTTGCGGGCGAACGCGGCGACGGCATCGTCGGTCGAGCCCCCTACGTAGACGTGCTTTCCGTCCGGGCTGACGACCACGGCGCGGGCACCATCGAGGCCGTCGATCGTGTTCATGCCCTGGGTCTGGCCGTCGAAGAGAGCCTCCACGAAGACGACCGTCTGGCCCGCGGCCGGTGCGGTGCCCAGGGCCAGCCACGCCAGGCTGATCCAGGCCACGGTGAGGGCGGGACGGAGGGAGCGCGAGCAGCGATCCATGGGAACCTCCAGGTTCTCTCTGTTTTTGGTGATCGTAGTTTATGCAATGAGCGTCAATGGCGGGGACTCCGGCAGGTGGCCTCCGCGCCCGTTGACATCGCCCCGGCCCGGGCATACCATGCGGCGCGGCCCTTCCGCCGGAGTCCGCCTTGCCGCCGACCCTCGAGCCCAAGAAAACACTCCTCGATTCGAAGCAGATTCGTCGTCTCGTGCGGCGGATCGCGGGTGAGATCGTGGAGCAGGCGGGCGGCACCACGGACCTGATGCTGGTCGGCATCCGCAGCCGGGGCGTTCCGTTCGCCGAGCGGCTGGCCGTGGAGATCGAGGCCATGGAGGGTGCCGCGGTTCCGGTCGGCACTCTCGACATCACCCTCTACCGGGACGACCTCTCCACCATTGCACCGCAGCCCGTGGTTCGCGAGACGAAGCTCGGCCAGCCGATCGACGATCGGGTGATCGTGCTGTGCGACGACGTGCTCTTCTCCGGCCGCACGATCCGCGCCGCACTCGACGCCCTGATCGACTACGGACGCCCCCGGGCCGTGCGCCTGGCGGTGGTCGTCGACCGCGGCCACCGGGAGCTGCCGATCCAGGCCGATTACGTGGGCAAGGTGGTGCCCACGGCCAGCGACGAGCACGTGGAGGTGCGCTTCGACGAGGTCGACGGCACCACCGACGTGCGACTCTTCACCCGCGAGGAGGAGGCCTGATGGCTCCAGCCGCCGAGACCCGTTCCGCGGCCGCCTGGACCCGTAAAGACCTGTTGGGAATCGCCGAGCTCTCCGCCGACGAGATCCGCACCATTCTCGATACCGCCGAGTCGTTCCGGGAGGTCGCCGAGCGGCCGATCAAGAAGGTCCCGACGCTGCGCGGCAAGACGGTGGTCAACCTGTTCTTCGAGTCGTCCACCCGCACGCGCTCGAGCTTCGAGATCGCCGAGAAGCGCCTGTCGGCCGACGGCCTCAACTTCTCGGCCTCGACCTCGGCCCTGACCAAGGGCGAGAGCCTGGTCGACACCGCCTTGAACCTCCAGGCGATGGCGCCAGATCTCATCGTCATCCGTCACGCCTACCCGGGGGCGCCCCACATGCTCGCCCGGCGGCTCAAGGCGGGGGTGATCAACGCCGGGGACGGCGCTCACGAGCACCCGACCCAGGCGCTCCTCGACGCATTCACCATCCGCCAGAGGAAGGGGAGGATCGAGGGTCTCAAGGTTTCGATCGTCGGCGACATCGAGCACAGCCGGGTGGTGCGCTCGAACATCCACCTGCTCCGGAAGCTGGGGGCCGAGGTGACGGTGGCGGCGCCGCGCACGCTCATGCCGGTCGACGTCGAGTCGATGGGTGTGCGCGCGGTCCACTCGATCGACGAGGCGATCGACGGGGCGGACGTCATCATGATGCTTCGCATCCAGCTCGAGCGCCAGGGGCGCATGTCCTTCCCGTCGACCCGGGAGTACTTCAATCTGTTCGGTCTCACCACCGAGCGCATGGCCCGGGCCAAGGAGGGCGTCATCGTCATGCACCCGGGCCCCATGAACCGGGGCGTCGAGATCGCGAGCGACGTGGCGGACGGCCCGTTCTCGGTGATCCTCGAGCAGGTGACGAACGGCGTCGCCGTGAGGATGGCGGTGCTCTACCTGCTGTCCGGCGTGCGCTCGGAAGACGGGGGAGAAGGATGAGCGACACGAATAGCGGGGCCAAGAAGAGCCCGGACTTCCCGGTCGGCAGCCGGCCGGTCGTCGTGCGCGGCGGCCGGGTAGTCGATCCGAGCCAGGACCTGGACGCCCGCGTCGACCTGCTTCTCGCCGATGGCGTGGTCGCCGGCCTCGGGGAGTCGATCGACGCCCCCGACGGCGCCCAGGAGGTGGATGCCTCCGGCCTGGTGGTCTGCCCCGGGCTGATCGACCCCCATGTGCATCTCCGCGAGCCGGGCCAGGAGCACAAGGAGACGGTGCGCACCGGCACCATGGCGGCGGCGGCCGGCGGCTTCACCGCGGTCGCGTGCATGGCCAACACCTCCCCGGTCAACGACGACGCGGCGGTGACCGAGCTCATCCTCTCCCAGGCGCGGCGCGCCGGTTTCGCCCGGGTCTACCCGGTGGGCACGGTGAGCAAGAGGATGGCCGGCGAGGAGCTCTCCGAGATGGGGGAGATGTTCGCCGCCGGCGCGGTCGCCTTCTCGGACGACGGCGTCGTGGTGGCCCACCCGGAGCTGATGCGCCGGGCGCTCCTCTACGCCCAGCACTACGACGTGCCGATCATGCAACACGCCGAGGACCTGCGCCTGACCGGCGACGGCGTGATGCACGAGGGCGAGCACTCGACGAAGCTCGGCCTCCAGGGCATCCCGCGCTCGGCGGAGGACGTGATCGTCGCCCGCGACCTGATCCTGCTCGAGGAGACCGGTGGCCGGTACCACGTGCAGCACCTGTCGACCGTGCGCGAAGTCGAGCTGCTCCGGGACGCCAAGGCCCGGGGCCTCACGGCCACCTGTGAGGTGAGCCCGCACCACCTGTTCCTGACCGACAAGGCGGTGGCCGACTCCGAGTTCTCGACCGACTGCAAGATGAAGCCGCCCCTCCGGGCCGAGTCGGACCGCCAGGCGCTCCTCGCGGGGCTGGTCGAGGGCACCATCGACTGCATCGCGAGCGACCACGCGCCCCACCATCCGGACGAGAAGGACGTGGAGTTCTCGGTCGCGCCCTACGGCATCCTGGGGCTCGAGACGACGGTCTCCCTCTGCCTCGACCGGCTGGTCCACGCCGGGGTGCTGCCTCTCGCCCGAGTGATTCACCTGCTCTCGACCGCGCCGGCCAAGATCCTCGGCGTCCCCGGCGGCACCCTGGCCGAGGGCAGCCCGGCGGACGTGACGCTCCTCGACCTCGAGGCCGAGGTGACGATCGACAAGAACGCCTTCCGCAGCAAGTCCCGGAACACGCCGTTCGACGGCTGGAAGCTGAAGGGCCGGGCGGCGGGGACGATCGTGGGCGGTCGACAGATCGCCCTCTAAACCCCTCTCGATCCCCTTCCTCCCTCGCGGGAGGCAGGGGACGCCTCCCTCCCGTCCCTTCTTCTCCGTAGGTTCCTCGGTGCGGCGCCCGGGCGAGCCGTCTTCCCGAGCGGAGGGCCGGGTGGTGGCGCCCCTCTTCCGCCCCGGGGCGGGAGAGGGGACGGGGGAGTGGGTGGGGATCGGTAGGGTGCGCTTCAGCGCACCGGGTCATGGTCTGGTGCGCTGAAGCGCACCCTACGAATCCAACTCTTCGAACATCTCGAGGTAGCGGGCGGCGACCCGTTCGATCGCCAGATCCGCCTTGAGCGCCCGGAGCCGGTCGAGCGCTTCGCGCCACGTCGGGCCGCCCAACTCGTCCGCGGCCCGCTCGATGAGCGCGACGGCGCTCGCTCGGGTGGCTTCCCGGTCCGCGCCGTAGCTCTCTTCCAGGCCTTCCATGTAGAAGGGGTAGTCCTCGCCCAGCATCTCGACCGACGAGCAGTCCGGGGTGGTCAGGAGCACCGCCTCGCACGCCGCGGCCGTCGCCACCTTGGCGTTCGGCTTGTAGAGCCACTCCCGCTGGTTCTCCCGCAGGCACAGATGGGCGTTGAGCGCCCGCGCCCGCTCGAACCAGCCGTCCGGGCCGACGAACTCGACGCCCGGGATCTCCCCCCACAGGCTGATCGAACGCCGGGTGCCCAGGTAGCCGACCGCGAGGCGCTCGTCCCCCGCCTCGTGGGTGCCGTACTTGGGGTCCCAGTGCTGGTAGATCGTCCGGCAGAGCGCCCGCCGGGTGCCGAAGCGCTGGAGCTGGCGGCGGTTGCGGAAGATGAAGCCGTGGTACAGGAACCAGTGGCTGATCCAGTGGCGGAAGACGACCTGGTCCTGGACGTCGAGCACACACCGGTTGCCGCGGGCGCGGGCGGTGACCAGGTCCTTGAAGTCGGCCCGCTTGACGAACACCAGGACCGCGTCGCGGATGCCGGAGAGCTCGTGGGCGTAGATCGAGCGTGCCGAGGCGCCCAGGCTCTCGAGCGCCGGGGCCATCTGGTCGGCACCGATGGCGGTCGACCCCTTGTCCCAGTACTTGACGAGGTAGATCGGTCGCACGGGCGGGTCGGAATCGGCTGGTGATTCTCTTCGGGAGGAGGGGAGACGATAGCACAGGGGGCCCGCCAGGCGGCGTGAACGCAACTGGCCGGCCCGGACGTCCGTATACTCTCCCCGAAACCATGCGCGCACTCCTGACGACTCCCGTTGCCGCTCCGCGGCCGGGCCGGCGCCGCCGGCTCGCGCCGACGATCTTCCGTCTGCCACTGCTGGCCCTTCTGGCCGTCCTGACGCTCGCCGCCTTCGCCGCGTGCTCCGAAAGTGTCCAGGCCGACCCCGCCGAGCCCGAGGGATCGGCCGGGCAACCGCCGGACGCCCACCGGCTGGTCGTCACGGTCGTCGCCGATGACGCCGCCGGGGCGGCCGCGCTCGAGGAGCGGGTTCGGGGTGGGGGCTTCTTCCGCTGGTATGCCAACCGGCTGGAGGGCTGGCAGAGCGAGATCCGCCGTGGCGAGCTGTCGGCGGTGGCCGGTGGCCCGCCGCAAGGGGCTCCGGACATCGAGGTGATGGTCGGCCTGCTGCCCTTGCCGGAGGTGGTCCGCTCCCTGGCGGCGGCGCTGCCAGTGGCCCTGGACGGTCCGACCGTCGCCCTGGCCGGGACCTCGTACCCCGCGCCCTCGACCACCGTCGCTGTCCGCCTTCCGCCGGCGGGCGAGGGGGCCGAGCGGTGGCTGGTCGCCGGGGGAACGGCGGAGGCGGTGGGCGAGGCCGCCGACCAGGCGCTCTTCCAGGCGGTGCGCCAGCACCAGGCCGCGCCGGGCGAGGTGCCGCGGGTCGACTACGTGGTGCAGGAGAGCCGGTGGCTCCAGCGGACGGGGACCTGGCGCAGTGTCCAAGGTGGTGGGGAAGCCCGATGGGCGACCGATCCGGCGACGGAGCAGGACCAGATCGCCGAGCGGGACCGCTGGCTCCGGGAGCTCGTGCCGATTGACGGGGCCGCCGTGCGGCTGCTGGTTTCGGCCGGGTCCGAGAAGGTGCCCGAGCTCCGCGCCCTGGCCGTCGATCTGGGGAACGCCGCCGACGCGATGGCCGGACGTCTCGGTGTCGGGGCGGGAGAGGGGCGCGCGCTGGCCCTTTCGCCGGATCGCCCGGTGACGATCGTCGTCGAGGACGACTACGTCGCCCAGATCCGCCACACCGGAGCGATGGGGGTGGCGGTCGAGGGCGGCGGGGCCGATCTCCACGCGGTGCTCCACCAGGACGATCTCTGGGCGCTCCGTCACGCCCTCGCCCGGCGCCTGCTGGAGCGTGCCGGCCTGGCCGCCGAGCGGCCGGTCTGGGCGGTGGAAGGGACCGCGCTCTGGTTGGCCGGGTACGCTCCCGCGGGTGCCTCCGCCGCTACGCCCGCCTCCTGGTACGGCCGACCCTATCGGGACTGGCTGCCCGCGCTGGTGGCGGCCGGCGCGCTGCCGTCGGGCGCCGAGCTCCTGGCCGCCGAGCGCGAGGGTGCCGACTCCGCTCCGCTCTGGACCCCGGTGGCGGCGGCGGTGGTGGAGGATCTGCCCGGAACGACGGCGGTGGCCAAGCTGGCCGCGTTCGCGGGCCTCGACGAGTTCGGAGCCGCGGGCCGCTTGGCGGCGCTCCGGGAGACGGTTGCGCGGACGGGGACCCCGGAAGCTCCCACCGCGGTCGCCGCGCCGAAGGGCTTCCTCCGCGGCATCTCCCTGGCGCACCCGAACAACCTCGAAGGCGGCTACCACGCCCCGTTCGTCGACCAGCGTCTGGCCGAGCTCCGGACCCTCGGGGCGGACTCGGTCTCCCTCATGCCCTTCGCCTACCAGCGGGACCCCCGGGCCCCGGAGATGGTCTTCCTCAACCGCACGCCGCTCTCGGAGCACGACACCGGCACCATCCACGCCGCCCGGGCCGCCCACGCCCGCGGCCTGTCGGTGCTCTGGAAACCCCACATCTGGGTCGCCCACGACAGTTGGCCGGGCGACATCGAGATGGACTCCGAGGAGGAGTGGGCGGCCTGGTGGCGCCTCTACCGGCGCTTCGTGCTCCACCACTCCATGCTCGCCCGCTACGCCGGGGCGGACCTCTTCTCGGTCGGCGTCGAGCTCGAGCGGACCGTCGAGCGCCCCGAGTGGGTGGGGCTGATCGACGCGGTGCGCCAGATCTACCCGGGGCCGGTGACCTACGCCGCCAACTGGGGGAGCGGCGCCGACCGGGCCCGGTTCTGGGACCGTCTCGACCTGGTCGGGGTCGACGCCTACTACCCGTTGACGGGCTCGGAGGATCAGGGCAGCGCCGAGCAGTTGGCGGCCGGCGCCGCGCGGGTCGCGGCACGGCTCCGGGGGCTCTCCGAGCGGACCGGCAAGCCGGTCATCCTGACCGAGGTCGGCTTCGCGGCCCGGCGGGCGGCCTGGACGGCGCCCCACGAGCAGGGTGGCGAGTACTCGGGGGAGGACCAGGCGCGCTCCTACGACGCCCTGTTCGGGGCGCTCCGGGAGAGCATGGTCGACGGCGGCTGGCTCCGGGGGGTCTACGTGTGGAAGGCGTTCAGCGGCGACCGGGCCTGGCGCGTGGCCGAGGCCGATTTCCGCTTCCTCGGCCGCCCGGCCGAGCAGGTAGTGGCGCGGTACTTCCACCACGACGGCATGACCACGGGGGTCGCCGCCGGGGGAATGACCGCCGGGGGCACGCCGTGAGGCCGTCGGCCCCGTCGGGTGGTAATCTGCGCTCGGAGCCATGAGCACACCCGACCTCCTTCTCGAAGCCGCGACCGACGCCGCCCGCGCGGGCGGCGTCGTGCTCCGGCGATTGTTCGGAACCTCCGGGCTGGAGGTGCGCCGCAAGGGCGCCAACGACTTCGTCAGCCGCGCCGACCACGAGAGCGAGGAGGCGGTGGTCGGCGAGATCCTCGGGCGCTTCCCGGAGCATGCGATCCTCGCCGAGGAGGCCGGTGCCCTCGGGGGCAGCTCGGAGTACGAGTGGGTGATCGATCCGCTCGACGGCACCACTAACTTCCTCCAGGGCTTGCCGGTCTGGTGCGTCTCGGTAGCCTGCCACCGCGGTGGGGAGCTGCTGGCCGGCGCGGTCTACGAGCCGCTCGCCGACCGCATGTTCGCCGCCGCCAGGGGGCGAGGCGCCACCCTCGACGGCGTGGCCATGGCGGTGTCCGAGCGGGCCGGCCTCGACGGCGCGTTCCTCGCCACCGGCTACCCGTTCCGCGCCCACGCCGCCCTCGATGCCTATCTCGGCGCCTTCCGCGACGTCTTCCGCCAGGCCCGGGCGATCCGCCGCTGCGGCGCCGCCGCCCTCGACCTGGCGTTCACCGCCGCCGGGGTCTACGACGGGTTCTTCGAGTTCCGGCTCTCGCCATGGGACATCGCCGCCGGCGTGCTGCTGATCCGCGAGGCGGGGGGCGTGGTGACCGATCTCGACGGCGGCGAGGGGTTCCTGGAGCGGGGCAACCTGGTCGCCGGAGCGCGCGGCGTTCAGGAGGAGCTGCGCCGGACCGTCGCCCGCCATGCCGACGAGGCGGCCCTGGCGCGGCTCACGCCGGAGCTCGAGCGGCCCACCGACCCTCCGACCGGGCGGCCGGAGGATTCGCCGGTCGGAGCCGGCGCGGGATCGTAGACGGGGACTCGACCGGTGGCCAAGCGACGTCAAGGGGGGAACGCGCGGGAACGGGCCCTGCTGGAGTTCCAGATCCATCCGCAGGACATCCGGAAGAACGTCCGCTACGTCTTCCTCTCCAAGCGCCAGGTGATGACCTGGGCCGTCGGCCTCGGGCTCTACCTGCTGTTCCTGGTCGCGGCGGCGCTGGTCTCGCCGGTCGCGATCAGCTCCCAACTGCGGGCACGCGAGCACCGGCAGCTCGAGGCGGAGGCCCTGCGCCAGCGCCAGCGCCTGGAGGCGAAGGTCGAGGACATGGAGACGCTGCGCAAGGAGAGTCAGGACCTGCGGCTCTTGATCGACAAGGTGTTCCTACTTTACGGCCTCACCGAGCGCACCAGCGAAGGCCAGGGTGGGTACCCGTTCGTCGGCGTCGACGAAGAGCTCGAGCCGGACGGCGACGAGCTCGAGTACGCGCGGACGCTCGAGGCGACGCTCCGGGAGCGCCTGTCGGTGGCCGGGTTCTTCCTGGAGGAGATCCAGGCGTTCGAGGACGCCCGCCAGGACCGGGTGAGCCTGACGCCGTCGATCTCGCCGCTCCGGCGCGCGGAGTTCGTGCTCACCAGCCCGTACGGCGACCGCCGCAATCCGTTCACCAAGGAGCACGACTTCCACGCCGGCATCGACATGGCGGCGGTGGAGGGGGCCGAGATCCTCGCGCCGGCTGCCGGCGAGGTGGTCTTTGCCGGCCGCTACTCGCTGCAGAGGAGCGTCGCCTGGTGGCGCTACGGCAACATGGTGATCCTGCGCCACGGCGAGCACTTCCTGACAGTGTTCGGCCACTGCTCGGAGGTGCTGGTCAAGCGCGGCCAGGAGGTTGCCCAGGGGGAGGTGGTCGCCAAGGTCGGCTCCACGGGCATGAGCACCAGCCCCCACCTCCACTACGAAGTGCGCCGCCGGGACGAGGAGGGCGTCTACCGGCCGGTCGATCCGCGGATCTACATCCTCGACCACCGCTGGCACGACGAGGAGCAGATCCTGGTGCGCAGCCGCACGGCGCCGCCGGCGACCGACTTCCAGCCGCTGCCCCGGCTCTCGGGGCGGTAGGCGAGCAAGGGAATGGAGACCGTGCGGATCCGAGCCGATTCCTCGGTCGAGAAAGCCACCCCATGAGCAAGATGGAGAACCCCGAAAGCGCGACCATGATCATCCCCCAGGGGACGGTCATCGAGGTCGATGCCCAGGGCCAGCTTTCGATCCGCACGCCGGGGAACCTGGTGCTCCAGAACTCGGGCTCCTTCGGCAGCCTGGAGTCGGTTCACGGCTCGATCCGTATCGAGAGCGGGGTCGAGGTGGAGGCGGCCACGGTGCGCTGCGCCGAGGCCTGTTACATCCAGGGAATGCTGACGGCGTGGAAGGTGACTGCCCGCACGCTCCATCTGGACGAGACTGCCGAGGCGCACATCGTGCTCCAGGAGACCGAGGGTCTGGAGGTGGGCCGGGGCGCACGCCTGGTGGGGAACTTCTCGTCCGAGGACGAGCTCTTCCTGCTCTTCTCCCGGTTCGCCGAGCAGGTGCGCGGCTTGCCGATCGCCACCAGCCGCCGCCGCAGGCCGCGCACCGTGGCGGGGGACGGCGAGGTGGTGAAGGCTCTCTCGGAGCCCGCGGAGCCGGAGGAGGAGGCCGCCGTCGCCGACGAGAACGGCCTGCCCGACCCCCTCGCCTTCGCCCAGACGCTCCTCGCCCGGGAGCTCGATGAGGAGGATCTGTCGGACGGCGCCGTCCGCGTGCTCCGGGAGATGGTGAAGCTGCTCGACGAAGGGGACCTGGAGACCCTCCACCACACCCACCGGGCGCTCTTCGCAAAGATCGACGAGCCGACCGACGGGGTGAAGAAGGCGGCGTGGCTGGTGGGGGATTACTTCGAAGGGTAAGGGGTGGGGGAGGGCCGGGTCCGTGGTCGGGGCGTCCGGTCGAGGGCCGGCTCGGCTGGTCGGACTTCGGCGCGTAGGCCTCGCCTGCCCATCGGGCGCGTTTGCCGGGGCTGCACTCCAAACGATCGCAGTGAGCGCGCCCGCTGAGCACCCGTCGACACGATCGCCCCGACCCCGGACCCTACCGGTGACGCGAGGGAGGGACGGGTCCCAGATGGGTGAATCCTGGATGAAGCGGCCGGCCTCCGTGCCGGCCGTTGGTGCACTGGGAGACGATCGGCCGGCGCGGAGACCGGCCGCTTCAGGGCCTTGGTTTGCGGGCCAAGGTGTTTCGGAGCTGGCGGGAGGATGGCCCATCTGTTGGGAGAAGACGGGCCGGGGGCAGGCGTCCCCTGCCTCCCGCGAGGGAGGAAGGGGATCGAGGGGTTTGGAGGGAGATCAAGTCAGCCCTGTGACCCGCACCACCTCTTCGAACGTCGTCACCCCCTCGGCGAGCTTCCGCAGTGCCGACTGGCGGAGCGTGCGCATGCCGCGCTGGATCGCCTCGCGCTTGATCTCGGGCGAGTCGGCGCCGTCCAGGATCATCTCCTTGACTTTGTCGTCGATCTGCAGGATCTCGAAGATGCCGCTCCGGCCGAGGTAGCCGGTGCCCCGGCACTCGACGCAGCCGTCCCCCTCCTTGACCATCACCCGCTTGCCCTCGGGCACCGTGATGCGGAGCGTCCGGGCTTCGTCGTGGGAGAGGGGCCGCTCGACGATGCAGTGGGGGCAGATCTTGCGCACCAGGCGCTGGGCGACGGTGCCGGTCAGGGTCGACGACACCAGGAAGCGCTCGACTCCGAGGTCGACCAGCCGTGAGATCGACGAGGCGGCGTCGTTGGTGTGGAGGGTCGAGAAGACGAGGTGGCCGGTCAGCGCTGCCTGGGTGGCGTACTGGGCCGTCTCGGTGTCGCGGATCTCGCCGACCATGATCACGTCCGGGTCCTGGCGCAGGATGTTGCGCAGGGCCAGGGCGAAGGTCACGCCGACCTTGGTCTGGACCGCCACCTGGTTGAACACCTCGTGGACCATCTCGATCGGGTCCTCGATGGTGGTGACGTTGATCTCCTGGTGGGCGATGGTCTTGAGCGCCGAGTAGAGCGTGGTCGTCTTGCCCGAGCCGGTGGGGCCGGTGACCAGCACGATGCCGTGGGGGCGGGTGATGAAGTCGTTGAAGATGCCGAGCTCGTCGCCGTAGAAGCCGAGGCCGGTCAGGTCCTGGAGCAGGACCTCGGGGTCGAAGATGCGCATCACCACCTTCTCGCCGAAGGCGACCGGCAGGGTGGAGACGCGGAGCTCGATCTCGCGCCCGCCGCGGGTGGTCTTGATGCGCCCGTCCTGGGGCCGGCGCTTCTCCGCGATGTCGAGGCGGGACATGGTCTTGATGCGGCTGACCACGGCCTTGTGGACCACCCCGGGCATGGTCTGGATCTCGTGGAGCACGCCGTCGATGCGGAAGCGGATGAGGCTCCGGTCCCGCTTCGGCTCGATGTGGATGTCGCTCGCCCGGCTCTCGAAGGCGTGCTGGAACATGTACTCGACGGCGTTGACCACGTGCTGGTCGCTCGACTCGATCTCGGTCTCGCTCTTCATGCGGATGAGCTGCTCGAGATTGCCGAGGTCGACGCCGCTGGTGAGGTCGCGCTCGGCCCGCTTGACCGAGTGGCGCAGGCCGTAGAAGTCGGTGATCGCCTTGAGGAGGTCGGGCTCGGAGGCGACGATGAGCTCGATCTGGCGGTCGGCGATGCGCTTGAAGGAGTCGATCGCCTCGATGTCGAACGGGTTGGCACAGGCGACCCGGAGCTTGCCGTTGCGCATGTCGAGCGGGATCATCCGGTGGCGCCGGGCGAAGGGGCGCGACATCTTGGACTCGATCAGGTCGGCGTCGAGGGTGAGCGAGTCGATGCGCACGTACTCGAGGCCGGCGTCCTCGGCGATGGTCTCGGCGATGGCGACCTCGTGGAGGGT
>Ga0210123_1001093_pt1 | contig 14623 bp, 12 predicted proteins | sample Muzzi_PWB_D2_FD_185535 | JGI IMG/M metagenome (GOLD analysis project Ga0210123, IMG submission 185535) | Wetland microbial communities from San Francisco Bay, California, USA, that impact long-term carbon sequestration - Muzzi_PWB_D2 (SPAdes) | ecosystem: Environmental > Aquatic > Marine >... | reverse complement strand
TGTCCCAACGTGAATTCATCCAGGCGCAGTGCCGCAACCGGGGTATCGACAACCTGGAAGTGGTGACGGCGGATATGAACCGGTTTGAACCCCGGGACCGGTATGACCGCATCGTCTCCATTGAGATGTTCGAGCATATGCGGAACTGGGAGGCTTTGCTCACCAGAATCTCGACATGGCTGAACCCGGACGGCCGCGTTTTTATCCACATTTTCTCGCACAAGGACGCCGCCTATCCATTTGAAGTGCGTGATAAAGACGACTGGATGGGGCGCTACTTTTTTACCGGCGGTATGATGCCATCGGATGATTTGATGCTGTACTTCCAGAAAGACCTGTCACTGGAGCGTCATTGGCGTCTGGATGGGCGCCACTATCAAAAAACAGCAGAGGCGTGGCTGCACAACCTGGACGCCAATAAAGAGACCATCATGCCGGTTTTGGGCGAGACCTACGGCAGAAAAAATGCAGACCTGTGGTATCAACGCTGGCGGATTTTTTTCATGGCCTGTGCTGAGCTATGGGGTTTTAAGCACGGCCGGGAATGGCTGATATCGCATTACCGTTTCACCCATCAACCTTAGCGGGGGATATTATGACGGTTACACTGATACCATCTGAATCGAACTGGTTGGCCCGCGTATCGAAAAGGCCTGCAGCAGGCCTGGCCAAAACAGTAATCGTACGGCTGCTGTCCAAATTGGAAAGCGGGCAAATCCTCCTTCGAGATGGGGAAAGCACTCGATCCTTTGGCAGGCTCACCGCCGAGTTTCCCATATCTGCGACAATGACCATCAAAAGCTTCAAGGCATACACCTTAATAAGCCTTGGTGGCAGTATCGGTGCAGCGGAAGCTTACATGCTCAAATACTGGGATGTGGATGATTTGACTGCTATGGTGCGCATCGTTCTTCGAAACCAATCCGTATTCAGAGATATGGAGACCGGTTTGGCCGGATTGGCAGCGCCGCTGTACAGGGCATTTCACTTCCTGCGGCGCAATACGGTTTCCGGCAGCCGAAAGAACATCGTTGCCCATTATGATTTGGGTAACGATTTTTACCGTCTTTTTCTAGATGAAACCTTGACTTACTCCTGCGGGATATTCAACCGGCCGGACGCAACGCTGAAAGAAGCCGCCATCGCAAAATACGACCGCATCTGTCGGAAACTGCACCTGTCTGGTCAGGATCATGTCCTGGAAATCGGGACGGGATGGGGTGGTTTTGCCCAGCACGCCGCGCAACACTATGGATGCCGTGTAACCACCACAACCATTTCCGATCAACAGTATGCCTATGCCAAACAGCGTTTTAAAGATGCCGGCATCCAGGATATGATTACGCTGCTCAAATCAGATTATCGCGAGCTTGAGGGGCAATTCGACAAGCTCGTCTCCATCGAAATGATCGAGGCCGTGGGCCATCAATACCTGGACACCTTCATGTCACGCTGTGCCCGCCTACTGAAACCGGACGGCCTCATGCTGATCCAGGCCATCACCATAGCCGACTGGGCCTTTGATCAGCATAAGAAAAGCGTGGATTTTATCAAACGGTACATCTTTCCGGGCAGCTGTATCCCCTCAATCACGGCCATCAGCAAGGCTATGGCCGGCACCACAGACCTGCGCCTGTTTCACCTGGAAGATATCACCGCCCACTATGCCACCACCCTGCGCATATGGCGGGAACGGTTTCTCAAAAATCTTAGCCGAGTAGAAACAATGGGCTTTCCCGAGATGTTCGCCCGTATGTGGGAGTACTACCTGAGGTATTGCGAAGCTGGGTTCGAGGAGAGGTATCTCGGAAGTGTGCAAATGGTGTTTGCCAAACCGTTGACCCGTATTGCGGATGGCGAATGAACTTCAATGACAGGGAGATGACCAATCGACTCACCAACCGATAACGCCGTCCACTGGATCTTCGAAGGAACCATCCTCCACCGGAGGTTTCATCCGGTTGAGAACCAGTTTCAATACCGGGTCTTTTTCATGTTTTTGGACCTGGAACAACTGCCTGCCTTGTCGAAAGTCCACCCATTTTGGTCCGGCACCGGGGTGAACCTGGCCTATTTCCGGCGGCAGGACCATACCGGCAATGCCAATATCCCTTTGGATCAGGCCATCCGCAACCTGGTTCAGGAGAAAACCGGAAGCCGGCCCGCGGGCCCCATTCGTATGCTCACCCACCTGCGGTATTTCGGCTACTGCTTCAATCCGGTGAGTTTTTATTATTGCTACGATGCATCAGACCAGCAGGTGGATGCCATCGTCGCCGAAATTCATAACACGCCTTGGGGACAAGAGCATCTGTACATCCTGCCTGCCAAGGAAGACGAACACCCATCAGTGCAATGGCGGCGTCATCGCTTTAAGAAAGAGTTTCATATTTCACCGTTCATGGATATGAATATTGATTACGATTGGCGGTTTCGAATACCCGGAGAAAAGCTGAATGTCCACATGATCAATCATGAGCTAGGAAAACGGATTTTCGACGCCAGCCTGTCGCTGGCAAGAAAACCTTTGACACGCCATAACCTCACCAGGGTGCTTCTTCACTACCCGGTAATGACTGCCAAGGTTATCTTCCTGATCTATTGGCAGGCTCTTAAACTGAGCATTAAAGGCGTGCGGGTTTATACACATCCGCAAAAAGCCGGTAGATGATGGGCGTCGGCCAGAAAGATGGAAAACGATAAAAAAAATTTCGCTCGAATAGAAAAGCTCTGCGCACGGCCGCTTCAGCCGTATCAGGTTTCAGGCAAGGAATGGCACGCCACAAAACCCCCTTTTTCAATAGTGCCACCGCCGGCCAACCAAAAAACCACCTGCGGCTACGATGGCGCACAGGACGACTCCCCAGGCGATGTCCACCGGAACCAGGGCCAGCGGCCAATTTATAATGAGCGCATGGTTGGTCAGTTCATAAGTGGCATAGGTAAAAAAACCGAATAATCCACCGAGACCCATAGCGCTGCGCAGAGAATTCCGACGCAGAGCGGGCGCGACACAGAAAATCATCAAACCCAGGGGGTAAATCAGGTAGAAGGCAACGGCTGTCGGCCAGTTGACCCTTTGGCTGAGTAATTCTGCAAGTTGACGATCATAAAAGGATTGGGCCACCCATCCGAGCCATGTGAAATCCACCACCAGAAATAGCATCAGACTGGCGGCGTATACAATAATGTGTTGGTAAGCTCTCATTTTTTTCCAGACATTTTTTTGAGGGTAGCTTCTACTTTGATAAAGGGTGTTGGTGTGGTGGTGCGGTCAAGGCGCTTGGGTTCTTTTTCTGAAAAAGAACGCGTGTCGCAAAATGCCCTTCAAAGCAACATACAAGCCGGCCACCAGGGGCAAACAGATGAGGCTCCACGCCACTATGGCACGCATGGTGGTATCCCACAGCTGTCGCACGGTATCCCAAAGATCGGTTTCAAACATAGAGGCCAGTTGAGCAGCCGACAAAGGCAGTGGTTCTACATCGAATAGCCAGGCGCCGAATTGGAAAAATGGTATGAGCAGCGCAATTTGAAGTGGATAAACGATATAGTTCACCAACTGAATGGCCGGAAGATTAAGCCTCAGCGCTAACGCGGCAATGGTGCAGAGCAGCGTTGTAGAACCGATCACCGGGAATATACCGATAACCACTCCAACGGCCAGACCAAGGGCAATTTTTTCCGGAGAGACGCCCTGTTTGAGCAAATTTACGATCGGTTCGATGATTTTTTCTTGTAAAAAATTCTTCATATGCGCCCACCGCGTTATTTGTCATATCGGATCACTAACCATCGATCCTTATCCTTTTTAGCGTGTGAATTTATGGATTCTTCCTTTCCATGACGTTGATATATATTATTGTCGGATAGTAAGTCTCGATCGGGTGATGACAATGAGAATGTAATCACGTCTCAATGGCAGGCAAACCCTACCAGCGTCATATCGGCGATCTCAGCAATTGGGCTGCAATCCCCTGAGCCATTGGAAAGATAATAGGGATTAAATCGTTTTGCCAAAATGCTTGCACACTGCCAGGGCGCTGTTGACGCCGTCTTCATGAAATCCATATCCCCAATACGCACCGCAAAACCACGTGCGATTGACGCCGTTGATTTGCTTGTGACGCCTGCGGGCGGCCAGGCTTTTGGGATCATAGATGGGATGGTGGTAGAGAATCTGTTTGATTTGCTTTCCAGGATCGATGGCGCCGGGCATGTTCAGCGTTACGCAGAACTGCTCTGCGCTTGAAAGGCGCTGAAGCAGATTCATGTTGTAAGTCAGGGCCAACCGATCCATCTTGTTTTTCGGGATGTGATAGTTCCAGCTTGCCCAAGCTGTCCGGGGCCTAGGCATCAATGAGGCATCCGTGTGCAGCACCGCCAGGTTAGTCTGGTATGCTATAGCGCCAAGCACCTCCGATTCCGTATCGGTTGGATCGGCCAGCATCTCCAGGGCCTGATCACTGTGGGTGGCGATGACCACCTGGTCAAATCGATGTCTGGTGCCGTTATCAATGTTCAGCGCAACATGATTCGCGTTGCGCCTGACATTATGCACCGGACTATGCAACCTGATCTTATCCTTGAATCCCCGGGTCAGTGGCGCGATGTATTGTTTGGAGCCCCCTTTAATGGTCCGCCACTCCGGTTGATCGCGGACATTCAAAAAGCCGTGGTTATGAAAAAAAGCCACCAGGTACTGAACCGGAAAGTCCATGAACCGGTTGGGGTCCGCCGACCATATGGATGCACCCATGGGGATGATAAAATGGTCGATGAAGCCGCGGCTGTACTTTCCTTTTTTCAAATATGCCCAGAGCGTCATCTGATCGTCCTGCCGATGGAGCAACGCCAATGACTCACGCCGGAAGCGGATGGCATCCAACAGCATGCGATAAAAGGCTGGTCGAAAGAGATTTCTTCTTTGGGCAAATAAGGTGTTGAAGGTGCTCGGGCTGAAGGCCAATCCTGTTTTTTCACATTGAACGCTAAAGCTCATGTTGGAGGCCTGCCACTGAACGCCCAAGAGGTCCAATAGCTTGATGAAATTGGGATAGGTCTTTTCATTGAAGACGATGAAGCCGGTATCCACGGCAAAGGTGCCATCGGATGTGGGTACATCCACCGTGTGGGTATGGCCGCCGATGTCGTCGGCGGCTTCGAACACAGTGATGTCATGATCCCGGCTCAAAAGGTAGGCTGTCACAAGACCAGATATTCCAGCTCCGACAATGGCGATTTTCATGCGGCTCATCCTTTTAACCTAGTATCTTTTCATGCGGCACCGACCGCAAATCCCAGACAAAACCCAGCAGGGACAAAAACACCAGAAGATAATACGTGATGTCCAGTTCCCACCACCTGAAACCTTGCCGGGCGGAGACTGCATAATGGTGGTGGTTGTTGTGCCAACCCTCCCCCAAGGTGAGAACAGCCAGCGCTGCGTTGTTGCGGCTGGTGTCATTGGTCGGGAATCGCCGGGTCCCGATCATGTGGTCCAGGGAGTTGATGGTTAATGTCGCATGGAGCAGAACCACCGTAGAAATAAAAAATCCCCAGATCAGCATCTGTATGCCGTTGGTGCCAAACGATGGAAGGTATCTTTCCAGCAGGGCGCCGGATAGAAAGATCAATCCGGCAAACAGGATGGGGATAACCGTATCGAACCGGTTGATCCAACACAGTTCGGGAAATCGGGTCCACTCTTTCACATAATGGCTTCGGGTCCGAAAATTGGTCTTGCTCGTGAGCCAGCCCAGGTGGCTCCACCAGAAGCCGTGCTGTTTGGGTGAATGCACGTCGTTCGGCAAATCCGCGAAGCGGTGGTGGTGACGATGGTGGGCGGCCCACCACAACGGACCGCGCTGAACGGCCGTATTGCCAATCGCCGCAAACACGAACTGCCAGAACCGATTGGTTTTGAAGGCTTTGTGGGAAAAGTAACGGTGATAAAAACCGGTGATGGCAAACATCCGGATCAAGTATAGCCCAACAGCCGTTGCTATCGCCACCGGACTCCAGCCTACCCAGAATACCAGCAAGCATGCAGCATGCAGGACGAGCATGGGCAGTACCCGCAACCAGTCCACCTTCTTATCGCCATCATCTGAAATGGCATCAGCCCCGGCTTCGGAATCGAGCCAGCGGATCACAGCGATGAGCGGAGCTGGAATGTTTCGTCGATGTTTTCCTGCTTGCCCCATTGTTTAAAAGAAATGCCTCGATCCAATAAGAATAGAAAGTCATACAGTTAGATGATCTACTTTATCATGGAATTCAATGTTATTCAAAATCGGATCAGCTGCAGAGGGATAAAGCACACGCCGCCTTCGTGGCTCATGAGGAAGAATTCAAGAAGATTGCAGCGCGTCATCCCGGCAATTGAGGGATCTGGCGACGGCGGTAATATTGAAAATCCGGGCAGTAGTCGAAGAGATAGTTGCTTGTCCCAGACTACTAAAGGGGATTAGCTCAGTTCTTTATGTGGCGTCCGCCACTCTATTTGCACGGCACAGGTTGGGGATGGCGATCCGTGGGAATGTGTATAATTTGGTTTGACAATTGCGCGTATTTATGTATAATGAATAAAATTTATTTAATATAATGAGATAAAAATAATATATGGTCTTATTAAAACATTATAGGCCGTTTAGTACATGGTTTAAATATTTGCCGACCCTTCTTATTTTGTCGGTTACCTGCCTCTGGCAGGGCCATATGGATATGGTGCGGGCCGATTTGGGGCTTACGCATTTGACGGGTCAGCACCATTGCTGCAATGCCCGGCTGGAAATGCCGGCCAGCGGCGTCCAACTGGCGCAGGTCGAATCACCGGTAACAGGCGATCACGGGCTTGCGCAGTACTTGTGTTGTGCACTGGAGGAAGAGAGGGATGGCTTCCATGGATTGATGCCTTCCAATGCCGTGGCAAGCGAGGTCTCATTCCGGTCCGATATGCGTGAGCCCTGGTCGCCAAACCAATCCATCCACGCAAGAAGGCTTTATCTCAGCCACCAATCATTTCTTTGTTAACGCTATCCCGGCTTTATGTTCGAAGCATTTAAGCGCAGCACCGCCATACACAGAGACAAAGAGCCCCTGTCGCTGGAATGGCCTTGATGCAGGTGTACATGAAAAGAACAACCTTTCCATGACGGACAGCATGATCATGGGGATCGGAGATCCGGCCTGGTAGGACTGAATCAAGAGGAGACAATACCAATGAAAACACAGAAATTTTATTCCTTATGTTTAGCGGCCGTTATCACCATCGTTTTGAGTACTGCGGGATGTTCCGGTAAAAGTGATCTTTTAAAGGATGTCAGTGGCAATTGGCAGGAAAGTCAGAACAAAGCTCCGGTTGAAATTCATTTGGTGGGCGACGCCAAGACGATAACCATCGATGGCCAAACCTACGCTGTGACAGTTGAAAAGGTTGAGATGGTTAATTATCTGGTAAACTTGAAGGCCCAGAACGGCAGCGCAACCCCGGAATCATGGTCCATCCAACAAGTTTGGGATACTAACGGGGATGGCTTTAAGATCGCCTTCAATCACAATGGCGTCAAAGCTGTTCTGGTTCCCAAAGCACAATCCTGATGCGCTCGACAGACCTGTTTGCCAATGGCTTAAGGCGATGACCTTAAGCCATTGTTTTTAAATGTGGCACATTACAAAACCTTTCCAGAGATCCTCCGGTCAGGAGATTTGTGTGCCCGCCCGGACGAAAAAGGACTCGGCCATCGATGTCGTTCGCCTAAGGCCGATGACACCCTTCAGAAGACGATGGTCCGTCCCTGTTCGGAAACCTCCGCTTTTGTGTACTGCACGCCGTGCACCTTCAGGCCTTGGGGGTTCAACAGGGTGATGATGCCCCCTTTGTTGCTGAGTTGAATGGTTGTGCCCGGCAGGGTTGTGGCGATTACGGCGCCGGGCTCCAGGACGATGCCTTCCAGGTGGTGACGGCGTTTTTTTTTGTCCGCCAGAGCCCAGCCGTTCAGATCGACAGTCGATGCCAAAGTGTTAAGCACCAGCACCCTTTCCATGCCCGGGTCATGACCGGCCGGATTGACCGTGGCGGCGATAATGACGACGCCTTTGTCTTCAGCCGGTTGATCGACATCGCCAATGCAGTTGCCGGTTTCATCGTTAGTGTGCCAACACTCGGACTGAAAGGCCAGAAATACAGCCACCCAGCGATGGTCGGACGGCAGATGGATCAGCATACCACCGTCCTGCCAAACCCCATTGTATTTTGCAAATGCTTCAACGCTGCCCTGGTTCATATGGATGTCGTGGATGCCGTTGCCCGGTTTGAATCCGAAATATTTGTCGCGCGTACTCGGTTCCGGCCCCCAGCGTTCGCCAAAGGCATAGATCATGGCATCTTCTTCAGCCAGTGCCTTTTGAATATGGAAGTCGATCTTCTCATTGAGATCGTTGTCCGGCCCGGGCACATTAAACGGCAGAGGGACCATCTGATCCGGATCGAAAAGGTTGGCGCGAATATAGTCCAGCGCGAGGCTTCCCGGTGCCCTTGGCAGGGCAGTAAATCCGGCCGGCAACGATATCAAACCATCCACCAGGGGATGGGCATAATGTTCGTCGATCAGGTAGAGCAGCTCCGAAGGGGCCTGTTTGGATTTGACATTCACGGCGATGCGGTAATCGTGATCCTCATCCACCAGATGAACCTGGTAATGAGGCGAACTGCCGGAACCGAGACGCCGGTCGATGGGGCGTCCTTTAAGTACGCCATAGCTATCCAACGGCATGGCAACCTCCTTGGTATGATCGTTTGCTGCTGAGCGCAATAGCGATAAGAAGCATTTTTATCCCAAACCTTTGAAGTCAAAGTTTACGTTGTCGCGCTACGCCTTAAGGCGCAGCTGGTGCATCCTGAATTAAGGTTTGCTTGGCAATATACTGTGACATCCGGTCTTCGCGGATGCGCATCATATTGCCACGGTACCAGGCAGGTACTAGGAAACCGATGAAGAAAGAGGTCAATACCGGTTTGAGGGTCAAGCCGGGTGCGCGCCAGAAAAATGCTTCGGGGAAACGCTCCGGTACCAGTCGGTGCAGTTCAGGCACCACAAACAGTGCCATCAATCCCAGCACACCGCCGGATATGATGATCGCATCCCTGATGCTGCCCCATTTGCGCAAGTCGGTATTCCCGTCCGGCTTTCCCTGTTCAGGGTGCTTTCCGATGAGCATCAGGGTGGAGATCAATGTCGTCAGGAAGCACACCAGGACCACCCATGGATAGGATCGGTGGAGCAGCCGCTCCAAGCCTGCATCAATGGAGAACCACGGGACGCATTCGCTGCCAGGGCAGATACCTCCCATGGCGATGCTGACCCCGGCGGTTAGTGGACCGGCAATGGCCGCAGCGGCCAGGGGAAAGGCCAGCGGCGGTATTCCGCCCGGCCTTCGTCTGAGCAGTCGCGGGCATTCCGCCGCCAGATAGATGGGCGTCAGCACAGCCATCAAATAGATGCCGGTAATACTGATAGCACGCCCGACACCGAGTCGGTAGGCCAGTGGAAGGGTGGTAACGAAAAAAAGCAGGATGGACAAGGCCACCACATCGTTCTTGTCCGGAAGGGGGGCAATCGAGCCCTCGATAACAAATCCGATCTGTTTGACCGCCTTAAGGGCATCGCCATAGCTGTAATGCGACCGCAGGGCGACACGGGTCAGAAGGTTGTAAAGCGCTTCCAGCAAGGTTTTGCACTCGCGACGGAATTGTTCCTCGCGCAGCCGGGTCTCTGTGGCCCGGGGATTGCGCCTGAGTTGGGCCAGACAGATGCGGGCATCGCTCTTGAGGGCCTCGTAGTCGTTTCTGACGCGGTTGGCAGACAGCTTTTCCGAGCCCGGATCGCGCAGCAGCGACAAAGCTGTTTTGTAACGGTCCAATTTACCCCATGACTCGATGTGCTTCATGAGCACTGAGGTTTTGGCCCACAATGACCGCGTCGAGGGTTCCGGGTCGAGTTCGATGTCCCGGGCGGCGAAACCATCGGCCACCAAAGACCTGCCGGTGTCTTGCAGGATAGATGTACCGGGCTCATAGGAGGCGCCACGCAATAGATATTGAAAACCAAGTTGTTGCGCCGGTATGGAAGCCCGCTCATACATGGCCTGGCGAATGGTGGCATCCGCGCCCCGGAAAGGCGGCAGGTGAACCAGCATCATGATCACAAAACTGACCACCACGCCATTGGTGAGGTTGAGTTTGGAAATAACGGTGTTGCCGGTCAGCACTTCGATGATGGCCGGAATGGGTTCACGGACGCCCGGCACCCGCATGATGGCCGTATAAACCAGCACCCAAATCAGGGCGTAAGCGAGACGATAAAGCCAATATTTAAAGGCGGTCGTATTGGCGCGCAAGGGCGATGAGATGAGCAATGGGGGCAGTTCCTTATATTGAAACCATTGCCGCACGGTGGACAATACCGTTGACCCTTCCTGTTGGGCATTGCGACCCGCAGGCGGTATTTTGTTGAATTGACTCATGGCGTACAAAAAGACAATTGCCAATCCTGGCATATAGATACCCATATTTTGCATATCCATCATGACACCTCCTTTCGAGGAACAGGTCATTCTGGAGCACTTTTTTTTGAACCTGATAAACCCGGTCTTCATTGCCGGGCGGTGGCCGGGGCATTTACCGCAAAAGGGGAATGGACTGGATGGATAAGGTAAACCGAAATCTGAGACAAGATCGCGCCCAAGCTGATTTTGGTTCCAATCATAGTCCAACGGCGCGGATTTGTCTGTGACCTGGATCACAATTGAAGAAAACCGGACCAGGGCAACGGTATAGCCCCAGTGTGCACGACAGCGGTATCCGGCCGTCGGGGTCAGAATATGAGGATTTAAGTGTTGCCATATTGACACTATGGCAGGTATACTCGAAATGTCAGGTGGCTGCAAACTGGGTTGACTGTCGTTCGGTTTAAATGATAATCCCAAAAATACAGCTACTTAATTGTGTGGCGGCGGCTCCGGGGGTGGGGTACGCACGCTATCGGCGCAAATGCGCGCGTATGTTGCGCAAAGGACACAGCCAGTTGCCGGTCACCGGCAAGCTCCCGGCGAGCAAGACGCTTGGCGTCTTCGATATAGAAGCGGGTTCAAACTTTCCGGCCGCACTGCCCTGTACGGGGTTTAGCGCCAGCAGACCGGGAGCCGGTTCGTGTGCTGATGCGATTCAGCTTGGGAAGCGCGTTTGGTTGCCGTTAAAATCCCTCCGATCCGTTCATCTGAATCCCTTCCGGAAAACTGGGGAGCAAAGATCCAATGGCCACCCAGGTTGCCATTCTGATTGCTGAGTCAATTACCTTCTATATGATTGTCCTGTGGGCGCACTCCCTGCGGAAGCGCTTCGGCCATGCGCACTTTTATGCTTTGTTGGGCGGCCTCACCGTTATCATGTCCTGGCTAACGGATGCCGGCGCCAAGGTCCAGGTGTTCGGCATGACCTTCATGATCGGTTCCGCGGTCTTTTACACCGCCCTGTTGCTGGGGGTCTTTGTCGTTTATGTCTTCGACGGCCCGCGCGATACCCGCATCGCCATATCCACCGTGGCCGGCGTATCCATTCTGGTACCGCTGGTGGCAGCTTTACTGTATTTCCAGATGGGCGCCGATCTCGCCAATGTGCCCATGCCCAGCCTGCGTACGAACACAGCATCGGTGGTGACCACCTTGATCGACATGTTTTTTCTTGCCATGGCTTGGGAATATTTCGGCAAGCCCAATCTGGGGATCAAGCTCGGCCTGCGCACTTTTTTGACCTTGTTGGGCGTCATGTGGCTCGATGGGGTCTTGTTCACAACCGGCGCATTTGCCGGGAGTCCGGCGTATTTGAGCATTATGAAGGCTACCTTGCTGAATCGGCTGGTGATATCGGTTACTGCGCTGCCCTTTCTCTACGGCTACCTGCATTGGCAGAGCACCAAACCGGGTATTCAAATTGAAAACCGTCCGGTTTTGGCCATCCTCAACGAGGTCGCCAAGATGGAGAGTGAGTTGATCCGCGCCCGCAACCATATCGATCATCTGTCACGGCTGTTGCCCATCTGTTCGATTTGCAAAAAAATCAGGGACGACAGGGGGCACTGGCATCAGGTCGAGGCGTATATCGAAACCCATTCCAAGGCAGAATTCAGTCACAGCATATGCCCTGAGTGTGCCAAAAAACATTACCCGGAATATGATCTGTACGATCATTGAACGGACTGCCGGCCGACCGCCAAACTTTGAAATCCGTTTATCGTGCAGTTCAGATACGCCCCATGCAAATCTTGACATCAAGATAAATGGTGGCTATGGTCTTTACATGGAAACAGCAGCCCACATACGGTTGGTTCTGTGGAAGGCGGCCAAATCCGTGGAAAAAGTTGACCGCAAAAGCATTGCGCAGACCGGTCTGAGCCTGAGCGAGTTCCAGATTATGGAGGTGCTGCTGCATAAGGGACCGCTGCCCATTAACACGATCGGCGACAAGGTCCTGCTCACCAGCGGTTCCATGACGGCGGCGGCCAATCGCCTGGAAAAAAGGGGGCTTGTACAGCGCATACAAGATTCTTCAGACGGCCGCTGTTTTTATGTCCATCTGACCAAAAAGGGGCGTCGTGTGATCAAAAGCGCCTACGACAGACATGTCCGAAACCTCGAGAAGATGGTTGCTGTCTTCAGCGCAAAAGAGCGGGCTGCGTTTGTGCACCTGTTGAAGAAAATCGGCCGCCATGCCGAACAACTGGGATAGCGGCAATATATTTTTTACCCTTATATCTTGATGTCAAGATATATATGAGGTGTGTCATGAATACCAAACCACATATCTACGGCATCCATCACATTACGGCCGTTGCATCGTCGGCTGCCCAAAACCTGGCGTTTTATGAACAGGCATTGGGGTTGCGCCTGGTGAAAAGAACGGTCAATTTTGACGATCCATATGCTTACCATTTCTACTTCGGCGACGCCTCTGGCTCGCCGGGCACGATTCTCACTTTTTTCCCCTGGGAACGTCTACCCAAGGGGCGGCCGGGCGCAGGTATGGTCACCGCCATTGCCTTTGCCGTTGACCGGTCTTCCATGGCGTACTGGAGCGCCCGGCTGAATGCCCGTGGCGTTGGGGTTGCAGAAGAAGAGCGCTTCGGAGATCCTGTGATACGCTTCGAAGACCGCCACGGCCTGCCGCTTGAGATCGTGGGCCTGGATGTTCTACCCGCTACGGAGGTGTGGCAGGCGGGACCCGTGGAGCCGCAGCACGCCCTGCGCGGATTTCACTCCGCCACGGCCACCTTGAACAGCGTTGGCGAGGCAGAGGCGTTGCTCACCGATGTGATGGGTCTGTCGTTGGTTGCACGCCAGGACGACCGAAGCCGTTATGCAGCAGGCGGCGAAATGCCCGGCCGTTTTTACGATATCGTTCACGCCCCTGAAGCCCGGGCAGCGCAGCCCGGGGGCGGTACCGTGCACCACATCGCTTTTCGCGTCCGCGATGAAGATGAACAATTGCAATGGCAGTCATTGTTGAGAAGATCGGGAATGGCTGTCACCGGTGTCCGCGATCGGAATTACTTCCGTTCGATTTACTTTCAGTCTCCCGGCGGCGTGCTGTTCGAAATCGCCACCAATCCACCCGGTTTTATGGTTGACGAAACCGCCCAACGCCTGGGCGCCGGCCTGTCGCTGCCGGCCCAGTACGAGCCTTTGCGCCGGGAAATTGAGCCGCGTCTGCCGGCATTGAGGGAATCGTATTTTGCGCATCTTTTTGAACCGGCACAATCAGCGGCCGATGACGGCCACACCCTCGTGACCCTGCACGGCACCGGCGGCAATGAACATGACCTAGTGCAAATGGCCAGGGAAGTCAGCGGTGTGCAGGCAATTATCAGTCCCCGCGGCAGGGTTTTGGAAAAAGGCATGCCGCGCTATTTCAAACGGCTGGCCAACAACGTATTCGATGAAGCGGATGTCATTGAGCGCGCCCACGAACTGGCGGGTTTTCTGGCGGATGCTGTTATACGGTACGGCCGGGATGCAGATCGGCTGACAGCGGTTGGATACTCCAATGGCGCCAATATGGCGGCTGCTATGCTCCTTTTGCGTCCGGAGGTATTTTCCAGCGCTGTACTGCTGCGCCCCATGGTGCCTCTTCAAAATCGCGCCATACCGGATCTGGATGGCAAGGTGGTTCTTGTGCTTAAGGGTGATTTCGATGCAGTGATTCCGTCCGCCAGCACCGATCAATTAATCCGCATGCTTGTGCAGAGCGGTGCACAGTTGACGGTGCGCGAAATTAGGGCCGGGCACGAGATCACCTCCGACGATATTCACGCTATGTCGCAATGGTTTGCCGGCCTGAAGATCGACAGGCGGAGCCGGCGTGACAACCAAGCCTTAGGCGCGACGGCGTGAATCAAGGGGCGGCCGCAAATTATGAAAACGCTGCCCAGACTGGCCCGATGCGGCTTTCATCCAGGCGGTGCGTCAGGGCACTCGCTGCACTCGTCCCCTGACCTGCAGGGCGAAGCGAATGACGCCTGGTGTTCCAGCTGCGCGCCTTGGAGCCCAATCGGTTTATGGCGGTGGG
>Ga0210123_1001090_pt1 | contig 14650 bp, 9 predicted proteins | sample Muzzi_PWB_D2_FD_185535 | JGI IMG/M metagenome (GOLD analysis project Ga0210123, IMG submission 185535) | Wetland microbial communities from San Francisco Bay, California, USA, that impact long-term carbon sequestration - Muzzi_PWB_D2 (SPAdes) | ecosystem: Environmental > Aquatic > Marine >... | reverse complement strand
GGCCCGCCTCGGTCAGTTCGATATCGAGGATGCCGACTTCGGCCTCCGCCATCTTGCCGACCCGTCCGCCGAGCGCTTCGGCCAGCAGCTGGTGGCCCAGGCAGACGCCGAGCACGGGCAGGCCGCGGTCCCGCACCGCCGCGCGGATCGCCGCCTTTTCCGGCGCCAGCCAGGGATGCGCATCCTCCTGCCAGACGTCCATGGGCCCGCCCATGACGATCAAGGCGTCGTAGCCGTCGACCGCGGGAATGGGCGCGCCGGCGTCGAGCTCGACCGGCGTCCAGTCGACTCCCTGCTCCGCCATGACGTCGCGAAATATCCCCGGATGCTCGATCGCAATGTGCTGAAAGACGAGAAAATTCATTACGGTCCCCCACGCTTCGCCGTGCCCGGTCGGCTCGGCCGCTAATTGCCCAGGCCTTTGAGAAGGCCCTTGAGTCCTTGCTTGAGAACGTCCTCGGGCTTCAGGTCGCCCGGGGCCGGCTGTTGCGGCGCCGGCTGGGCCGCGCCGTTGCCGCTGGGCGCCGATCCGCTGGGGACGGGGCCGCTCGGGACGGGGCCGCTCGGGACGGGCCCGCTCGGCGCCGCCTGCGGCTGGCGCTGCAGAACCTGGCCGCCGATCCGCGGATTGGGTGCGTCGAGCGGGCCGCGCAGGTCGACGGTGACGAAGGGCGTCGTGTTGTCCGGGGCGCGGTAGACATTGGTCCGCATGTCGAGCTGCCAGGCCGGCAGATCCGCCGTGCCCTCCACCAGGGCCGTCGCCTGACGGCCTTGAACGCGGGTGTCCTCGGTGAGCAGCACGCCGTGCTCGATGGTGAAGGTTCCCGTCACCTTGGCGGGCGCATCGGCGAAGGCATTGAACAGCACATTGGTCGCGCCGGTGATGCCGCGGATCTCCTTGATCTTCTGCCCAAGGATGTCGAGCACCAGGTTTCCGACCTTTTCCTCGGCCTTGGCCTTCACCTTGAGCGTCCCGTTCAGGTCCCCGCTGCCGGCCAGCGCACCCACCAGTTCCGCTTCGCTGCGCCCGGTGGAATTCAGCGTGGCGTTGACGCTGAGCGGGCCGGAAACACGGTCGGTCTCGGCGACGTCGGCGAGAAGGCGGCCGAGTTCGAGCTTGTCGGCGACGACGGTCAGCGCCAGCCGCGGCGCCTCGCGCGCATCCAGCGTGCCGGTCAGCGACAGCGTCCCGCCGAACACGCGCCCGTCGAGCCGGCGCAGGTCGAGCAGCCCGTCGGCCAGGGCGGCTTCCAGAACGGCATCGTCGAGACGAAGCTTGTCATAGACCAGGGCCTTGGATTTCAGCTTGAGGTCGGCGTCGATGCTTTGCAGCCCGCCGAGGTCGATCGTCTCGCGCGACCAGCGGCCACTCTTCGCGCCTTGCCCGGCCTTAGTCTGCCCGCCGGCAGCGCCCGCCGTCGCATCCTTGCGCGCCGCGCCGGCCGGCGCCGCCAGCGCGGCGAGCGGCAGCTCGCCGGTCGTGAGGTCCGCGGTCACGCGCGGCTTGCTCCCGGTCAAATCCGCGCCCAGCGTGCCGGCAATCTCCGCGGGACCGAGCTTGCCGTGCAGGTCGCTCGCTTCCAGGTTCCGGCTGGAGCCGGTCAGCCGGGCACTGAGATCGACCGGGCCGAGGTTCTTCGGCGCCGGACCGTTCGGGGCCAGGGCGCGCAGCAGCGTGCCGAGATCGTCGTGCTTGAGGACGAGGTCCAGGGCGACGTCCTCGACCTGCGGCCGGTCGCCGCCCAGCTCGGCGCGCAGCGAGCCGGTCAGGTGCAGCGGCCCGACGGTGCCGTCGAGGTCGCTGGCCTGCAGCGCCGCCGTACTGCCGGACAGGTGCCCCTTCGCGTCGAGGCCGCCCAGTCCGGCGCCCAACGACAGTGCGGGGTCGAGCGAGCGCGCCAAGCGTGCGACATCGGGGTGCTTGACCGACAGGTCCACATCGAAGGTGGGCGGCACGGCCATGGGCTTTGCCGTGCCCTTGGCGCCGAAGCGTCCGCCCAGCGCCTGCAGGCCGAGATCGAAGGCGGGGGCCGCCGTCGTCCCGCGCAGCGTGCCGTCCGCCTGCACGGCGCCCAGCCGGGCCAGCGGCTCGGCCTGCGGCCCGATCAGCTTGGCGAGCCGCGCCGGATCGGCGACGCTGAGGCTGAAGGTCGTATCCAGCTTCGGCACCTTCGCCACGTCGGCGATACTGCCGCTCAGCCGCATGCTGCTGCCCGCCAGATCGGCGACGCTGGCGTCGCGCAGCGTCAGGCCGCCCTGCTGCAGAGTCGCGTCCAGCCGCAGGTCGCGCGCCATCAGGCCGTGCAGCGCCAAGCGCCCGACCTTCAGGTCGAGATTGGCATCGAAGGTATCGAGCACCGCCAGCGGTCCCGCGGCGGGCGCCCCCGACGCGCCATCGGCCGGCGCCGCGGCGGGCGCCTGGCCCGTCGTGCCCTGTGCGCCGCCCTCCTGCGCGCCCGGCTGGGCGGCGGATGCCTGCGGCAGGTAGGCGTCGAGGTCGATCTGGTCGACCGCCAGACCGATGCCGAGGCCCGGCCGGTCGCGCAGCGCGATGGCGACGCCCCCCGTCACCCGGCTGAGATCGACCCGCAGGTCGATCTCCCGCAGCGTGACCTGGCGCGTCGTCGCCTCGACGCGGGAGGTCAGGCTGCTGCGGCGCAGGCGGCCCGCCGGAACCTTGGCGACGTCCGCACCGAGCCATTGGAGCACGGCGCGCAGATTGTCCGAGGTCGCCTCGACGCGGCCGTCGAAGGCAAGCTCGGTCCCGGCGTCCGTGTTGCGGGGCGCCAGGGCGCCGCTCAAGGACAGATCCGAGCCGCCCGGCAGCAGGGCCAGCGCCTGGTCGAGGCGCAGCCGGCCCTGGGCCAGGGACGCGCTCAGCAGGAACTGGCGAATCACCTGGCCGCGATACACCAGGGCCTCGATCGCGACATCGAGCTTGGCATCTATGTTGTCGGGCAGCGCGGCGGCGGCGGCCGGCGCGGCGTCCTGTCCGGCCGGTTCGGGCGGCGCTTGCGCCGCGGCGCCGGCGTCCCGGGTCGCCGCCGCGTTCAGCAGCGAGTCGAGGTCGAGTTGCGGGACGCCCAGGCTGACCTGCACCTTGATCGGAGTCCCGAGCTTCGCCGAACCCTTGCCGTTGAGCGACACCTCGCCGAGGCGCAGATCCAGCCCCGCGACGTCGACCTGGCCGGAATCGGCCGTCACCTCCGCCGCCAGATCGAAAGGCTGCGCCAATGCGGCCGGCGCGGCGGCACCGCTCAACGCGCCCACCAGACGCGCCAGGCTTTCGCCTGAGGCGGTCAGGCGGCCGTTCAGCGTCTCCGCTCCGGACTGCGGCGACAGGGCGCCGGAAAACTTGACCGCCGCCTTGCCGGCCTCGGCCATCCGCAGCTCCACACCGAGCGGCGTCGTCCCTTCGTCCCGCAAGCGGCCGAGCGAGAGCTCGAAGCCGAGCGGCACGCCCCGGGCGGTCGCCTCGCCCTTTGCCGCGAAGGGGCCCTTCAGGCTGTCGGCGGAGATCTCGGCGTCGAGGGCCTCGATTCGCTCGCTCCGGCCGCTGCGCGCATCGGAGTAGATCACCGTTCCGTTTCGGACGCGCAGGCTGTCCAGCCGGACCTGGCCCGGCAGACCGGCCCCCTCCGCCGGGTGGCGCGGCGCTTGGCCCGCGGATTTCGAGCCGGCGGCCAGGTCCCAGTTGCGCCGGCCGTCGGCGAGCACCTCGAGGCGGACCACCGGCTCGACGAGCACGACGTCTTCGACCTGGATATGGCCTTGCAGCAGAGGCAGGAACGCCACCCGGACGCGCAGCGAGTGCAGCGCGACCATGGGCTCCTGGCCGCCGCCGGGAATGTTGGCGAGGCTCACCCCGTCCGCCGACAGGGCGGGGGTGGGAATCAGCGTCAGGCTGAGATCGCCGGCGATCGTCAGGTCCCGGCCGGTCGCGGCACGGACCTCGGCGGCGATGCGGTCCTTGTAGGAATTCCAATCGACGAAGCTGGGTCCGACCACAAGCGCCGCGACGGCAATCGCGAGCAGGGCGACGACACCTATGGCAATCTTCTTCACCTGGGTTCTCCGGACCTGCCAACCGTCCCACCGCACGCCAGGCTCGAAGAATTCGAGCCGATGGGCGTTGCGCGCGGCCGTGTTTTGGATAAGCTAAACAAAGAGCAATTCGCGGGCAAACCAAACGGATTTCATGCCCGGTTGTGACAGGTATCGACCGCCATGGGTGATATCGTCGATCTCGGTAAATTTCGCAAGAAACGGAACCGTTCGCAGGCGAAGTTGGCGAAGAATGGCCGGTCCGGCGGCCCGTCGCCGCGCGAAAAGCCGGCCAAGGGCGGGGCGGATTCGGCCGAAGGGCGGCGCGGCGAGCTGATCAAGATCGAACCGGACCCGGAGCCCGAAACCTAGTCCGGCACGCGGACGCGCCGTTGGGGGCCGCGGGGTGCAACCATCTCGCGAATCAAGCGTTCCTTTGCGGCGCGCCGCGAAACAGGCGCTTGTGCAGTTCCACGACGAGTATGAGCGATCCGGCGATGGCCGCCACGGTGAGCCAATCCGCGGCGGAGATCGGCTGCAGGTCGAGTATGTCGCGCAGGCCCGGCAGGTACATCGCGGCGATATGCAGGCCCTGCGCCCCGACGATCGCGAGGATCAGGAAGGGATTGGCGGCAAAGGAAACGCGCAGAACGGAGCGGCGCTCCGAGCGCGCATTGAGCGCGTGGGCGTTTTCGAACAGCACCATGAGCAGCAGCAGCAGATTGCGCGCCTCGAACTCCGACATGCCCCGCGCCAGGCACCAGGCATAGAAGGCGAAGGCCGCCAATCCCATGTAGCCGCCGGCGACCAGCACCTGGGAAACCATGCGGCGATTGAACAGGCGTTCGTTCGGCGGGCGCGGACGGCGTTCCAGCACGCCCGGCTCGCCGCGCTCGAAGGCGAGCGCGACGTCCTGGATGCCGTTGGTCACCAGGTTGAGCCAAAGCAGCTGCACCGCGAACAGCGGCAGCGGCAGATCGGCCGCGATCGCGAGCAGGAACAGCACGATCTCGCCCAATCCCGTGGCGATCAGCAGAAAGATCAGCTTGCGCACGTTGTCGTAGGCGATGCGGCCTTCCTCGATCCCGGCGACGATCGAGGCGAAGTTGTCGTCGGCCAGGATGAGGCCCGCCGCGCCGCGTGCGGCGTCCGTCCCGTCGCGGCCCATCGCCACGCCGATGTCGGCGACGGAGAGCGCCGGGGCGTCGTTGACCCCGTCGCCGGTCACCGCGACGACCTGGCCGGCGCGCCGCAGCGACTGCACGATGGAGAGCTTCTGCACCGGCTCGACCCGCGCGAAGATTCGCGCACGCGCCACCAGGCGATCGAGCGCCGCCCCGTCGCCTTTCGCGCCCGCGAGCTCGGCGCCGGTCACCACCTCGTCGCGGTTCCCGGCGATGCCGAGCTCGCGGCCGATTGCGAGCGCCGTATCGGGGTGGTCTCCGGTCACCATGCGGACCGCGACCCCGGCCGAACGGCAGCGTGCGATCGCGTCGGGCACCTCGGGCCGCAGCGGATCGATCAGCCCGACCAGACCGAGCAGGTCCAGCCCGTCGAGCCCGCCGTCGTGCGGCGACAGGGCCACCTGGTGCGACACCGGCCCGCGCGCCACCGCCAGCACGCGGTAGCCGTCGACCGCCATGGCTTCCGCCGCCGCCAACGCCGCGTCCCGCACGCCGGGCCTGCACATCGGCAGAATCACCTCGGCGGCGCCCTTGACGTGGGCAACCGGCGGCGCGGCGGAGGCGTCGTCGGGAGACAGCGTGCCGTCGCGCGTGAAACTGGCCGCATAGCGGCGCTGCGGCTCGTAGGGTATCTGGCCGACCTGCGGCGCGGCCGCCTGCAGCCGGTGCGGATCGAGGCCCAGCTTGCCGGCCAGCGTCAAGAAGGCGACGTCGACGGTATCGCCCAGGCGTTCCACCCGGTCGCCGACGATGCGCAGGCTGGCCTCGTTGCACAGCGCGCCGGTGACGGCAAGTCGCGTCAGGGCCTCGTTTTCCGCCGGCGAAAGATCGCGTCCCGCCACGCTGATCGCGCCGCGCGGCAGATAGCCCTCGCCGCCGACCTCGATGGGCTCCTCCGGCGCGCCGGCTCCGAACAGGCGCACCCGTTTCACCGTCAGCTCGTTGCAGGTCAGCGTGCCGGTCTTGTCGCTGGCGATCAGGGTGCAGGCGCCCAACCCCTCGACCGCCGGCAGGGCGCGCACGATGACGTTGCGCCGCGCCATGCGGTTGGTCGCGATGGCCAGCGCCACGGTGATCGCCACCGGCAGTCCCTCGGGGATCGCCGCGACCGCCAGCGCCACGGCAACGAGGAAGACCGTGACCAAGGGCAGGCCGTGGGCAAACTGCACCGCCGCGATCAAAGCGACGAGCAGCATGGTCATCACGCCGATCACGCGGCTGAACCGCTCCAGGCGGACCAGCAGCGGCGGCGGGGCCCGTTCGCCGCGCGCCAGCACCTCGGCGATCTGGCCGATCTGCGTGGCGCTGCCGGTCGCCGTCACGATGCCGGATGCCCGGCCGGAGAGGACCGTGGTCCCGGCGTGCAGCACGTTGCCGCGATCGGCCATCGGCGTCTCGGGCGGCAGCGCGACGGCGGGATCCTTGGCAACGGGCGTCGACTCGCCGGTCAGCAGCGATTCGTCGAGGCTCAGCTCCTGCCCGGACAGCAGGCGCAGATCGGCCGGCACCCGCGCGCCGGAGACCAGGCGCACGACGTCGCCCGGCACCAGCTCCGCGGCGTCCCGCTCGTTCGGCACGCCGTCGCGCAGCACCACCACGACGTTGCGCACGAGGACGTCGAGCGCCTCGGCGCTGCTTTCCGCCTGACGCTCCTGCACCGCGCCGATCACCGCGTTGACCTGCAGCACGACGAAGATGAACAGCGCGTCCAGCCAGTCGCCGATCCCCAACGAGACCAGGGTTGCGATCAGGAGCAGGTAGACCAGCGGATTGCGGAACTGCCGCAAGTAGACGATCAGGACGGAGGCGCGGGGGCGCCGCGGCAGCACGTTCGGCCCGAAGGCGGCGCGGCGGCGCGCGGCCTCCTCGGAGGACAGGCCCTCGCGGCCGCCGGCCAGCCGGTCCAGGGCCGCTTCGGCCGCCAGACTGTGCCAGGCCGTGGCGCTTAAGTCGTCGGGCGCAGGCGTCGCGGGGGCGTTGTCCGCTGTTGCCGTGTCCCGGCCGGTTCCTTCGTTCATCGGCGTCTAGATGAGGCGGCGGTCCAGCGCCTGCAAGGGAGCCCGACCCGCGGCGAGGTGGATGCCCCAGCGCGGGAATCGGCTATAACGGGGACCGGAGACCTCTGCACCGTCAGGAAACCGTCATGTTCTACGAAACCAAGGCCAACGAACACGGCCTGCCGCACGATCCCTTCAAGAGCTGCGTCGTGCCGCGCCCGATCGGCTGGATCAGCACGGTGAGCGCGGCGGGGATCGTCAATCTGGCGCCCTACAGCTACTTCAACGCGGTCGCCTCGGACCCGCCGATGGTGATGTACTGCAGCAACGGGCCGGCGACCCGGCCGAGCAAGGATAATCTCGCCAACATCGAGGCGACCGGCGAGTTCGTGTACAACGTCGCGACCTGGGACCTGCGCGACCCGATGAACGCGTCGAGCGCGGCCGTCGCGCCGGAGATCGACGAATTCCCCCTGGCCGGGCTGACGCCGGCGCCGGCGCGCCTGGTGCGGCCGCCGCGGGTCGCCGAATCCCCCATCCACCTGGAATGCCGGCTGCACCAGGTGATCGACCTGCCCTGCGACACGCCGGGCGCGCGCAACGCCATGGTGCTCGGCCGCGTGCTCGGCGTCCACATCGACGAGCGCGTGCTGACCGACGGCCTGGTCGACATGGCCAAGCTGCGGCCGATCGCGCGGCTCGGCTACATGGACTACGCACGCGTCGACTTCGTGTTCTCCATGCAGCGGCCGAGCGTATGAGCCCCGGCGACGGGTGAGACCACGACGACAAGGATTAGGGATGACGCGAATGAAGACGACCGCCTCGCAGGCACTGTTCGAACGTGCCAAGGACGTCCTGGTCGAGGGGGTCAGCTCGGCCTCGCGCGGACCGGTCAACTACGACCCCTACCCGCCCTACATGCGGCGCGGCCGGGGCGCAAGGCTGTGGGACGTCGACGGCAACGAGTACATCGACTGGATGCTGTCGTTCGGGGCGCTGCCGCTGGGCCATGCGCATCCGCTCATCGTCGAGGTGGTGCGCGAGGAGGTCGCCAACGGCACCCACTTCGCCACTGCGCTGGAGGTCGAGGTCGAAGTCGCCGAGCGGATCGTCGGCCTGCTGCCGCACGCCGAGAAGATCCGCTTCGCCAATACCGGCACCGAGGCCTGCATGGCGGCGGTGCGCCTGGCCCGCGGCCTGACCGGGCGGCGCAAGGTCATCAAGTTCGAGGGCCATTATCACGGCTGGTACGACGCCCTGCTGGTGACCACCAACCCGCAGCTGCCGACCACGCTCGGCCATCCCAACGACCCGGTGCGCGTTCCCGATTCCTCGGGCCTCACTCCGGGGTCCTGGGAAGACACCGTCGTCGTGCCGTGGAACGATGTCGGGCTGCTCGAGCGCGCCATGGAGACGCACGGGCGCGAGGCGGCCTGCGTCGTCACCGAGGGGGTGATCGCCAACATGGGTGTCATCCCGCCCCGGCCCGGCTACCTGCAGCGGGTGCAGGAGCTGTGCCGCGACTACGGCGCGCTGTTCTATCTCGACGAGACGGTGACCGGCTTCCGCCTGGCGCCCGGCGGCTGCGCCGAGCTGTTCGGGCTGACGCCCGACATCACGACCTACGGCAAGGCGCTGGGCCAGGGCTTTCCGATCGCGGCGATTGCCGGGCCGGCGGCGGTCATGGACGGCCTGGAATGGGGCAAGGTGCTGCACTACGGCAGCCACAACGCGCCGCGGCTCGGCCTCTATGCGGCCAAGACGATGCTCGAGGAGATGCTGCGCGACGACCGCCGGGGCTTTCGCGAGCTCGCGGCCCTGGGCGAGCGCATGGCCGCGCGCCTGCGCGACGTGCTCGGCGCCTCCAACCGGCACCCGGCGGTGGTCCAGAACGTGGGATCGATGTTCCAGATCTACTTCACGGAGGCCCAGGAGATCGCGACCTTCCGCGACTTCTGCGCCCTGGTCGACCGGGGCAAGTTCCGCGCGCTGGCCAATCGCCTGCTGCGCCACGGTGTCTACATGAGCCCGTCGAACACCTTGCACAGCCTGAGCTGCACGGCCCATAGCGAGGCGGACATCGAAGCGACCGCGAACGCCGTCGGCGCGGCGCTGGACGAAATGCGGTGATCCGCCCGGTCAGGCGGTGGCGGACTGCGGCGCCGATTGCGCCGTTCCGCGCGCGGGGCCCCGGCTCCCGGCAACCGCCGCGTAGGAGCGCAGCGGGCGGTCGAGGTAGGGGCTGCCCTGAGTCGCGGCGCGCGGCGCCGCCTCGGCACCATCGCTGCAGACGCACAGCCGGTGAAGCTGGCAGAGGACGCTCTCCAGGCCGTCCGGGCTCAGGCAGTCGTAGTTGCGGACCAGGCGATCGATGATCTCCGCCGTGTCCGATTTCTCCCATCCGATGGCCGTCGCGCGCCGGACCTTCAGCGCGGTCTCGAGGGCGATCCAGAAGGCGGCCCGCAGCTCGCCCGGCAGGCCCGACCTCTCGTAGAGCCGGCGGAACCCGGCATCGCCGTAGTTGTGCAGCAGGGCGCGCACGTTGAGCGTGGGAACCCGCGCCTGGGCGCCGATGCCGGCCATGAAGAAATCGAGCTGCCCAGTGCACAGGGCGCGCAGCAGCAGCGTCGGGGTCAGCGACCCGGCGGCCCGCAGCCGCGCGGCGGCGGCCTCGAGATCGCGCATCGTCTTGACCGGCGCGATCTCCTGCAGCAGCGCGCGCTCGCGGCCGTGACGGACCAGGTGCTCGGTCAGGACCTCCGGCAGGCCGTGCCGCGTAATCAGGCGCTTTTTGAGCGCTCCCGAGATCAGGCCGACGAGCTGCTCGGCAATGGCGAGCGGCAGCTTCGGCCGGTCGACCAGAAGCGTCTGCACTGCCCCGTCGTCGGCGAAGCGGTCGAGCACGTTGCGGTAGGAGTCTTCCCCGATCTCGGCGCCGTTGTTGGCGAGCAGGGCGCGGACCACCGGCGCGTCGCCGTCGCACACCAGGGCGTCGGCGACGGTCTCGCTGACGGTGTCGCGCTCGGCGATGGCGGTCTGCTTGGCGCTCGACCCTTCGGCGATGATCGCCACCAGGTCCTCGTCGGACAGGACGGTGGAATACTTGAGGATCGGCAGGGCGACGGTCTCGATGTCCTCGGCCATCGTGCGGGCTATGCCGCGCGGCAGCAGCGGGCAGCTCTTGATGTGCTCGGCCAGCGCGCGGCGCACGTCGGCCTCGAGGTCCCGGGCGAGGCGCTCGAAGATCTGGATCGCGGCCGGATGCTCGCCCTCGCTCAAGGCGCCGAGGCTGAAGGCAGTGCCCAGGATGGCGGCCACTTCGGCGCGCCGCTTGGGACTGGGATCCCGCTCCAGGCGGCGCGCAACCTCGCGCACCGGGATCCAGGAGCTCTGCGAATTCGCTGTGACCTGAGGCATGATCCAAACTCTTCGCAATCTCACCGAAATTACACAACACATTCTATAGAAAATTAGACGTCTGTCAATAAAAATTGCAATGACGTTAAGTATATTAAAAGTACAATTCAAATATAATTCAATATAAATCTTGATCTAAACTTATATTGATTTTGCATACATTTCGAATGAATTGTCGCAAATGGGCGGGAGCGCGCGCCGGAGAGCAACGCGACCGCGCAGCGGCGGATCCGCGCCGGACGCCATCGCGAGCCGACGCGCTGAGCGCCGTCGGCGGCGGGTTGCCTAGCGATCGCCGGCGAAGCGTTCGTCGACGGCCGTCACGAAGGCGCGGAACAGGCGGCGCTGAGCGACGCGGTAGATCATGAATTCCGGATGCCACTGAACGCCGAGGCGGAACCGCTCGGAGGGATCCTCGATCGCCTGGATGACGCCGTGCTCGTCGTGCGCGGTGGCCGTGAGGCCGCCCCCCAGCCGGTCGACGGACTGCGTGTGCAGGCTGTTGACCTTGACCCGCTCGCGGCCCAGCACGCGCGCCAGGGAGCTGCCGGGTGCGACGGTCACGTATTTGACCGGCAGCGGCGTCCACCGGCGGCGCAGCCCCTCGTAGGCCGTGTAGATATCCTGATGCAGGCTGCCGCCGTAGAACACGTTGAGCATCTGTGCGCCGCGGCAGATCCCGAGCACTGGGATGTCATGGCGCGCGGCATGCTCGAGCGCGTGCAGCTCCAAGCGGTCGCGCTGCGGATCGATGCGCACGTCCGGTATCGGCATGCCGTGATAGATCTCGGCGCCGATGTCGTCGCCGCCGCCTACGATCAGGCCCTGCAGGCTGTCGACGACGGAGACATCGTCGGTCGGGACCATGCGCAGCGGGCGTTCCCCGAGCAGGCGCAGCGTCAGCCGGTAGAACCACCACATGTATCGGCCGCCGCCGCGCGACGTGGTCACTCCGATTCGCGGCGGCGTCATGGCATCGCGATCCATTCGCTGGCCAGAATGGCCCAGTTCCTGGGGATGAGGCGATTCTGGTTCTCCCGGTAGGCCCGGGCCATGAGCTCGAGCTTGTCGCGGCGTTCCGCGAGCCGCTCGACGACGCACCAGCGGTTCCATTCCGTGGACACCGTCCAGTCCGACTGGCCGATGCGGGCGTCGGGCAGACGGTAATGGAAGGTGGGCCGCGCCTTGATGCGCTGGTCGGGCACCGCGGCGCGCACCGTCTCCGCGTCGATCCAGGCGAACAGCGGCAGCAGGTCGAGCTCGCGGTTGCGCACCGGATTGTGCCGCAGGTAGTCGTCGATCAGCTCCGCCATGTCCGGCCAGTAGCCGGGATCGGTCACCATGCTGAGGTAGTCCAAGGGGAACGGGTCGGTGTAGGTGAGGATGCGGCGCGTGAAGTCGACCGAGATGATCGCCCGGAGCCAGTCCGACAACAGCAGATAGGCCTTCAGGACCGACACGATGTAGTCGGCGCTGTTCTCCGCGATGTCGGGATTGAGCTGCGCGCCGAAGGCGTACAGCGGATTGGCCTCCGTCCCCTGGGCGCCGTAGCGCCGCAGGTCTGCGAGCAGCGCGTCGAGGCGAACCAGCGCCTGCGGCTCGACGGGGGGACAGACGATCTCGCAGGGGACGATGGCCGAGGCCATGTCGCCGAGGACCCCGCGCAGGGTCTCCTGCAGCTCCGAGGCGAGCCAACCCGACTCGCCGCCGGCCGCCGGCCGGCCCTCCGCGTCGTGCAGGAACTGCCAGTCGAGCTTGGCCTCGAAGTCGCCGAGCTCGGTGCCGGAAATTTCGAAGAGATGGCGATCGACCTGCTCGATCGTGCCGCCGAAGGTGGAGCGGACACGGAGCGCCGCGTCATGGGCCGTGACCGCCGCGAACTCCAGCTCGACGCCCACGCGCCGCGGCTTGCCGGCGAAATTCGTGCTGCGCGGCGGTTCTTGAGGCTCGATTTTCACGCAGCGGCGATCCGATATGTCACGGGAGGGCACACGCGGAAACACTGACATCCGTTGGATAGGGGGTCAAACGCGCCCGCCGAAATCGGGTTCCCCCTAGCCGCCGCGGCGCCCGTCATCGGCCGGGCACGGCCAAGGCGCCGCACAGCGCTTCGGCCATCGCCGCCGCGTCGTCCGGTCGCAGCCGCTCCGCGGGTCGTCCGAGCAGCGCCCGCAGGGCCCGTGCCGTGGTCTCGGTGAAGACGATGGTGCCGTCGCCCTCGACCGCGGCGATGCCGTCCCAGCGCAGCGATTCGCGGTTGGTCGCCTCGGCCAGCTCGGGGGTCCAGGCCGCCGGCAGGTCGAGCGCCACGCCGCGGCGCGAGACCCGGACCGGATAGCCGCCCAGCCGCCCGCCCGGCGCCGGCACGTGGGTCGCCGCCGCGTCCTCGCCGAGCAGAGCGGGCAGCAGCACGCGGGCGGCGCTCGCCGTCAGCAGGTTGAAGTCGAGCTCGTAGGGGATCGGACAGGGCTCGAATAGCCGCGCCCGTGCCAGGTCCGAGACGTCGCGCCCGGCGTGCCGGGCCTCGAGCAGGAAGGGCGGCAGGGTTTCGCCCTCGCTCGGCGGCGCGGCCCGGTAGAGGAAGTATTCCAGGGCGTGTTGCGCCACCAGGCGCACCTGCACCGACTGGGCCGGCACGCCGAGCGCCGCGGCCGCGACGAACCGCACCTTGGGCACGGCCTCGGCGACGTTGCCGACGCCGCAGGTCGGCGCCGGGCCGCCGGCCGCCAGCACGGCGTTGACCACGTCCGGGTAGGAGGCGCCGACCCAGGGGCAGGCGAGCCCCGAGGCGGCCCAGGCCTCGCGCAGCCGCAGCATCGGCGCCAGGTGGCAGGCGACGAAGCCGCCGAAGGGCACGGCAGCAACGTGGCCGCGGTGCGGCTCCGGCAGGCGGTCGAGGGCCCACCAGGGCAGCAGGCTGGGCGCGGCGAAGGCGACATCGGGCGCGAGCGCGCGCAGCCGCGCCGCGGCGTCGGGCGCGTTGAGGTCGAAGGCCTCGGCCCGCAGCATGGGATGGCGGCCCTCGATGGCGGCGCCGACCCGCGCGTTGTTGAGCTTGGCCTCGGCGCGCGCGATCGAGCGGGTCGCCACGACGATCTCGTCGAAGGCGGCGTCGCGCGCCATGGCCTCGAGCACCGCGCCGCCGAGCTGCCCGAGCGAGACGATCAGCAGGCGGGGCATCGCACGCTCTCCGAGCCGGTCGTCACACCGCCAGGACTTTGCCGGGGTTCATCAGGTTGTCGGGATCCAGCGTCCGCTTGATCTGACGCATGACGGCGACCGCCTCGCCGTGCTCGGCCTGCAGGAACTTCATCTTGCCGACGCCGATGCCGTGCTCGCCGGTGCAGGTGCCGCCCATCGCCAGCGCGCGCATCACCATGCGCTCGTTGAGCGCCGTGGCGCGCGCCATCTCCTCCGCGTCGTCGGGATCGATCACGAAGGTCAGGTGGAAGTTGCCGTCGCCCACGTGCCCGACGATGGGCGCCAGCAGGCCGGAGCGCTCGACGTCCGCCTTGGTCTCGAGGATGCAGTCGGCAAGGCGCGAGATCGGCACGCAGACGTCGGTCGGCCAGCCCTTGGCGCCGGGGCGCAGGGCGAGCGCCGCGTAGTAGGCGTCGTGCCGGGCCTGCCACAGGGTGCTGCGGTCCTCCGGCCGAGTGGCCCAGCGGAAGTCGCCGCCGCCGTTGTCGCCGGCGATCTCGCCGACCCGCTCGACCTGCTCGGCGACCCCGGCCGCGCTGCCGTGGAACTCGAAGAACAGGGTCGGCTGCACCGGGTAGTCGAGCTTCGAATAGCGGTTGACCGCGTCCATCTGCACCTCGTCGAGCAGCTCGATGCGCGCCACCGGGATGCCCGACTGGATCGTCATGATGACCGTATCGACCGCCCCGGCGAGGCTCTCGAAGCCGCAGACGGCGGCCGAGATCGCCTCGGGGATGCCGTGCAGCCGCAGGCCGATCTCGGTGATGACGCCGAGCGTGCCCTCCGAGCCGACGAAGAGGCGGG
>Ga0210123_1001089_pt1 | contig 14653 bp, 12 predicted proteins | sample Muzzi_PWB_D2_FD_185535 | JGI IMG/M metagenome (GOLD analysis project Ga0210123, IMG submission 185535) | Wetland microbial communities from San Francisco Bay, California, USA, that impact long-term carbon sequestration - Muzzi_PWB_D2 (SPAdes) | ecosystem: Environmental > Aquatic > Marine >... | reverse complement strand
CTCCTTCGCCATGAAGAAGCCGAACACGAGAGGGGAGATGGCGGAAGCCAGCTTGCCCGAGGCACTGGTCCACGAATTCGCCGTTCCACGGATGTGGGAGGGGAACAGCTCGGTCGGCAGCACGACGCAGCCGGCGGCCGCTTCCTCGAAAAGAAACGAGAGGGCGCAGGCGCCGATGAGCAAATGGATGGGATTCGTCAGGACCCCGAAGATCAGCGATGCCACGCCCGCGAGGCCGAATCCGATGTAGAAGAGCTGCTTCCTCCCGAACCTGTCCACGGTGAGGAACGCCGTGAGCTTGCCGAGAATCGCGAATACCCCGACGAGAATCGTGTAGGTGAAGGTGGTCGCCAGGTCCAACCCGAACTGGATCACGAGGATCGACGGCAGCCACAGGACGAAGCCGTAGTAGCTGAAGAAGCCAAAGAACAACACGCTCGTCGTCAGGATGAATCTCTTCAGGTAGGGCTGCACCAGAAGGGTCTTTACCGAAGCGGACTCGGCCAACTCCTCCGACGCCAGGTTGGCCACATCCTCTTCACGGGCCCCCAGTTGAACCAGGACTCTCCCCGCTTCCTCCTTCCGGTCCGCCGCCGCCAACCAGCGGGGCGACTCGGGCAGCTTCTTGATTACGAAGAAGGCCAGGAAGGCGGGCGCGATCCCCACGACGAATAGGGATCGCCAGCCGAGCCGGGGGACCAGCACGTAGGAGGCGAGGGCGGCCGCGAACAGCCCGACGGGCCAGAAAACCGGAGGAATGGCGACCAGCTTGCCCCGATACTTCGCCGCCGCGACCTCCGCGACATAGGTCGAGACGACCGGGAGCATTCCTCCCAGGAAGAGGCCCGAGATGAACCGATACGCGACGAACTGGGTCGTCCCGGTCGAGAGAGCCGTCAGGCCACTGACCACACTGAACCCGAGGACCGTCGCGGCGAACCCGGTCTTGCGGCCGATCCTGTCGATAATCGGACCCCACGACATGGCCCCGATGAACATGCCCCACATACCGGCGGAGCTGAGCAGCCCGTTGAAGACCGGGCTCAGGTTCCATTCCGTGACGATCGACGGCATGGCGAAGCCGACGATGTACGTGTCGAAAGCATCGAACAGATATCCGAGCGCCGCAACGACGGCGAGCGTGAGGTGCGCACGGGAGATCGGGAGCCGTTCGAGAATGCTGCTGGCGGTCGTCGCTCGATGGCGGAGGAGTTCAGTGTCTGAGCTCACGAGGAGACTTCCGCGGGAGGAGGGAGAGTCCGGGGGGTAGAGGTCCCAGTCGGCGGCCGACACATCCTTCCTTCAGGGAGCGGAAGAGGGAAGAGAATCGTCGCGCGGATCATGGAGCATCAGCTCCGTGAGGACGGTCCCCACCGCGTCGAGGTCGTTCACGTAGGCGTACGCGTGATTGCTGTTGGGCGAAGGGGACCAGGCGATCGTGGAATCCGGCCCCACCACGATCGTGCCTGTGGGGGAGGTGTCCCACAGGGTCCGGACGGACGGACGGGAGCCGTACAACACACGCAGCTGATCCCAGGAGAAACGGTCTCGCGCGACGCCGTCGTAGTAGGCTTCATAGGCCCTGCGGATGATATGGTCGGGACGGGCCCCTGTGAGCGCCGAGCCGACCTCCAGGTCGGGTCCGCTACCCCCGGCGAAGACCACCGGGACGTTCGTCGGCATCAGCTGCAGCTCACCCGAGGCGGCTTCGATGTCCATGTAGCAGTTGAAGCCGCATCGTCCGCTCGGCAGGTTGCCACCGCCGTTCCCACCGGCCCCGTAGTACTCGAGCTTACGGCCAACGAGCTCGACACCCGTCAGATCGCTGAACTGGTCGGGACCGGACCGGAGGAGATTGTACATGTTCGTCGCCGGCCCGACCGTGATCATGGTCACGCTCCGGTCGGGCTGATTGGCCAGCACCGCCCGATACAGCTCGACGACGTCGGGTGCCGACTCCCTGGTGAACGTGTGGGGATATTCGGGAACGACCTCTTCCATGAACTCGTCACGCGCGTAGGAGGCCCCCTCCTTGACCGTACCCACGGGTAGGTTGGCGCGCCCGTACCAGGTGTTGACCGCGTGGACAAAAGGCACGGCCGCCTCGTGGCCGATGGACACGCCGATCGCGAGAATCTCGATCTCGCTCCGGTCGGCCAGGGCGTGGAGCACGGCGAGCGCGCCCGCGTCGTCGACGTCACCTCCTACGTCGGTGTCGAAGATGACGTGGAGGGGTTCCTGGGGCACATCGTCGGAAGGGTTCGCCTCACAGCCCGAGAGGACGAGAACGCCCATTACCCCGAGGGTCGCGAACCCTCTAACCCGTGAGCTGACCAGGTCGACCCTCCGCCACATCTCGTCCAGGGGCCCGTGGGGCCACACGTTGGCCAGGTCGGCCGCGGCGTGTCAGATCTCCTCCGCAGCGGCCGCCGCCCCCGCGATGTAGCCCTGTGTGGTGCAGCGGGCGAGGCCGTGCATGCTGCAACCGCCGGCGGACTCTCCACCGCAATAGAGCCCAGGGATCACCTCGCCGCTCCAGTCCAGAACCTGGCATCTCATGTTGATCCTGAGGCCGGCATACGTGTCGTGCACTACGGGCATGGCCCACGCGGCGTAGAACGGAGGCGTTTGGATCTTGTACTGGGGCGTGGTCTTCGCGAAGTCTTCGTCCACGCCGCTGTCCACGAAGGTGTTGTACCGCGCCACCGTCGCTTCGAGGTGCTCGGCGGGCATCGACACGTTCTGGTACGGGTTCTCGGCCAGTTTTCCGGCCAGCTCCGAAAGCGTGCTACCGCTGAAGAAGTAGAGCGGATCGGTGTTGGGGGGACCTACCTCCCACCGCATCCGTTCCGCCGCGTCCGCATCGCAGATGGCCCACACCGGCCCGGATCCGAAGTTGGGAGGTTGCGATCCCTCATTCATCGCCAGGGCGGCGTCGATGTAGTTCTGCGGGTCGTATTCGATCCTACTCGGGTTGCGCCAATCTCCGTGGACGTACGGGTCCATGTCGCCGCCCTTCGTTCCGTCCGGCCAGTTCCCGGCCGTCTCGTCGTAGAACCGTTTTCCCACCTGATTGACGCAGATTGCGTTCTGCCAGTTGGTGAGACGGAGCCCGCTCGCGCGTGCGTACGGGAAGACGGGGCTCTCCGGCGTCCACTGGATGTAGAGGTACTGAGCCCCGACCAGACCGCGCTTCCGGATATAGCCGTTCCGCTCCAGGGCGTGGTTCGCCGTGCCCGAGAGAGCCGCCCCGATGGCCATGCCGGCCAGCTCGCCGCTGCCGTCCTGCGGTGAGTAGGGAGCTCCGCCGAGCTGGACCGCTTCGGTGAGCCTCGGATCGTACATCATCCGGAAGTTCACGTTGCCCGTGCTGCCACCGGTGCCGAGGATGACGGCCTTGTTCGCCTTGACCGTCACGGTCGGATGGTCGAGGTCGATGTTCCCTTCGGAGCGGAAGCTCTCGAGTCTCTCGCTGCTGCCCGGCGGCACCCTTGGGGTGTGGCTGGCCTGGATGCCGACGACCCTGCCGGAGGTCGGGGCCTCGCGGAAGACGACGTCCATATGGTAGTTCAGAAGGAAACGGACCCCCTTCCGCCTCGCGCTGGCCTCCAGGGGACGCATGAGGCCCGTCCCGGCCCCCCCGTTCGGGGCTTCGGGGCCCGTATCACCATGGTACGAAACATGGTTCTCTCTGAAGACGGAGAGTCCCGTGGCCACTCCGGATCTGGAGTTGGGGGCTCGGTCGTCGAACACGACGCCGTTCTCTACGAGGAACTCGAAGGTCGGAGCCATGTTGTCCGCAAAGGCACGCTGAACCCGCCTATCGTTGTATCGGTATTCGGGCATGCCGTTGATCTCGACGACGGACCAATCCGTGAGATCCTGGAAGACGAGGTCGGGTGAATCTTCGATTCCGTACTTCTTCTGGAGGCTCGTGCCACCGCCGAGGGGCATGAAGGCACCGCTCAAGATGGCGTGTCCGCCGATGTCGTAGTTCGTGTCGACCACGATGACGGAGGCTCCCCCGTCGACCGCCCTGATCGCGGCCGACATGCCTGTAGCTCCCCCTCCGATGATCACGACGTCCGCTTCGAGGTCCCATTCCTCGGGCGGGGCGGAGGCCACTCCGGGGGCGAACTGCTGGGCCTCGACCGGGAATCCGGCGAGCATTCCCGCAGCTGCGCCCGCTGCGCCGCCCTTGAGGAAGTCACGGCGTCCAACCTTCTTGTGGTCCGTCATCTCATCTCGCCTCCGCGGGTGGAGAGGTCACCACCCGCCGTCGTGGTTCGTCGGGCACGCCCTCTCCGCGCGCCCTAGTGACACTGAGTACAGAACGCGCCGTCGTGGCAGGTCTCGCACGTGGACCCTTCGCTCTCGGCAAGGGCGCCGTGGCGGTCTATGAAGTCCGAAGGCTCGTGGCTGCTGGGGCGTCCACGGACGAGCCCCACCCCGGGGGCCGTCACGTCACCCCTACGGGGCAGCGTGGCCATGACGTCGGGGAGCGGTGTGACGTGGCATGTAGTGCAGTCATTTTGTGTGTGGCAGGTCGCGCATGCTTCCCGGGATGCCAGGCCGCCGTGTGCTCCGAGCCAATTGTCGTCCTCGTGGGATTCCGGGGTCGGGTAGCTCGCCTCGATCGGAGGGAGCTCCATCCCCTCGGGAGCGGCCGGAATCGCGGCGATGGCTTCCCGTTCGGCATCGACATGGCACGACGCACATTGGTCCGACGTGTGACAGGTGGCGCACCGCGAGGCCGCCTCCAACCCACCCGCTCCGTGTGAGATGGGCCATGTGTCGGAGTCGTGATCGGCGGGCATGGCAAGTGCCTGGATCCTTGCAAGTCCGAACCCGGTCTCCGCGAGGGGCACGTGACAGCCGGAGCACGCGGCGTCCACCATGTGGTCGGTATTGGCGTTTCCGTGGCAGTTCCAGCAGGTCCCGAGCTGGACCTCGTCCGAAACCGCGATGGAGGGACCTTCAGCGGGTACGTGGCAGGCCGCGCAACTCTGGGGGGCTGCTCCCAAGAGCTGCAGATGGACTCCATGCCGGAAGTGGAGATTGCTGTTGCGCGGCTCTCGGTCGGTCCAAGTATCCTCGCGCGCCTGATCGCCCCCGTGGCACTCGTTACACCGGTCGACGGCTGGGTAGAAGCGCATCGGGTCATCTTCGAGCACGCCCTCGTGACAGCTTTCGCAGAGCGGCGTTGCGTCTTCGTGTCGCACGTGGGGGAAGGCACCCTCCTGGGGAACGGGAGCCGCGCTCCCGGCCTCCGCGAATCCGAGAGCCATCGCGCAGAGAAGGGCGCCCCAGAGAGGAGGTGCGATGGACGTCATGTTCATCCTGGGCCTGTCTCCCCGCTGGAATGGCATCGTGGCGGACCCACCGAAGAGGCCCTCCTACGTCACGGGTATGACGCTACCACTCATAGAACGGCCTGAGAGGGTCCTCACGCCACCGGGTTTATCCCTCTTTACGTTGTGGGGAGATTTTCTACCGATCCCCCCAGAGGGTGGGCAGGTCAGGCGACTCGGGCAGCGGTGATCATCGTCAGTCCGGCGATGAAGCAGAGGAACATCACCGCCAGCAGCCAGTTGGTGCTCTTGGGGGCTTCCCGGAACTCCTTCCAGACGAAGACACCCCAAGCGGCCCCGACGAGGGTCGAGCCCTGCCCCAGTCCGTAGGAGATCGCGGGACCGGCCTGTTCGGCCGCGATGATGCTGAGCGAAAGCCCGAGGGCCCAGATGGCTCCTCCGAGAACCCCGATGAGATGGGTCTTCGTGGAGGCGCCGGTCACGTATTCCCGGTAGGTGGACGGCCGGCCTTCGACGGGCTTGTACATGAAGTAGGTGTTCCAGAGGAAGCCCGACAGGTAGCAACCGACCGAGAACATGAAGACGGCCGTATAGGGGGTCAGAAGACCCGCCTCCGGGTTCCTGAAATCGAGGGACAGCGCGGCGGCGACGAAGAAGTAGAAGAAGCCCATGACGATCCCGGCCAGCACCGCCAGAATAATGCCCTTCCGGGTGTCACCCTCGTCCTCTTTCGGGACCGTTCGGTAGGCTAGGGCATTGACGATGATGGCGACGACGACGAGGCCGACTCCCGAGAATAGCATCACCGGATTGCCCGTCGCCTCATAGAGATAGTTGGCGATCACCCCGATGACGAGCGCGAGTCCGACGGCAATGGGGAAGGCCACCGACATGCCAGCGACGGCAGCGGATGCCACCCACAGGAGGTTGGAGAGATTGAAGACCACCCCGCCCAGGGCGGCCAACCCGAGCACGCGTCCCCGGGCCTGGGTGAGGTCCTCGAGGAAGCCCCGTCCCTCCTCACCGACGCTGCCCAGGGTCAAGGCCAGCGCGAGGGTCAGAAGCACGATTCCGAGGCAGTAGTCCCAGTAGAACAGGGGGTTGGGCCAAGACTTCGGCTTGAGGTTCATGGTGTTCGCCCAGGAACCCCAGCAGAGCATGGTCACCACACAGAGACCGACCGCTACGGCGTACGAGTCTACGATGAACATGGCAACGACCTTTCCCCTCGGCATGACAGGACGATCGCCGTCCTGCCGAGGGGCTCCGTCAGAGGTGAATCATCGCCTTCATCACACCGTCCTTATATCCGGCCACCAATTCGAACGCCTCACAAACCTGGTCGAGCTCGAAGGTGTGAGTCTGCATCCCATCCGGCGTCATCTGCCCACTGGCCAGCATCTTCAGGGTGTCGACGACCGTGTCGTTCTGCCTGCGGACATTTTGAACGCAGATCTCCTTCCTCCGCAGATCGTCGACATCGAAGCTCCACCTCGAGAACGAGGGGATTCCGATGATCATCAGCTTTCCTCCCGGCCGGAGCAGTCGCACCGCCTGATCGACCGCCTCCTGCTTGCCGCAGCACTCGAAAACGATGTCGAGCCCGCCCGGCGCCCGTTCCAGAATGTCCGTCACGACGTCGGAGTGGTCGGGGTTCCCCGTCCAATCCGCTCCCATGCGGGTGGCCAGGGCCAGGCGGGCGTCGATCTTGTCCGTCATGAAGATCGACTTCGCCCCGAGGACCGAGGCCGGCAGGAGAACGCTGATCCCGATGGGTCCCGAGCCCAGGATGCCGATCGCCGCACCCGGGGACATCCGGGCGAGCCGCACCGCATAGAGGCCGATCGTCAACGGCTCGGAGAGGGCCGCATGGTCGAGGGTCAGATCGTCCGGAATGCGGTAGCAGCTCTTCTCCGGCATGACGACGTACTCCGAGAGACAGCCCTCCGCCTGACCGGGGCAGCCCAGAAACTTCAGGTCGAGGCAGGTATGCGGTCGCCCGGCCCTGCATTGATCGCACTGGTAGCACGGCATGGACGGGTCGATGGCGACCCGGTCCCCCGGTGCGACGCGGGTCACCGATGGTCCGACGCGTTCGACGACGCCTCCGCCTTCGTGACCGATCGTGTAGGGATAGGCGACGATCTGGCTGCCGATCCTGCCTTCCTCGTAGTAGTGGATGTCGGATCCGCAGATCCCCACCGACTTCATTCTGATCAGGACGTCTCCGGGCCGTTCGATCTCCGGAACGGGCTTTTCGACGAGCTCGATCCGGTTCAGCCCGGTCAGTGCCATTGCTCTCATCCGGTCTCTCCTCATTTGTGCGTTCTCATCCTAAACCGGGGCCTTTCGATCGGTCTGTGGGGAGACCTGGCCTTCCAGCGTGGGGAGACCCCCACCGCGACGCTCCGAACCGGCCAAGGAAACCATCCGGTCCCCTGCGGTTGCCCGTCCGGTGGGGCGGGCGATAGCCTTTCCCGCCGTCGTGCGATGTGAGCCCCAACGAGCCCGGGTGGCCGATGACCGACGCCGAAGCCGTGGATCAGGAAGCAGACGATGAGATTCGCGCCCGACACGCCGCCTATTGGCGCCGGAACCTCCGCTACCTCGGCATCCTCCTGACGATCTGGTTCGTCGTCTCCTACGGCCTCGGCATCCTCCTCGCCGAACCGCTGAACGACCTCCGCATCCCGGGCACCGGATTTCCGGTCGGCTTCTGGTTCGCGCAGCAGGGGGCCATCTACGTCTTCGTGGTCCTCATCTTCGTCTACGCCGGGCTCATGAACCGGCTGGACCACCGCTTCGGCGTCGATGAGGGGGACGACGCGTGAACGTCCAGGCCTGGACGTTCACCCTCGTTGCGGCGTCGTTCGCGCTCTACATCGGCATCGCGATCTGGTCCCGGGCGACGTCGACGAAGGACTTCTACGTGGCCGGCGCGGGCGTCTCTCCGGTGGCGAACGGAATGGCCACGGCCGCCGATTGGATGAGTGCCGCGTCCTTCATCTCCATGGCGGGGCTCATCTCGTTCATGGGCTACGACGGTTCGGTCTACCTCCTCGGGTGGACGGGGGGCTACGTGCTGCTCGCGCTCCTTCTGGCGCCGTACCTCCGGAAGTACGGTGCCTTCACGGTCCCGGACTTCGTGGGCGACCGCTACTACTCCCAGACCGCCCGGATCGTCGCGGTCGTCTGCGCGATCTTCGTGTCTTTCACGTACGTGGCGGGCCAGATGCGCGGTGTCGGCATCGTGTTCAGTCGCTTTCTGGAAGTCGACGTGAACGTCGGCGTCTACATCGGCATGGGGATCGTCTTCTTCTATGCCGTGTTGGGCGGCATGAAGGGCATCACCTACACCCAGGTCGCCCAGTACTGCGTGCTGATCTTCGCATACATGGTCCCCGCGATCTTCCTGTCCCTCCTGATCACCGGGAATCCGATTCCACAGCTCGGCTTCGGCGGGATCGACCAGGCGTCGGGCCTGTCGCTCCTCGAGCGCCTCAACGGCCTGCACCAGGAGCTGGGCTTCGCGGCCTACACCGACGGGACGAAGTCGACGCTCGACGTGTTCTTGATCACGGCCGCGCTCATGGTGGGGACCGCGGGCCTTCCCCACGTGATCATCCGGTTCTACACGGTGCCGCGGGTGCGGGACGCCCGGATCTCCGTGGGCTGGGCGCTCGTGTTCATCGCGCTTCTCTACACGACCGCGCCCGCGGTGGCGGTCTTCGCGCGCTCGAACCTGATCGCGAGCGTCTCGGAGACGGCCTACGCCGACGTCCCTCCATGGTTCACCAACTGGGAAGCGACCGGCCTCCTCCAGTTCGAGGACTACAATAGGGATGGGCTCATCCAGTTCGTCGGCCCCTCCTCACCCGAGACGAACGAGCTCACCGTCGACAACGACATCATGGTGCTCGCCAACCCCGAGATCGCCGGTCTTCCCGACTGGATTGTCGGCCTCGTGGCCGCGGGTGGTCTCGCGGCGGCCCTCTCGACCGCGGCGGGCCTCCTGCTCGTCGTCTCGTCCGCCGTGAGCCACGATCTGCTGAAGCGCGCGCTCAAGCCGGACATCACCGAGCGAGGAGAGCTGATCGTGGCCCGGGTGGCGGCGGGCGCGGCCGTGGTGGTGGCGGGCTATCTGGGGATCCATCCGCCGGGGTTCGTAGCGCAGGTCGTGGCGTTCGCGTTCGGCTTGGCGGCCTCCTCGTTCTTCCCCGCGATCATCCTCGGGATCTTCTCGCGGAGGACGACCCGGGAGGGGGCCATCCTCGGGATGGTCACCGGCATCACCTTCACGGCGGCATACATCGTCTGGTTCAAGCTCATGCACCCCGATCTAAACACGGCCGACCATTGGTGGCTCGGGATCAGTCCCGAGGGGATCGGCACGGTCGGCATGCTTCTCAACTTCGCCGTGACGATCGTGGTTTCCCGGATCACGCCCGAGCCACCCGAGGTCGTCCAGATCCTGGTGGACAAGGTCCGCATCCCCCGTGGGGCAGGGGTCGCGCACGAAATCAACGTCTGACGCCGCCGCGTTGTTCGCCCTGTCGTCAACCCGGCCAGTCCCTACATTGCCTGACCCCATTTCGACGCTCTAGCCCAGGCGCAGCCCATGTCCCTCGGAATGCTGGCGCTTCTCGCAGTCCTACCGATCCTCCTGGCGGGTGTGCTTCTCGTGGGCTTTCGGGTCCCCGCCAAGTGGGCCATGCCCGCTGTCTACGTGGTAGCCGTGGTCGTGGGGCTCACCGCCTGGAACATGGAGATCCTCCGGGTCGTGGCCGCCTCCATTCAGGGCCTTTTCATCACGTTCGACCTGTTGTTCATCATCTTCGGGGCGATCCTGCTGCTCAATACGCTCGAGCACTCCGGGGGCGTGACGGCGATCCGCAAGAGCTTCCACGGGGTGAGCGACGACCGCCGTGTCCAGCTCGTGATCGTCGCTTGGCTCTTCGGTGCCTTCATCGAGGGCGCCGCGGGCTTCGGAACCCCGGCGGCCGTCGCGGCACCGTTGATGGTGGCGATGGGCTTTCCGGCGGCCTGCGCCGTGATGATCGGGATGATGATCCAGTCGACACCGGTCACGTTCGGGGCTGTGGGAACCCCGATCCTGGTGGGCGTTCAGGGGGGTCTGGGAGGCGAGGCGTTCAACCAGGCCCTCGCGGGGGCAGGTCTCGAGATGATGGACTACCTGCGCCTGGTCACCGAAAGAGCGGTGATCCTGCACGGAACGGCGGGTGTCCTCATCCCGACGCTCATGGTGGTCATGATGACTCGTTTCTTCGGGGCCAAGAAGTCGTGGACCGAGGGCCTCTCCATCCTTCCGTTCACGCTCTTCGGGGGCGCGGCGTTCGTCGTGCCCTACGTCCTGATCGGCTTCCTCCTGGGTCCGGAGTTTCCGTCACTCCTCGGCGCTCCGATCGGGCTCACCATCGTGGTGTTGGCTGCCCAGAGAGGCTTCCTCCTGCCGACGGACGAATGGCAATTCCCGGACCGGAAGACGTGGCCGGACGACTGGGTGAGCGGACTCGAGGTCACGGAGGACGAGCAGGCCGCCCTCGACTCCGGTGGTCGTGAGCTCTCCGCGCCGATCGCCTGGGCCCCCTACCTGTTCCTGGGCATCATCCTGGTGTCGACGCGCCTTCCGCAGCTCCCGATCGGAGCCTGGCTCCAAGGCCCGGCCATCGCCTGGACGAGCATCCTTGGCACGGGGATCACGGCATCGACGACCCCCCTCTACCTTCCCGGTTTCATCTTCTTGATCGTGGTGGGGATCACATACTTCCTCCATCGCATGGACCTGCGGGCGCTGGGTGTGGCCGTGAAGGACTCGGCCCGCGTGCTCGTGGGTGCCGGATTCGTTCTCGTGTTCACGGTCCCGATGGTCCGGGTCTACATCAACTCGGACGTGAACGGCGCCGGCCTGGCCTCGATGCCGGTGGCCATGGCGGAATGGGTCGCCACCTCGGTAGGCGGGGTCTGGCCGCTCTTTGCCGGAGTCACGGGGGCGCTCGGCGCCTTCATCGCGGGGTCCAATACGGTGAGCAACCTGATGTTCGCGGCCTTCCAGTCGGGCGTCGCGGAACGGCTGGCGATGTCGTCGGTGATGATCGTAGCGCTTCAGGCCGTGGGTGCCGCCGCGGGGAACATGATCGCCATCCACAACGTCGTGGCGGCCTCGGCCACCGTGGGCCTTCTCGGGAAGGAGGGCGCGACGCTGCGAAAGACGATCATCCCCACGATCTACTACCTGGCGGTGATCGGCATCATGGGTCTGCTCGCCGTCTATGTGGTGGGGGTGACGGACCCGTTGATGGGGGGCGGCTGACGGGTCACACCCCCGTCCCCCTCCGCCAGGGTCCTGATGTCGTCGATGAGCTGAGTGACGTCGAAGGCCAACGTGCCGTTGTAGACGCCGCGGATATGCCCGTCCTCGTCGACCAGGACGACCGACTCGGTATGGAAGAGTTGGTCCACGTCGTAGAGCTCTGCATCGTCCAGCTCCACCATGTACGAGGACTCGGCCAGATCCACGATGGTCGCGCCGTCACCGGTGAGCAGATGCCACCGGTCGGAATCGATGCCGTGCGCTTTCCCGAAGGCCTCGAGGACCTCCACCGAGTCCATCTCGGGCGTCACGCTGTAGGACATGAGCACCACCCGATCGTCGTATGCGAAGGCCTCCTGAACCCGCGCCAGATTCCTCATCGCGATCGGACACACCTGGCCACATCGGGTGAAGAAGAAGTTGGCCACGTGGATCCGGCCCTGGACGTCCGATCTCGAGACCTCGCGGCCGGTCTGGTCGAAGAGCGTGGTCAGCTCGACCCGATGCATGCCGCGGACCTCCGACTGGGACCCGACCCACTGGGGTGTGAGGTCGGTGTCGGTGTAGAAGGGGAGGGTGAGGTTCGCGCTGCCGGATGGAGCACCACAGGCGATGACTCCCCACACGACGATGGCAAGCACGGCCTTCTTCATGATTCGTTCTCCTCGATGGGGTCCCACGAGACGGATCCTTCGCCCACGCAGCCCTTGGACCCCATCAGCCCGTAGCGTCGCCCGTTCCGTACCACGTAGTTGGCGCGTACGGTGCCGTCGTCGTGCCACATCCGCTGGGATCCCTCCTCGTGGCCTCCGACGTAGTTGAAGTCCCGGTAGAGCTCCCCGTTGGGGAGCCACTCCAGGACGTTTCCGTCCAGCACCCCACCCGCGTACGGATAGCGGAAGTGGAGCGTACCGTCTTCGTACCAGCCCCTGTGGAGGCCCTCCTCTCGACCCGCGACGTAGGTCCTCTCCCAGCGCGCCCCTCCGTTCGAGAAAAACGACATCGCCGTCCCGTCCCGAAGACCGTTCTGGTAGGGCGTCATGCTTTCGATCGAGCCATCCGGATATCTCTCGACGATCCGGCCGGAGAAGGGGGCGCCTTCCCAATGGAGCACGCCGCTCTCCAGCGTGAGCTCGGGGTCGTCCGAGGCGAGCGACCGCGGTGCGGCGGGTCGGATCGTGGTCGCGGCCAGCACCGGCACGGCCAGGACTCCGAGGATGGTCGGTCCGAGCCACCAAGTCCTCGCCGGCACCCGCGCAGGCATGCCCCTACCCTCCCACCGTGCCGGGCGCACCGAAGAATCCCGAACCATTCAGGTACGGGTCCTCCGCGGTCACGTGATAGTGATAGATGCCGTCCGGATAGTCCGCGGTCGCCGAGACGTGTCCGTGATAGTCGTCCAAGTCGGCGTTCGTGATACGGACGCCGTTCTCTTCGGGTCCGTACAGGGGAAAGCCGTCCAACAGGAACCCGACCAGAGCGTCCTCGCCACGGGTCGCCGTGACGTAGAGCGGCTCGACGTGGTAGTGGTACTGACCGGTCTGCTGCGGATGCCCGTTGTACTGGTCGAAGCTGTCGACCTCGAAGGTGAGCGGCCGGTTGGGGCCCGCGTACTGGTTGAAGATGGCCACTCCGTTCACGCTTACTCCGATCGGACCGAGCGGCGTCGCCGACTTGTTCGGCGCCTCTTCCGGGCTCGCGGGGATCCGAAACACCAGCCTCTGTTCGGCGATCCGGTTCGGATTGAGCTGGAAGTCGGTATTGTCGCCGTCGTACGCGGCCCAACGGGGGTCCGACGTCGGGAAGTAGGGGCTGCCGTGATCCGGGACGCCGTCCGTGCGGAGGACGACCATGTCGCCGTCGCTCGAGATCTCCACCGCGCTCGAGAAATGCGCGAACACGGCGGGGACCTCCACGTTCTCGGCATTCGCGTCTCCTTCGCCGATGTCTCCGGTGTCCGTGATCGACGTGCCGCCGCAGGTCACCGCGGTGAGGGCGGCCGCCGTCAGGACGGGGAGCCGGCCGAACAGGTGCTTCTCCATCGCCTCATCTCCTCACTGGGACGTCTCGTTTGGAGCTTGGACAACCGGTCCGGCGCCCTCATTCCATTCTCGGCACGTGAGCGGCATCCGCTGGCGTGGAATCGATCGACGGCTTCCGTTGTCGATAGAAGTGAAGACACCCGAACCATGGCCTTGCCTTGCATGATGCGAGCGGAGATACCGCACTGGTCGAACGGGCGCGGCGAGGTGACTCCGCCGCGTTCCGTGAGATCGTGCGCCGCCATGAGGAGGTGGTGGCCGGGACGGTCGTCGGAATGCTCGGTGCGGGAGACGATGCGGATGACGTGGGTCAGGAGACGTTCATCCGCTTCTACCGGTCCATGCATCGTTTCCGCGGGGACGCCACCCTCCGCACCTACCTCACGCGGATCGCGATGAACCTCTCGCTGAATGCGCTCAAACGTCGGAAGCGCCGGTCGGCGAGGGTTCAGAGCTTCGGGACGGGCACTCTGGCGGAGGTACACGGCGCGGCCAAGGCGACCGCGGCACCCGGGCCGGACGTGGAGTTCGAGCGCCGGGAAACCCGGAGGGTCGTTCGTGCCGCCATCGATGCTCTCGATGAAAGGCACCGCGCCGTGGTCGTGCTGAGGATGATGGAAGGCCTCTCGACCCGAGAGGCGGCCGGAGTGCTCAGGGTGCCAGAGGGAACCGTGCTGTCCCGTCTCTCCCGGGCGCTCGACAAGCTCGAATTGGACCTCGAAGGATGGATGGAGATCGATGACCGGATCGAATCAGGGACCGACGAGACCGCGCTCGGCTGACGTGACCGAAATGGAGCGCGAAGGGCGCATGGCGGATCTGCTGCGTGGATCCAAGGAGGGCTTCGAGCCCGGATTCGTGGATCGCGTCATGGAACGGCTCGACGAAGAGTTGGCCCGGGAGGTCGATCTTCCTCGGGTGATGCGACGACAGTTCGGCCGCTGGGCCCCATTGGGGTTCGCGGCGGG
>Ga0210123_1001086_pt1 | contig 14672 bp, 17 predicted proteins | sample Muzzi_PWB_D2_FD_185535 | JGI IMG/M metagenome (GOLD analysis project Ga0210123, IMG submission 185535) | Wetland microbial communities from San Francisco Bay, California, USA, that impact long-term carbon sequestration - Muzzi_PWB_D2 (SPAdes) | ecosystem: Environmental > Aquatic > Marine >... | reverse complement strand
GGCGTCTCCGTGGCCACAGGCGTCTCCGTGGCCACAGGCGCCTCGGCGGCGCCAGGCGTCTCGCAAGCCGCGGGTGCTCCGGCGGGCGGAAGAGATGGTCGGCCGGGCACCGGGATCGGCCCGCGCCAGCCGGTGCCGCCCCCGAAGATCCGCCTCCGGGCCGAGTGGACGCTGCTCCTCTTCACCCTGGCGATCCCGACCCTCCTCGCCTGGCTCGCCGCCGGCCTGGCGGACGTTGACCGCGCGGCGGCGGGCCTGAGTGGACGAGGGGCCTGGGTGTTCATGGCGGCCGGCGGCCTCGCCATGGGCCTGAGCGCGCTCCACCTGGGCCGTCCGCTCCGCGCCTGGCGCGCCATCCTCAACCTTCGCACCTCGCCCCTCAGTCGGGAGATCGCCCTCTCCTCGGCCTTCCTGGGTACGGGCGTCGTGCATCTCCTGCTGCCGCAAGGCTCCGTCGTGCGCCTGGCCGCTGGGGTCCTGGCCGTGATCTTCGGCGCCGGCGCCCTGGTGGCGATCGACGACGTCTACAGAGCCATCCCTCGGGCCGACCGGCTCTCCAAGGCGCCGCCCCTCCGGAGCGCAGACGCCTGGCTGACCGGTGCTCTGCTGGTGGGCCTGGCAGCCCAGGTCCCTGCCGCCTGGGCCCTGGCGGCGCTCCTCAAGCTGCTCCTCACGCTCAGAGACCGCACGCTACCGGTGCCCCTCCTCGTCCTGCGCCTCCTGCTCCTGGCGACCGCCGTCGCCTTGGCAGCCACCGGCGCCCCCTGGACCTGGCCGCTCCTCACCGCCCTTGCCGGCGAGATCCTCGACCGCGCCGGCTTCTACCACCAGCTCGAGCCAGCCACCCCAGGGCGCACCATGGCGGCTCAGATGACCGCCGTGGCGGGCCCGTGATCCTCCCTCGCCGTCGGCTCGTCCGAGATTGAAGCGGCCGGGCTCCGTCCCGGCCGGGGCCGGGAGTGGCTGAGAGGCCCCCAGGGCAAAGGTAGGTGGTCAGGGTGCCGTTCTTGCGGTCAGGCGTCCCGTTATACACTGGTTTCATGGTGCGAGAGTTCGACGTCATCGTGGAACGGGACGCGGAAGGCTACTATGTCGCTTCGGTCCCATCCCTCCGTGGCTGCCATACTCAGGCTCGCTCCCTCGACGACCTGATGGAGCGGATCCAGGAGGCGATCCAGCTCTGCCTCGAGGTCGAGAACGACTCGGAGGACGACCTCGACTTCATCGGAGTGCAGCGCGTCCGCGTCTCGGCATGAGCCGGCTTCCCTCGGTCACTGGGAAGGCATTCCAGCTCCCTCACTCTTCGCTGTCTACCCACCGGCCACGGCCGAGGAAGGCCTGGACTTCATCCTCACTCCAGTCCGGGGGCCAGGCCTGGACGAAAGTGTGAGGGGAGTCGGGATCGTCGGTTTTGAAATCCTCCCAATCGATGAGCTCCGGGAACCGGTAGGCGGCGACGGCGAACCGGCGGTCCACGACGTAGCCGGACCAGCGGTGGAGGACCGGGTCGTTCGGCAGGAGCTGCCCGTCGTGGTGGAGCGTGCGCCACGGGCGGGAGGTCGAGGTGACGCTGATCCCGCGATGATCGGCGCGCCAGACGACGGTCGGTTCTGGTGTCAGCCACCAGGCCAGGCAGCGAAGGCTCTCGAGATCCCAGAGGCGGATGCCGTCGTTTCCGGCGCTGAGGACGTGGTGGCGGTCGACGACCGCGACGCTCCGGATCCAGTTCGCATGCCCTTCAAGTACGGCACGAGGGCGGCGTCCGCCAGCAGCTTGCCCCGGGCGGCGAGCCAGTCCCAGGCTCTCTTCGATCGGCTCGCGTGATCGTCGTGCCAGCGGAGGACCACCTTCTCCGCCGTCTTCAAGAGCGGCACGATCAGGTGCTCTTCCCGCTCGTAGCGCCACGCGTTGAAGAGCACCGGCAGGGTCAGGGCCTTGGTGGTGTCACCTGCGCCGGAGCCGGCCTCGGAATCAGGTTCAGGCCGGGCCGCCTTCTCGGAGGTCTCCTCCGCGGCGGCTTCGAAGCGCTCCTCCAGGGCTCGGAGCACCGTCGTCTTGCCGCTCCCCCAGGCGCCATAGATCCCGACCACCAGGGTGTCCTCGTCCCCCGCCCGGGCGAACGACCGCTCCAGCCGCGCCGCCAGGGCACCGACGAAGTCACCGGCGCCGAAGGCGAGCGGCCGTCGACCGGGCGGGTCGTCGCGGTCTGCCTCGGGAGAAGTTTCTCGAATGCTCACGTTGCGCCGATCCTAACGCGGTCCGCTGTCGATGTGATTGACACATTGTCTTACAGACGGTAGCCTCGCTCCATGGCGACACGAAAGACCCTGACGGTCTCCCTCACCCCAGAACTGGATCGTTTCGTCGCCTCCCATGTGGCCTCCGGGAGGTTCGTTTCAGCGAGCGAGGTCGTTCGGGAGGGTCTTCGACTGCTCGAGGAGCGGGAAACGCGACGGGAGATCGAGCTGGAGCGGCTCCGGGGGGAGGTCCGGATCGGCCTCGAACAAGCCCGGGCCGGTCGGCTCGTGGACGGCGAAGAGGTCTTCGAGGAGTTGGAGCGTCGGGTAGCACCGCCTCACGAGGGCGGATGAGCCGCTTTCTTCTCACCGAAGCAGCGAAGTCGGACCTCGAGGGGATCCACGACTTCATCTTCCTCGACAGCCCGGGGGCGGCGGCGCGGGTCCGGACTGCCCTTCGCGACGCGATGCGCCGCCTGGCACGCAACCCGCGGTTGGGTCACCTGCGCGCGGACCTGGCGGACGAACCGCTCCGCTTCTGGCAGGTCTACTCCTACCTGATCGTTTACCGAGCCGAGTCCGATCCGCTGCAGGTCGTCCGGGTTCTCCACGCCTCGCGGGACGTGCGGACGCTACTCCAGGGGGACTGAAGGTGGGTTGTCGCCGGTGGGGCGCAATCTGTTATTTCTCAAGAAACGAATAGGCGAAACTCTGCACACTCTGGTGAGCGACGAATCGAGGTGTTGCGATGACCCGAGTGTGGATGTCCCGCAGGCGGTGGAGGGACGGGGGCCGGGGCGCCGGATGGTCTCGGCTTTCTCTCTGGCTGATTCCCCTGGTGGCCTTGGCGGTGCTGCTGCTGGCCGAGGAACAGAACGATTCCCGGGCGATCGGTCTGGCCGGGACCGTTTTGGACGAGACGGGTGCTCCGATCGAAGGCGCCGAGGTGGCCCTCCATCCGGTGCCGTCGGAGGGGGAGCGCATGGCCATTCTGCTCGGAGGGAAGGAGCGGCCGGAGGCGGTCGTCCAGAGGCACACCGACCGGCAGGGGCGGTTCACGATCGACGCTCCCGGCCCCGGTTTCTGGACCCTGGTCGTACGCTCCGAAGGTTGCGTGCCCATGGCGTTCTCCCTGCCCAGGGGCCGTCCCCTGCACGGTCCGCCACCCGGGGCGCCGCGGGGGCCGTTCGAGGTCGCTCCGGTCATGCTCCCGAGGGATGTCGGTCTCGAGGTCGAGGTCGTGAACGAAGAGGGCGAGCCCGTGTCGGGTGCGATCGTTCGACTGACCGGCCGTGACCTGCGGGAGGGCGAGGATCCGAACATCTGGAGGCCGTGGCTCGGAACGGACCGGGTGGCGGCCAGTTCCTCTGACGGGCGGGCTCATCTACCGGCGTCCGCCTTGGGCCCAGGATCTCTGCGGGCGACAAAGGGAGCCCGGATCGGATGGCTGAGGTTCGAAGCGATACCGGCCGAGGCGCCGGACGCAGGTCTGCAGCGGCTCGTCCTCGAGCGCCGTCCCAGCCGGCGCCTCCGCGTGGTGCGGCCGGACGGGCAGCCGGCTGAAGGTGCCCTGGTCTGGGCGCTGAACAGTCCGGTGGGCCGTACCGGCGCCGACGGATGGGTCGCCGTGCCGCTGTTCGAACGGTCCGGTCGCGCGTTCGCGCTCGACGAGGGCCCAGACGGCCCGCTGGCAGGGTCCATCCTTCTGCCGCCGGCCGACGAGGCCCCGACCGAGCCGGGCCGCCTCACCCTCCAGCCGTTCAGCGAGGTGGCCGGACGGGTGATCGCCGGAGAGGGGCTCCGTTCCGTCGAGGGGGCGTTGGTCTGGGCCTCCGGTGATCCCGGTGGGGTGGTGCCGATCGACCGGGACGGGGAGTTTCGGTTGCGCGGCGGGTGGGTGCCGCACCAGCTCGAGCTGAAGGCGGCGGCCTCGGGGTCCGGCCTCGGCGGACGGACGGCCGAACGCGGAGCGGAGGGCTTCCCCCGGGACGTGGTGGTCGAGCTCGATGCCGCGGCCTGGGTTTCCGGGTCGGTGGTCGACGAGGAGGACCGGCCGGTTCCCGGTGTCCGTCTCGGGGTCTATCGCCGGAACCAGTTGGGGCACCTGGCCGAGAGCTCGTTGCGCTACGCGTGGACCGGACCGGAGGGCCGCTTCTTGATCCAGGGGCTCGACCCTCGACAGAGCTACGACCTCCGTGCGTACAAGGAGGGCCATGCGCCGGCGTCGACCAAGCTGCTGCCGCGACCGGTCGGTGAAGCTGGAGCAGCCACGGCTGTTGCCGACCTTCGGCTGGTCCTGCGGGAGCCGAGGACCGTGATCGGCCGGGTGGTCGACCGGATGGGACGCTCGGTGGTTGGCGCCGGAGTGAGCCTCTTCGGCTTGGAAGAGCTTCGCGACGACAACGTCTGGGTTCAGGTGCCCGACCGGACGCAGGAGACCGGTTCCGATGGTCGCTTCGAGCTCGAGAACCCGGTGCCCAGGGAGAGCCTGCTGGTGGTGATCGCCACGGGCCACGGTCCCCTCTTCCAGCCGGTCGCCGTACCCGACCAGGGTGGGGTCATCGACCTGGGGGAGGTGGAGGTGGACTTGGAAGGGGTGGTGCGCGGGCGGGTCCTGGACCGGCAAGGAGATCCGGTGACGGGAGCGGAGGTGCGAGAGTCGATCGTCTCGACGCCAGCCCATTTCCGGGACCTTCTGTTCCGTCCGCTGGAACGCCAGGGCCGACGGAGACCGTTGCTGACGGGCGCTGACGGAGCCTTCGTCCTCGGCGGCTTTCTCCCGGGCGAGCAGGTGCAGCTCAAGGTGACGAAGGCGGGGTTCGGTCGGGAGGAGATCTGGGCCCGGGCGAATCCGACGGACGCCGGGATCGAGCCGGTGGAGGTAGTTCTCCGCCCTGCCGGTCGGATCCGTGGTGTCGTCTTGGATGAGTATGGGCGGCCGGCTCCCCGGGCGACGGTCGCGCCCGACACCTCCCGCGCGGACGGTGGCTGGTTCCAGTGGGCGCAAACGGACGAGCGCGGGAGGTTCGAAGTTCCAGCGGTCGACCCCGGGCGCTTCTACCTGGTGGCCAAAGCTTCCGGACACGCCCGCTCCGAGCCGGTGTTGCAGGACGTCTCCCCGGGCGACCAGATCGATGGCGTGGAGATCATGCTTCGCCCGGGGTTCGATTTCGCAGGCCGGGTCGTTGATTCGAAGGGCCGTCCGGTGGAGGGTGCACGGGTCTGGGCCCATCCGGGCTCCATCGTCCAGACCACGGACGCCGACGGGAGGTTCTCGATCGAGGACCGTTCGCTCGGGCTGGTGAAGCTCAGTGTCGAACGGGAGGGCTACTTGAAACTCGAGCGGCTGGTCGACTTCCCTGAGGGTGCGGACCCGGTCGAAGTCCGGCTGCCGGGAGCGGAGGTGAGCGGCATGCTGGTCGATTCGCGTGGTGAGCCCCTGCCGGGGCGAGAAATCCAGTTGCTCGACCTCGGCAGCAGGGTCATCTCGTCGGAGGCTCGGAAAACTCTCACCGCCACGGACGGCTCGTTTCGGTACCGAGGTGTGCCGGACGGGGCCTACCGCGTGGCCGTCTTCGACGCACACCTGCCGGAAGCTGGCTGGACCGACGCGGAGCCGGTGGAGGTCCGGGACGGGCGCTCCGTCGAAGGGGCGGACGTCCGGTTCCCAGCTCTGGTGACGGTCTCCGGCAAGCTCCTCGGCCCTGATGGCGTGGATTGGCGCCAAGCCCAGATTCTGGCGACGACCGAGGGCGCGGGATTCCTCGCCAGTTGGCGCGGGGAGGTCCTGGAGGACGGCGGCTATCGAGTCGACATCCCCGCTGGTCAGTGGGTCCTCGTCGCGTACGTCCCCATACCCCGCTCCTGCGCGGCCGAGGAGATCACCGCTGGAGCGGAAGACCTGACCGTTGACCTGCAGCTCGAGCAGTGCCCCGAAGGGGCCGAGGAGTCACCGGAAGAGAGGTGACCGAGCCGGAGGGGCCCGCTCCCGTACAGCCGGCCGGGGGCCATCGGGCTTCGGCTACTCTTCCCCTCATCCCCTCACCCCTCCCGGCCGCGCCCTCCCAGCGTCACCAACTGCGTACCCGGGGTCGCGTTCGCCCGGCCGCAGGGGGCTCCGGCGGCGACGCCGCAGTGGGAGCAGGGGCTGCTCGACTCGCTCTTGCCGCCGGGCAGGAAGGGCTTGACCAGGGCCCACACGGAGCCCATGGCGGCGACGGTGACGACCCAGAACTGCCAGTCGCTGATGGGAAAGCTCATGGTTACCCCACTCCCAGGGCGTGGAGCCCGTGGTACATGGCGAAGGCCGCCAAGTAGGCTACGCCGGTCATGTAGCCCAACTGGAGCGCCGCCCAGCGCCAGGTTCCGGTCTCCTTCTGAGTGACGGCCAGCGTGGGTAGGCACTGCATGGCGAGGACGAAGAAGATCAGCAGGCTCGCGGCGGTGGAGGTGGTGAAGACCGGGTCGCCGTTCTCCCGGCGTGCGCGGCGGATCTGGTCGATCACCCCCTGCTCTTCGACGTCTCCCTCTTCCTCACCCACCAAGAGCACCGCCATGGTGGAAACGAACACCTCGCGGGCCAGGAAGCTGGTCAGAACGCCCACGGTGAGCTGCCAGTCGTAGCCCAGGGGGGCGAAGACCGGCTGGACCGTCTTGCCGATCCGGCCGGCGAAGCTCTGGGCCTGGGCGTAGCGGGCGTCCAGATGCTCGGCCTCGGTGAGGAGCTCCTGCTGCTGGGCGGCCGGCAACGTGGCCGCCTGGGCGCGGAGCTGCTCGGCGGCCGGCGCCGGGCCGGCCTGGGGGTAGGACGAGAGCCACCACATGACCACGCAGATGGCCATGATCACGGTGCCCGCCTTGCGCAGGAAGGTCACCCCCTGCTCCCAGGCCACGATGAAGGCCGAGCGCAGCGACGGCATCCGGTAGGACGGCAGCTCCAGGACCATCGGCCGGGAGCGCCCCCGGAGGATGGTGCGGCGGGCGAGGAAGGCGCTCCCCAGGGCGGCCGTCGCACCCACCACGTAGCAGCCGGCGAACGCGAGGGCGGCGAGCAGCGGCCGGTCGATGAACAGCAGGCTGGTCAAGAGCACGTAGACCGGCAGCCGGGCCGAGCAGCTCATGAAGGGCGCCACCAGGATCGTGGTCAACCGGTCGGCGCGGTCCGGGATCAGCTTGGTGGAGAGGATTCCCGGGATCGCGCAGGCGTGGCTCGAAAGGAGCGGCACGAACGCATGCCCGGGCAGGCCGAAGCGGCAGAGCACCCGGTCCATGACGAACGCCGCCCGGGCCAGGTAGCCGGTGTCCTCCACCAGGCTGATCAGGAAGAAGAGGAGGAAGATCTGGGGGAAGAAGACGACCGTCCCCGAGATGCCGCCCACCACGCCGTCCACCAGGAGATCTCGGACCGGCCCGGCCGGAAGCAGCGTGGCGAGCCACCCTCCGACGTGCTCGAAGGTCGCCTCGATCAGGTCCATGGGGACGGTGGCGAGGGCGAAGATCGTGTAGAAGAGCGCGAACATCACCCCGGAGAAGACCAGCACGCCGAGAAGCGGATGGGTGAAGGCCTGGTCGAGGCGCTCGGTGACCGTGTCGCGGCTCGTCCCCACCGCCTGCTCGCCGCCGAGACTGGCGACGGCGATGCGCTCGGCCCAGGTCACGAGATCGCCGGAGCAGGCCGCGTCAAGATCGGGAGGGGGGCTCGGCGGTGCAGTCGCCCGCTCGACCGCCGCCAGCAGCTCGTCGACCCCTTCGCGGCGCCGGGCCACGAGGGGGATCACCGGGCAGCCCAGCTCGGTGGACAGGCGCTCGGTGTCGATCGACAAACCCCGGCGCTGGGCCACGTCGACCATGTTGAGGCCGACCACCGTGGGCACGCCGTAGTCCAGGAGCTCACCCACCAGGCAGAGGTTGCGGGTGAGGTTCGCGGCGTCGACCACCACGACCACCACGTCCGGACGCCGGAAGAGCCCGGCGTCGCCCAGGACGTTCCGGACCAGGGTCGACTCCGGCAGGTCGAGATCGATCCGGTAGATGCCGGGAAGGTCCACGACATCGGCCTCGACCCCCCCGATCTTCATCCGGCCGGTCCGAATGTCGGTCGTCGTGCCGGGGAAGTTGGAGGTCTTGGCCCGCAGCCCGCAGAGCTGGTTGAAGAGCGTGGTCTTGCCGGTGTTCGGGTTGCCCAGGAGGGCCACCCGGAGGCGGGTGGCCTCGGGCTGCGGTGCCTCGCCCTGGGGTCGGTCGGCTTTCCGGACCCCATCGACAGGGGCTTTCGGATCGGAGAGGGCGGAGCTCATGACGTCTCGTCCGGGAGCACCCGGATCTGCCGTGCCACCGCCTCGGCGATACCGATGCGGGTTGAGCGGACCTGGACGATCCACGGGTCGCCGGTCTGGCAGACGCGGAACCGGCTGTCCTCCGTCAAGCCCAGGGCTTCCAGGAGTTGGAGGTCGGGCTGTGCGAGCCCGGTGCCGCGGAAGCGGGCGCGGGCGCCTACGGAGAGTCGGGTGAGGTCGATCAGTTGCTGGTCTTGGGTCACTCTGTTCACGCTGAGATCCATGGTTGGGTGGGCTCGCGGCTCGGGGCCGGCCCAATATAGCACCACTTCGGTCCTGTTTCTTCCCTGGCTGTCGATCAACACCCCTGAAGTGCCCGCGGAGGCTCGAGTGGGACGAGCGAACCGCCCGTAGGGAGCGGCCATTGGCCGGGGAGAAGCCCTGGCGCCAGCGCGACGCCGAGTTCGAGACCATGTGGGCGGACGCATTATTTAGAATAAATGGAAATTCTACTATAATGAATGAAGTCTCACCGGTTGGACCCCAGTCCGCGCGATTCCGGGACCCGCCGAGGTGCCGGGCCGCGCCAGCCAAAGGAGAGCTTCCATGAAGCCCCGCACCATCCTCGCGCTCTGTCTGCTCACCCTCGCCTTCGTCGGGACTGCCCCGGCGGACAACGCCGCGAGCCCCACCGTCGCGGTCGACCATGTCGGCTCGGCGATCCTGCCCGAGTGGGAGCCCCAACTCGTAACGCAAGCCGGCGTCTGCAAGGTCAATCTCGAGTGTCAGTACTCACAGGACGTCTCGTGCACCAGCAGCAATAACCAGTGCAGCACGTCACCCAACGGCGAGTGCGTGGTGTGCGACGGCGCCACGATGGGTTGCTGCGAGGTGTGCACCCCCGAATGCCGTTCGAACTGTGACACCCGGTGGATGATCTGCATCGAGTCCTGTTTCGGCGATCCCGAATGCGAGGGCCGGTGCTGGGCGAACCGGGACATCTGTTACAAGTTGGGCTGCGGCTGCTACGTGTAGGAGCTTCCCGGCTGGCGGGCTGCCTCTTAGTACCCCGTCGATCTCTTTGTTGCACTAAGGATGTAGGTGGGCACCTGAGGGAGGTGCCTGGCCTGACCAATCAGAGGCGGGTGCGCCTCGAGGTGGGCCCGCCATCCGAGGAGGCTGATCATGTCCCCGAGATCGAACCGTTTCACAGCTCTCTGTCTCGCCGTGTCGCTATCGCTCCTGGTCGTCCCGGCCGTCGTCGCCGCGGGGCTGGAATGCGCTGTCTCCGCGACCCCGCTGGCCTCGACGACGGAGGGCACCCTCTACTACGCGGACGGCTGGGGTAAACGGGCCGGGATCACCTGCGGTGAGCAGTACACGGGCAACTCGAACAGTCCCGGTGAAATCGCCAGCTACTGCATCGGTTGCTGCGCTGATGCAATGGGCAACAATCCGCCGATCGATCAGTGGAACAACTGCATCTCGCACTGCAACAAGCGGGCTGCCGGCACGATCACCTCGGTGACGGAGGCCGCGACCGGCTCCGAAGCCGGTCCGATGGCTTCCACCGGCTTCCTGTTCGACGACAAAGAGATCAACTGCTCGAACAACGGGGACTGCCCCGAGAGCAAGCAGTGGTGCACTCACTGCCGGGACGGCAAGAGCATCCCCGAGGAGCAGTGGTTCTGCGCCGGCCACGACGAGCACCTGCAGCACGAGAAAGGCTGTACGGGCGTGGCGATCGAGTAGACGAGGGACCCGGGGCCCCCGGCGTCGGCGGGACAGGCGCCGGGGGGCGCATCCCCTGGTACCGGTTCATCCGGTGGGTGCTGCTCGCGGACAAGCCGCTGCCCTTCGAGCCGGGCACGGACCAGCACTACTCGAACCCCGGCCACCTCGTGCTGGGCGCGACCGTGGCCCTGGTTTCCGGCATGCCGTACGCCGAGTACGTGGAGCGCCACGTCTTCGAGTCGGCGGGGACGACCGGCGCTGTCTTCGCCGCCCGCGACCGGGTCGCGTACGACGTGGCCGTGGGCTACACCCGGCAGGGCGTCGAGCCGCCGTCCGGCGATCCGGGCGGAACCTGCTCTCTCCGTGGCGTGCGGTTGGAATGGCCGCCGCTCAGCTTCTCCGGCGCGGTCGGTGTCTGGGGCGGTGTCGCTTGCCGGTCGGAGCGTCAGCTCCTCGTCGCACTCCGGTAGACTCGCCCTCTCATGCGTTCGAGGAGGAGGAGGCTTCCCGCAGTCGTCATGACAGGCCTGTCGATCATCGTGCTCGCTATGTGCAGCGGCGCCCCGGAGCGCTCGGAGTCGTCCGCGCGACCTTCTGGCGAGCGGGTCGCCACCGTCCTCATGCGCCCGGGCTGAGAGAACGGTCCGCTCGCGGTCGCGAGCCTCCGTCAAGCCATCGCCCATGAAGGGATCGATGCTTCCGTCGAATCGGTCGTCGTGATCAGCCAGGACCAGGCCCGGGAGCTCGAGATGCCCGGGAGCCCGACGGTCCGGCTCGACGGCCGGGACATCGCCCCGCGGGCCCGCCAAGAGACCTCCTTCGGCTTCACCTGAAGGGTCTACCCCGACCACCAGCCGGGGCATCCCGGAGTTCCCGGGAACGCGATGATCGAACGGGCCATGGCTGACGCCGGCTGGCTTTCCGGGTGACGCTTTCTGCAGGCGTCCTTACGGCAAGTTGACCACCGATGAACGACGCAGTCGGCCATCTTTCCGGACCCGAGGGCGGTGAGCTGTCATGCAAGCCGTAGCGGAGTCGTTCCGAGCCGGCCGTCCATGACGTGTCGATCGAGGAGACGAGCTGTACGCCCGGGGCCCCCGGCGTCGCCTGGACAGGTGCCGGGGGGCGCATCCGTTGGTGCCGGTTCATCCGGCAGATGAACAGCTCGCCGGTCGAGATGTACTGCTCATGCGATGATCGTACATCTCGTGGTGGCACAGGCCGCCTCCGCCCCACGCCCCGAGCCGGGACGCCGCCAGGGCGCGCGGCGCCTCCCTCGGGAGATCCACGCGATCGTCCCTGACCGCCGACCTGATGGATTCCGACGCGCCACCTCGCTGCTACTATCCGGTTGCGAACGTTTGATGCGACATTTGGTGCCATGCGACGCGGAATCGCGTGTCCCATCGAAGCAGCGCCGCTCAGAAAGGCATCGCGATGGCTCAGTCAGACATCTCCGAGCGCGACCTGAAGAAGCTCGGGAAAGGCCGTCAGCCTCTCGATCGGGCTCGCGGGGAGGCTGGCGCCGAGGACACCTCGCCCGAAGTCCAGGCGATGATGATCGAGGCCTACCGTCGCATGACGCCGGCGGAGAAGCTCCAGCGGGTCCTCGACCTCAACCGCACGGTCGAAGCCCTGGCTCTGGCCCGCATCCGCCAGCAGTACGGCCCCGACCTCACCGAGCGCGAGGAGAACCTCCGCCTCGCCTCCCTCTACTACGACCGGGAGACCATGATCCGCGCCTTCGACTGGGACCCGGAGGTCCACGGGCGGTAGGGGAATCACGTGCCGGCCAACGAAGCGCTCCGCGTCTGCCTGGAGGTGGCTCGGTTGTTCGAGCGGCTCGAGATTCCCTACGTCGTGGGCGGCTCCCTGGCGAGCTCGCTCCACGGGATTCCCCGGTCCACGAACGACGCAGACCTGGCGGCCGAGCTTCGAGAGAAGGATGTCCGCCTTCTGGTTCAGGCGCTCGAGGGCCGGTACTACGTCGACGAGGACCGAGTCCGAGATGCCATCACACGCAAGGCCTCGTTCAACGTGATCGAGCTTGCCACCATGTTCAAGGTGGACATCTTCGTACTCGGGTCAGGTCCGCTCGACCAGGAAGAGCTTGCTCGCAGGAAGCGGTTCACCCTTCCGGAAAGTGGTGACGAGATCGATATCGCCTCCGCCGAGGACACCATCCTCCAGAAGCTCCATTGGTACCGCCTGGGCCGTGGCGTCTCCGATCGTCAGTGGCAGGACCTTCTGGGTGTCCTCCAGGTCCAGGGTCATCGACTGGACCGGAACTACCTGAAGCACGGGGCCGAGCTTCTCGGTGTGCAGGACCTTCTCGAGCGCGCGCTGCGGGAGGGCGGGCTGGAGGGAGAGTCGGGACGCCGGGCGGGAAACGATGCGGGTCCACCGGAGCCGTAGCGGTTTGCGCGGGTGCTCGTTCTGGAGGTAAGCGCCCCCTTCACAGCTCTCCTCTAGACTTCGTAGCCATGGCCCCCGGTCGCGGAGGGGTCGACGCCGCCCGATGGGGCCGGCGGACCACGGACCATCGAAGGAGGTCGCTCCCATGCCTTGCCGGAATCCCGTTCACCGGTTCTTCTTGCCTACCTCTCCGACCGTCCTGGTCGTCGCCCTGCTCGCCCTGGCCGCCCTGTCGCCGCCTGGCCCCGCGGCGGCTGCCCAGGCTCCGATCGACTCCCCGCGACTCGCCCGTGTCGAGGGGTTCGTGGAGGCGTTCAACTCGGGCGATCCGGCCACGCTGGTTGGCTTCCTCCGGGAGAACGCCACGCCCGAGTGGTTGGCCCAGCGGCCGGAGAGTGACCGGCTGGGCCTCTTCTCCCGGGTGATGAAGGACCTGGGCAGGGTAGAGATGCGTGAGGTCCGCTTCGACGGACGCTCGACCGTCACCGTCCGGGCCGCCGCGGAGCGCATCGAGGATGCGGTCACCTTCGAGCTGGTGTTCGAGGAGGCGGAGCCCTATCGGATCGCCGGGCTGGGGATCGACATCAGCCCGGCGCTGCCGGAGGACCTGCCGCCGCCGCCCGATCTCGGGGATCTGGACGGGCCGGCCAAGGACACCCTCGACCGCTACTTTCGGGATCTCACCGCCGCCGACCGGTTCTCGGGCACCGTGCTCATCGCGTTGGCCGGCGAGCCGGTCTTCGAGGGCGCGTACGGGCTCGCCGACCGGAGCTGGGAGGTGCCGAACGAGATGGGCACCCGCTTCGACGTGGGGTCGATCAACAAGGACTTCACCAAGGTGGCGGTGGGGCAGCTCCTGGCGGCCGGCAAGCTGTCTCTGGGCGACACGGTGCTCGACCTCCTGCCGGACTACCCGAACCCGGAGGTCGGGAAGAGGATCACGGTCCGCCAGCTCCTGGCACACACCTCCGGCCTGGGGGACATCTTCGGCCCCGAGTTTTTCCGCGCCAACAAGGCCCTCTACCGCACGAACGAGGACTACTTCGACTTCTTCGCGGAGAAACCGCTCCTCTTCGAGCCGGGCACGGACCGCCGCTACTCGAACGCCGGCTACATCGTACTGGGTGCGATCGTCGCCCGGGTTTCCGGCACGCCGTACGCCGAGTACGTGGAGCGCCACGTCTTCGAGCCGGCTGGAATGACCGGCGCCACCTTCGCCGCCCGGGACCGGATCGTTCACCGCGTGGCCGTGGGCTACACGCGGCAGGACGTCGAGCCCCCTGGTGACGGCCCGGAGGCGGGGGAGAAGGGCGGCCTCCATCCCAACCTCTTCATGCTGCCGGTGGTCGGCATGGGTGCGGGGAGCGCGGTCGCCACGGCGGCCGATCTCCTCGCCTTCGACCGGGCGCTCCGGGAGCATCGCCTCCTCGATCCGCGTTCCACGGAGTGGTTCTTCACCGGCGAGCTGCCGCCGGAGGGCGAGGGGACGGCGCGGGAGGAGCGGGCGAGCTGGCCCATCGGAATCGCGGGCGGGGCCCCGGGGGTCAACGCCATCCTCGAAGGGAATGCCGCCCATACCGTGGTCATCCTCTCGAACCTCGACCCGCCCACCGCCGAGTCTCTGGGGATCGAGCTCTCCCGCCGTCTGGAACGGCTCGATGGAGCCCGGCCGGCGCCGCCGGCGGAGGAGTAGGCTACCGGGGATGGTCCCGACCGCGCGCATCCGGGCCGTGCTCCGCTGGGCTGGGGCGGTGGGTGACGGCGAGGTGCTCCGCGTGGACGACCTGGCCCTGGCCGCCCCCCGGCCGCCGCGCCGGACTGATTCGGGCTAGCCTGCACTATTCATGAGACGCCGTAGCGAGAGCCGCAAGTGCGCGTGAGATCAGGGCGCACACAGCGATGCGCGACGCAGGCGTACTGTACGGTACGTCGAGGAGCAAAGAGCGAGTACGCCCTGAGATTGCGTGCAATTGCGGCTCGCAGTAGGTGGCTCATGAATAATGCAGGCTAG
>Ga0210123_1001084_pt1 | contig 14688 bp, 9 predicted proteins | sample Muzzi_PWB_D2_FD_185535 | JGI IMG/M metagenome (GOLD analysis project Ga0210123, IMG submission 185535) | Wetland microbial communities from San Francisco Bay, California, USA, that impact long-term carbon sequestration - Muzzi_PWB_D2 (SPAdes) | ecosystem: Environmental > Aquatic > Marine >... | reverse complement strand
CGCCCGCTTGCGGCGATCGACGGCCTCGGAGGGGTGCTGCGGACCCGGACGCCGCGTCTTCACCTCCACGAAGGCGATCACCGGGCCCTCGCGCACGACCAGATCCAGCTCGAGGCGGCCGGCCCGCCAGTTGCGGGCGAGCACCCGGCAACCGCCGGCCTCCAGGTGAACAGCGGCGAGTCGCTCGCCGCGTCGTCCGAGCGATTCCATGGACGGAACGTCGCCCGGCGTATCATCGCGCCGTCAGGGCGATGCCGGCGTGGTCAGCCGAGGGGGGTCGTCCAACCCTCGGTCGCCAGTTCGGCAGCACCCGCGTAGCCCGCCGCGCGGACCAGGGCGAGGACGTCAGCAGCCGCCCGGAACTGTGGGTATACGTGCGTCAGAAGGAGCATGTCGGGGCTGGCCGCGGCGGCGAAGCGAGCCGCCGAGCGGGGCGACAGGTGAATGTCCAGTGAGCGCTCGTCGGGCAACGAGCACTCGCACACGAACAGCTGCGTGCCAGCGGCGAACTGTCCCAGCGCGACGGCCGGGCCCGTATCGCCCGAATAGGCCAGTGCGATACCGTCGCCATCGAAGCGTACGGCCAGGCTCTCGTCCGTGTGCGGTGTCGCGATCGTACGTAGCTCGAGACCGCCGCCCAGCGGCTGGTGCGCCCCCGGTGGCACCTCGCGCACGTCGATCTCGAACCCCGGATCGAGCACATAGTTGCCGGTCGCCGCCGCGAAACCCTCGAGCACCTGTCGGGTCCCCGCGGGTCCCCACACCGTCAGCGGAAGGGTGCGCCGATCTGGCAGCAACCCCCACTTGAGCGCGAACAGCAGGCCCGGCAGATCTCCCACGTGATCTGTATGAAAGTGCGAAATCCAGATGTCCGTGATCCCCGCCCAGTCGGCTCCGATCCGGGCGAGCGAGCGTACCGTGCCGGGACCGCAATCGAGCAGGAACCGGTGATTCCCGGTCTCCAGGAGGTACGCCGAGCAGCTTCGGTCAGCCTCGGGTACCACCGTCCCGCAGCCTGCGACGGTGAACTGGCCTCGTGCGGACGCCCGGCTCACACGGCCGCCACGGCTTTTGGTAGGTCCTTCAGATCGAGCGACACCAGCGTGCTGACCCCGGGCTCCTGCATCGTGACGCCGTAAATGTAGTCGGCGACCTCGATCGTCCGCGCGTTGTGGGTGATCACCAGGAACTGGGTGTCGTTCGCGAACCGCCGGAGCATCGCGGTAAACCGGCCGATGTTCGACTCGTCGAGCGGCGCATCCACCTCGTCCATCACGCAGAACGGGCTCGGCTTCGCGAGGTAGATAGCGAACAGCAGGCCGAGCGCCGTCAGAGTGCGCTCACCGCCGGACAGCAGATGGATCCGCTGCGTGCGCTTGCCGCGAGGGCTGGCAGAGATCTCGATCGGCGAGTCCAGCGGATCATCCGGATCCTCGAGCCACACGTCGCACTCGCCGCCCTCGAACAGGGTGACGAAGATGTCGCGGAAGTTCTGGCGAACCTCGCGGAAGACCGCGTTGAACGACTCCGAAGCGGACTCGTTGATCCGCGTGATGGAGTCGTGGAGATCTTCGCGCGCCGCCACGAGGTCGGCCTTCTGCTCCTCGAGGAAGTCGAGGCGCTCCTTCTCCTCGTCGTACTCCGCGGCCGCGAGCATGTTGACGGGCCCGAGCGATCCTAGCTTCCGGCGGACGTCGGCGAGCTCTTCCGCCCACGCCTCGGCGTCGCCTTCTTCCGGACGGGCCACTTCACCGCGCAGCTCCTCGAAGGAGCGCTCCCACTCGATCTCGACCCGCTCGCGGATCGAGGCGCTGCGGCCTCGCAATTCGGAGATTTCCAACTCGAGAGCGTGTCGCCGCTCCGACGCTTCGCGCTCGTGCGCCCGAGCCGTGCGTAACGCCGATTCCCGCTGCTCGAGCTCGGTCCGGCGCTCCTCCAACCCTTCCATCCGCGTGCGGACCTCGGTCTCGAGCTCCGCCCGGGCACCGAACAGCTCCTCCAGCTCGTCTTCGCTGCCGGCCAGCTGCTCGGCACCCGACTGGATGATTTCGCGAAGCTCGGCTCGCTCCTGCTCCAGGCGTTCCACCCGGGCCTCGAGTTCCGTCAGCGTCTCCTCGGACCGCTCGACCCGCTCGACCTCCGCCTGGTGGTCGGCCTCGACCCGTGCCAGCCGCAGCCGCAGTTCCTGCAGCGCGTCGCGCTCGGCCTCCCAAGAGCCGGAGACCTCCCGCAACCGCGTCCCGAGATCTGTCAGGCGCGCTTCGATCTTCTCGCGCCGAGCGGCGAGGATCGCCATCTGTTCGTCGGGGGCCTCGCCGCCAGCTGTTTCTCCCTCGGCCACGTCAGCCAGCTCTTCCAGCCGGGCGTCGAGCTCCTCGAGGCGAGACTGCGTCCGCGCGAGCCGCTCCGCCGCCGTTTCTGCGACCGCGGTGGCCTCGCGCTCAAGACTGGCCTGGCATTCGTGCTCGGCATCGAAACCCGCCGTTCGCTCGGCCAGAACCCGGGCGTCGCTCTCCATCCCCTCCAGCGCGGCCCGGAGCTCGTTCACCTCCGAGTCGAGCGTCTCCCGCCGCGTCTCCAGCTCCTGGTGCTCGGCGCGTCGCCGCAGCATGCCCTTCCCCCCCGACGGCTGTCCGAGCCGCACGGCGCCGAGCCGATCACGTCCGCTGCCGTCTGTCGCGACCCACGGACCCGACCGGACCGCGAATGCTTCGTCACCCAGGTCGACGCCGGCCAGGAGCGAACGTACCCAGACCGCCCCGGCCCCGTGCGACTCGATCCGGTCGTTCAGCTCACCCCCCGTGCCGGGCTGCGCCGGCCCGGGATCGAGGGGCAGCAGGACCAGCCCCGCGGTTTCTTCGCGACCCGACAGCCACGTTCGTACGCGTTCGACGGCCGACCAGTCGTCCACCACGACGCCGAACAGCAGCGACCCGAGCTGGGCCTCCGCAGCGCGCGTGAGATCGGAGGGCACCTCCATGAACTCCGCCAGCACGCCGCGCACCCCGCCGACCTGGTCCCGATCGGCCTGCAGTCGCGCCACGATCGGCGGCAGATCTTTGCCCGCCGACAGCATGCCAGCCAGCCCGCCGGCGCGCGCGGAAACGGACGCCTGCTCGCCCTCGAGCGCCGCTAACCGATCGCGGAGCTCGCGAGCCTCGTTGCGGGAAGCCTTGAGCGCGGTGCGCACACCCTCCAGTCGCTCCGCTACGGCAGCCCGTTCCACGCGGACCGCGGCCAGCTCCTCTTCGGCGGTGGCCAGCGCCTGCGTCAGTCCCGTCAACGAAGCCTCCGCTTCGGCCCGCTCCGCCCGGCGCCGCTCGCGCTCGGCAGACCGGGCCCGCTGTCGCTCCCGGCGCCCCTCGGCCTCGGCCCCGGCCGAGCCCAGCTCGGTGATCAGCTTCGTGAGCGCCGACCGCGACTCGGCCTCCTGCCGCTCCAGCTCCTGCCGCTCGGCACGGAGCGCCTGAACGCGATCGGCGAGCTCGATGTCCCGTTCCCGCAGGGCGGTGAGTTCCTCGGCCCGCGTGGCCAGGCGCTCTGCCGCGGCGTCGCGTTCGGCCCGCTGGCGCTCACGCCGCTTGTCGATGCCGGCCCGCTCCTCGCCGATCTGCTCGATGCGGCGGCGCGCCGACGTTACCCGTTCGTCGGTCAACAGGCGCTGACGCTCGATCTCCTCGAGTCGGCCCCGCACCTGCTCGAGTTGGCTCGCCGCCTGGCCGCGCTCCCGCTCCTGCTCGGCGAGGCGGAGGCGCAGGGCCTCGACCTCAGTCTCCTCGCGCGCCAAGTCGGCTTCTTCCTTCGGGCGGGTACGGCGGGCTTCCTCGAGCTCGCGTTCCGCCTGCCCGAGCCGGACCTCGACCGCGTCGAGCCGATCCGCGGCCACGACTACTTCCAGGACGAGGCGGCGGTCCCGAAGCTCGCCGAACCGGGTCGCCCGGCCGCGCTGCCGTGCCAGTGAACGAACTTTGCTCGCGACCTCGCCGATCACGTCGTCGAGACGCTGCAGGTCGCCGTGTGCCTGGTCGAGCCGCCGGAGTGCCGTGCGCCGTCGATCCTTGTAACGCCCGATCTCCGCGGCCTCCTCGAACAGGGCTCGCCGTTCCTCGGGTCGATCGCTGAGGATCGCGTCGATCATCTTCGACTCGATGATCGAGTAGGCGTTGGCTCCGAGCCCCGTGTCGCGGCACATGTCCTGGATATCTTTGAGCCGAACGGTCTGTCCGTTCAGCTCATAGACGCTCTCGCCGCCGCGCAGGACCGTGCGTCCGATCACGACTTCCGGATATGGGACGGGCAGAATGCCGTCTTCGTTCGCGATCCGGAGCTCGACCTCCGCCCGGTGGATCGGCTTTCGGTTGGCCGTGCCGTGGAAGATCGCCTCGTCCATCCGGCTGCCCCGGATGGCGGAGGCCCGCTGTTCGCCCAGCACCCAGCGGAGGGAATCGGAGATGTTAGACTTGCCGCAGCCGTTCGGCCCGACTATCGCGGTGATGCCGCCGTGGAACTCCACGGTCGTAGGGTCGGCGAACGACTTGAAGCCGCTGAGCGTGAGTGACTTGATTTTCACGGCGCGACACCCGCCCGGGTGATGAGTTCGGCCCCGCTGTCGAGATCCTTGAGCCGGCTTCTGAGTGGCTGCGCGTCCTCGGCGGACGTGAAGGCTCCGGCGTACACGCGATACAGGGGTACCGACGCGGTATCGCGCAGGACGTAGGCGGGGACATCGTTCGCCAGCACCTCGGCAGCCCGGCGATCGGCATCTTCCCGCGATGCGAACGTACCGAGATCGAAGGCGAGGCGCACGGGCCGAATGTCCCACTCCTTGTTCGTGTCCTTCCGGCCGTCCTGCACCAGGCTCACCATCGCCGTCGCGGCCTCAGCACGATCCTCGTAGACGCCCGAGAGCACGCGAAAGTAGATGCGACCCCGCACCGGGGTCGGGGTCACGTAGAACAGGCCGCCGTCATCGGCGAGCTCAGAGCGTCGGCCCATCGCGTCGCCCAGCCGGATGTAGCTCCCCACCAGCACTGAATAACGGGCCTCCGGAGCATTGAACGCTTGGATGGGCGCCGGCCGAGGCTCGTCACCCGTCTCGGCGGCCTCGGCCCGCGTGGGGCTCGCGTCGTCCGGGGCGGCAGCTGCGGTCACCGGGTCGGAGCTGCCTCCGCCGTCTTCGTTCGCGCCGGCCTTCGATCCGAGGACGGCCCATCCTATCCACAGCAGGATGACGGCCGCCAGCGGAATCACTAGCCGAACGAGGGAGCCCGCACGTGGCCCCGTGTCGTCCGGAGCCCGGGTTTCGACCGGCGGAGCGACCGCGGTCGGCTCGGCAGAGCGCTCGCTCGGGGGCGGCGGCGGGCGCTCGACCCTGGCCAGGAGAGGCGCGCCAAGCTCCGCCGCCACGCCACGCACCTCGCCGAGCGCGATACAGCCGTCCAGGCGCAGCGATTCGGCCGGCCCGGGTGCCGACCTTGTCGCGGGCTGCAGGTCTTCCTCCCCCAGGTAGAGGAGCAAGGTCCCGCCCCCCTCGCGCACCCGTCCAGTGAAGCGCCGAAACGTCTGCATGCGCCGCAGTCCGGAGTACGGAAGCGCAGCTTCCCCGGCCGGAAGGTAGGCGAATTTCTGGTCGGCCGACGTCCGGGCGATAGACGCGATCGTCGCCGCTCCCGTCAGTGCCGAGGACAGGCCCGGCCCTCCGGCCGCCCCCATCAATCGATCGAGCGCATCGTCGCCGCCGGCCACGTTTGCGAGGAACGTCCGGCGCCGGTCGCAACCAACGATGTCGGCCAGGCCAACGGCAACCCCGGCCGCCCAGTCGTCACTGCCGCGGTCGCGAACCAGGGCGATCAGCTGCGCGTCGTCCGGCAGCCAGCTGCCCGGCCCGGTCATCGGCCCCCGTTCGCTCATTCCTCGGCGCCGATCTCCGTCACCCAGGCCTGCAGGTCTCGCTCGCGGAGTAGCTGCCGAGCCGCCGCCTGGGCGCGCGCCCGGCTCGGAAACGGACCGACGAGGGCCCGGTGCCAGACCTTCCCCGCCTCGTCGGGATAGGTCTGAATGCGTGTCGGATACCCGGCCTCCGCCAGCGACGCGACGAGCGTCTCGACGCCCTCTCGCTGCCGCGTGGAGGCGACGATCGCATAGAAGCCGGGTGGGCCTTCTTGCGCTGCGGCCGGCTCCCGGCCGATCTCCGGGACGTCGGCCGCCACGGCGTCGCGCGGGGGCGTATCGGCGCTCTCCTCCCGGTCGGCCGCGGCCGCGGCCTCTCCGCCGGTCTTTGTCCCCATGTCATCGAGTGCCTGCCGCAGGTTCTGGTCCCGGCCGACCGACGGATTATAGCGCAGCGGAATCCACCAGCGCGGAGCCCCGCCGGCCAGACTTGCGCCCGATGTCGAATCCGCCACCGAAACCAGCCGGGCCTCGTCGTCCTGCAGCACGATCGTCAGGTCGCCCGGAAGCCCGAGCGGCAGGTCCGAGCGCCACTGCCCGGCCAGGGGCACGACCTCCGACTCCCCTGTTCGCAGCCGGGCTACCCCGCTCCGAGTGTGCACGAGGAGTGCGCCCCCAAACAGACCAGGACGAATCGCGTCGGCGGGCGCGTCCAGCGACGCCAGCCCGTCCGCCGAGAGACTGAAGCGGCTGATGCGCGCGAGACGCGGGGGATCGTCGAGGGCGGCATAGATCTCGTGGGAACTCGGCGACGCGGCCAGCGCGCGGATCGTCCCCCCGGCATCTGCCCCCCCCACCAGTGCCGCGTCTTCTCCCGTCGAGTAGATCCGGATCCGGGCCCCGTCGGGCCCCGTCACGACCACGCGGCGGCCGAACGCGGTCACGAGGGCAGGTGGACGACCAGCATCCGGGATCTCCACGGCCTCCGCCGAATCGGCCCGCTGGAGAAGGAGCAGGCGGGACGGCTCGTCCCCGATCAGCACGGCGACGCCTCCGTCGATCGGCCCCGCCCACGAAGCCGACGCCTCGAGCCGGTAGGCATGCGTATAGTCGGCGCCGATTTCGTAGACGAAGCGGCCCGCCGAATCGACGAACACGATGGCCGACCCGGTCTGGCCACTAGAGCGGGCATCAGCGGAGAGACGAGCGAGTCGGGTTACCTCGTCGGTGCGCGGAGAGTAGCGCAGCACGCTCCCGTCCTCGGCGAGGATGGCGGCCGCGGCTTCTCCCAGCGGCCACACGTCCAGGGCGACCGGCAGTTTTGCCTCTCCCTTCCATACCACCGAATCCGGATCGACGATGGACCGAAGGTCCGCCGTACCGCCGTGGCGCGGGACCGTCAGCAAGCCCCACTCGGCCGCGGAACTGCCGACCACGAGTTCGGCCGTCTGCCGCTCACTCTCGATCTTCCCGCGTGCGTCGTCACGGCAGGCCACTGCAGCGAGCAGCGCGAGGGTCGCGAAACCGAGCCATCGATATGTGATCCTGCGCAAGGAGTCCCCCTTCGGCGTCTGGTCAGGCAGCGGCGTCGGTCCGTCGGCCGCCGCGGCAACATGCGGAGCGGTCCCCGGCGGTCGCAACGGAGTTCGGTGGAGACGAGGGGCGAGCACGCCTAAAACATCTCTCCGAAGCCGAGCGACCAGGTTCCCCGCCGGAATCGTTCGTCGCGCGACAGGGCCCTCGTGTAGTCGAGGCGCAGGACGGCGAAGAACAGGTTCATCCGCAACCCGGCCCCGACCGAAGCCAGGGGCTCCCGGTACAAGAACGGATCCTGGCCGGGTTGCCGTTTCCAGACGAGGTGGTGAACGCCGGGCGTCCAGATCGCCCCGACGTCGAAAAACAGCGCTCCGTCCAGTGCCGGGAAATTGAGCGGTAGCCACGAGTACTTCACGGCATTGAGGAGGGGCACGCGGAGTTCGGTGTTCATAATCAGCGCGCTGGAGCCAATCGCCTGCTCCTGGGCCGGGCAGAACAGGTCGAATGCCGAGCTCTCGCGAGACGCCGCGCACTCGGCGGCGTCGTAGGTGTCGGGATCGTAGCCCCGCAGGTAGTAGGCCCCGCCCCAGGCCAGCTCGAACTCCGACGCGTCGCCGCCGGATCCGATGTCGAAGCGGCCGAAGGCCAGCGCCCGTTGCGCCAGCGTGACCGAGGCCGGCAGAGGGATGTACTGCCGGAGGTCGAACCGCACGTCGGCCAGGTTCAGATCACCGAAGCTCGGCGCGACTTCGACCCGCAACCGCCGACCGCCCTGGGCCCCGGTGAAACCGGGCAAAGAGTTGTCGTGAACCCAGGCCAGGGACGGACTCACGAACAGCCGGGTGCGTCCTTCGATCGTGAGGCGAAACGGCTCGAACCCCGGCCGGAATACCCCCCGCAGCAGCTGGTCCGTCTGGATGCTGGCGCCGCGGAGACCCGCCTCGACCCGGGTGAACCGGCTCAGAGGGTACACGGCCGACAGGCCCACAGCGCGGTACTGGTCGCGCTGGAACACGTTGAACTCCCCCAGCCGGCCGTCCTCGCCGGGGACCTCCTGGAAGCGCGTCCCCCGGAAGCGGAAGAACGGGTACTGGACGAACGAGACGCCCAGGTTGACCCGGTTCTTGAGGTAGCTGTAAGACGTCAGGATGCGCGCGTTGTCAAACGAACCCTGGACGTCGCCCGCGATCAGCAGGTTGTGGTCGCCCAGCATGTCGGACAGCACGATATAGGAGCCCCCGTAAACGCCGTTCCCGAAGTAGCCCCCGGTCTGCGCCCCCACCGTTGGTCGTCCAACCAGCTCGACGGCGAGCTGCACGTCATACGGGTGGGTGACGAAGGCGGCCGTGTCCGGCAGCGCCAGGCTCGCGCTATCCAGGAGCCCACGCACGGAGATTCCGCCTTCCAGATCAGCGTCTGCCAGCTCACCGTCCTCGCCCCGCAGATCCGACCGACGGATCCCGTCGCCGGAGACGTAGAACGAAGACGGAGGGCCACCCGTCGAGATCGTCCCGGGTTCGCGGGACTCGACGGTCCGCGTGGCGCCGATCTCGGATGCCGCCGTGACGGCCTCGGCCGGGGATACCGGCGTCGACGCATGGGCTCGCGGATCGTCCACCGTGTAGATGTTGAACCCGGCATCCTCGAAGTAGGAGAAGGCCAGCCGATCGGCCCGGCGGGCCCAGGTCAGGCCCGGGCTAGTGAGCAGCGCCCCCTCCCCCATCGCGCCGGTGAGCACGTCGGTTAGCTGGCGGAGCGGTCCGCCGCCCACGTCCTGCAGATAGACGTTGAAAGTGCCGCTGCGCGTCGAGAGATACGCGATCGTGCGCCCGTCGGGCGACCATACCGGGTTGATGGAGAGCCCGGCATCCTGGCCCGGGAGCCGACGCCGCTCCCCGGTCTCGAGGTCGAGCAACTCGATCCGCAGGGGCCCGAAGGAGAGTGTCTCGAGATCGGTGTCAGGTCCGGCATCGGTCGTGTAAGCGATCGTGCGCCCGTCGGGCGCCCACGCCGGATGGAGCTGCGCGTACCGATCGTCGGTGAGTCGCTCGACATCGCCGGAGGCCAGGTCCCAGACATACAGGTCGCTGATCCCCCCCTGGAGACCGGTAAAGACGATGCGGCGCCCGTCGGGCGCCCAACCTGGCGCCTGGAGGCCGTTCAGGCCTGGATTGCGGAACCGCACGACGTCGCCCGAGGCTGCGTCGACCACGTAGACCACGTCGGCACCGCCCCGTTTCGCGACGAAGGCGAGCTGGCGGCCGTCGGGACTGAAGTCGGCCGAGGAGCTCAGGTAGCGAAGGCTCTCGAAATCGCCGCCACGTGCCGCTTGCACTAGCCGGCGCAGTGGCTCCCCGGTCTCGGCGTCCGCCACGTACAGATCGTAGAAGCTATACAGGTCGTAGCCCTGGTCGGACAGGTAGGCCAGACGACGACCGTCGGGCGACAGGGCCGGCGCGATGAAGCTCGGCGACTTTCCCCGCCCGATCGGGAACGTGTGAGACGTGACCTGGCGGGCGACCACGTCGACGACCCCGGTTCGCCGTACATCGGGCAGGTAGGCCGCGCGTACCGCCTCGTGCCAGTCACGGGACAGCTCCGCCAGCCCGATGCCCAGTGTGCGGCGGAACGCGCGCTCGGGCCCGATGGCGGCCGAGCCCTTCAGCAGATCGCCAATCGCTTCGTCCCCCCACCGGGCGCCGATGTAGTTCCACAGCGACTGGCCGAACCGGTAGCTCAGAAAGTCGTTGAACCGGTCCATCTGGGTGATCGTCCGTAGATACCCCGAGAGGGCCGCGTCGCGCATCCAGGCCGTCGTCTTCGCGTCGATTCGCCCGACGGAGAGGTACTCGGCCATCCCTTCCATGAACCACAGTCTGGGCTGGAACGCGAAGGGAGACGCCGTCCGCCCGACGGCGCTGCGCTTGAGGATATCGAACTGGAATGCGTGCACCAGTTCGTGCGCCAAGACGTGCTCGAACTCCGCGTAGCTCCCGGTGAGCGGCAGCAGGACACGGTCGCGCAGCGACTCGGTAACGCCGCCGGTCGACTCGTCGATGTGTCCACCGAGCACGTTCGTGCCCTGGAAGTCGGTCTGCGAGGCATAGAGGATGATCGGCTTTCGGCGCACGAACTCATGATCGAGCACGCGGCTGAGGCGGCCGTAGATGCGCTCGGCCATGCGGGCCGCATCGTACGCGGCCGTCCGCTCCTCAGGGTAGAAGTAGACGTCGAAGTGGGTCGTCTCGATGACCCGGAAGTCGCGCGCCTCGTACTGGACCTTGTTCTGGCCGAACCCGGTCTGGGCTGAGGCCGACGGGGCCGCTACGGCGGCGCAGACGGCGGCGAGGCCGCTGCAGGAGGCGAACCGGCGCGCGGAGCGGCGCGTCACGGTCGGATCACGACGCGCCGGGCGCCGCCTCCTCGAGACGGGTGAGCGGCGCATCGCCCCACAGCTCCTCGAGACGGTAAAAATCGCGGACGCGCGGCAGGAAGACATGCACGACGGCGCTGATGTAGTCGATCAGAATCCATGTTCCGGCGCTCTGCCCCTCTACGCCGGCCGGTCGCATCCCGGCCGCGCGCCCACGCTCCAACACGGCGTCGGCGATGGCGCGGGCGTGCGTATCCGAATCGCCGGACGCGATGAGGAAATAGTCGGCCGCGTCGGACAACCCGCGCAGGTCGAGGAGTACCGGTTCGCGCGCGTTCCGCTCGCGCATCGCGTCCACGATCACCTCGACGTCTTCGGGAAACTCGTCGGTTCCGGTCGGTCGAGTCGAAGGCTCGGTCTTGCTGATGTCGGACATACTGGAATGTGACCCGTGACTCGGGTGAGGGATCCGAAGGGCGCCGGTCAAACCAGTGGCCCTCCGTCTTCGATCTGATAGGCGAGAGCCCAGGTACCGGGCCCCGTGTGAACGCCCAGCGCCGCGGCGGCCGGCCCCACCAAAACTTCTTTCGCAGCATAGCGGGACCTGAGTCTCCGCGCGATCTCGTCGACGGTCTCGGGGGCGCCGAAGTGCACGACGCCGAGCCGATACTCACGGGCCCCGTCCAGTCGCTGTGCCAGAAGCTCGAGTACCCGCTCGACGACGGCCTCGCGACCGCGCACCTGATCGATGGGCGCGACCCTGCCCTCGTCAGTCAGGGAGAGAATGGGCTTCAGATTCAGCATGCCCCCCAGCCAGGCTCGCGTGCGGCCGATCCGCCCCGACCGCAGCAGGTGCTCCATCGTGTCCACCGTGAAGAACACGTTGGACTGGTCCCGCACGCGCCGCAGCTCCTCCTCCACATCGGCCAGCGGCAGGCCCCGCTCCAGTAGTTCGATGGCGCGGATCACCAGCAGGCCCACGCCCAGCGACCCGGATCTGGAGTCCACCGCCACGGTCGGCACCTGGTCAAATCCCCGCAGGACGGCCGAGGCCGAGGCGAGCGTCCCGGACATGGCACCGCTCACGAACACGCCGAGCAGCTCCTCGGCTCCGTGCTCGAGGGCGCGTTGGCAGGCGGTCCGGAAGGCCGCCGGACTCGGTTGCGACGTCTTCGGAAGCTCATTGGTCGAATCGGCCATCAGGGCGAGCAGTTCGTCCGATTGCAGGTCGACGCCGTCGCGGTACACGCGATCACCCACGATCACCTGCATGGGCACGACCGTCACCCCGTGCCTCTCCACCCACTCGCGCGGCAGGTCAGAGGCCGAATCGGTAAGAACCGCCGTGTGGTGGCTCGCCGTGCCGACGAGCATCGTGTCCTCGGTGAGCCGCGATTCTATGGTCCCGAACCGTCCCAGGAGGCCGACGACCAGTTCCGGATCGTCGGCGTGGATATGGATCTTCGCGACACGCCCGGACCGGACCACGATCACCGATGTGCCGAGCGCGGAAAGCGCCTCGCGGAGTTCCGACGTGGACGGCAAATCGCCGCGAATCGCCACCTGGGTGCAATATCGTCCTTCGTCCGCCCCGACTCCGGACTCCCGGGCTGCATAGAGCGACGGGGTGTCGCCGTCATAGTCGATCGCCTCCAGCGCCTCGTCGTCCAGCCGGCCCTCGACCAGATGGACGATCCCTTCGAAGAACTCGACGACGCCCTTGGCACCGGCATCCACGACGCCGGCCTCCTTGAGCGCCGGCAGCAGTTCTCGCGTGCGCAGTAGCGACGCCCGCGCGGCCACCTGAACGTCGGTGAGCCATTGCCGGAGATCGGACCGGGCTGGATCTCCGTTGGGAAAGCCGGCCGCCGCCATGTCGCGGACGACCGAGACGATCGTCCCCTCGCGCGGATCCTCGAGCACTTCGTGCAGGCGGTCCGCCGCGGCGGTGAAGGCGTTTGACACGTCGCGTGTGCCGGCGCGCGAGCGGCGGCCCACGCCCTCGGCGAACCCGAGCAGCAGGTGCGAGAACAGCATGCCCGAGTTACCGCGCGCGCCGAGGATGCTGGCCTCGGCCGCAGTCACGGCGACGTCGCTGAGAGACCGGGTCTCGAGCGGTCGGACGGCGTCGGCGACGGAACGGAGGGTGAGGGTCAGGTTCGTGCCGGTGTCGCCGTCCGGCACGGGGAACACGTTGATGCGGTCCAGCTCAGATCGCTGCCGGCCGACATTGCGCACGCCGGCCAGCAGCAGCTTTCGGAAGCGTCGACCGTCGAGATACGCGATCCCGAGCGGTCGACGGCCTTCGCGGTCGGGGTTGGAATCCACGTCGCCCCTCCTGAGAGCCCGTCCGAGGCGGCCGTTGCAGCCGGCCCGGCTACTCTTCTTCGGCGACCACCCAGACGGTGACCTCCGGCTGCACCTCTGCGCTCAGCCGAATCGGCACCTTGTAGGTGCCGAGCTGCTTGATCGGCTCGGCGAGCTGCACGGTGCGCCGGTCGATCTCGATGCCCTTCGCCTCCAGCGCATCCGCGATGTCCGACGAGGACACGGAGCCGAAGAGCTTGCCGTCCTCACCCGCCTTCACCGGGAAGTTCAGCGATTGACCTTCGATGTCGGTGGCCAGGGTCGTCGCCTTCTCGATCTCGCGCTCCGCGGCCGCGACCAGGTGCTCGCGCTCCTCTTCGATTCGGGCCAGGTTCGCCTTCGTGGCCCGGACTGCGAATCCTCGTGGCACCAGGAAATTTCGGGCGTACCCCGGCTTCACGTCGACGACTTCTCCGACGTCCCCGAGATTCTCCATTTCCTTCATCAGTATGACCTGCATCCGTCTCGTCTCCAGCTGTCAGAGTTGGACCTTCGTCACGAATCTACTCGCGGGCGGAACCGGCGCCGCACGTCGAGCCACGTATCGCCGACCCCAAATACGAACGCGGCGCCCAGCACTACCGGGTACAGCAGCAGCGTCGCCAGGACCAGCAGCAACCACGACCACGCGGTCGCCCCGGCCGCACGCAGCGTCCAGCCGATCACCGCCCCTCCGCGCACGACGTAGAGTGCGGCCATGAACACCGCCGCGTTGGCGCCCAGCCTCTGCAGCGGCCCAGCGGACGCCAGCACAAACAGCGCTAGCCCGGCGACGAACAGCCACACCAGGTGATCGCTGAATCGGAACTCCCGGACCGGTGCCGGCGTCTCCGGCCGCCCAGTCACGCGTCCCAGAACATACCACCCGATCGCCAGCGCCGGGAGCGACGCGAGGGCGAGCAGCGCCGGATATACCTGACGCTGGATCTCCGCCCAGCGCAGGATTGCCCGCGCGACCGAGTCCGCCACCTCCGGACTCGCGGCAGCGGCCTGCGACCACTGCAGCAGAACGACCGAAGCCAGATCGATCTGCGAGGTCATCCAGCCGTCGAGACCCGCGACCACAGCCGGTCGAAACAGGGCCGCCGCCGCCACGGCCACGCCTCCGGTGGCGATCGCCGCCAGGGAGCGCGTGAACAGGCTCGCGTCGCGTAACACGAGGCTGGCGATCACGAATCCGGAGCCGAGCAGCATGGGCCATGAGCGATGGGCGAACCAGTCGGTGGCGTGCGCCGTTCCCCCGGTCAGGAACACGACGGCGAGCAACACAAGCCCCGTGATGATGGCCATCACGTCGTCGGCCCGCAGCGCCACCAGCATCAGGGCCAGGGGGATCAGCACGAGCAACACCGGACTGATCGGTGAGACGACGAGCGCCAGGGCCAGCGCCCCGAATCGGAGCGCTGTGGACATCGGGCGGCTCGCGTCCACGGCCCCGGCGCTTCTAGTCGTAGTAGCCCTGGATGTACGGCACGAGCGCCAGGTGGCGGGCCCGCTTGATCGCGGTGCCCAGCTGCCGCTGA
>Ga0210123_1001082_pt1 | contig 14703 bp, 15 predicted proteins | sample Muzzi_PWB_D2_FD_185535 | JGI IMG/M metagenome (GOLD analysis project Ga0210123, IMG submission 185535) | Wetland microbial communities from San Francisco Bay, California, USA, that impact long-term carbon sequestration - Muzzi_PWB_D2 (SPAdes) | ecosystem: Environmental > Aquatic > Marine >... | reverse complement strand
GATCGCCCAGTCGTAGGAGTTTCCGTCCGACAGGAGATACAGATCCCCCGCGATGTCGACCTGGGAGCCGGCCAACCGTCGCAGAATGCCGGACATCTCCCCGCCGTTGCGGTCTGTCCCCTTACGGTACGCCACACTGAGGAAGTTGCCGGTCCCGAGCACGTTCTTCTCGGTGAGGCCGACCCGGCCGGTCAGCGTACCATCGCTGGCGAAGCTCCCACTGAGAATCGGCAACGTGCTCCAGGCGTCCTGGGTGTGGACGTCGGCGATCACCTGCCCGCCCTCGACGACGGTGTCGACCTCGACCGTCCGGAACAGGTCCAGGGCGCGGAGGTTCCGTTCGGTCTCTTCCAGCACGGCGAGATCCACCGTATCGCCGGGCCCGAACAGGAGCTCGCGCTCCACCACCCCCGTGCGAGTCTGGAACCTCAGTGAATTCGCCGTGCGGTAGATCCAGTGGTTCCGGGCGGAGTTCCCGCTGAACACGTTTTCCGCGCGAACTCGCACGGAATCGATCGCGACAGACCCGGAACTCGATTCCTGGGCCGTCAACAGGGCCGGTGCGACCAGCAGGAGGCCTAGAAATCCGGCGAATTCGCGACGCAAAGGTCCCTTTCTCGGTCGATTCGGCGGCCGTATGGGCCGGCGCGCCACCGGGAGCTCTGTCTAAGGTAGTCCCAGATGTTGTTTGTTTTGCTGTGCCGACCCTATATTGTATCGACTGCGGTGGTGGGGTGGGGAATCTGCGGCAAGCAAGCCCGGAACACGGATCCAGGAGGGGACATGAAGCACCTTCGTGCGTTCGTCGCGATGTGCGCGACACTGTTGTTCGTAGCATCGCCGCTCGCGGCCCAGGACTACTGGGGGCGTGGCGGGGTCGAGATCAATCCGTTCTATGGAGTATGGAACGGGATCGGGTTCAGCGCCGAGGACTTCGACGGCACGCCGGATCCAGTCTTGATCAACATCGACAACAACCATTATTTCGGCGGACGTCTCGGCTACGTCAGTAATTTCGGTCTGGGCCTCGAGGGCTATTTCGGCTACATGGCCGGGGCGGACCTTGATCTGCAAGGCGGCGGAAGCGAGGTCGATGCGATGCAGTACGGCGGTGACCTCACCTGGACATTCCAGCCCGAGACCGCGCTGCAGATCTTCATTGCGGCGGGCGCGGGCTCGCAGTCCTTCCAGGTCAACGGTGCCGTTGGCGGCGTTGCCGCCCAGGAGTTCAAGAAGGAGTCCTTCCTTGCCTGGAATTACGGTGCCGGCGTGAAGCTCTACTTCACGCGCCACCTCGCGCTGCGTGGCGACTGGCGGAGCTACATCGCACCAGAAGGTCTTAAGGACTACCGTTATGAGTACAACGGATACTTCACGCAGGCTGAGAAAGATGCGGTCGATAATCCGAGCCTGAAGACCACCGAGTGGACGATCGGCCTCAGCTACTTCCTCGGCGGCCCGGCCGACGAGGACGGCGACGGCGTCGCGGACACCGACGATCTGTGCCCCGGCACGCCGGAAGGTGTGGTCGTGGACGCGGACGGCTGCCCGTTCGACGACGACGGCGACGGCGTCTACAACTACATGGACGACTGCCCCGACACCCCGAGCGGTGCCGCCGTGGATGCGAATGGCTGCCCGACCGACGGTGACGGCGACGGCGTGTTCGACGGCATCGACACCTGCCCGGACACTCCGGCTGGTGCGACGGTCGACGCGAAGGGCTGCCCGAGTGATGCGGACGGCGACGGCGTCTACAACGGCATCGACACCTGCCCGAACACCCCGGCTGGCGCGACGGTCGACGCGAATGGCTGCCCGACCGACAGCGACGGTGACGGTGTGTACGACGGGATCGACAAGTGCCCCGGCACGCCGGAAGGCCGCGAGGTCGACGCTGAAGGCTGCGGCGAGTTCGAAGCTGCCCTCGCCCAGGGTCGCCTGGTCCTGAGGAACATCAACTTCGCGTTCAACAGCGCGGAGCTGGACGATCAGTCCAAGACTGTGCTCGCCTATGTGGCGGTGGCGATCCGCAACGCGATCGCGAACCGTCCGGGCATCACGATCGAGGTCCAGGGTCACACGGACGCCATTGGCTCCGAGGCCTACAACCAGCGGCTGAGCGAGCGGCGTGCGGCCTCCGTGCGCGAGTATCTCGTCAGCGTCGAGCCCTCGGTCGGCGAATCGCTGACGACGCGTGGGTACGGTGAGGCGAACCCGGTAGCGACGAACGATACGGATGCGGGCCGGGCGCAGAATCGCCGTGTCGAGTTCGTGGTCCAGGACGACATGTAAGACCCGACCGCGGACGCGAATCCCGGAGGGATCCGTGATGGTACAGAACAGGCCTGTCTCCTTCGGGAGGCAGGCCTGTTCTGCGTCTGGGCACCCCACCGGCGGCGGGTGAAACACCCTCCCTGCGCATGCTGGACACCGGCTGGACGGCGCCGCTGAAGGCGCGTTGCAGGGAGGGTGTTTCACTCACCGGGAGGGACGTGTCCGACGCAGGCTCGGTGGGGGGAGGCTACCGGCGCACGGGCCCGGGTTGGTTACTCACGGGTAAGGGGCATCCCCGGAACGAGCCTTCAGCGGCGTCGTTCAGCCGGTGTCAGCGAGTGCAGGGGATGCCCCTTACCTGCGTTCGAGCACCTCGGTCGGTGCACCCTCGTCCTCGATCACCCCGGTCGCCGCGTCGGACTCCGGGTCCACCCAATCCCGAAAGGCCCGGGATTCGTAGACCACGTCGATCTCGTCGCTGCCCGAGGAGACGCCGACGGTGATGAGCGCTCCCGTGGATTGGTCGCGCCACTGGCGATGCCAGTAGGCCTGGCCGGCCGGGGCGGCGGTACAGATCGCGTCGGGCGTGTTGTTCCGGGCCTGCTCGGCGGGCCGGATCAGGGGGTACCGCAGGTTGATCTCGTGGTGAATGTCGCGGATCTGGCCGATGCACTCCTCGCCGCCGGCGAGGTCGATGACTTCCTGGGCCTTCACGAAGCCCCGGTCGTCGAGCAAGCCGAACAGGATGACGGAGGGCTGACCGGCGAGTTCCCCGCGGTAGGCCAGCATTCGAAGGCCGTTCTCGAGCCGGCGCTCTTCCAGCGGCTCCCCGAAGACAGCCCGGATGTCGTCGGCCGAGGCGCCGAACTCGACGCCCCGGAAGCCGGAGATCGTCGCGGAAGGTTCCGACGGGTCCCGGGATGCCGTGTCGTCGGCCGGCTGGACGGTCTGCTGCGCGCGAAGGCCCGGAGGCGTTCCCAGCAGCAAGGCGGCAATGAGCAGCGGCATCGTCCAGCTCGAACGCGTTACGTAGGGCATGCGTACTCCCGTCGATGGATGAGGGCGGTGCAGAGTCGACGCCTTCGCCCTGCCATCCCTCGTTCAGCCGCGTCCTACCCCGGCAAATGCGATTCGGTCGCCGACACTACTCGTACGGGTCATGCCACATGTCGTACGACATACGCCAGCGGCCGTCCGCGCCACGTCGCCAGATGACGAGATAGACGCCACTTGCGCTGTCCGCGTCGCCGTCTTCCAGCTGGAATGTCTGGATCCATCGTCCCCGATCGACGGCCACGTCGCCGTGGATCTCCAGGTCGTCCGCGACGAGCTGATGGTCGAAGGGACGGCCACCTTCCCGGGGGCGAAAATAGCGCCGAATGGCAACACGTCCCCGGATCGTGTCTCCCGGGGCGAGCAACAGGGCGTTCTCGGTGTAGAGTTCACCAAGTGCGGTGGTATCTCCCGCTTCGAAGGCCGCGGAGAAGGCTGCTGCGGCGTCGCGGATGGACGAGGCGGCGTCGGTGCGTTCACCCGTCTCCTCGACAGGGAGTGCGGCTTCCTCGGAGGCAGTTTCATCCGATGGGACGAACTCACAGCCGGCGACAGCGACGACCGGCAGCATGGCGGCAACCAGCGAGCATATAGCGGTACGCATCATCGACTTCTCCGACGGTTTCTGTTTGAATGCCGGACCAATCTCAGTCGATGAGCTTTCCCCGTCCATAGACGCGGGTGGAGTCGGTCGCGTCATTTCCGTTGGATTGCTCCCGACGGATGAACTCGTGCACGGACTCCGGGAGCAGCAGATCGTCGGCGATGGCCGCGACTTCCTCGGCCGCCTCCCATGCGGCTTCGAGCGTAGCGAGCTCTCCCTGCATGGCTTCGCGCTCCACTTCTTCCTGCGTGGCCATCTCGATCGCGAGACTCATCTCCCGGGGCAGCGCCTCCAGGGACCCCTTCCGGGTGTGGGACACGCGCGACCGACGGCGTCGTCGCTTCGCCTCGAGGGCAGTGGCGCCAGCCGCCTGCAGGCGCTCGGACTCGCGGGCGGCCGATCGGAGAAAGGCCTCCGGATGTCCGGCATCCTCGATCTGGCGCACGGCGTCCCGCACGGTGCGCTCCTTTCCTCCCCGGCGATTCACCCGCGCCATGAGCTGACCGGCGATGCGCAGGGCAGGCTCGCCGTCTAGTGTCATGAACTCCAGCGGATCGTTCCACCCACGCCCCCACCCGGGAGAGTGAGCCACGCGGAGCGCCCAGCCTCCGTCGTCGGCGGACGGATACAGACGAGACTCGAGAAGATGTTTCTGCTGGACACGGATGGGGTTTCCCTCGAGGTCGCGGATCCTCGCGACCGTGCGCTGCCTGCGGAGTTTCTGGAACAAGGCGTGGAAGCCGTACCAGCCTCCACCGACGCTCACACCGGCCGCCGCCCCGCCGACGATGAGGCCGCCGAATGCCGCAGCGCCGGCCGCCGTATAGAGGATGGCCCGTTTGCGGCGCCGGCCGAACTGATCGCCATAGCGCCAGGCCGCGAACTCCGGTCGGTGAGCCGGACCGATCCGGATGAGCTCCAGTCCCTCGGACAGGCGGGCGAGGCCAATGTTGTCCGTGGAAACGCGCAGCCGCGTGTCACGGTAGCGGCGCTCGCATTCCTCGATGGCCTCCCAGCGGATCTCGAGCGGTGACAGGTTCCAGCGCTCGCACCGTCGGCACACGACCCATAGGCGTCCCCGTAAGGGATCGAAGGCGAGGCGACGGCCGATCGGGAACTCCTCGATGGCCTCGTTCTCGCCCAGCGGCCGGTTGCAGAACAGGCAGGTCGAATACATGAGCATGTCAATGTGGGTACACCGTAACCGGCACGTCTATTCACGCAGCTCGAGAACGCTACTACTCCGAGTTTGGACGAGAATCCGCCGCGGTTGCGCGAACGCCTCGTCCCGTTAGATTACCGACCCTCGCTCCGGCGGGTCAGGGGAAGAAGTGCCATGTACGCCTCCGTCGCTTACGGCGGGGGCGCTGTTGTCCCTACCTTCGGTGCGCAGGCTCGGGTGGCGGAATTGGCAGACGCGCAGGATTCAGGATCCTGTGGGAATAAAATCCCGTGGGGGTTCGACTCCCCCCCCGAGCATTGTTGGGCCCAGATGGCGGAACTGGCAGACGCGCCAGCTTGAGGGGCTGGTGCCCTTTATTGGGCGTGGAGGTTCGAATCCTCTTCTGGGCATGAAGGATCGGTCGGCTCCCCGCCGACCGCTGATGGGCGCCCGTAGCTCAACTGGACAGAGCACCTGACTACGGATCAGGAGGCTGGGGGTTCGAATCCTCCCGGGCGCATGTCAACGACTTACAGGATGCGTCGTCCCCGATGGGGCCACGCAGCGGGGCTCCTGGCCGACGGAAGGGTGCTGATCGTCGGTGGGTCGGACGACCGCGACAGCCGCGGTCGCTATGCGAGCACCGAGGTTTACGACCCCGCGACGGGAGAGTTCTCGCCCGGCCCGGAGATGGGCTGGCCGCGGTACAAGATGCGTGACGCCGTCGTCGCCCTTCCCTCAGGCGCCGTCCTCGTGGTCGGCGGCGCCGCCCGTGCCGAACTCTTGGACCCCGCCGACGAGGTCTTCGTGCCCGTGAGCGGCGAGTTCGGTGAGGGGCGCATGTTCGCGACCGCGACCGATCTCGGGACGGGAGAAGTCCTGGTCCTCGGGGGCTATGACGATCGAATCCGTCCCGCTTCCTCGGCCTGGCTCATCCGGCCTGCCGAATGAGCCGCGCGCGACGAGCCCGGTAGAAAACCGGGTTCATTTCGGATCCTCCTGCTGCGCCCCGACCTGGCTGCGCCGGCCCGGGTTCGCCCAGAACGCGTCCTCTCCGTACGTCTCGTCCAGGGACACGCCCTTCTCATCGACCCGGAAGCCCGCGGCCTCGTCCGGCGTGACCTCGAGGATCGCACGCAGGGCCGGGTCGCGACCGGCGGCGAAGTCTGCGTAGGAGAGAGGCGTCGGCACGTCCGGATAGATTGCGCGCCTGTCGTCCCAGGGGGCCGACCACTGCTCCACGCTGTTGGCCACCCGGAAGTTGAGGGCCGTCCCGGGAACGTCGTACTTCGGCCGCCGCCCACCCGCGAAATCGTTGTAGAAATTGGGGGGAGACGCTGTCGGCTCGCCGACGAACACGGCCGCCGTGTTCGTCTCGATCTTCGCCGCCCACGCAACCGCGGCGGACTCGGTGAGGCGACCGATGACGACGAACAGGAGACCCTGCCGCGCTTCGTCGGACCGGATGAGATGATGGACGAGCGGCTGCCAGAGCGAGGTGAAGCCGCCGTTGTTGTTGCGTAAATCGATGACGATCCGGCGGACGCCACGTTCGGCCGCGACCGAGAACGCTTCGTTCAGAAAGGGACGGAAGTCGTCCTTCTCGGGGTTCCACGGATTGTCCCGATCGTACGTGGACTGATTTCCGGCGAGGTAGAGCGTCTCCGAGCCGGGCAGGACTTCGAACCAGAACGCCTCGTCCCGGCGTCCAAACCAGGCCGCGGAATCCGCGCCCGGCGGTTCGATCCACCCGGCGGGCGTCTCCCACTTGTGCGAAGCCTGCCAGACAGCGTCGTACGTCTCGTACGGAACGGCCCTCACCGTGCGCTCGACCCGCCTTCCGTCCACGAGGCGGAAGTCGAACCGAGCGGCGTCCCGGTCCTTCGCGAGTCCCACCGCGGCGAGGAACTCGGGAATCTCGAAGTAGACCTGCGCTCGTGCGGTCGCGATTCGCCCGCCGCCGCCCACCGCGTCGTGCATGCGATCCCACGCCTCCTCGACGGGTACGCCATCGACGCCCAGGACGCGAGCACCGACGAGCTCCTCCAACTCGGGCGCAGCCGCCCGCACGTAGAGACCGTCGGAGAACTTCCAGAATCGCAGCGGCACGGCCCGGGAGAACAACTCGGTGTCGGCGTCCAGGGAAACCCAGCTGTGGCCGTCCCGCATGCGTCCGAGGAATTTTCCGACTTCAACGAACGCCTCGGCCTCCCCGATCGGCGATTTCCGCTTCTGGAAGCGCTCGAGCTCCGCCTCGAACACGTCGCGCGGAAACGCCCGGAATGGATCGGGCGAGCGGGAGAGCATCGTGTCATATACGGCGCGAACCGCCACGGCGAAGTCGTCCGCCGTCAGCGTGGCGGGGGGACGCGAGGCCGGCGCTTCCTGCGCGACGGTATTCGCTGGCATGGAGGGCAAGGCCGCGGCGGTCGCCAGGGGGAGAATGAATGACGGCCACCGTGAGCGCGCCGAGGCGAGCGTGTCATGCGTGTCTCTCCGTACGTTCAGGTTGAGGTCCCAAACGTGTGACACGCGGAGCTCGCGAAGGGTTACGGCCTTGCGTCCCGGAACTCCTAGTCGACCGGCTCCACCATTTGCCACAGCGCCTCGATCGTGCGCCAGTTGCGCGCGGTGACGGGCACGCCCAGGAACTTCTCGGCTCCGGCCGCCAGCGCCGACCGGCCCACCCCCGACGGCGCCGAGAGGTAAAAGACCCGATCGTCGAGTTCGAACCGTTCGTCGTCCGCGCGGATGTCCTCGAGCGTGGCGAGTGCCGGGTAAGGATAGGAAATTCAAGCGCCCTCCTGCATGCTGAGCAGACGGGTCGAGTGCGACGGGGGGCGGTGTGGACGGGGCCAACAAGAGGAGTGGAGGGCCGGAAGGGTAAACGGCCAGCCGTCGAGGCCGGGAGCCGGGTGGGTCTATCGACGAAGCGTGGAACGCGGCGGACGAACGGGCCGCGCGGATTGGTGATCGGCGGCGCGCCTCACTCCCGTTCCGCGCGGTGCGTTTCACCGACCCAAGCTTCCTTCCTCCGCATACCGATGCTTCGGGCGCTCGACCACGAACGGATTCATCAGGTCTTGCCGCTGCGCGTCTTGGGGAGATGGGCGGGCGATGGCGTCGATCTCCTTCGCCACAGCCGACGATTCCTTCCGCGTGTTTCGAGGCCGCTGACGCCCGCGCCCGCAACTATCGCCTGAAAGCGCCGGGGCTACGCGGAAGCTGGGCCTTCGTGCCGGACGGGACCATTGCCGCGACCATCGGCGGGTTCGGGGAATTCAATCGTCCTCGGAGTGGCCACCGCCGGGCTGCCATGGCCGGCCTCGGCGATCCCGTCGTCCCGCCGGTGCATTTCTGGGGCTCCACGGCCATCAAGAACGTAACGCCGCCCATGGGAAGGCGACGCGTACGTCCTCACATCCCCCATGGGGTATGCGGCTGGCGCAACGCGCCTAGAATTCTGTACGTTTGAGGCCGGAAAGCCGTCGTTATGCTCGTAGACTGTGGAGGTTGGGCCGTGGCTCTGGACCCTTCACTGGCTACGGATCAGGAGGCTGGGGGTATCTCCTGCGCTCGCTTCGCGATGCTCGGAGGGTCGCTGCGCGACCACGATCTCTCGGGTAGCCTCATTGGACCTGGGCGTCTCGGGCCGAGGGTCCGCAAAGTACTGGCCTACCACGTCCAGGAGACGGTATCCCTCGAGCCATGCCCCCACCCGGCTATGGCATGCGACCTTCCTCGAGGCCGGCGATCAGGTCGAGGAGTCCATCGGCTTCCCATGAGCGGTTCCGTCGCCCCTTCGACAACGGTCGGAGAACACCCGCTTCCTCAAGCTGTTCGAGCCCCTGGTACACCTGCGGTTTTGAGCGCCGCGAAGCTGCTGTCGCAACGGGGCCAGTGACGATGGGGTGAGCGGGCAAGAGATCGATGATGGTCCATGCGACAGCATCCGATCGTGGGGCGTGGGAGGATTCCGTCAAGCGACGGCGCCACTCGGAGATCAAGTCCTGGACTGCCAGGAGGTAGTCGGTAGCCAGTCGGCCAGCTTGCATCGCAGCACCAGAAAAATGCTCAATCCACTCGCTCTCGGCGCCGCGCCGAAAGTCTGTCAACCCGGAGATGTAACGATCGCGATTATTCGCCAGAACGACGCTGATGGGTGGAACATACGACGGACTGACGCCGCGGCGAGCAAGAACCACGTGAATAAGTGCACGGCCCGTTCGTCCATTGCCGTCGTCGAAGGGGTGGATAGTCTCGAACTGCGCGTGAACGAGCGCGGCCTGGACGAGAGGAGGCACGATGTCATCGTTGATTGCCGTACACAGATCGGCAAGTAGTGGCTCGAGGTGCTCGGGTGGTGGTGGAACGAAGTCGGCACCACATGGATTGTAGTCGTTACCGCCTATCCAGTTCTGGACAGTTCGTAAACGTCCGGCGATGTGTCTATTGGATGCCCGGGCCATGAGCTGTCGATGGATTGCGGTAATCTCGGTCGCCGTAAACGTCTGGACGTCCGCTGCACTGGCGATGGCCAGTTGCATGGCGTCGATATTGGAGAAGATTGCCGCGGCGGCCGGGCTTACTTTGCCACCCGACTCCATGCGCGCCTCCGCGCGGGCAAGATCCCGCACGTCCATCTGCATGCCTTCCACCTTTGAAGAGGCGATGGACTCGGTTCGTAGGAGCAGGCGCGCGAGCGGTGCGAGAGCTGGGCCAGCATCCGCGTTGAGATTTCGAATGGCCGCTTCGGCTTCGGCCGCGACGCCAGCAATATCTGCATCCAGCGTCAACGCCTGAAGATCGAGAGGATCGGGAACGAAAGCAGAATAGCGGCATGCGCGACGGTACTTCGCGGGTGCGTTGAACCTTGGGTTATACTGCCACGTCAGATCGACCAGGTGACCTCGCATTGCCGAGCTTCTCCGGAAGAAAGGAAAGCTTACTACATCTTCCACATAGTTAGGTTTACGGCACAACCCTAACTACTGTCAAGGGTGGGTAAGGGAAGGACACGAGGGGAGAGCGACTGCGGCCCCCAGGTGCAAGCCCTGCTCAAGCCATCGGCGTGCAAGGAGCCCATGACACGGTGCTCTCGAATGGGGACGCACGGGGTATGCAGCAGGCCCAGATGCTGCCGCAGATGGCAGAATCTGGGTCAGTAGCGGCCGGAAACACACTCGAACTGCGGGATCTGGGCCATGGCACTGCGGCAGCCACGGCCTACGGATCAGGAGGCTGGGGGTTCGAATCCTCCCGGGCGCACTTCTGACAAACGTTCGCTTTGTCGGTGGGTTCCGCTATCCTCACTTGGGGTTCAAGAGGCACTCGTCGCCGCCACCGCGACAGGGAGGATGCCCATGTCAGATCAGATCCGCACCGCCATCCTGCTGGCCGTCGAGGAGGTCAGCCGACAGCAGGCGCACGCGTTTGTCGATGATCGCCGCATTGCGAAGGTGCTCAGGGACGACTCGCGCTGGAGCAGCTTCGCGGAGACCAGTACCCCTCCGGAAATGCGTATTGGGCGGAGGCAACTGGAAATATATTCACGTCATATGTCCCACGGCAGTCGTTCATCGAGTTCGACCCGCCCGTTCGCTCAGTCACGTTCGACTACCACCTTGAAGCGTGTGCCGGCAAGAACGATGGCTCTGGATGTGTCTATGATTTCTGGGTCCGGGCCTATACTGAGTCCTTCTTGACGGTCGATGTCGACACCCTGTACTACGATCCGCCGGGAGAGGAGTATTGGACGGAGATGACGCTTTCCGACCCACTCGGGCAGGATCGAATCCGGTGGTTGTGGTTCCAAGGGATCCTCAACATGGACGACCTTGAGATCGTGCGGAATGCGCCTCCGGCGATCGTTTGTGACACCGTGGTCAGAGGATCGCCCACCACCTGTTCCATAAGGCAAGAAGTCGCGCAGACCCTGGACTCCGCTACGGCCGTTACAGACTGGAAGTTCGAGAGTGTACTGCTGGGCGGCAGGCTTGCTCAGGTCGACGGACCGGATTGGGCGGCGAGCTGGTCTGGGAAGGCGGTGCAATCTGGTGACGTCGAGGCAATCGGCTGGTCTGAAGGGAATCAGATACCTCTTCACGGGACCCTCGTCGTCAATGATCGGGAGGGCTCGGAGTGGGAATGGACTACTCTGGATTGGAACTTCCATGACGGCACCGGCATGGTCGGTTGTCTCATTCCTCATTGGAACAAGTTCGGTCCGTCGGATTCAACGACGCTTGGGGTGAACCTCCGTGCAAGTAGCTGCTACCCAAACTCTGTAGAGCCACCTGTAGTCGATACGACCGGTCCCGCCGGATTTGTCGGCGCCGAGGTGCCCAGCGGGGGGCCCAATGGTGGTCTCTGGTATGTGGCGTCTGCGCAGTACTCCATGGATCGAGGGTCCGTGATAAACCCATCGATCCTCGCAGGGTATGAGCCGGATACACTGGGCAAGAGCGACAGTAATCAGTGCCCGGACAGTCTTCGTACAGGGCCTAAAAAGGCTGCCGTCGTGAACTTCTATCAGTACAACACGGTATGTCAGACACTGAGTTTGCAGCCGCTATACGACGGCATATACAGACATGAAGGATTCGGTACGGGAGGCCAGGACAACGGTCACGAGGCCCAGCGCCGCTTTGGGGCGCTCAACCCTGCCAACTATCCGGCGGCAGCAGCGGAACGATCCGTAGCGACCGATTCTGCATCACTGGATGACAGGGTGCGCTTCGAGGTGGACAAGGTCGACGTAGTCATCACCGAAAAATCGGACCCGAATCACATCCTTGTGAATGGGAACTTCTCCGAGAGCGTGTACGCCCAATCTCCGAATGGGCACTACAACCAGCGGACGGTGGACGATGCCAACTGACGATGGAGCCGATACGCGGATTTCGCGGTTCGTACTCGATGTCGCGGGCCTTGGGCTAGGCGTACTACTGGCCCTTCCGGCTCAAAGCTCTGCGCAGAACGTGAGGCCGACCGCAGAGGAAATGATCCGTTGCTTTGCCATCGAAAATACTGTCGGAGCGGAGCTGGGCGCCTGTAAGAACATGGTTCCCGGGGCCGTGGCCGTGCTCTTCCGCCCCCTTGAATACGGCGACTATGTCGATGACGTCATGGATGGTCTGGCGGAACTTGCGGTTTCGCATCCCGAGTTTCGGGTGAGAGTGGCTGCGGCCGAGTATCTAATGGCTCCCGGGAAGGGGAGTCCGTCGTCTGAGCATCTGACAGGAATGGTCGATAGGATTCAGCGCGTATACGAAGAGTCCTCAGAGCCGTCTATTCGTTCCGTTTTCATCCGATGGATGCCATATCAAGCTGAAGCAGAAGCAGCGGTCGACTTCCTCCAGCGGGTAGCAACATCCGACAAGTCACCGGCCGGCCGGATGTGGCCCGATGAGCAACTGGCCATAGATGCCCTTTCACGGATGGGGGATCACGGGCGCCAGGTACTCCGGCAACTGGACGAGAGCGGCCAGGTCCGCAACGAACTTGCGAGGCAGCGGCTCGACTATCTCAGGACCAGGGACTACCGGCCCGAACCGAGCAGTCACGGCCCGCGGCGTTAGCCCTGGTGAGGCGACCGTTAGCAAGGGGGCGGCGGCATGATGCTCCCGAGGACGGGGACGCATGGGGTATGCAACGGGCCCAGATGCTGCCGCAGACGGCAGAATCTGGGTATCCGGCGGCTGAAAACGCACCAACACTGCGGGATCTGGGCCATGGCATTGCGGCAGCCACGGACTACGGATCAGGAGGCTGGGGGTTCGAATCCTCCCGGGCGCATAGCAACGACTTACAGGATTCGTCACCGCCGATGGGGGCCAACGGTGGGGCCAAGATGGGGCCACATTCTGTGGATGGGGGTTTGCGCGCCTGCATGAGGGCCAGTCATAGGTCACCCCTCAACTCCGCCCCGTAGTGCCGTTCCAAGCGCCGCACCAGGCATGCCTCGGCCTCCGAGACTTCCGCTGGCGTAAGATCACGACCTTAAGGGCGTGCATCCGCTCATCACCTCGGCCCACACGGCGGCCTGGTCGAACGCCTCGGCGTAGCCGTGCTTCCTGCCGGCTAGTTCCCAGTTGATGTCGGTGAGCGACTCGACCTTCCGCCTGAGGTGTCGTTCCTCCGCGAGCGCATCTGCGGTCTCCACCCGCCAGCGCGCGGTCCTATCATGAGGGCGTCACGCAGTCGGAGCCTTCGCTCGACGGTTCCACTCCGCCGCGAAACCGAGCGTCAGCAATGCCCCCCCGCGGCACCCAGCACCGCCCCCGTAGCCAACCACTTCCACTTCATCGGCCCTTTGTTTCCGGCTCCGAGGAGGTGATCCATCACTCCGAGACCGACCCGTTCGCGTACGGATACCCCGGGCGGACAGTCTCCTACGGGGAGAATGACGCGTTCTCCGACGATCCGGCGGGAGAGCAGGATTTCTTCGCCGGATGCCGGGAGCGGCGGTTTCGTGGCTTCCTCCAGGCGAGCCGGGAGAGATCGGATCCACTGGTAGCGTGCACGGCACTCGGGACACTTCTCCGGGTGCGCCAGGAGCCGCCGACGCCGGCGCCCCCTCGCTTGTCCGGATCTCAACCGCTCCAGATCCTCGGGGCCGAGGTGCCGCGATAGGAGATTCATCGTGGGAACACCGGGAGGAGGACACGCTCGCCCGATGCCCGGCGCTCCTTGATCTGGCACTCGACGTTCCTCGGCATCGGTCCCGTAGCCCTTCAAGTCGTGCGGGAAGCCGGCGGACCCAAACCAGGCGACGCCGGCACGACAGACAGGCGCAAACGTGACGCATCACGCGGCGAGCCCGCCAGGGCTCGGACTCTCCCCACGCGACGGCTTCGAGGATCTCAATGCCCGGGTGGCCGAACAAGAGACGGAATCGGGGCCGTCGCCAAATCGTGATCCTCCTCATGGTCCCTCCTTCCCGTGGTCACCGAGCAGCTCCCACAACCGCCGGAGCGCCCGATAAAACCGCGCGGCCGAACCGTTCGCACTGATGCCGAGCAGCCGGCCGATCTCCGCATGGCTGTAGCCCTCGACCTCCTTGAGCATCACGACGACGCGCTGCTCGTCGGGCAACCGCGCGATCGCGCGGCGTACCGTGAGAATCTCGGGAACGCGTTCGGGGTCGTTCGCCCGTGAGGCCAGTTCCGGCACGTCGGCCAAGCGATCCTCCCGCCGTCGCTGTCGGGCGCGCAACGCCATCAGCGAAGCCCTCACGGCCAGTCGCTTGAGCCAGTATTCGAATCGCTCCCGCTCTTCGTACACACGGAGCGCCTCAGGCAACCCGACGAACACGTCCTGAAGCACGTCTTGAGCATCCTGTTCGGAAGCGAGGAAGCGATAGGCCACGTGTATAGACCATCGGACCGTGACGTCGATAGAGAGCAGCGAGGGCCCGGGCGGAACCCGCACGCACCCTGCAAACGAGCACGGCGTCGGACACCGCGACTTCCGCCCGAGAGACGGACGTCGCCCGCACCTCGTCGTCCATCCTGGGGGCATCATCGCGAGGGTCTATGAGATTCCCTCCCACATCATGTACATGCCGGGACGCCCGTCAGGACGTGGCTCGAAGCCGTAGCGGCGG
>Ga0210123_1001080_pt1 | contig 14713 bp, 17 predicted proteins | sample Muzzi_PWB_D2_FD_185535 | JGI IMG/M metagenome (GOLD analysis project Ga0210123, IMG submission 185535) | Wetland microbial communities from San Francisco Bay, California, USA, that impact long-term carbon sequestration - Muzzi_PWB_D2 (SPAdes) | ecosystem: Environmental > Aquatic > Marine >... | reverse complement strand
CTGCGAGGTACTTTCTCTTGCTTGCCCAAGAGAAAGTACCCAAAGAGAAGGGCCCCCGGAGCACTCACCGGCTACGCCGGTCCCCTGCGTTCCTCGCCAATCCGGGGGCCGCGCACAACTCGGCGCTTTACGGGGCTTTGCCCCGTAAACCCCCTCAAACAGGGTGCGCGCCTGTTCCCCGGATTGGCTGCGGTACTCGGTGAGTGCTACGGGAGGGGTAGATCTACCCCCCGTAGGCGCAGCCGAGCATCGCAGTGAAAACCGGATGAAGCTTGCGTCTGTTTGAGCGGTCGAGCGTAGCGAGAGCGCGAGTTGAGCAAGCGCCGGTTTTCACGAGAAGCGCACGACTGCAGGGATGCAGGAGGTAGAGTAACGCAGGGAGCAGTTACCGAGGGGACCCGCGTAGCGGGCAAGCCTCCGGGCCGCCTTTCTTTTGGATACTTTTCTTTGGCGGAGCAAAGAAAAGTATCTCGCCGGCGGGCGCGAGAGCCCGCATCTAATACAGCTCGCGCCTGCATCGCTCACCGCGCATCCCTCGGTAATTGCTCCTGCATTACGCTACCTCCTGCATCCCTGCAGTCGTGCGCTACGCGATGTACCTGCATCCGCATAGGCAAAGGCGCTCAAACATCAAAAGGGATAAAAAAACCAGTCGCGGATTAGCTCCGCGCCTACAGCTGTTTTAAATCTGCGCGGATACTTTCGATTGATGCGAGGAAGCCGCTTTCTTCCGCTTCATCCAGCGGTAATTCAACAACCTGTTCAACACCATTGCGGCCAAGGATCGCCGGTACACCCGCGGTAATGTCCTGCTGTCTATATTCACCATCGAGGATGCAGACACACGCCAGTACCCGCCGGCGGTCGTTGGCGATTGAATCCACCATGGTAGTAATTGCGGCGGCCGGGGCGTTGTAGGCGCTGCTGGTCTGGCGCAATGCCAGTACCTCCGCGCCGCCGTGCCGGGTCTTTTCGTTGATGTGCTCGATCATGTCCTCGTCGAGAAAGGTCGTGGCCGGAACGCCGTTGACAGTGCTGAAGCGGGTCAGCGGTACCATCAGGTCACCGTGTCCGCCAATCACCATCGTGTGAATGTCCTTGATGGAGATGCCGGTTTCCCCGGCAATAAAGCTGGCCATGCGCGAGGCATCCAGTACACCGGCCATACCGAATATCCGCCTGCGTTCCCAGCCGGTGCGTTCCCATGCGTGGTGGGTGAGTACATCAACCGGGTTGGTGACCATCAACAGCAGGCAATCGGGTGCATATTCAAGAACCTGGTCGAGGATGCTGTCAGTGACGGCCTTGTTGATATCAAGCACGTCGCTGCGTGACATGCCGGGCTTGCGCGGTGAACCCGCCGTGATAATGACCAGGTCTGAATCCCTGAGCAAGGCAGGATCGGTGCCACCGGTCACCCGGACATCAAACCTGAAAAACGGTGCCGTCTGGCGAATGTCCAGGGCCGCACCGGCTGCCGCTCCCTCCCTGACGTCCAGCAGGACGACTTCGTTACACATCCCCTGCTGTGCCAGTGTCTGCGCGGTTGTTTCGCCGACCCGGCCTGCGCCGATAATGCTGATTTTATTCATTCCGGTTCCTTGTGCGAATTATGGTGCCAAGTATATAGAGGGTGTGGCCATACAAAAACAGCTTCTTTGATTTATCGGACCACTTTCAGCAGTTGTGACGGCTTTGGCTCACCACTCGGGTACTGGTCGTTTAACAGGCGCAGCTGTTCTTCCGGGTAATTGGTCAGCGGCGATTTCCGGGCCAGCGTAGCATAACGTGTTCCTGCGGGTGCACGGATTATCGCCAGTTTCTTTTCGTCGGCCAGTTTTTTCTCCTTACTGGTCAGAGGATGCAGGCTTTTTGCGGTTTGCAGGGTGGCGGCGCCATAACTGTTTGGTTTGTTCTGCTGTTTCGCCGCACCGGCGAAAATATATACACTGTTTCCCATGTAAACGACCGCGTAGCGCACCCGCTGTATTCCCCAGGGTGTCTTTGCGTTGGCGGTTGCCGTATACCCCTGGAGCCCATTTGCGCTGAAGGCTTCAGCGCTGCGCATGCCTTCCAGCTTCAGGCGTTGTGTCATGAATTGCTGTGGCGTGATGCGTTTGTTCCGGTCGGTTAACGATACCTGGATAAGGCCATCATTGCCGGGTGGGATGGCGATAATTTTTTCCGGCTTGTTGTCGATACGCCAGCCTTTCGGAAATGACAGCGAGAAATTCAGTGGTGCGTGATAGAACCTGTTGTCCCTGACAATCCCTTCCTTCGCACTTGCGCCAAACGCCAGGCCGTCAAGTGCACGCAGAAAGCTGTCGTGTTCAATCCGGGTGGTGGTACCGGTCTTGTATTTTTTTGCCGCCGCGACAACCTCCTGGAAGCGTGCATCGTTATCCGGGTGTGTCGAGAACAGGCCATGGTAAACATTGGCTTCACGACCCTCCTTTTTGGCAGTGGCAACCTCAAAGGTTTCCTGGTTCTTAAGCACGCCGACGACTTCCAGCATGGCCTCGGGGTCATAGCCGCTCCTGGCCAGGTACTCGGCGCCAAGGCGATCGGCCTCGAGCTCATGTTCGCGACCATAACCGCGAACGAGGGCGGTACCCGCCATATTTGTCAGGGTGTCGACGCCCTGTATGCCGGTGGTGGCCGAGATCACGGCGCCGACAAGACCGGTTGCGGTCGCTGTGCTGTGCTGGCGTACGCTGTGACGTGCCGTGACGTGCCCGATCTCGTGACCCAGCACTGCTGCCAGTTCGGCCTCGGAATTCAGGTAGGCCAGCATGCCACGGGTGATGTAGATGTAGCCGCCCGGCAGGGCGAAGGCATTCACCATGGCGCTGTCCACAATGGTAAACCGGTAGATCAGTTCCGGGCGGTGGCTGTTGGCAGCCAGTCCCTCACCAACCCGTTGCACCAGTTCCCCGAGCGCCGCGTCTTCATAGGGTGGCATTTCTTCCAGCACCTGTGCGCTGTACTGCCGCCCGAGGCTGATCTCCTGCGACTCTGACATCAATACAAAATCGCTTTTGCCGGTCACCGGGTTGGTCGAGCAGCCGGGCAGTGCCAGAAATGTCGCCAACAGGGCGAAAAGACGGGGCATGAATTTCATCTGGACAGGTGGTTTTCAGTTCTTCTTGCCGGCGGAGCGGGTAATTTCAGCCAGAGCAGACGGGTGCTGCACGCTCATCTGCAGACCGCCCTGGGCCGGTTTGATCCAGCCACGGGCCTCAACGCGGCGGCCTGCAAGGGTTTCCAGGTAGGCCGGTTCAAAATTCACCAGATTCTTCCTGCTGATATGTATTGCCAGTGGTCCCTGCAAATCCAGCCAGACCTGGTAACGGGATTGCCGGACGTTCTCTACCGTGCCGCGAATGATGCGGAAACCGCGGGTGTCAAGGGGCAGGGAGCGGCCTTCCTGTGCCTGGTAAGTGTCCAGGCCCCACAGGCCACGGGCCTCCACGCGGGCCATATCTTCCTGCTGCTGGTAGCAGCTATGGCCCCAGGTATTGGGTGGAACGACCAGGGTGGTTGCCAGTCCCTGCTGCAACAGTTGAACAGCAATATTAGTGCCGTCTTCCAGGAATGCGTGTGCCAGCAGACGTCCGTAGTGGTCCCGCTGCTGCTTGCCGGTCTGCAGCAGCAGGGTGCGGTTGTGTGTGTCCAGCAGTTTCTGCAACGAGGCCTTCGCCTCATTGGCATATGGCTGGGTCGCCTGGTCATGATGCCCGGTTTCCGGGGTATTGATGCCGATAAAACGCACCCGGCGCCCGTCCTCCAGCTTTACCGTGTCACCGTCATATACATAAATAACCCGCACGCGTTCACTGATGTGCTCGGCCGCACAGCTTTCCGCCCGGGTGGTCTGGGCGACGCAGCAGAAAAGCAGGCAGCCCAGAAAAAGTTGGCGGAATAAAAAAGGGGCGCCCGAAACGGGCGCCCCTTTGACTGATACGTGCCTGGTATTGCCTGCTTGATCAGGTCTTTCCATAGCGCTGGCGGAACTTGTCGACACGGCCGCCGGTATCCACCATCTTCTGCTTGCCGGTATAAAACGGGTGGCACTGTGAGCAGACCTCGATATTGAGATCCTTGCCTACAGTGGAGCGTGTCTCGAAGCTTGCGCCGCAACTGCAGGTGACAGTGATGGCTTCATAGGCCGGGTGTATATCGCTTTTCATAACTACCTCTGAAAACAGGAATCTCTACGCCATGCGGTCATCTTTCAGGTGCCGCGAAAAGGCCGTGGATATTACGTGAATTGCCGCTTGGCGGCAAGCTAGCCCGGGAACGGCAGGATTTTCGCACTGCTGCGGGGTTTTTGTTGATGTTTGCCCGGTGCGTGCAGCTTGTTAAGCTGGTCCACCAGGCCATTCCTGTCGGCGACTGCCTCCCAGAGCAGCCGGTTCATGCGCAGGCCTGCGACCATCGGGGTGCTGGACGTCTTCCTGATCTGGTCCAGTTTCCACTGCAAACAGCGCAGCCGGTGCTGTAGATGTATGGGTGCACTGCGAATCGTGGCTTCGATGAGGTGACTGCGTTCGGTCTCGAATAATTCCGGGTCCTGTCTCGCCAGTGTTGCCCAGTGGTCAAAATCAGGCCGGTCAGGGGAGCGGGGCTCGATCATGCTGATCTCCTTTCTTCTTATTGAAGCTTGTTATTTTTTCCAACAACTAAATCCTATCACAACCGCAACAGTCGCTGCCTGTCCGGTGTATGTCTCTGATCAGGAGAGACATTTGATTGAATAGCCTGATGTCTATGGGCTGTGGATAAGATATGTGGATAAACTGTGGATAAGCGGTGCAATTCCTGCTGATAAACCGGGGATATCCCGTTGCCTTGCAGGTGGGCTGCAGGAAAAGTCTTAAAAAATCAATGAGAAACTCTGAGCTGGAAGGGGTAATGAAGGAATGGGTGTGACCGATGCCGCCTGTGGAAAACCTTATCAATCCGTTTTCGGTAGGCCATGACTATTTCGGGTCAACCATAAAATTAGTGAGTACCCATATAAAATTGACGCGCTCGTTAACTGCCAGGTATTTACAGGAGTCATTGATGCCTTCTCGGCATGGCCTGTGAGCCAGGACTTCCTTTGGAAGACCTGTTTTGTCGTCACTTTATAATTGGTGTGACACTATGCCGCATCAGTTTTAATGGTAATGGCCGATCTTATACATTAGAGTTAACTTAATTACTTATATATCCATTTGGAGTACTGTCATGAGTGTTTTTGTCGAGCAACTCAGGCTTGCGGAAAAGGCAGCGGAAGACATCTATTTCGCGAAGCTTAGCCATGAATTGATCGAATCCCTGCATAAACGGAGGCAGGTAGAGAAAACCCCCTCTCAGTCCTCTGGTCGACCCAGCGCTGCTGCGCGGTTGGAAAACAGGCCTGTTTCCATGAATGCAATGGATAAGCAGGAATAAATCATAGAAGTCAGTCAGGTTACACGGCAACCAGGGCTGCATTTCCGGAGGGGGATCACGTATGAGCACGAAGCTGGAGAAGGCGCTAATCCGCCTGCAGGGAATTCTGCCCCTGAAGGAAAGACAGGAGGACTGCAGCAAGCAGGTCAAGGAACTGCATCAGCACGTCCTGCGTTCATTTGTTAGCCGGGGGCGAATCCTGACCAGGAAGGAAATGGGGCAACACGTCAGCAACCTGGAAGATGCGATAAATATTTTGCAAGGCAAGGACATGGTGGTGTTTTCCGGGGATGGAGAGCCTGTGGGGGCCTATCCCTTCACCATGGAAGAACGAGAGCACAAGGTTCATGTCAACGGGCAGCAGGTCTATGCCATGTGCGCCCTGGATGCCCTGGCGGTTAGCTCCATGTTCGGAATGAAAACGCACATTACCTCCCGGTGCAGAATCACCGGTGACCCGATCAACATACGGCAGTCAGGAGAGACAATAGAAAATCCGGATGAAGCGGGTGCTACCCGTTTCGGAATAATATGGGGAGCCGAAAATGCCGATACGTGCTGCGCAGACAGTCTGTGTATGGAGATGATGTTTCTGAGGGATGCCAACATTGCCCGGCAATGGCTTGCAGCCGATCCGGCCAACAGGGAGGTCTTTACCCTGCAGGAGGCCGTTGAGTTCGGAGCACGGTTTTTCGCTCCCCTTATGTCCTGATCATTCCTGTAAAAATGGCACCAGGCCTTTCCTTCTTCCTTGTGACCGGGAAGCCGTTGTTTGTTACCAGGAGAGTGCCGTTGTAATTCGTGTCACCGATTATTATTCCATTCCGGTTAGCACCCTGTCTGCTCGCCGGGTGTGTACCAAGCTATCCAGTATATCCTGGCGGGTGCTATTACCCGATGAAACAGGGGGCGGTCAGGCGTCTTCCTCGATTGCAACCAGGCCGTCCAGTACCAGGGCGCGCGGATTCACGGTGCCAAGAAGTACGTTATCCTTCACAACCAGAACGCGCATCAGGTTTAACGCGGACATGAGGCGTGAACAATAACGGATGTCCATGTTGGGGTCGACACAGATGGCCGGCTTGGTCATGACTTCATAGATATTCACCCGGCTGGCCGCCCTGTCCCTGGCCAGCACCTTGCGTGCGATGTCTGACACCAGCAAGAGACCGTACTCGTCATTCTCATCCCTTTTGTTGACGACGAGAATGGCGGTTTGCAACCTCTTCATCTCGTTAATGGCTTCCATGACGGTCGCGTCACGGTTGATGGTAGCGTAGTTTGACTTCATTATATCCTTTACACAGATGCGCTTTTTGTTTGTCATCAACGATACCTCGAGAGTGTGTGCCTTGTATTGATTGTCAGTAGCATAACCGTGCCGGAAGCAGGATAAAAGCTCCGGTCCGCCTGCTCCCGTCGCCATCCATGGAGTCGTGTGGCAATGCTTGTGTAACCAGGATTCCGGTCCTGCAGTTTAATTGGCCGCGACGGTCCGTGTTTTTGCCCAACTCCTCAAGCGGTTTATATTTTCAGACATGACCAGTGACAGTGGTCTTGTCTGCTCGATCTCGGTCTGGATATGGCGGGTTCCCAGGGGTTCGGCCTGTTCGCGGGCAAGGTAGGTCGCCGCCACGATGGCCTGCTCGATTTCGGCGCCGGAAAATCCCCCGGACTCTCTGGCCAGTGCCGGGGTGTCAAAATCAAGCGGCTGTTTGCCACGCTTGCGCAGGTGGATGGCAAATATTTCCGCCCGGGTGGCCACGTCGGGCAGGTCCACGAAGAAGATCTCGTCCAGCCGTCCCTTGCGGATCAGTTCGGGCGGCAGCTGTTCGATGACATTGGCGGTGGCGACGATGAACACCAGCGCCGTGCGTTCCGACATCCAGGTCAGCAGGTTGCCAAGGATACGGCGCGATGTGCCGCTGTCGTAATCACCGGACGCAATCGCCTTTTCAATTTCATCGATCCACAGCACGCACGGTGCCATGGCCTCGGCCGCCTGCAGCGCCTCGCGCAGGTTGCGCTCGGTTTCGCCGAAGAACTTGTTGTAAAGGGTGCCGAAATCGAGCCGCAGTAATGGCAGCGACCACATTCCTGCGACGGCTTTTGCCGCCAGGCTCTTGCCACCGCCCTGCACACCGACCAGCAGGATGCCCCTGGGGGGATCAATCGTCGCGTCCGGTTCCAGGAATGCCGTGTGCCGCAGTTCGATCCAGCGTTTCAGCTTTTTCAGTCCACCAACGTCGGCAAAGTCAGTGGTGTCGAATTCACAGGAAAGCGCGCCATTGGTTTCCAGTAACCGGTAGCGTCCCCGTGTGACCCGGTCCAGGTCACCATTGTTGATCGCGCCATCATCATAGATCACGCTGCGGATGATGCGGCGTGCATCCGCGGCCGTCAGGCCGCGCAGCCGGTCAATCATCAGGTCCAGTGTGTTGCGGTCTGTCTTGACCTTCTTGCCCTGGTTTGCCTTTGACCAGTGGCCGGCCTCCTCGCGGGTAATCTCCTCGAGGCGTTGCCTGTGGGGCAGCGACAGGGAAAAACGTGCACTGTACCCCTCCACCTCCGCCGGGATCTCCAGTTCGTGGCTGACCAGCACCAGCGTATGTCCTAGCCTGTGATAGTCCAGTGCGATTTCCTTCAGCAGCCGGACGTTGTAGGCGTCATCGAGGTAGGGGTGGAAGTCCATCAGCAGGTAAATGCCCGGTGTTTCTGTTGCCTTGATTTGTCCAAGGGCCTGTGCCGGTTCGCTTGCATGGCGTTGTGGCGCACTCTCGAAATCAATGCGCTGCAGGCCGGTTGTCGCGGACCAGGACATCGCAGGCATGGCGAGTTTTACCGCCAGGCTGGCGAACAGCCGGGACACCCGCTGTTCGTCATGCGTTTCGATAATGATTAACGGGATGCGGGAGCGGATCAACAGTTCCAGGTCGTGTAAGTCGTTCATCAATCTTGATTACCGGTGCGTGATTTCCTGTTTATCGTTTGCCGCAGGGAATACATAAATGCCGGCTTGCACGGTCAGACAGGGCGGCAGTCGGTGATCCGGTCCAGCCGGATTTCCAGCTCTTCTCCCACGGCGTTGACGGCCACCGGGAGCTCTTCACCGTTGCGGGTACGCAGGTCTGTCGGGATCAGCAGTTCGATGTGTTTCGCACCCGTGGCATCATACCAGCTGAGCCGGAGTTTTCCGGCGTGCATGATCGCCAGTTCATATGCACTGTGCAGGCCGCAATCAATCGGCTGGTAATCAGTCATCATCGCGTCGCGTCGTGAGGCTGGCCGATTCACCATCAACGCCGATTTCAAGGTGAAACTCGATGGGCCGGCAACACACCGGGCAATCCTCGATGTAGTCCTGGCTGCCACTGTAGCAGTCCACTTCGGTTTCAAAGTGTTCGCCGCAGTAGGGGCAGTCAGCCGGTTTTAGCATCGTTTTCTCCGGGCGTGTCGATTATCCAGTATTGCAGCAGTTCATTCAGGTGCTGCTGCCCCAGTGGTGTTGTCCGGATGGTGGCACCTTCCTGCAGCAGCAGGTCATTCCCGCAGGCCTTTCTCACGATTTCCTGCATGCAGGAAAACGGCAGGCCGGTGGTTTCGCTAAAGCCTGTCGTTGTGAAGCCCTGGTCGAGGCGTAATGCGTTTAACGCGAATTCCAGTTTTACATCCGCTTCGGTCAGTTCATTGCGGGAACTGATGCGCCGCTCGCTGTTCGCGGCATCCATGTAACTGCGCGGGTGACGTGTTTTTGCCGTGCGGCGGATGGTCTGTGTGGATGCATCGGTTATCTTGGCATGCGCGCCTGCACCGATGCCCAGGTAATCACCGAACTGCCAGTAGTTCAGGTTGTGCCGGCATTGCCGCTTGTCTACTGCGTAGGCGGATACCTCGTAACGTGTAAAGCCATTGGCATCCAGCAGGGCGCGGCCGGTTTCCTGCATGTCCCATAGAATTTCGTCCTCGACGGGTTCGGGCGGGTGGCGGTGAAACCAGGTGTTGGGTTCAATGGTCAGTTCGTAGCGGGATATGTGTGCCGGCTGATGCCCGATTGCCGTGTGCAGATCATCCAGTGCCTGTTCGCCGGTTTGTCCAGGCAGGCCGTACATCAGGTCCAGGTTGATGTTGGAAAAACCGGCCTGTTGTGCCGCGGTGATGGCCGTTAGTGCCTCCCGGTCATTGTGAATTCGCCCGATCTTTTCCAGCAGGTCCGCCTGGAAACTTTGCACCCCGATCGACAGCCGGTTGATGCCGGCCGCATAAAAACCCGCGAAACGTTCCTGGTCCACGGTGCCGGGATTGGCCTCCAGCGTGATTTCGGCATCCGGTTTCAGGGGGATGCGTGCCCGCACCCCGCTCAATAAACGCTCAATGGCCTGTGCTGAAAACAGGCTCGGTGTGCCGCCGCCGATAAAGACGGTTTCCACGGTACGGCCCCATACAGTGGGCAGGTCGCGTTCGAGGTCGGCCAGCAGTGCATCGACATATTCCTGTTCCGGCAGGATGTCGTGCAGGGCATGCGAGTTGAAGTCGCAATAGGGGCATTTGCGTACACACCACGGGATATGGATGTACAGGCCCAATGGCGGTGTTGCAGAGAAGTGGAACATGGAACGCTTACTGTAGTCCTTTCATTGGCTTGTGCAAATGGGCTGGCGCATAAGCCGTGTTTCGCGGATGAGATACGCTCCTGCATGTGCCGGTTCGCGCGTAGCGGCGGATCTCATCCGCAATGTGGCTGCAGCTTAATCCGGCTATTACGCTTGAGATGCACTCCTGCAGGATTGTCTGATTGGTGCGGGATATTTTGTGCAGGTCTTTGTGTTGCCCGTCACATCAAGGATGCATGAATTCCAGTATATTCACTGCTGGTATTTCAGGTTGGGATGGTTAACATGCAATGATCACATGCAACGATCAATGAGGCGGTTGTTTTGAAGATAATGGTGGTGGCTGTTTCGCTGTTGTTGCTCCAGGGCTGCGCCGCGATGGTGGCAGGCGCGGTTGTCGGTACCGCGGCCACGGTGGCCATTGAAGCGGCAAAGGTACCGTTCAAGGTCGGTGGGGCCGTGATTGATGTCGTTTCCGACGATGATGAAGACGAGTAGTCGCTAGCGCCGGTGCGGTGCCGGTCTATGCGAATGCCGCCAGCAGTTTGCGCAGTGCCTGTCCGCGATGACTCAATGAATTTTTCACCTCCGCCGCCAGCTCGGCCGATGAACAGTCATGTGTCGGCACATAGAATACCGGGTCATATCCAAAACCATTTTCACCCCGCGGCTCGAACAGGATGCGGCCTTCCCAGGTACCCTGGCAGATGAGCGGTGTCGGGTCTGTTGCGTGCCGCGTGTAGACCATCAGGCACTGGAAGCGGGCCGTGCGTTTTTCTTCGGGCAGATCACCCAGTTCGGTGAGCAGCTTTTCGAGGTTGTCCTGGTCACTGGCGCCTGCACCGGCATAACGTGCCGAGTAGATGCCGGGCTCGCCGCGCAGGGCATCCACTTCGATACCTGAATCATCGGCAATCGCCGGCAGGCCGGTGTGTTGCGCCGCATTGCGTGCCTTGAGGATGGCGTTTTCAACAAAGGTCAGCCCGGTCTCCTCGATATCGGGCACGCCGTATTCCGTTTGGGGTTGTACATGCAGGTCGAGTCCGGCGAGCAGCCGGTTGATCTCGAGGACCTTGCCCTGGTTACTGCTGGCCAGAATAATCTCTTTCATTTGCCCTTGCTCACCCGTCCTGTTCGAGTGCTTCTTTCTGGGAGATGAGTAACTCCCCGATACCCTTTTTTGCCAGTGCCAGCATGGCATTCAGCTCGTCCTGGCTGAAGGGGTGGCCTTCCGCCGTGCCCTGCACCTCGATGAACTTTCCCGCGTCACTCATTACCACGTTCATATCGGTCTCGGCCTTGCAGTCTTCCGGGTAATCGAGGTCGAGCACCGGTGTTCCTTGATAGATACCGACGGAGACAGAGGCAACCCGTCCGGTCAGCGGGTTTGTTTTCAGTGTCTGGTTGTCCAGCAGGCCTTGAATGGCGTCTGCAAGCGCTACATAGCCCCCGGTAATGCTGGCAGTGCGGGTGCCGCCGTCGGCCTGGATGACATCGCAGTCGATGGTAATGCTGCGTTCGCCGAGTGCCTTCATGTCCATCACTGCGCGCAGCGAGCGGCCGATCAGCCGCTGGATCTCCATGGTGCGTCCGCCCTGTTTGCCGTGTGCGGCTTCACGCCCCATGCGGCTGTTGGTTGAGCGTGGCAGCATGCCGTACTCGGCCGTTACCCAGCCCGTGCCCTTGCCGCGCAGAAAACCCGGGACCCGTTCTTCCACGGAGGCATTGCAGAGCACGCGGGTATCGCCGAATTCCACGAGTACGGATCCTTCGGCGTGCTTGGTGTAGTTACGGGTAATGCGTACGCGGCGCATTTCGTCCGGGGCGCGGTTGCTGGGGCGCATAGGTCATTCCTGTGTGTAAATGAGGCGCGGAGTATAGCGCGATATTTGCCGGGTGTTGGCGCTGAATGCCGGTGAACCGGTGTTCATTGACAAGACATCCTGTTATAAAAGGCCCGTTGCGGGGAGACGCCGGGGATCAATATGGATAATGCTGGAATGGCAAGAACCAGCGGGCTGCTGGTATCACTGGCGGCCTTTGTCGTGATTGTTGCGGGGATGAAGGCCGCTGCCCCCTTGCTGGTGCCGTTTTTACTGGCCCTGTTTATTGCGGTCATCATTGCATCCCCCTATAGCTGGCTGCAGGCCAGGGGGCTGCCGGCCTGGCTTGCGCTGCTGGTCGTGCTGGGTCTGTTTGTCGGCGCCGTATTCCTGATAGGCACCCTGATCGGGAACTCGGTCGAGGATTTCTCGCGCACCTTCCCCGAGTATCAGGCGCGCCTGAAGGAAAACACGGACAGTCTGGTCGCGTGGCTGGGCAGCAAGGGTATTCATATTTCAAGTGCACTGGTGTCCAGCTATTTGGACCCGGCCAAGGCCATGAATCTGGTAGCGAATATCCTCAGCGGCATGGGTGGTCTGCTGGCCAACGGCTTTCTTATCCTGATTACCGTAATTTTCCTGATGCTGGAGGCGGCCAGTTTTCCCGGCAAGTGGCGCGCGGCCCGCAGTAATGCAGAGGATTCACTCGGTCGTTTTAATGCGGCCATTCATAACATCAACCAGTACATGGGGATCAAGACACTCACCAGTCTGGCAACCGGCATTGCCATTGCGCTCTGGCTGTCCATCCTCGGCGTGGATTACGCCATGCTCTGGGGTCTGCTCGCCTTTTTGCTGAATTTTGTGCCCAACATTGGTTCCATCCTTGCAGCCGTACCGGCTGTCTTGCTGGCGCTGGTGCAACTGGGGCCTGCCGCGTCCCTGTTCACGGGCATCGGTTTTCTCGTGGTGAACGTGGCAATCGGGACCTTTCTGGAGCCGCGCTTCATGGGCAAGGGGCTGGGGCTGTCGACCCTGGTGGTATTCCTCTCACTGGTGTTCTGGGGCTGGATACTCGGGCCGGTGGGGATGCTGTTGTCCGTTCCTCTGACCATCGCCATCAAGATTGCGCTGGACAGCCACGGCAATACGCGCTGGATGGCCGTCATGCTGGGCCCCGGGATCGGGCCCGAATCCCTGTCCACTGATGAAGCGCAGGTCCTGGAGAGCGATATTTAGCGTCCGGGTACGGCCCTGACCGGCGTACTAAATATAAGTTATTGATAGTTTAATGATTGTTGTGTATATATTATGTTGCTCAGGCAGTGACCGGTGAGGCAGGTCCACCGCCGGTACCGAGGTGGCGGCCGGGAGCGGATTGCAGGTATTTGAACGACGTCTCATACATTGTTTTATGGTCTTTGTACTATGGAGTACGAAAGTATCCCGACACTCTGGCCTGCGTCCCCGTCCCCTTTGAAGGGGGCGGGACAGGGTGGGGGTAGTGTTATTAAACTTTTTTACTAATGGGGGGCAAGGTAAGCGATGTCGGCTTACCTTGTTCCTCATTAGGATATTCAAGAAAGGCGGATAACCGGTCGATAGCCCCGTATCCGTGTCGCGGAATTTGATCCTGTCAGACGGATCACACAATTGGAGATGCGCTGTATGAAAAATGCAAACAGGAAGCTGATTACCTATTTAATGGTTTTTGCACTTGCCCTGGGCAATCTGTCAATGGCCACTTCGGCCTCGGCAGGTGAGTCCTACAATTTCGATTCCAAACCACCCAGCGGGAATGTCCTGCTGGATGCATTCCTTATGAGGCCGGCGATGCTGGTGGCTACGGTGTTTGGCGCCGCGACCTTTCTCGTCTCACTGCCCTTCAGTGCGCTTGGCGGCAATGTCGGCGACTCGGCCCAGACGCTGGTGCTGGAACCGGCGCAATATACCTTTCTTCGTCCGCTGGGTGAAATATAAGGCTGCCTGACAGTTTTCGTGGCATCACAGGCCACGCATACCGGAAATGGTATGCGTGGTTTTTTTTGCCTGCATGGATGTAGGTACGTCGCGGGAGGCATGGAGAAGGTGAGACCGGGAACCGGTCGAGAGGCTGGCCTGGGCCATGCCGGGAGCGATGCCCGGAAGGGGCGCCTTCACGCTGCCGCATAGCCAGGCATGTTGGCATGTTCACTTTTCCGGTGCGCCGATAAGGCTTACCATGACGGTTTTCTTCCAGACCCTTAATGAACAGGTGAACCGATGATACGCAGCATGACTGCCTTTGCGAGACTGGAGGCCGAGACGGACCAGGGTGGGCTGAGCTGGGAGATACGTTCACTGAACCACCGCTATCTCGAGATCGGCCTGCGGCTGCCTGAAGAGGTGCGCACGGCCGAGGCCGCGGTACGTGAACGTATCAATGCACGGCTCGGTCGTGGCAAGGTGGATTGCACCTGCCGCTATCGCCCGGCAGTGACGGGTACGGTTCCCGTTGATATCGACGAGGAGAATTTATCCCGCCTGCTTGCTGCCTGTGAGGTGGTCAATGACCGGTTGCCGGAGGCCGTTCCGCTGAGCCCGCTTGAGCTGCTGCGCTGGCCCGGCGTGGTATGCGAGGCAAGGCCGGATACCGGTCCGCTGGTACAAGGTACATTGCTTTTGCTGGACCAGACGCTCGATGAACTGCTGGCTTCCAGGGAACGCGAGGGGGAGGAGATCAAGGGCCTGCTGGTGCAGCGTTGTGAGGCCATGAGTGAACTGGTGGTGCAGGCCCGCGGGCTGTTGCCGGAGATCCGCGCCGGTCTGCGAGCGCGGCTGGAAGCGCGCCTGGCCGAACTG
>Ga0210123_1001079_pt1 | contig 14716 bp, 9 predicted proteins | sample Muzzi_PWB_D2_FD_185535 | JGI IMG/M metagenome (GOLD analysis project Ga0210123, IMG submission 185535) | Wetland microbial communities from San Francisco Bay, California, USA, that impact long-term carbon sequestration - Muzzi_PWB_D2 (SPAdes) | ecosystem: Environmental > Aquatic > Marine >... | reverse complement strand
TGGCGCACCAGCCTCCCCCGGCTGACGCCCAGGGCCAGGCGGACGGCGACCTCGCGGCGCCGCGCCTGGGCGCGGGACAGGAGCATGTTGGCGAGGTTGGCCGAGACCACCAGGAGCACCAGGGCGACCGCCCCGAGCAGGACCGCCGCGGCCGGCCCCAGTACCTTGTCGATGTCCGGGTGGTAGCGGACCTCGGAGAGGGGGCGCACCACCGCGGCCCGGCCCTTGTTGGTGATCGGGTGCTCGGCGGCGAGCCGGGCCATCACCGTCGCCACCCGCGCCCCGGCCTGGGTCGCCGTCACGCCGTCGGCGAGGCGCCCCTTGATCCACATCCAGCGGTAGCCGCGGCGATCGCGGAAGGTCTCGCCCGGGTCGCCGTGAACCGAGTGGATCTGGCCGGCGGCGTCGATCTCGTCGGCACGGGAGGCCGGCACCCAGAAGTCGGCGGCGACCCCGGGCAAGAGGCCCGGGAAGCTCTCCGGGGCGATCCCCACCACCTGGTAGCCGTGGCCGTTGAAGCGCACGGTCGAGCCGAGGACCGCCGGGTCCCGGCCGAAGCGCCGTTGCCACAGGCCCTGGCCGAGGACGACCACGCGCGGCGCCCCGGTGGCGGCGTCGTCCTCAGGCAGTAGCATGCGCCCCAGGGCGGCGTCGACACCCAGGACGCGGAAGGCGTCGCCGGTGACCATCTCGCCGACCACGACCTCGCTTTGCCCCTCGTGCTGGAGGGTGGCGATGGCCGTGGCGTGGCCTACGAGGCCCGAGAACGCGTTCGTGCCGCGCTCCAGGTCCTCGAAGTCGGCGTAGGAGCTGGTGGCGAAGGGCTCCTCGCTCCAGCTCGTGAAGACGTGCACCATCTCGTCCGGGCGCTCGACCGGCAGAGGCCGGAAGAGGAGCGCGTTGACGAACGTGAAGATGGTGGAGCTCGCGCCGATGCCCAGGGCGAGGGTGCCGATGGCCACCGCCGCGAAGAGCGGCGAGCGGCCGAGGGTGCGGAGGGTGTAGCGGAGATCCTTGAGCAGGGCGTCCATGGTCGTCTCCCGTCGGGGTTCGGGAGTCCCTACGACCAGGACGGGGCAGATGTTACGAGGGCGACTCTGCCGGTCCCCCGGTTCCCGTTCCCAGGCTCTTCAGATCCCGGAACCCGATCAGCGTGCGGCTCTCCTCGTCCCAGAGCTTCAAGCGTTGGCACTTGAGGCTCTCGAGGAAGGTCAACCGGGTCACGTGCTGGAGCTCCGGCGTCTCCTCCATCGCCTGGCGCAGCCGGTAGTTGGGGATGGCGCTCGACAGGTGATGGACGTGGTGGTAGCCGATGTTGCCGGTGAACCAGTGGACGACCGCCGGCAGGTCGTAGAACGAGCTCCCCTCGATTCCCGCGAGGTGGAAGTCCCACTCCTGCTGGCCCTCCCAGTAGGTGTCCTCGAACTGGTGCTGGACGTAGAAGAGCCAGATTCCGGCGGCGCCGGAGAGGAGGAAGACCGGAGCCCAGACGAGGAGGAAGCTTCCGAGGCCGACGGTCCAGGCCATGGTCAAGACCACCGCCGCGAGCGCCACGTTGGTCCAAATGATGCTCGCCCACTCCTGCTTCCAGGAGAGGGGGGCGTCGAAGGGCAGGCGGTGCTTGACCACGAACTGGTAGGTCGGCCCGACCACCAGGAGAACGAACGCGCTCCGGTAGAGGCGGTAGCCGAGCCGCTTCCAGCGCCCGGCGCTCAGGTACTCGCGGACGGTCAGGGTCTTGACGTCACCCAGCTCGCGCCGGTCCAGGTTGCCGGCGGTGGCGTGGTGGATGGCGTGGGTTCGCCGCCAGTAGCGGTACGGGGTGAGGGTGACGACTCCGAGGATGAACCCGAGCACGTGGTTCGCCCGCCGCGAGGGCAAGAACGAACCGTGGCCGCAGTCGTGCTGGATGATGAACAGGCGCACGAGGAGCCCTGCCGCGGGGATGGCCAGCAGCAGGGTGAGGGCGTAGGAGATGCGCAGGCTTCCCAGCATCAGTGCCCACAGGCCGATGAACGGCACGGCCGTATCGAGCAACTGGACGATCGCTCGGCGGGTGTCCGGCTTCTTGTAGGGCGCGAGCACCCGGTTCCAGTAGGCGGCGACGGTTTCGGTCTTGGCGGTCATCGGCTCGGTTCGTTCCATGGGTTCAGGGAATCGCTCAGCGCCCTCCCGCGCCGCGCTTCCGGTTCGTGGCTCGGCCGCGGACGCCCGCACGGGCCTCCGGGCGACGGTGTGTGTTGGCTTGGGGCTTGCGACCGCGGCCGGCTCCCGTGCCCGGCTCGGAGGCGCGGCCGGCTTCGCCCGTGGCGTTGCCCTGGGTCTTCGCTCGGGCCTTGGCCTGGGCTCGGGCCCGGTCTTCGGACCGCTTCTTGCGGATGGCGGCGATCCGCTCTCCCACCGGCACCTCGAACCGGCCGTTCGGCTGGGCGTCGTAGTCGAACCCGGCGATCCTGCGCCGCTCGATGCGCTTGCCGACGGCGCGCTCGATGGCGGCCAGCTCACGGTTCTCGCCCGGCGACGCGAAGGTCAGGGCGTCGCCCAACGAGCCGGCGCGGGCCGTACGGCCCACTCGGTGGATGTAGTCCTCGGCCTGGCCTGGCACGTCGAAGTTGACCACGTGGGGGAGCGCCTCGACGTCGATGCCGCGGGAGGCGATGTCGGTGGCCACCAGCACCCGCAGCCGGCCGTTCTTGAACGCGGCGAGGGCCGTCTGGCGCTGCTTCTGGCTCCGGTTGCCGTGGATCCGGTCGGTCGGGACGCCGGCCTTGACCAGATAGTCGGCCAGGCGGTTGGCGCGGTGCTTGGTGCGGGTGAAGACGAGCGCGGTCTCGAGCTCGCCGCGGCTGAGCATCTCCAGCAGCAGTGCCGGCTTCAGACGCTCGGGGACCGGCAGCACCTGCTGGGTGACGCCCGTGGCCGGCGCCGACGGGCGCTCCACGTCGAGGCGCACCGGGTCACTCAGGAGCTTGCGGCTGAGCGCGACGATCGGCTTCGGCAGGGTGGCCGAGAGCAGCAGGGTCTGACGCTGGCGCGGAACCGAGGCGAGGATCTTCTCGACGTCGGGCAAGAAGCCCATGTCGAGCATCCGGTCGGCCTCGTCGAGCACCAGGACCTCGACCGCGTCGAGGCGTGCGACCCCAGCGCGCAGGTGGTCGAGGAGTCGGCCCGGGGTGGCGACCACCACGTCCACGCCGGAGCGCAGCGACCGCTCCTGGGGCCGGGGGTTGACCCCGCCGATGACCGTGGCGGAGCGCACCCGCGTGTGGCGGCCCAGAGCCCGGAGGTGGTCCTCCACCTGAGCGGCGAGCTCGCGCGTGGGGGTGAGGACGAGCGCCCGCGTGGCGCCCCGGTTGGGGGTTGCCGCCAGGTGCTGGAGCAACGGAAGGACGAAGGCCGCGGTCTTGCCGCTGCCGGTCATGGCGCAGGCCAGGACGTCCCGGCCCGCGAGGGCGGCCGGCAGGGCGGCGCGCTGGATCGCCGTGGGCTCGGTGAAGCCCTGATCGGCGATACCGCGGAGCAGAGAGGCGTCGAGGTCGAAGTCAGTGAAGCTCATGGAGTCAGTCGGGTCCTTGCTGCGGGCGCACGGCCATCGTGGCGGCGTTGACGCCTGCGGGTCATCCGGCGGGGGCTTTCTCAGAGGACGGGAGATTCGCCGGGGAGGCTGCCGTCCGCGCCCCTAGCTTAGGTACTCGGAGGGCGCTCTGGCGTGACGCCGGATTCTCCGACGTCTTCCCACAGCGCGTCCGCCCCTGGCCAGGAGCCGCGATGTCGTGGTCGCAACGCGGCTGCACTTCCACCGTGGACCGGTGAGGACGAACGGCTGCGGGGCGAATTGGTGGGACCATACCAGGTCCGACCGGGTTTGCAAGGGGGACGGGCTCCGATCCGCGATCGTCACGCGGCGTACCGGGTGGCTGCGGGCGGGGCTCCGTTCCGAGGCAGTCTGGTCAACCTGGGGCAAGGTACCGGAATTCCCGAGGAGGCGGGTGGGGACGGTGTCGTGGGGGCAGTCCCGGAAATTTGATGTTTAATGACTGCGAAGTTGTATACTTCCGCAAACTTCGGATGACTGAGTGCCGGACGTTTCGGGATCGACCGTCGTGGTCGAGCCTGGCCTGTGCTCGGTAACCAGCTTCCGCGAAAGGGAGACTGTGATGAAGACCACGTTCCACGTCGTCCTCTGTCTCTGTTGTCTCTGTCTGCTCGCTCTGGCGGGTCCGGCTGCCGCCGCCGAGGACCAGGTGGCCCCGAACACCGCCGACACCCCCGACTTGTTCCCGGTCGCTCCGCTCGTCCAGGCCTGCACGCTGCAGATCGAGTGCGCCGACGGCTCGGTCATCGCCTGCAATGGCAATAGCTCCTGCTCGACCAGTGGCGGTGGGCGCTGCACCACCTGTGATGGCGTCCAGACCGCATGCTGCCCGAAGACCTGCTGCGAAGTGTGCGACGAGAACTACTACCAGTGCTCGCTCGGCTGCGACCCGCAGATTCCGTTTACTTGCCGGATCTGCGACAAGATCTACAACTTCTGCGTCAACAACTGCACCGGCGGCTGCTTCTAACCTGAGCCGGTCCGTCGATGGCCCGGGGAGCGGGGCGAGAGCGCCGCTTCCCGGGGTTCGGACCGCTCGCCCTGGCAATCCGGTTCAAGAGATCGTAGCTCGAAGGGCAACGGTGTCCGAAATGTTGGACGCTCGCCCGGGGTGCGCGTGGCGCGGGGCGCTGTTCACCGCCGCCCGGACCCCTGATGGTACGGGTAGTTGACGGCATTGCGCTCCGTTCGCGCCGCGCTCGCCCTCTCTGGTACGCGCCTTGCTCGATCTCGATGCATGGGGAGGAGGGTCACCAGGATCGGGGAAACGGACCGGGACCTCCTCCGGCTCCGGCTGGGAGAGGGCGCGAGCCATCTGGATGATCGTCCCTCCCCGGCTGGAGGTCGATCGGCCGGGAGGCTTCGATGAACGAGATCCGGCGCCTGCGCTTCGGCGAGTTCGAGCTTCGGCTGGCGAGCGGTGAGCTGCTCCGCGGGGGCGAGTCGGTGGCCCTCCAGCTTCAGCCGGCTCGGGTCCTCGAGACCCTGGCCCGCCGCGCCGGCCGGACGGTTCTCCGCAGCGAGATCGTCGATGCAGTCTGGGGACCGGACGCCCACGTCGACGTCGATCAGAGCATCAACTACTGCATCCGCCAGGTCCGTCTCGCGCTCGGCGACAGCGCGGACGAGCCCCGCTACGTCCGGACCGTGCCCCGGCGCGGCTACCGGTTCGTCGCGCCGGTCGAGGAGGTGTGGGGGAGCGGCGTGCCGGCCACGGGCGCGACCGGCCGAGAGGAGGCCGTGGCGGGCGGTGGATTGGGCGCGACGCCGGCGCCCGGCGCTCCGGCGGTGACGGTATTCGGCCGGCGCCCGTGGACGGTGCGGGTCGCGGTCGCCGGGGCTCTCGTCGTCACCATCGGCCTCGGTGGCATGCTGGCGCTGGCCGACCGGCCGTCCGGGCGAGCCGGCACCACGGCCGCTCGCGTGGTCATCCCGGAGGGCGCCCACGACCGCTACTTGGAGGCCCGCTACCTGCTCGATCGGGCCGAGCCGGAGGAGTACGTGGAGGTGGGGCAGGCGGCGGTCGAGCTCCTGTCCCAGACCCTCGCCGAGGCACCGGAGTACGCCGAGGCGTGGGCCGCGCTCGCCGAGGCCTGGCACTACCGCTTCGACATTCCCCGGCCCGAGGCGCTGGGGAACTCTCTGGCCGCGGCACGCCGGGCGCTGGAGATCGACCCGAGCCTGGGCAAGGCCCACGAGATCCTGGCGTCGTACAGCTTCTTCCACGACCTCGACTGGCAGGCGACCGCGGGTCACCTGCTGCAGGCTCTGGAGGCCGACCCCGAGTCGACCGACGCCCTCTTCCTCGAAGCCCTGCTGATGAGCGCGGCCGGGCGCCATGAGCACGCCATCGCCACCGCCCGGCGCTCGGTCGAGCTCGATCCGGGCAAGCTCCAGGTGGCCTCCCTCGGCTGGCTCCACTTCTTCGCCAGGCAGTACGACCGGGCGCTCGACGAGGCGGAGCGGGTGCTCTCGCTCGCACCTCTCGACGTTCCGAGCCACCGGGTCGTCGTCTACGCCTACTTGAAGCTGGGCGACAGGGAGGCGGCCTTCGACGAGCTGGCACGCTTCTGGCGACTGCGGGCCGAGGCCCCGGACGACGCCCAGCCGCCGTTCGCCACCATCGATGAGTTCGCCCGGCAGGGCCTGGAGGCGAGCAGGGAGAGCACGTCGTGGGTGAACCCGGGGCTCGCCGCCACCTACGCGGTCTTCGGGGGCGAGCCGGATCAGGCGCTCGACCTGTTGCTCGAAGCTTGCACAAAGAAGACTTGCGGTTGGGACCTGCCGTTCGTGCTGATCGATCCCCGCTGGGATCCGCTGCGCGAACGACCCGGCTACGACCGGCTGGTCGAGTGCGTGGGATCGCCACGGCTCGCCGCCGACCGAGTCCTCGCCGTGGAGCGGACGGCCCGACTGTTCGGTCGTTGAGGGCCGGAGCAGGCGCTCCTCGGGGTATCATCGCGCCCCGATGGCGAGACTCGATGAGCTTCCCCTGCACCACCGCGCGTTCCTCAAGGCCTACCGTTGGCGCCGGATCGATCCGGTGCCCTGGACCCCGCCGGCGAAACCTCTGGCCGAGTGCCGGCTCGCCCTGGTCTCGAGCGCCGGCCTCACCCTGCCCGACGACCGCGGCTTCGACTCCAAGATCCGAGGCGGCGACTCGACCTTCAGGGTGGTCCCCGCGGACACCCCGGCGCGTATCCTCGAAGACCACCACCGGAGCAGCAGCTACGACCACGCCGGCATCCACCAGGATCCGAACGTGGCGTTTCCGGTCGACCGGGTGCGGGAGCTGGCGGCGGCCGGCCGGATCGGCGAGGTGGCGCCGCGCCATCTGTCGTTCATGGGCTCGGTGACGGCGCCGGGGCGCCTGGTGCGCGACGTCGCTCCCGAGGCGGCCGAGGCCCTGGTGTCCGACCAGGTCGACGTTGCGCTGCTCGTTCCCGTGTGACCGATGTGCAACCAGACCGTGAGTCTGGTGGCGGCGGAGATGGAGCGGCGTGGCATCGTCACGGTGGTGGTGCAGCTCCTGCGCAAGGTGGCCGAAGCCGTGGGCCCTCCCCGGGCGCTCTGCGTGCCGTTCCGTTTCGGCTATCCCCTGGGCGCGCCCGACGATCCCGCGCTGCAACAGAGTGTGCTCGAGGCCGCCCTGTCCCTCGTGGAGGAGCCGGGCGCGGAGCCACCGATGCTGCGGGATCTGGCGCTGGGAGAGGTCCGGGCCGCGACCGGTCGTCCGGTCAGGCCCCGCGCGCCAGGCGCAGGGTGAAGAGGGCGAGCACGACGACGGCGATCACCAGCGCCGACCAGAGGAGGAGCTGCTGGAGGCCGCCGCCGGAGAGCAGGCGGAGCCCCGTGCGGTAGGCGGGGTTGTCCTCCAGCACGCCCGCCTCGGTGGGCGCCGCGGCCACGGCCAGCACCAGCTTCCGGGCGCGGGCGAGCTCGTAGGAGGGCGCCTTGGCTTCCGGGTCGCCGAGGAGCAGGGCGTAGTCGCCCTCCGGCGCCGGGAAGTAGAGCTCCGGCAGGGGGAAGCGTCCCCGGGCGTGGACGATCGGAAGCGGCGCGTCGCTTCCGTCCTCGACGTCCAGGAACAGGCTCTCGACGCGGCTTCGGGGGAAGGCGACGGTCACCGGGCGAGGGTCCCCCGGACGTCGGTGGAGCCGCCCCCGGACGAGCTCCCGTTCCTTGGGCTCACCGTTCCTCCGGGAGTCCGGCAGGCCGGTGAGGACGAAGGGCCGGTCGAAGAACGGGGCGTCGATCTCGAGCACGATCCGGTCGAGCGTGGCGGGCTGGGCAGGCAGCGTGAGCTCGTAGCGCGAGGTCGCCGGCCGGTCGCCGTCACGCCGCTCCACCGGGAGATCGATCAGCGCGGTGGGAATGTCGTCCTCCACCAGGTAGGCCCACTGGCGCTCGTCGGCGTCGACGATGCGCAGGTCGGCCAGGTCCGGCCGGGCCCGGGCCAGGTCCTCGGGCGAGAGGGGCAGCCGGGCCAGGCCGTCGGGCGAGGGGTCGACGTGGAGCGTCCGGCGAAAGCGAAACAGCCGCGGGTCTACCCGGGCGCCGGGTCGGTGGGCGAAGGAGAGGGCCGGCGAGGGATCGAACCGCGGGTTGGCTTCGACCGTGCCGAGGTGGGCGTCCGCCAGGTAGAGCGGGTCGACGAGCCGCTCCCCGAGCTCGGCTCCCTGACCGGCGACGCTCCGGCCCGGGGTCGGCAGGGCAGCGAGGAGAGCGCCGAGGTCGTAGCGCGGGGCGTAGGCCCGGCCGCCGCCGAAGAGGAGCTCGGCCGACGCCTCCGACGGCTCGGTCCCCAGGTCGCCCGGGAGGCTGAAGAGGAGCGCCGGCCGGCGGACCGCCGCCTCGAAGGTGAGCTTTTCGAGGGGCGGGCTGTCGCCGTTCAGGATCACCACTCGCAGCCGGTCGCCGCGGCCGGGTGCGAGGGGGATCTCCAGCTCCTCGACGGCAAGCTCTCCGGTCGCGCCTCCCCGGGTGTTCGTTCCAGGGGTCGGCAGCCGGAAAACCGTGCCGCCGCCGAGCGCTCCGTCAACGGCTCCCGGGCCGTCGTCCCAGACCTCCAGGGTGCGACTGAGGGCCGGCGTCGTGGTGCCGAGCACGAGGAGGTCGGGCACCAGGCCACGGGGGCGAGAGAGCTCGACCACCGTGCGCCCATCCGCGCTCCGCTGTGTGAGCGTGGCGAGCGGCACGCGGGTGCGCTCGAGGCCGGGCAGGCGCCGGGAGCGCTCGTAGCGGAACGAGGGCTCCAGGAACGGCCCGCCTTCGCCTTCCAGGCTCACGACGAACCGCTCCGTCCGTCCGTCCTCGCCACCGGGCTCCGCGGTCGCCGCGGCGAGCGGCGAGGGCAGCGCGAGTCGCAGCCGCTCGCGCCGGGTGCGGCGCTCCGCGGACTGCGCGCCGTCGGGCGCCGAGAGGCGGTAGACCGAGCCTTCGGCGAGGACCCGCCCACCGCCGTTCTCGTCGCTTCCGCCATCGTCTTCGGCTGCCGCCACGGTGATCCGGCGCACGAAGCGCTCCCGGTCCGTGACCACCACCAGGTCCCATCCCTCGCCGGAGCTCGATGCGGGCGGCGCCGCCAGCTCGTAGGCCTCGCGCAGGAGGGGAGGCGCGTGCTCGCGGCCGATCGTTTGCCGGTCGGCGCCCAGGAGCTCGGCCCACCGGGTCTCGAGCACCTCGATCGCCTCGCCCGGAGCCCGGCCGCCGTCGACCACGTAGGGCACCTCGCGGCCCTGGGCGTCGACGATCCTCAGATCGGAGAGATCGTCGCGGCACGCGGAGAGCACCTCGGGCGGCAGGAGGAGCCGGGCCAGCCGGCCGCCGGGGGCCGTGAGCGCCGCCCGGTGGGGAAAGAGGGCGGCGAGGGCGGGGGCGGCGGACTCGGCGGGCTCCTGGGCGGACAGGGCGCCCGCTCCCGCCAGGGCGGCGAGCAGGGCCCCGGCCACGACGGAGGCTCGGAGGAGGGAGGCGAGGGGCCGAATGACGGAGAACGGGGCGGACGGGAGATGGCTCATCAATCCTCTCCGTCGGAGGGCGGTGCCTCGCCGCCGTCCGGCTCTGAGCGGCGGAAGACGAAGCGCTGATAGGCGAGCGAGACGAGGAGCAGCGACAGCGCCAGGCCCACCAGCGACCCGACCCGGTAGAGATCTTCGAGGCCTGAAAGATCGAGCAGGAAGACCTTGACCACGGTGAGCGTCATCAGCCCCAGGCCGATCCCCCGCAGCGCCCGGTTCGACCGTGCGAACCCCAGGCCGAGGAGCACCAGAGCGTAGAGCGCCCAGGCGAGCGACAGGGTGAGGTCGTGGGCCATGGTGGAGGTGGTGAGACCCGCGCCGTCGCGAAACACCTCGGAGACCGTGCGGTTGATCCAGACGAAGACCACCAAGATGGCGGCGAGGCTGGACACGATGGCGCCCAGGGGCCGGCCTCCCGGGTAGAGCGGGGCTTCCCTCTCGCGCAGCCGCCCGACCTCGAGGGGGAAAAGCAGGAGCGAAGCCCCGACGAGCGCCGCCGCCGGAATCAGGTGAGTGTAGGCGAGCCATCCCACGGCGGCCGGGCCGTTGGGCAGCAGCAGCAGCCGGGCCGCTGCCGTGACCAGGAGCGCCAGGCCGAAGAGCTTGAGCCCGGGGTGGTCGAGCCGGCGCCAGAGCGCGATCATCGCAACCCCTTCGAGGGCCCAGCCCAGGGTCACCCACTCCCGGTCGAGCTGGAGCGGCACCGCCAGGGCCGCGAAGCCGAGCGCCACGGCGGCGAACCAGACGAGGCCGCGGAGCCGCCGGGGGTCGCCGGCGCTCCACAGGCCGCGGACCCGGAAGGTGGCGAGGAACGCGACCGCTCCCAGCGCGACCGCCAGGAGGCCGATGGCATCCGTACCGAAGCGCTCGAGCCAGAGGTTCCTGAGCGCCGGGAACCAGAGCGGCCCGGCGAGGGCCGCGGCGTACCAGGCAAAGCGCTCGCCGTCGAGGCGCGGATGGGCCAGGAAGGGCCAGGCGGTGAAGAAGAGGACCGCCACGGCCCCGGCGCCGAGGCCCCACTCCAGGGTTGAGCCGAAGCCCTGTCCGAGAGAGGGGGCTATCGGCTTGCGGGTGAGCACGACGTCGAAGCTCCAGAGGAGCTGGTCGAGACCGGTGAGGAGCAGGGCGGCGAACAACCAGGTGCCGCCGCTCGACCCGCCGGTCTCCCGCCCCTCCCCGGCCGGACGGGACAGGCGGGTGGCGGCAAGGGTGGCGAGGACGGCCAGGGCGAAGGTCGTCGCCAGGTAGAGCCAGGGCGCGAGCTCGCCGAGCCCCGCCTGGGCCATGAGCGCGGCGAGGGCGGCGAGGGGCAGGGCGCCGGCGGCGCGGTCGGGCCATGGGTCGGGGGCGTCGTGATCCTCACCCGGCGGCCGCCCGGTCTCGGACGAGGCCTCGAACCAGGTTGATGCCAGGAACAGGACCCCCGCCGCCACCAGCAACGCGAAGAACAGGGCCGGTTCCGGGAAGGCGGCGTGCCGCCAGTGGGCGAGATGGAAGAGGGGGAACGCGACGCCCAGCGGGATGGCCGCGAGCAGCCGTACCCACCCCCGGTCCGGGCGCACGGACTGCCGCGTGAGGAGCGCGGCGAGCAGGGCCCAGCCGGTGAGGCGCGCCACGACGTACGGCCCGGGGTCGGCCAGGCCGTCCAGGATCAGCAGGCCGAGGAGGCCGGCGGTCGCGATGAGCGCGCCGCCGAAGAGCTCGCCCGGGGGCTGCCGCGACATGCTTCGATCCGCGGCGGGACCGTCTGCCGGCCCGGAGGCTTCGGCGTCCTCGGGTCCCCCGGGTCGACCTGCTCGGCGGCCCCGTTCGGCCCGCAGGTCGAGCTCGAAGAAGACGTGGAACGCGACGGCCAGGGCGGCGGCGATACCGGTCAGCTCCCATGCTGCCGCGCCGCCCTCCACGCGGCCGAGCGCCCAGACGGCGGCCACCGCCACCGACGCCGCCGCCGCGGCGGATCCGAGCCAGCGGAGCTCGCCTTCTCCCATCCACCCCCTGCCGAGGGCCTCCGCCGCCACCGAGAGCACCAGCAGCATCGCCGCGACCGGCCACAGGTGCTCGCCCAGGTCCGCGCGGCTGGCGAAGTAGAGGCCGAAGGCGAAGGGCAGGAGGAGCGCGGCGGCCCGGGTGCCGCCCCAGAGGCCGAAGGGGAGCTCGGTTCGCTCCTCGTCTGGCGCACCGGCCGGGGGCCGGAGCCCGGAGGCGACGAACAGCGCCGCGAACACCACCAGGATCCCGAGGGCCAGGAGGAGCTCCCCAGGCTCCATGCCGGAGGCGATCCAGAGCCCCTCGTAGAACAGGGTCGACAGCAGGCTGAGCGGTGGCAGCACCGGCCAGCGGCGCTGGCGGGCGAGGACCAGCAGGCCCAGGTTGAGCACCAGCAGATAGCCGAAGAGACCGAGGGGGCTTTCGGTCTCCGCGCCCACCAGGAGCGGCGTGGCGAAGCCGCCCACCAGGCCGAGGGTCGCCACCACCAGCGACGCGCGGCGCCAGGCCAGGAGGCCGCAGACCGCGGTGACCAGGACCATGAGGGCGAAAGCGAGGGCGGTCGGAATGAGCGCGTAGAGGATGCGGGCGGCCCAGACCGCCGCGTAGAGCACCACCACGCCGCCGCCCGCGAGACCGTTGCTGGCGTCCGGGTAGTCGCGCCGGCGGAGCACCTCGGAGGCGGCGAGGGCGGCGATGCCGGCGACCAGGCCGAGGGCGACCCGGACCGGCGGCGCCAGCCAGCCGGCCTCGATCGAGTAGCGCACGAAGTAGAGCCCCGCCAGGGCGAGGAGGATGCCGGCGACCGCCGCGGCGCCGCGCACGCCGATCCAGCGTTCCCAGTCGATCGCCGGTCCGGACGGCCGCGACGGAGGCTTCCAAGGAGGCCGGTCGGGGGGCTCCGGCAGCTCCACCGGAGGGGGGCCCGGCCGGGGCGCGGGCTCTTCGGCGCTCGGTCCGGACGGAGGACGGACGGGCTCGCCCCGCTCCGGGGCCGGCTCGTCGCCGGCCGCCGTCACTTCGAGGGCGGGTTGTGCCGGCCGTTCGCGGACGATCGGTGGCGGCACCGGCGGCATCGGCGCAAGAGCGCTGTCGGGGGCGATGGCCGGCTCCGGAGGCGGAGCGGCCGATGGCTCGGCCGGGGCGCCGCCCGGTGCTCCGGACCCTTGCCGGAGCCGCGCCACCTCGAGATCGAGCTCCGCCGTCCGGGTCTCCAGGCGCCGGATGCGCGACAGCGCCATCGCGCCCAGGACCACGCCGACGATCGGCAGGCCCACGGCGACCAGCGCAAGGACTGCGAACAGGCACTCCATCGGATCGATCGGATTCTCCCGGCGCGGCGGAGCGGCTCGCGCCGCGCGACCCTATGTTTCGAGGTAGCCGGAGCATAGCAGGGCGGTGGGGGAGGCTCTCGTGCCTCGTCGGGCATAGAATCAAGGGATCGAGCAACGACCCGGAGGTCGCCAGACCATGCGCCGTTTCCCGTTCGTCCGTCCGATCGCCCTTGGGCTGATTCTGGTGTTCACCCAGTCGCTGACCTGGGGCTGCGCCACCACGCGGCTTCCCCCGGTCTCCGCCTCCGGCGCGGACTTCCAGCCCCTGCCGGACGAGCAACGCCTGTGGGAGCGGTCGCGGGAGGAGGAGAAGACCCTGCTCGAGAAGGTGACCGTCTACGACGATCCGCTCCTGGTCGACTACCTGGAGGGCGTCGTGGGCCGGCTGAACCCGCCGGCCATGGCGGCGAACGGCGAGCTGCGCTACCGGGTGACGGTGATCGAAGACCCGACGCTCAACGCGTTCGCCTATCCCCACGGCTCACTCTTCGTCCATACGGGCTTGCTGGCGCGCATGGACACCGAGGACGAGATCGCAACCGTCTTCGGCCACGAGATGACCCACGTGGAGAACCGGCACATGCTGCGGTTCCAGCGGGCGGCGCGCAACCGGCAGATCGGCTGGACCGTCGCCGCCGTGACCGCGGCGGTGATCCTGGCGGGCGAGCAGGGCGAGGCGTACGGCGAGGGTGACTGGGCCCGGGGAGCGCGCATCGGCGTGCTGGCCGATCTGTTCATCGGCCTGGGGCTCCAGCTTGCGGTGCTGGCGTCGATCAACGGCTACGGCCGGGAGCTGGAGGTGGAGGCCGACGGGGGCGGGTTCGCCAAGCTGGAAGCGGCCGGCTACGACCCGGCGGCGGCTCCGGAGGTCTACCAGGCGCTGCTCGACGACCACGGTCAGGAGGCATCCCCCGCCGAGGCGTTCTTCTTCGGCAGTCACCCCAAGCTCAGCAGCCGGCTGGAGAACGCCAAGGCCTGGGCGGCCTCGCGGCCGGAGGGCGAGCCCGCCGGCACGGCCGGTGAGCCCGACTCCTTCGCCCGGCGCATCCGGCCCGTGGTGCGGGACGACGCCCGCCTGAACCTCGAGCTCGAGCGCTACGACCTGGCCGAGTGGGAGCTGGAACGCGTGCTCGGCTGGATGCCCGGCGATCCGGAGGCGCACCTGCTGCTGGCCGAGCTCCGGTTCGCCCAGGCCGAGGCCGCGTCCGACGAGGAGAGCGCGGCGATCCTGGAGGTCGAGGGCGAGACCGCGCTCCGGGAGGCGGTACGACTCGACCCCCAGCGCCCCGTTCCCCACCGGGAGCTCGGGTTGCTCGCCTACCGCCGCGCGGACTACCGGGCCGCCTGCGTGGAGTTCCGGCACTATCTCGATGCAGATCCCGACGCCGCCGACGCCGGCACGATCCGCGACTATCTGCTGGAGCTCGAGCAGGACGGGCACTGCCCGGCAGACTCCTAGCCTGGACTATTCATGAGTCACCTACTGCGAGCCGCAATTGCATGCAATCTCAGGGCGTACTCGCTCTTTGCTCCTCAACGTACTGTCCAGTACGCCTGCGTCGCGCATCGCTGCGTGCGCCCTGATCTCACACCCACTTGCGGCTCTCGCTACGGCGCCTCATGAATAGTGCAGGCTAGGAGTCTGCGCGGCAGAACCGCGCGGCCGCGCGCACGGGTCTTGCGCGTGCGGATCCGAGGCGAGAGGAGGAGGCGATGCCGAGCCATCGTCGACGACGAACAACGAAGGAGACGCCCGCAACCCCCGTGCGCCCAAGGGGTTG
>Ga0210123_1001078_pt1 | contig 14726 bp, 11 predicted proteins | sample Muzzi_PWB_D2_FD_185535 | JGI IMG/M metagenome (GOLD analysis project Ga0210123, IMG submission 185535) | Wetland microbial communities from San Francisco Bay, California, USA, that impact long-term carbon sequestration - Muzzi_PWB_D2 (SPAdes) | ecosystem: Environmental > Aquatic > Marine >... | reverse complement strand
CACCCGCCGGTCCGATGCAGACGACCTTGATCTCCGGATCGCCCAATTCCTGCTGAATCATTTTCTGGGTGTCAAAAGTGTCCTGACCCCAGAGTGGTTCGGCATCGCGGATCTCCACTTCTCCGTCCTTGATCCAGATGTAGCACGGTTTTTCCGCCTTGCCGGTGATCATGAGATGATCGTAGCCGCAGAATTTGAGTTCCGGTCCCCAATAGGCCCCGAAGTTGGATTTGGCCCGCAGCTGACTCATGGGCGAAAGGGCGGTGACATCCACGCGTCCCGTGCCCGGAAGGGCTGTACCGGATAATGGGCCGGTATTGAAGATCAAGGGGTTGGAAGGGTCGAATGCATCCGTTCCCGGTTTGTAGTGATCATAGATTAGCCGGACGCCCAAGCCACGGCCGCCCAGAAATTGATCCACATAGGGTTCGGTCGGCTCGGTGGTGATTTCGCCGGAACTCAAATCGATTTTAAGTATATTGCCTGCCCATCCGTACATTTTTATTCCTCCCGTATTTTCTCAGCAACCCCTGAACTTTGCTTCAGGACCTATTCTTGTGGCGGCCCTAATGCCTGTTTGACCAACGCCGGTATGCATTCAGCATTGGCAATCAGTTTCAGGTAGCTCTCCTTGGTAATTTCTTCGCACGTAATGGCACCGGTGGGGCACACTTTGGCACAGGTCGGGTCGCCGTCACATAAGTCACATTTGAGTACTCTGCCGTCCTGGCTGTCCACAAAGGTGGCACCGAAAGGGCAGGCGAACACGCAGCTGTAACAGCCGATGCAGCGGGTGGCGTCCACCTCCATGGCACCGGTTTCATAATTACGGAAGGTGGCCTGTTTGGGGCAGGCCATTTCGCAGGCCGGCTCTTCACAGCGCATGCAATTGATGGGTACGTAAACGCCTTCCTGCTCCCATTTGACCACATGCACCCGGCCCTTGGCCGGACTGCAGACCGCATCATGCTTTAAAGCACAATAGCTTTCGCAGGAACGGCAGCCCGTACATTTACGGGCATCGATAATTAAGGTTTTATAGACCACGTTATCCTCCGCTTTGGTTGATACGTTAATGCGCTGGATCGTTGTTCTGAAAATGCCTATAACGCGCTCCAACGTTTTGAGCTTTTGACCCTTCGCTAAAACGGCAGCATGGCAACCGCTACTTTTTCTTTGATCGCGTTGGGATTTTCTTTCCTTTCCAATGCCGTCCCCACCAGTTGACCGGCCATCAGGTTTTTGAAGGCGTTGTTGGCTACATGGGCATCGATGAGCGTCACGGCCTGGACGAGACCCTTCTCGTCGACTTGATATTGGTGCCAGGTCAGTCCTTGGGGCGTCTCCAGGGCCGCCCAGGTTGAATCGGCTTTGGTCGCAGGGATGGACCGCAGGGCCGGGCCGGACAGCTTTTCCGGACAGCTCAAACTCTGTAGCGTTTCGGCAGCCTGAATGAGTTCCACGGCCAGCGCGCCAAAGGCTGCTGTTAATTTGTATGCAGGCGGCTTCCCAACGGTTTCCATCATTCGCTGGCGTTCTTCCTCGGCCAACGGTGTGGCCGCAGCCTGGCCGGCATTGAAGCGTGCCAGGGGGCCGACGAAGAAAAAGCTGTCGGTATGCCCGACACCCTGCCACCCCTGATCTTTAAGATACGCAAATGGCATGTAGGTCCATTCTTCCTGTTGCAAGGCTATGATATCGCCCAGCTGTTCGGCATTGTATTGCTGGCTGCCGTTCCCATTGGGTCGGGTAAGGGCGGCTTTGCCGCCGTCATTCAGGACCAGTCCGGCCAGGGCCGGTATCTCGAAATCCGTCCATTGGGAGAGAATCCCTCCGTCGGCCAGGAATTCGGTACGGGTCAATTCGGACAGCTCGCGTGCAAAAGGCAGCAGGGCGTTGCAGATGTCGGTTAATCGCTGGTAGTGTCCTTCCTTGAGATATCGGCTGACACCGCCGGCCACAGCCGTTAGGGGATGGTCGTGCCGGCCGCCAAGAATATCTTCAGCCTCCTGGGAAAGCGCGGCGTGGCACATAATTTTTTCAACCAGGCGAATTGATGTCTTCTGCAGACGGCTGCGGCGGCCGAAGGTGCGGAAATCGACAAGCGGATCTTGAATACTTGTCATCAAGAAGAAGAATTTGCGCAGGTGAGCCGAGCAATACTGCGCATGCAAAAGTGCAGTGCGCATGTTCTGAGCCAGATCGGGCGGATTGACTTGGAACAACCGGTCCAGTGCCAGCGCAGCTGTCAGGTGATGACCAGGCCCAAGGATGGGCAGAATTCGGGGAAGCTCCTCCACCGGTCGGCCGCAGCAAAGCGCCTCAGGTGATTTGGAGCTGGTGACTTGGTAGTAGACCGCCAGGTGCGAATTGTTGGCATGAACGGTGATGCGGGACGGATTTTCCTGCCATCGCAGGGGTTCAAGTTTAATTGTCTGCATGCTTATTCCTTATCCAACAGTGCGCATTGCGTCGCTGACGTGTAACGGTAAAAAGTTCCACTCAAGTCGTTCAAGCCGGACGCCATTTGCTCGATTTCATTTTGATCGGCCGAGTCGAAGGTGGAGCTGATGGCTGAAACCATTTTGGCCCCCGGATCATAGACCGCCTCGGCTTTGCCGAAGCAGCCGCGGCAGGGCTGACCCACACCCGTGCACAGCCCGCCGCAGCCTTCGCGGGTCGATATTCCCAGGCATACCAGACCTTGCTCCAATAAACAGCGTCCGCTCTCTTCATACTTTTCATAGGGGCGGATGGCGGCCTTGAATTTTTTCTCTTCCTTGACCCGGCAGCAGCTGGCGCATACCGCTTTATCTCCGGCAAAGCAGGCCCCTTTGGGGGGAGCGATGCCGGCTGTAACGGACTGGGCCAAAGCGACGGGCAATCTTGCGGCGGCGAATGAGAGCTTGCTCTGGGAGCGGGGTCCGCAGGCCAGCGCCTGAATTCCGGCCCACAACAGCGACTGGGTAGGCTGACAGCCGGGGATCACGTAGTCCACAGCGATCACCTGCTCCAGGGCTGCGACCCGATTTTCCATTTGCGGCAGCATGGGATTCTCGCCGGTATCCCCTTGGCCGGGGGGCGGTTGCAGCTCCTGGCAGCCGTCTTTTCTCAAGTTCACGAGACTGGGCATACCGCCGAAGGCGGCGCAGGCCCCACAGGCCACCATGACTGCTGATTTGGCCCTGAGCTGTTCAGCCATACGGCGCTGGTCTGTTGTGGTAACGGCGCCGGCAAAAAAGCAGACGTCGATCCCATCCAGGGTATCCAGTTCCGCTTGCCCGGAGCCAAGCAGGTATGGCCAGAAGACGATGTCGGTCCAGCGAGAAAGCGATTGGACCTGATGGTGAATGTTCAAAATCGCATGTTCGCACCCCCGGCATCCGGAGGCGGTGAATATGGCGATTTTCTTCTTTTCTCTATTCATAAAAAACAGATCCTGGTTCAAAGTTCAGGGTTCATAGTTCAAGACTCAGCCTCGGCACAGCAGCAGCATTCACTACCGGTTTCTGTCTGTATTTCTGCTGCCGCTGGAACGGGAGCAGCAATGGTCGGTTTGCGGGGTTTGCCATACGGCCCCAGCTTGCGGATGGTGTCGCACATCTCGTTCATGATCCGGGCATAGGGGACAGAATCCGAAGCGGCGATCCATTCCAGCCTGAAACGTTCTTTTTCGACACCGAGTTCGACCAGCAGCTTGCTCAGCAGGGGGGCACGCCGCATGGCCTTGATGTTGCCAGAGATATAGTGGCAGTCGCCGGGAAAACAACCGGCGACCAGGACCCCGTCGGCCCCGCTCTCAAAGGCTTTGATCACATAGCCGGGATCCACCATACCGGAGCAGAACACCCGCACCACCCGCACATTGTATTGTTGGGTGAAGCGCGAAACGCCGGCGGCATCGGCCGCTACGTAAGAGCACCAGTTACAGAGGAATGCCATGATCTTGGGTTCAAACGTACTCATGCCAATATTCCTTCGATTTGTGCAAAGAGTTGATCCGGTGTGTAGTGTTGCACATGAATGGCCGCCACCGGGCAGGCGGCCGCGCAGGTGCCGCATCCCTGGCATAGGGCTTCATTGATCGCAGCCGTCTTGGAAGCTTCGTCGAAGGAGATGGCCGAGTAGGCACACAGGCCCGTGCAGGTTTTGCAGCCCGTGCACAACCGGGTGTTTACCGAAGCCACCGTGGGCTCTACCTCGACTTCACCCTGGCCGAACAGGGCCAGCACTTCAGCGGCAGCCCCGCCGCCTTGGGCGACGGTCTCGGGAATGTCCTTGGGCCCCTGGGCCGCGCCGGCCAGATAGATGCCGGAAAGGGCGGTTTCCACCGGTCCCAGCTTGGGATGCAGTTCGATGAAAAAACCGTCCTTGTCCGTGGAAAGGTTCAGTGCCCGGGCAACATCCATATGGTTGTCCTGGGAGATCAGGCCGGTGGCCAATACCACCAGGTCGGCCTCGATTTCCACCGGTCCGCCCGCCAGGCTGTTTTCGCCGCGCACCACCAGTCGTCCGCCCTCTTCGTAGACCTTGGCCACCCGGCCGCGGATATATTGGGCCTTTTCCTGCTCCATGCCGCGGCGCAGAAACTCTTCGTAGCCTTTGCCGCCGGTGCGGTTGTCGATGTAAAAGACAAAAGCCTGCCCGTCGTGGTTGTGATGCTTGAAAATGCTCAATTGCTTGGCGGTGATCATGCAGCATACCTTGGAGCAATAGGCATTGCCTTTGACCGGGTCACGGGAACCCACGCACTGGATGAAGACCACGCTCTGGGGTACTTCCCCGGTGCTGGGCCGGATCACCTGGCCCTTGGTGGGCCCCGAGGCGTTGCACATGCGTTCGAACTGCAGGTTGGTGATGACGTCTGGATATCGGCCGAAGCCGTATTCCGGGTAACGGCGGGCATCGAAGATATCGATACCCGTGGCCACCACGATGGCGCCAACATCCAGTTCGCGGACGCGCTCTTTGGCTTTGAGATCAATGGCCTGGGGACCGCAGTTGCGGGCGCATTCGCCGCATTGGCAGCACACGCTGCAGCTCAGGCAGCGCTGACCTTCGGCCTGGGCCATCTCGGCAGTAAAACCCAGTTCAACTTCCGGGAAGCCCTGATTGCGTTTTTCCACTGCCAGGCTGGGCATGATTTGCCGCTCGATGGGTTTGGCCCGGTCGCGTTCCTCTTCGGTGACTTCTTTATCCATCGGTGTTTCCGAGGGTTCGACGGGGCGCAGACCGCCATGGGCCAGGTGGTGATGAATGGATCGGGCTGCCCGGCGTCCATGGGCTACGGCTTCCACGAAGCTGGCCGCACCCAGGCTGCAGTCGCCACCGGCAAAGACGTTGGGGCGAGAGGTGGATAGGGAGTCCTCATCGGTCTGGATCATGCCCCATCGGTTTGTTTCCAGGCCGAGATTTGTTAACATCTCCATGTCGGCGGTCTGACCGATAGCCGGAATGACGTTATCGACCGCCATAGTGGTTTCTGAGCCTTCGACGGGCACCGGACGGCGCCGACCGGAATCATCGGGTTGCCCGAGTTCCATTTGAATGTATTCCAGAGCGGTGAGCACCCCGTCCTCACCCAGGAGCCGTGTCGGCGCCGAGAGGAACTGGAGCTTCACACCTTCGTGTTCGGCCTCTTCGATTTCCCATTCGGAAGCCGGCATTTCGACGCGCGTCCGGCGATAAAGAATGATGACTTCTTCGGCCCCCAGGCGCCAGCAGGTCCGCGCACAGTCGATGGCCACGTTGCCGCCGCCGATGATCACCACTTTCTTGCCGACGGTTACCGTTTCACCCAGAGCGGCCCGCCGCAGCAAGTCCACGCCACCGATAACACCCTCCAGATCGTCGCCTTCGGTCCGCAGGTTCGTGCTTTTGTGCAGGCCGGTGGCCACAAAAAAGGCCTTGAAACCTTCATTTTCCAGGCTTTCAAAGGTGACATCGGTGCCAAAGGCGACACCTGTATTGATGGTCACGCCCAGGCTTTCGATGTTCTTTATTTCAGCATTCAGGATGTCGCGCGGCAGACGGTAATCGGGTATGCCCACGGCCAGCATGCCGCCGGGCACCGGCAGTTTCTCGTATACTGTTACAGGATATCCCTCCAGGGCCAAGTAGTAGGCCGCCGAAAGACCGGCCGGGCCGGCACCCACCACAGCCACTTTCTCCTGGCGGGACTCCTTTTGAGGTGGATGATTGAATTCGCCTTTCTCCAGTTCCCGGTCCCCAAGGAAGCGTTTGGTGTAGCAAATGGAGAGCGGTTGATCGATCTGGCCGCGCTTGCATGCTGTTTCACAGGGATGAAAACAAATCCGGCCGCAGATGGCGGCGAAAGGCATTTTTTCACGCACCAGCGCCAGGGCTTCGTCGTATTTTCCCAGACCGGCCAGGTTCATATAGCCGCAGACATTGACGCCGGCCGGGCAGGCGTTTTCACAAGGCGGCTGGCCGGTGCGCATGATGGCGAAAGTATTGGGAATGGCCTGGGGAAAGGGCCGGCTGATGGGGTGCCGGGTGGTCAGACCGCATTCGAATTTGCTGGAAACGTCAATGGGGCAGACCTTCTGGCAGTCACCGCAGCCGGTGCATTTATCTTCGCTGACATAGCGGGGCTGCTGTCGGACGGAGACATTGAAGTTGCCCACAAAGCCGCTGACCCCGACGACCTCTGATTTGGTCAGGATTTCAATATTCGGATGGCGCCCCACCTCGCTGGTTTTGGGCGTCAATGTGCAGCCGGCGCAGTCCAGGGTGGGAAAGGTCTTGTCAAACTGGGCCATGCGGCCACCGATGATCTCTTCCTTTTCCACCAGGTAGACTTTGTAACCCGCTTTGGCGATTTTCAGCGCGGCGGTGATGCCGGCGATGCCGCCGCCCACCACCAGGGTTTTAGGATTGACCGGTTTTTTGCTGCCCTGCAGGGGTTTGTGATGGGCCACCCGGGCAACGCCGCCACGAATCAGATCCTTGGCCTTGCGGGTGGCCTGATCGGGGTTTTCCGAGATCCAGGAGCAGTGCTCACGGATATTGACCATTTCAAACATGTACTGGTTCATGCCGGCCGCCGATACCGCGCCACGAAAAGTGGGCTCGTGCATCTTGGGCGAACAGGAAGCCTCCACCACGTAATCCAGCCCCATCTCCTTGATATCATCCCGGATCAGTTTCTGGCCGGGTTCGCTGCACATGTACTTGTAGTGCCGGCATACGGCCACATCGTTGCATTCAGCGCCGATTTCATCGGCGATTTTGGCTACGTCCACCGTGCCGCCGATGTTGGTGCCGCAGTGGCAAATATAGACTCCGATTCGTTTCATTGAAGGACACCCTTTGATTTCAACATGGCTTTGGGGCTGGTCAGGTGGCGCCCCAAACCCAACGCTTTATAGGACATACCGAAGGCCAGACCCATCAGCTGGGTAAAATAGACAATCGGCAATTGGTACTGTGTGCCGTGAAGCTTGCCGATTTGTGTCTGGCGCATATCCAGGTTGGCCTGGCATAGCTGGCAGGCCACCACCAGGGCATCGGCCTCACGGTAGACCGCCTCTCGGAGAATGCGCCCGCTGAGCTCGCAGACCGTATCCGTTTTGCTGACGGCCAGGCTGGCGCCGCAGCATTCGGTCTTGAAGTCCCACGGCAGGACTTCAGCGCCCAACGCCTCCAGGACCTCATCCATTGAAATCGGATGCTCCGGGTCATCGTATTGGGTCACAGAGGCTGGTTTGACCAGGTAACACCCGTAGTAGGTCAGCACTTTCATACCCTTCAGGGGGGTTTTAACTTTGGCACCGATGGCCTCCAGGCCAATGGTGTGGCGCAGGAAACCCAGCAGGCTGAGAACTTTTAAGCTGTCGTCAAGCTCGGCCCCGATGGTTTCCTGGACCATTTCCCGGGTCTCGGGGGCCGCCTGGGTCTCCTGCTGGGCACTGAGCAACCGGCGGAAGCAAAAAGGACAAGGGATCACCATTTTTTCGGCCTGCTGTCCTCGGGCCAAGGCCAGATTGTGGGCTGCCAATGATGTGGAGAGCAGCCGGTCCATTTTCAATGCCGGCGAACTGCCGCAACAGGCCCAGCCGGGAACTTCTTCCAGAGATACACCCAGGTGGTCGCAAACCTGCCGGACCGATAAATCGAAGGCTGCGGCGGTCTCTTCCAGCGAACACCCGGGGTAGTAGCTTACTTTCATTTTGTTATGCTTTCTGTTTTTGCTGCTGTCGGATTTTTTGGAATATCCGGGTCACCCGGAGATCACGTCGGCCTCTGCGAAGCATGGCGGCAGGAGAAACCACACCTTTGCGTGCCATTTTGACGCCAATGGCGGCATCGGCAAAGGGTCGCAGTGAGCGCAGGTTGAATGCCACCACCGTGTTGAGTTCCTTTACCCGGCCGTTCTTTTCCACGGATTTGAGAAAAAGTTCCTCGAACAGGTGAATGCCCGCTTCGCTAGGTTCGATCCCCTGTTCGGCGGCCATTTCGCACAGCACGGTGGAGACGGCGTACATATTGATCTCCACCGGGCAACGGGTGGCGCATGTGCCGCAGCTGACACAATACCACCAGGTGGGATCTTTCAATGCTTCCGTTTGCATCCCGCTGATAATCCTGGCAATGAGGCGGCGGGGGCCCCCCACGGTTGCGGAGGTGATCGGACAACTGCCGCTGCATTTGCCGCATTGAAGGCATTGCAGTAGATTCTGGCCGCTTCTCTCCATCACCTGGTCCAGGAACGCTTTCTCTTCGATTTGTCCTTTGAGACGAAACATGGTTCGACCTAACATTGGGTTGGTGTAAAGGTTTTGGTGGTTTTAACCGCCTCCTGCATACGGCGCTGCTGAACGACGTGTTGGGCCGAGCCATGGTCCAGAGCGCCCGTGGGGCAGACCAGCACGCAGGCCGGCGACAGTCCCGCATCCACCCGCTGGAGACACCCGTCACACTTGGCAATTTTACCTGTGGCCGGGTTGAGCAGCGGATGGCCGAAAGGGCAGGCCACCGCGCAAGTCTGGCAACCGATGCACAACTGCAGGTCCGAAAATACCAGACCGTCCTCGCGCTTCTGCATGGCCCCTGTGGGGCATGCCAGGACGCAGGCCGGTTGATCACAGTGATAACAGGCGGAGGGCCAGTACTGTGCCGTCAGGCCACTGTCGGTCTTCAATGGACCTGCCTGAATGGCGGCAATGGGCCGGGGTCCGACCGGCAGATCGTTTTCAAGTTTGCAAGCCGTCATGCAGGCGTGGCATCCGATACAGGATGATGCGTCGATCATCAGGGTATTGCGTTTAAGCTTGGATTTGATCGTCATAATTCAATCGCTTTCAATCGATCGCGCGCTTCTTCAGGAGCCTGGCCCTTGCGATAAACCAGCACGTGATCCGCTTGCATCCGTTGGAGGGACCATACCAGGCGGGGTGGCACCATCCGGCTGACGGCCGCCGGCCCCTCAATGGTTTCATTCTCCGAGGCCACCAGAATAGTCTGGCCGTTCTCGATCTTCAGCGCCTGTGCCACCCGGGGATGAATGCGGATGCCCGCTTCATCTTCCAATTCTCTGGCCCATGGCCACCACCGGCCGGTATCACCCGTCCGGGTCGCGGAGCGCGTGGCTTGGAAGTCAAGTGGATATGCTGTTGGGTCCTCCCCGGAAAGCGGGGTCGCCACCGTTTCCGGAGCCGCGTGCAGTTTCGGTTCGGACCGGGTGGACCTGTCAGCTTCCCGGTCCCAGTAGACCAATTCCTCCGTCTGAGCGATTCGATCCATCTGTAGCCCGGCAGTCTGGGGGTTTTTGTCAAACAACCATTGGAAAAATGCCTTTTGATCGGCCAGACCATTAACCTTCTTCCAGGGGAAATAATCTTCCCAGCCGAAGCGCTGGGCCAGTCGCATCCAGAAGCCCAGTCCGGAACGGCATGCATCTCCGGGTTTGACGATTCTGGGGCTCCACTGCACGGCGCCCTCATTGGTGAAGCCGAGACAGTCCCGTTCGGCCCATAGCGCGGCTGGAAATACCATGTGAGCGGCCCGGCGCGTACGGTTTGGAAAGCTGCCGAAGTAAACCGCAAGGTCCAAATCATTGATGCCATTATGCAAGGGGGCCAAAAAGTCGCCCAGGCAGTCCCCCGAACCAATCAACGCCTTGATTTCCAAACCGTCGAGGTATTTCTGCTTTGAGGGGCTGGAATAATTCGGAAAGGCGATGGTGTTCTGCAACTTTACTGCCGGCTCGATTTCTTCCAGTCCTATGGTTGGATCGAGCCGGGGCACTCCTGATTCCAAAGGGTACCATCCTCCTCCGGCTTTTTGGTGCCATCCCGTGACCCGGGCCATGGTCGACCAGATGCCGTAATGTGGCAGAAAGGCCAGGCGCTTGGCTGTAATCAGGGTGGCCGGCTGCTGTCGGCCCATGGCCCGGGCCAGGATGCTGATCTTGTCGGCGCCCAGACCGACAGAAGCAGTAAGGTTTCCCATGGGCAGTTTCGCAAATGTGTTCATCCACCCTTGGAAATCGTTGAATTTTGTTTCGGCTGTCGGTTTATCTATACAATGTTCTTCCAGAAGCATTTTCGTCAACGCCAATCCCAGGTCGTTGCCTTTGTTGGGTTTGATCTGCACGGCCAGGTCGGCTTTGGACAACGTGGCGGTAAAGCGCGAATCAATGGCGATGATGCGGGCGCCGTGCCGTTGGGCTTCCAGAACACGCTGGAAGGCCACCGGATGAGTGACGGCCAGGTCGGCTTCGATGAGCACCAGACAGCCGCTGCGTATCCACTGGGTGCTTTCCATGGTTGGATGTCTCAAGTCGGCCGGCAGATCGGCATCCATCGCTTCCTGCAGAGGATGAAACACATGAGGAGTACCCCACAAGCGGGCGAATCGCTGGGCGCCAAGGTGGAAGTCCAGGCCAGCCTCGGGATCGCAGCCGATGACCAGGGATTCGGCACCGTGCATATCTTTGACCCGGCGCAGGCGTTCGGCCAGCAGATCGATCCCTTTTTCCCAATTGTCAAAAGCTTCAAAGGGCCCACTCAACCGGTCGCGTGTTCCCGGCAGGGTGATCCGTTCGGGTGCGGTAAGCCCCTGTACAAACGCGATGCCTCTGGCGCACAGACGTCCCCTGCTGATGGGGTGGCGCTCGTCGCCCTGGATATCGACAATGCGCTCATCTTTGATATAGGCCTGCAGTTCGCACCCTACGGTACATTCCTGGCAACAGGCGACGACGACCTGATCATGTTCCTTGCGCGAACCCGGCCTGCGCTTGAGCAATATGGTTTCGAGCATGCCTACTCCGATTTCTTTTGTCGTATTGAAGCCGCGATAACTTGTTGTGGGTTTAACGCATGAACGGCAAGCTGTCCGCCGTCCACGGTATAAAACAATCAGCAATGTCTGTGCCATAAAATTACGACGTTTTTCTGTTTTGAATACTATTTCAACTAATTGAAATAAAAGGATAAAAAATTATCGTCAGTCTGACCCCGGACATAAGCGTAAAGGGGAAAAAAGCCCCATCGACCATGGGGGCCGCCAGCATAATCCCTTGTTAATCAGCTATAAACGAGGATTGGGGTCAATTGGGGTTAAATTGGATCGACATTCGGTCTGGAGGTGAGTCAAATCAAGATGGCGTGGTCACCTCCGGATCTCTCCAGTAAGCTTTAACTCAACAGCTTATTTGATAAAAATGGATTACCTCCTACCATCGATAGAAGGGTCTTTAATAATGGTGTGGTTTTTGCAGACTGTGTTTTTAATTTGTACCTTGATGTCAGTTTCATACTTCTGGGCTTCATTTGAGCTGAATTCAGCAATCCGGCGTTTGATTAAGGAGCGGCCTTTGGCAGCAAAAGAAAATGACCGATCCAGTGGCGTAGACTATTTGCGAATCTCCATTACCGACCGGTGCAACCAGCGTTGCTTTTATTGTATGCCGCATGGTGATGTGCAGCCTTTCAACCATAACGAGATACTCAGCTATGAAGAGATCCTTTCAATCGTTGCGGCAGCTGTAAAGACAGGATTTCGCAAGTTTCGCATCACTGGGGGCGAGCCGCTGGTTCGCAAAGGTATTTGCGAGCTCATCCGTAAGATGGTGGCTTTGGATCATGTCGAAGAAGTGGTGCTGACCACCAACGGTGTTTTGCTGGAAGACCTGGCACCGGCATTGGTCGCGGCCGGCCTGCGGCGGGTGAATATCAGTCTGGATACCCTGAATCCATTGAAGTTTCGAAAAATCGCCAAAAGGGATCATTTTCAGCGCGTGATGCGCGGAATCGCGGCGGCCCGCCGGGTGGGATTGGATCCCCTGAAAATTAACATGGTCGTTATTCGTGGCATTAACGATGATGAACTGGAAGACTTTGGGCGTTGGGCCGTCCAGGAGGAGTTGACGGTGCGCTTTATCGAATACATGCCCATCGGTCCCCGGCACCAGTGGGACGCTGACAAGTTCGTTTCCATCGATGAGATACGCCGGCGCCTGGAAAAGGAGATGAGCTTGCATCCCTTGAGCCGCAATGCATCCGACGGCCCGGCCAGGCCTTATCGTCTGGGAACAACCCGGGGAGAAATTGGCCTGATTGGTGCCGTCAGCCACCACTTTTGTCATACCTGCAACCGCTTGCGGTTGACGCCGGAAGGTAAATTGCGTCCCTGCCTGCTCAGGGACGAGGAAATCGACATCAGGAACCCATTGCGGTCCGGTTGCGACCAGAAAACGTTGATTGATCTGATTCAAACGGCGGTCGGGACCAAGGTCAATCGTCATGCAACGGACCTGCAATTTAATGGGCGCGCACAACGCGGCATGTCGCGCATCGGAGGATAATTCAATTGTAAAGGGGGTTGGTAATTTGTGCATTGGCAAGGATTGCTTGAAACGCTGAACGCTTCTATCAGGAGCCAATGTAGATTGCTTACGCAAATCGGAAGGAGGAACGAATGACGACGGCATTATTGGTTTTGATTGCAATTATGTGGTTACCGGTGGCCCTGCTGAATCTAGGCAAAGGGGAGGCGAAGGGAACCGGGGTGGCAACCGGCATTGTCGGTGTGGTTGTCGTGCTTGGAGCGATTATCCAGACGGCGGTATTCAAGGATGCCTTTACGGGCGGGCTGCTTTTTGCCCACGGTATTCTTTATTGCTGCGTATCCTATGCTTTACTGACTGGACTGGAAGATTTGCGCTCGGTGGGCAACGTGAGCCTCACGGTGGCGTTGATCTCCACCATTTACATGCTGCTGTTCTACACCGGCGGTCCGGTGCTGGCGGACGGTTCGCAGCTGGTCGGCAAGAGCATGTACCTGGCAATGGCCTGCCTGGGGTATGCCGTCCTGACGTTTGAGGTCTGGTTGGCGTTTCATGGGAAGTTGGGCGCAGGCGTTGTGGCCTGGTCGCTTATCATCTGGGTTCCGGTGGGACTCTGGATCCCGGCATTCTGGCTCATGACCGCTGGAACGCTGCCTTTCTAAAACGGTGCGGCATGGCTTGACAGCGTACGAAGCTCGATTTGATGGCCCGGATTATTTAATCAAAGCAGTTCCCAGGTCTCCGGTAATCCGGGCCATCGCCCTTTATGCGCTTTCGCTGGCAGCCCCCTGATCGGAGGTGAGATGCAACAACAAGAAATCTATATTGGTTTCCCACCACTTCCCGACAAAGATGCCATTGTGGAGGCCTTGCTTAATGATCCGACGGAAGTGCGATGGCGGACCGTCCGGCAACTGTTTCGCATCCACGATCGCCAGGACGTGGAGGCGCTTATTCAGATTTTGCAGCCTCATCTGAAGGAGGCGGCCGATTGGCGCCTGCGATATCGGCTCCATTTGGGATTGCAGGCGCTCCATCGCCCGTTGAAAATTCCCGGATTCCGTTTGGTCAAAGGCAAAGGCGCCTTCAAGTCATCGGACCCGGAATGGCATGGGGAAGAGCGCCCCAGCGCGTTCAAGGACCCTCTTTTTCCCATCGTGGACTTTCATATTCACCCCAAAACACCGGACCTTAAATTCTTTGCGGACATGCGCGAGGCCGGCGTGACCCATGGCGTCATTCTGGCCACAGACACCGACCCGACGGATATCGAGCGTGCTCCAGTGCGTGAGCAGCTTAAGAAGGCGTACGACCAATCCCATTCATCCGGTCGATTGGGTTTTGAATCCCTGCTGAAGCACATTCAAAAAAGCCTGTACTCGCCCACCCATGTCACCAATCAGGATGTGGCCGATTGGGTCAGCGATTATCCCGATATTTTAACCGGTTTCGGCTCGGTGAACCTGAGCAAGGACCGGGACTACGTCATGCGGACGCTGGACGAGATCCAGAACCTCAAACTCAAAGGCCTTAAATTCCTGCCCCACTCTCAATTCTTCAACCCGGCTGAAAACGAACACATGCCCGTGGTATTTGAGTATTGCCGGCAGACCGACGCCATTATCCTGTCGCATTCCGGCTGCGGACCGGGACCGTTCGAGACCATCGAGCTGAGTCAGAATTCTCATCCGAGCTTGTGGGAGCCCTGGTTGAAAAAGTACCCCCAGGTTCCCTTGGTGTTGGCCCATTCCGGGGCATACAGCACGGAGATTCCGGGTATCTGGCTTTTTGACGCCCTCCAGCTCGGCAAAGCGCATTCCAATGTGTATATCGATCTGGCGGCGGTGGACTGGCTGCTAGACCGGGAGATGGTGATCCAGGAGATCCGCAAGACCATCGGATTCGACCGGGT
>Ga0210123_1001077_pt1 | contig 14754 bp, 14 predicted proteins | sample Muzzi_PWB_D2_FD_185535 | JGI IMG/M metagenome (GOLD analysis project Ga0210123, IMG submission 185535) | Wetland microbial communities from San Francisco Bay, California, USA, that impact long-term carbon sequestration - Muzzi_PWB_D2 (SPAdes) | ecosystem: Environmental > Aquatic > Marine >... | reverse complement strand
CGGTGGGCGATGACGAAGGTGGTGCGGTTCTCGAGCAGCTCTTCGAGGCTCTCCTGGATGAAGGCCTCGCTCTCGGTGTCGAGGGAGGACGTCGCCTCGTCCAGGAGCAGGATGCGCGGCTGGGCGAGGATCGCCCGGGCGATCGTCACCCGCTGACGCTGGCCGCCGGAGAGCTTGACGCCTCGCTCACCGATCACCGTCTCGAGACCCTCCGGAAAGCGGTCGGTGAACTCGGTCACGAACGCGCGGCGGGCGGCGTCGGCCACCTCCTCCTCGGTGGCGTCGGCGCGGGCGAAGAGCAGGTTCTCGCGGATCGTGCCGTCGAACAGGAAGTCGTCCTGGAGCACCAGGCCGAGCTGGCTGCGGTAGGAGGAGAGCTTCACCTGGGCCAGGTCGATGCCGTCGACCAGCACCCGCCCCTGGTCGGGGGAGAGGAAGGCGGCGGCGAGCGCGGCCAGGGTCGACTTGCCCGATCCGGAGCTCCCGACCAGGGCGATGACGGTTCCCGCCGGCGCTTCGAACTCGATGTTCCGGAGCACCGGCTTATTCTCCTCGTAGGCGAACCAGACCCGTTCGAAGGCGACGTGACCCTCGATCGGCGGCATGGTGACGGAGCGCTCGGGGTCGTCGTCCTCCTTCGGCTGGGAGAGCAGCTCGGCGGTGCGGTCCAGGCCGGCGAAGGCCTCGGTCATCTGGGTGCCGATGTTGGCCATCTGGAGCACCGGCGCCACCAGGAAGCCCAAGAACAGGGTGAACGAGAAGAGCTCGCCCACGGTCAGGCGGTCGAGCATGATCTCGCGGCCACCGTAGCCCATGATGAGGACCCCGGCGAGGCCGAGAAAGAAGGTCCCGAGGCTGGTCACAGCCGCCGAGGTGGTGAGCGTGGTGCGGATGTTCTCGAACAGGCGGAGCACCCCGCGCTCGAAGATCTCCCCCTCCTTCTCGATGGCGTTGAACCCCTTGATCACGCGGATGCCGCCGAGCGCCTCGGTGAGCCGGCCGGTGACCTCGGCGCGCAGGGCGCCGCGCTCGCGGAAGGCGGGGCGCAACGTCTGGAACGCCCGGGTCGAGACGATGCCGAAGAGCACCAGCGGAACGATGGTGAGCGCCGTCATCAGCGCATTGATGTGGATCAGGTAGCCCAGGGCGACGAACGCCGTCAGGGTGCCGCCGATGAGCTGGACGAGGCCGGTGCCGACCAGGTTCCGCACGCCCTCGACGTCGTCCATGATGCGCGACACCAGTGCGCCTGACTTGGTGCTCTCGAAGCTTCGCACCGGCAGGTGGAGCACGTGCCGCTGCACCTCGCACCGGAGCTTGGCGATCAGGTGCTGGGCCTCCACGCTCAACAGCCGGGCGAGGGCGAACGAGGTCGCGGCCTGGAAGCTGACGGCGACGCCCACGACGCCGAGGAACACGAGCAACTGGTTCGTCTTCCCCGCGCTGATCACGTCGTCGATCAGGTACTTGGTCGACGCCGGCAGCACCAGGCCGCTCAGCCGGTTGATCAGGATCAGCAGCAGGCCGAGCAACACCAGCTTGCGCCGGGGCCAGATGATCTCGCGGAAGGCCCGTCGCAGGCTGGTGACGTTCGGCCTGGCCCGGCCCGACCCTCCCGGTCGGGCGGGCTGGTCCGGCTGGCTCGGCTGACTCTGCGGCGTCGTCTGGGTGGCTGGTTCGGTCATGGGTGGCGTCGGCTCCGTGGTGGGGCGTGTGGGGAGTGCGTACGGCCCCGCTGCTCGGCCGCACGAGGGCGTAGCCTACACCTTCGCGGCGAATCGGCCGGAAAAAATGCCGGGGATTTGGGAATTGAGCCAACTTGAGGTATAGTTGCCCGAAGTGCGGCGATTTGCTGCCTGGGCAAAGTGCGCAGGCTCGTCGCGACCAGTACGGGGATGACCCCGCAAGCAAGCCAGGAACGTCGGACGGTACCCAGTGCACGTCTCCGATCCAGGATTGCGAAAACAAGTCAAGGAGTTCGGCACATGACTACCGGTACCGTCAAGTGGTTCAACGACACCAAGGGCTTCGGCTTCATTACCCCTGAGGATGGCGGCAAGGACTGCTTTGTCCACCATTCCTCCATCCAGGGCAGCGGCTTCAAGAGCCTCGCCGAGGGTGAGCGGGTTGAGTTCGACGTCGTCCAGGGCCAGAAGGGCCCGGCGGCGGAGAACGTCCGTAAGCTCGGCTGAGCCGCCTGAAAGAAGCTGTACGCTGTACGGGCCGTCCCGAAACCGGGGCGGCCTGTTTTGTATGAGCCCGGGACGAGCCTCCTGGCCTACCCATTGCATTACATCCTGGTCATTGGAGAGGTTGCCGCGAACACGCCAAGGCCTGGTATGGTTGAAGGCCCCCCGTGCCGACTGTCAGGATTGGCCGTCGACAGACTAGGATACGGAGAAGCTCGCGGGTCCCAAGGTCATCCCACCGGGTCCGACGTCCCGGAAATCATGAACCCAAGGAGGGAAGCAGCGTGAACAAGAGCGAGATGGCAGACAAGCTGGCCAAGAAGTGCGATCTGTCGAAGGCCAAGGCCCTCGAGGTCGTGAACACCATCTTCAGCACCGATGCCGGCCACGGCATCATCGCGGTGGAGCTGGACGCCGGCCGCGAGGTCCAGATCACCGGCTTCGGCACCTTCGACACCAAGCAGCGGGCCGCGCGCAAGGGCCGCAACCCGGCCACCGGTGCGGAGATCCAGATCCCGGCGAAAAAGTACCCGGTCTTCCGTCCGGGCAAGGGCCTGAAGGACCGCGTGGCCGACTGAGCGTCTTCCTCGCGGTCGGGCTGACTCAGGTCCGGCCCCACGCGACGAGCCCGGTCGTAGACCCCACTGTGCGTGGGTCTCGGCCGGGCTCTTCGTCGTTCAGGGCACTCCCGCGCTCAGCGCGCTTCGAGCGTTTCCAACACCGCGTTGCACGATCCGCTGGTCTTGACGCGGGCCAGCAGGTCACGCCCCCGCAGCCCTTCCAGCTCTCGGGCCTCGCGCTTCGGCGCGAAGTACTGGGCGATCTGGGGGAAGTCGACGGCGCTCCCCCAACCTCGAACCCGTCCGACGAGACAGGCCTGCTCCGGCTCGAGCGTGGGGCGCTCGAGACCCACCTGGACGAAGCGGGCCGGCCGCTCGGTGGTCACCGTCACGTAGACCGGCCGGCCGGTGTCGTGGGACGCCTGGGCGACCTCGGGGTCGACGATTCCCTGGGCCAGGGTGTAGCCCAGGATCACGAAGTGGCCGCGGAACAGGGACCGTGGGTCCATCTTCTCGGTCTCGAGGTAGACCGTGGTTCCTGTGGCGCGCACGACGAGCGGTGGCACGAACACCAGGACCATCAGGAGCAGTTGCACCGCCACGGCGATCCAGGTCTTTTTCATGACGCCTCCATCCGGGCCAGCAGCCGGCGACGTGCCCGCTCCATGAAGAACGCGAGCCCGAGGACCACCAGCCCACCGACGATGAACGCCACCGAGCTCGCCAGGAGCCCGAAGGACCAGGCGAAGTACTGGATCATGATGAGCACCGACAGGCCCGCCATGCCCGCGTTCACCAGGGCGCGGTTGGCGGTCCGGAACCCGGTCCAGACGGTGCCCAGGGCGAGGGCGAAGACGGTGGCGACCAGGAGCGGAAAGGCGAGCGCGGTCGGCAGGGCCGCGCCACCCAGGAGCCAGTGGCCGGCCCTGGTGACCACCAGGCCGAGGGAGAGCAGCCCCGCTCCGGCCAGCACGATGCGGCCGGCCGGGTCTCGAATGTCGCCGATCGAGAGTGCCGCCGCCACCAGCAGGGAGGCCACGACGACCAGCACGATCTGCTTGGTCGTCCAGTCCGCCTCGAACATCTTGCCGCCCAGGTCCTTGTGGGCGGTGGCGATGACCAGCGGCACCGCAAGGAGCACCAGCCCCCAGGCCCGGAAGCCGCGTTCCACGAACGACCACGCGGGCACGCGGCGCAGCAGCACCGCCACCGAGACGAGCCCCACGCCCAGGAGCGGCAACAACGGCCGCAGACCACGGCCCGCCACCAGGAACTCGAGCTGGTCGTCCATGAACCATCCGCCCCCGCCGCCGAGCCAGCCCAGGAAGAGGAGCAGCAACGGTGCCGCGGCATGGCCGTAGACCGCCCGCCCCCGGGCGAAGCCCATGGCCAGGACCCCCAGGAGCCAGACCAGCGGCCCCTGCCAGAAGGTCAGGGTGAAGTTGAAGATCTGGGCGAGGAAGAAGATGTTGGCGCCGAACGAGAGCGTGGCGAGGAACCAGAGGGCCTCGCCGATTCGCTCGTAGCCGCGCCGCTCCGTCTCCCGGGCCGCGGCCACGATCGACGCGTAGGCACCGAGCAGCACCGCGCCCCGCAGAACCGCTCCCATCCGCTGCCAGTTGCTGGAGACGAAGAGCACGATCCCCAGCCCGATGAGAACCGCGCCGAGCGTGGCGAAGACGACGATCGCGCGGCTCGTTCCGTGAGTGCCGAGGCGGTCGAGACTCGCTTCGAGCTCGTGGGCCTTCTCGTTGCTGAGCAGGCCCTCCTTCTGCCAGTGCTTCAGCGCCTGTCTGGAATTCATGGCCGGATCATATCTTTCGCCGGGCTGTGACCCCGCTGCCGGGTGGCCGGTTGGACGCCTCGTTCGCTGCCGCCGCCGTCCCCTGGAGGAGGGCCCGAAACCCCCGTCGACGGCGTGACAAGGCTGTCACCGGATCGCGTCACGGGCTCTCGATCCTCTGAGTTTCCCGGGGCTTTCCCAATCGACTCCCGAGGCTCGCGCTCCGGGTCGCTTGCGGCCTCCCGCGAGCTTCAGTACTCTCCCGACGCCTTACTTCTTTCAGAGCTCAGAGCGCTTCTGCCGCATGCGGCCTGGTCGGTGGCACGCCAGACCATCGAGTTGGTCGCAACCCCCGTGCGAGCGAGCCCGTGGAGATCCGCCCCCGGTGTTTCGAGCGGTCCGAGCGACTTTCGCCATCTCATCAAGCACCATCCGAACTCGGGGAAACCCAGGAGCACACGCCATGCGAAGCATCGAAACTCGTGCGGGCAGAGCCCGTGGCCCCATCGGCGGGCCGACCACCGGTTGGGCCGCCGGCCGCTCGATCGCGACGGCCGTCCTCGTCGCCCTCCTCGTGGTGTCGGGCGCCGCCGCCCTCCAAGCCCAGGCGCCGGCCGGCTACTACGACACCGTCAACATCGCCAACTCCTCGACCCTGCGCCAGACCCTCCACGAAGTGATCGACGACCACACCCGCTACCCCTACACCTCGTCGATCGGCACCGACACCTGGGACATCCTCGCCCTGGCGGACGAGGACCCCAACGACCCCAACCGGATCATCGACGTCTACAAGAACGCCAGCTACGCCAAGGGCGACTTCGCCTACAACCGGGAGCACACCTGGCCCAAGTCCTACGGCTTCCCGGTGAACGGTGACGACAACTACCCGTACACCGACTGCCACCACCTCTTCCTCTCCGACGCCAACTACAACGCGGAGCGGAGCAACAAGCCCTTCCGCTACTGCCTCACGGGGTGCGCCGAGTGGGTCACCGACGTCAACGACGGGCGCGGCGGCGGCTCCGGCGTCTACCCCGGCAACTCCAACTGGACCGAGGGCCAGTTCTCGTCCGGCACCTGGGAGGCCTGGGACGGGCGCAAGGGCGACGTGGCCCGCGCCATCCTCTACATGGACATCCGCTACGAGGGCGGTACCCACGGCGTGACCGGCTTCGCGGAGCCCGACCTGCGCCTGACCGACAACGACCTGATCATCGACAGTTACCGCACGGGGAGCAACGAGCCGGTGGCCTACATGGGCATCCTCTCGGACCTCCTCCAGTGGGCCCAGCAGGACCCGGTCGACGCGCGGGAGATGCACCGAAACGACGTCGTCTACTCCTTCCAGGGCAACCGCAACCCGTTCATCGATCACCCCGAGTGGGTGGCCTGCGTCTACCAGGGCGTCTGCTCGGGTGGTGACACGACCGCTCCGGCCGCACCGACCGGCCTCGTCGCCGTGGCCGGTACCGGTTCGGTCGACCTCTCCTGGAACGCCAACGCCGAGAACGACCTGGCCGGCTACCACGTCTACCGCGCGACCACCTCGGGCGGTCCCTACGGCCGCATCGACGCCCAGCTCGTGACCATGGCGAGCTTCACCGACACCGCCGTCACCGGCGCCACGACCTACTACTACGTGGTGACCGCGGTCGACACGTCGAGCAACGCGAGCGCCGCGAGCGCCGAGGCCTCGGCCACGCCCGACGCACCGCCGACCGGTGGCGGCGGCACGGTGATCCTCTCGGAGGTCTTCTACGACCCGAGCGGTAGCGACTCCGGCCTCGAGTGGGTGGAGCTCTACAACCCGGGAGACACCACGGTCGACCTCTCCGGCTACAGCCTGGGCGCCGGCGGCCTGGACTACACCTACAGCCTGAGGCAGCTTTCGGGGAGCATCGCCCCGGGCGCGACGTTCGTGGTGGGCGGCCCCACCAGCAGCTCGGCCAACGGCAATCCGGTGTTCGACCAGGCGGTCGACTTCAACCCCGACCTCCAGAACTCGGGCACCGCGGGTGACGGCGTGGCGCTCTTCGACGTGACGGCCGTCCAGGTGACGCCGTCGACGGTGCCGGTCGACGCCGTCGTCTATGGGCCGAACAACAACAACGGCCTGATCGACGAGACCGGGAGCGTGAGCTCTCCGGACGTGGCGGACGTCTCGTCCGGCTCGTCGATCGAGCGTCTGGACCTGGCCGGCGCCTGGGACGTCCAGCCGGCGCCGACCCCCAACGCGACGCCCATCGGCGGTGGCGGTGGTGGTGGCGGGGGCACCGGGACGGTGATCCTGTCGGAGGTCTTCTACGATCCGAGCGGCACCGACACCGGCCTCGAGTGGGTGGAGCTCTACAACCCCGGGGACTCGGCGGTCGACCTCTCCGGCTACAGCCTGGGCGGTGGCGGCCTCGACTACACCTACAGCCTGGTGCAGCTCTCGGGGTCGATCGCCCCGGGCGCCACCTTCGTCGTGGGCGGCCCGATCAGCAGCTCGGCCAACGGCAGCCCGGTGTTCGATCAGGCGATCGACTTCAACCCGGACCTACAGAACTCGGGCAACGCGGGTGACGGGGTGGCGCTCTTCGACGTGCCCGCCGCCCAGGTGACGGCGTCGACGGTACCGTTCGATGCGGTGATCTACGGGCCGAACAACAACAACGGCCTGATCGACGAGACCGGCTCTGCGAACGCGCCGGAGGTGGCGGACGTGTCGTCCGGCTGGTCGATTGAGCGCGTCGACCTGGCCGGCACCTGGCAGATCCAGGCGGCCCCGACCCCCAACGCGACGCCCTTCGGTGGCGGCGGTGGCGGCGGCGGCTCCAGCCAGGCCACCTCTCTGTACGTTGCCTCGATCACGGTGGGCACGACCGGTGGCGGCAACCCCAAGGGCCAGGCCACGGTCACCATCGTCGACGACCAGGGCGCGCCGGTGGCCGGAGCGCTGGTCGCCGCCAGCTTCAGCGGCAGCTTCAACGAAGCCGGCTCCGGCACCACCGCCGCCGACGGGTCCCTGACCTACACCACCAGCGGCCGACAGAAGAACCCCAGTTTCACCTTCTGCGTCGACGGCGTCAGCCATTCGAGCCTCAGCTACGACCCGGCTGCCGACGTCGTGACCTGCTCGGTCTACTGACCGCGCAGGCCGCGAGGGTTCCTCGAACGACGGGGGAGGGGCTTCGGCCCCTCCCCCTTTCTTCGTGGGATGCGAAACGGCTTCTCGAGCCGGTCCGACGTGCCGCTTCAGTACCCGTGATCGTTCAGCCGGACCTTGCCGCGGAAGGTCCAGTAGATGGCGATCGTGTACGCGAGCGCGAAGGGCAGGACGATGGCGGCGATGATCCCCATGATGCCGAGGGTCTTGGCCTCCGGCGCGGCCTCAGCGCTTGCCGCGGTCGAGCTTGGTCGCCATCTCCTTGACCTTCTGGCGCACCAGGGAGGGCCGCAGGTCGGTCCAGACCTCCTCGATGTAGTCGAGACAGTCGGACTCCCGGCCGATCTTGCCGACGTCCTTCCAGCCGAGGGGGTTCTCCCGGTCGGCGGGCCAGATCGTGTACTGCTCCTCGTGGTTGATGACTACCTTGTAACGGTCGGCCATGGTGACCTCCTGGTGGTGGGTCGGGGGTAGAGGCTCAGTCCACTGCGCGGGAGCCTACCGCAGACCCCTCCGTCTCGGCGATCCGCTCGAAGCCCCGGCCGGCTTTCCGAGTCCCGTAGTCACTCGCCCGTTGCACGGAGGTCCTATAGAGACACCGAGACAGCGCGCGCCGGCTCGTCGGGCTCGGCGACACAGGGGGCAACCGAGAAGGGAGCTGAGGATGAAGCACCGGACCATGCGAACTCTCGTCGTTGGCGTCGTGGGGCTGGCCGTGGGTTGGAACGCTCCACGTGCCGCAGGCCAGTCGTTCCGGGTGGCCATGGGGGCCGGCACCGAGCGGGGCGCGCTCGAGGTGTCGGCACCCCGCGAGCTGGCGGCATCGTCGGCAACGCCGGCGCTCGACGAGGTCCACTCGTCGGCGACCGTCGTCGGGCTCGCGGGATCGTTGCGGGTGCTGAGCCTGAACACCTGGCTGCTCAGCACGCCGATCTTCGTCGGCGGCGACACCCCGTGCCGCAAGGGCCGTGGCCGTCTCCTGGGGAGGATGCTCGCCCAAGGGGTCGGCAGCGAAGACTACGACGTGGTCATGCTGCAGGAGCTCTTCGACAACGGCGCCAAGGACCGGGTCATCGAGGAGGTCAGCGCCAAGTACCCCTACCAGCTCTACAAGAAACCCGGTGCCTCCGGCCTCGACATCAACGGCGGCGGCGCGATCCTCAGCAAGTACCCCTTCCTGCCGGTCTGGTACCACCCGCTCTACGGCACCCCCCGCTACTACTACGACTCGGCGTGGGACGAGTGCGACTCGGACGACTGCCATGCTCAGAAGGGCTGGGTCCATGTGCGGATCGACTACGGCGGCATCCCGGTCAACGTCTTCTCCCTCCACTCCCAGGCCAACTACGCCGACGGCGGGGACAACTACACCTGGACCCAGCAGGAGCAGATGAAGCAGCTCCAGCAGTACATCGACGGCTTCCCCTACTCCTACTTCGCGGCGGACCTCTCCCGGGAGCTCATGGTCCTGGGGGGCGACTACAACGTGCTCGCCCACTGCTCGGGCTGCAAGATGACCTCGGACTACATGAGTGTCAGCGGCATTCTGGGGATGCGGGAGGCCTGGCGCGAAGCCCAGTGCTATCTGGGCTCGGGGGACTCGGCCGGCGAGTACACCTGGGGCACCAACGGCGAGGGCTGGTTCAACGCGGAGAACGGAGCCACCAAGCCGAGCCGGGAGGAGCGGCTCGACATGATCCTCTACGACGACTCGGAGAGCAGCAGCTACGAAATCCGCCCCCGGGACGTGGCGGTCAACAACTTCTACATCGGTCCCTACCCGTCGATCGCGTGCAACGACGACGGCAACTTCAGCGAGCCCTACCCGTCCGAGTACGTCTCGGACCATTTCGGCGTCGAGGCGACCCTCGACATCTACTCCGCGGCCTACGCCCCGGCCGAGAACACCCAGTGCGGACCGATCCCGTCCGAGACCGCGACCGGGAACCCGTTCCAGTACACCCGGGACCGGGACGAGTACCTGAGCTGCTACGGCATGGCCGGCAGGATCTCATCCAACTGTCGGGACGTGAGCGACTACAACGACAAGCAGATGTGCTACGCCATGTCGACCAGCAGCCAGAGCCCGTGCACCACGATGACGATCCGCGATCTGCAGCTCGCCTGCTACGGCATGTCGATCGGCTGGGCCTCGAACTGCGACAGCATCAAAGACGCCCAGATGAGGACCTTCTGCCAGGGTGTCTCCGCAGGCGACGGCACCAAGTGCACGAGCCTCACGAACCGCGACACCCAGCTCCTCTGCTACGCCCTCTCCTACGGGGTGTCCTCGAACTGCCGGGACATCACGGGCTCGAACGACCGCAACTTCTGCTACGGCGTCTCGAGCCAGAACAGCTCCTACTGCGCGTCGATCCAGTAGGCAAGGGGAGAGGCAGGGAGCGGATCGGAGAGCAAGCGTCCGGGGCACGCGCCTCATAGGCCGGCGCGCGAGACCGCGGTACCGGGGCAGAGTGCCTCAGGACGGGCGGAGGGTCTCGATCTGCTGGCGGACGCGAACCAGGAGAGCTGACGAGCTCGCAGATCTCGAGGACGCGCGGCGCTCGGAAGAGTGGCTGCGTGCCGCCTCCGGTGGCGAGAGCCGCACACCCCAGGGAAGCCCGGTAGGCCGAGCCCGGCGGGAGGAGGCGCTTCAAGGCCTCCGCGACAGCTTCGAGAGCTTCCTGCGGGTGGTCGAGGAGCAAAGTCGGAAAGGCCCTAATCAGTACGGTGGGATTGCGACTTCCGTTCGTGGCCGGGGATCTGGCCCCGTCCCTGGGCGCCGACGCCGTTCCGCGGCTCCGAGGTAGAGCGGGACCTCCGACCAACTCCCCATGGCACACCTCACCTGTGGAATGGGTGAAAGCCGTTGAGCGAAGACTGCAACGTCCCGCACTCCTCGCCCCGGCCATGCCCGAGCTCACCTACCGCCTGCCCGAGATCCCGTTCCTGCGGCTGCGGGTAACGCTCCGTGCGGAGGAGCCGGCGCTTCTGCCTGGAGCGGGTCGAGCACCCGGACGGGGAGGGGAGCTGGCGGACGGGCTACCTGGCCGGGGGCACCGCCGTCAGCACCAGCCGGCCCGGGGAGAAGAAGGTCGCCAAGACCGTCCTCGAATCTCTCATCCTCAAGCATGAGGCCGACCGCTGGGTCAAGGCTGGCGACGATGGGTAGGGGGTCACTCGCCCAGCACCTTCAGGCGTTCATGGCACGGTTTGCCCGGCACCTCTTCGCGAGTGACTCGCCTCCGACCGGCCCTCGGTCTACTTGACTCGCTCGTATTTGATCTCGACCTGGTGTTCTTGCTCGCCAATCCTCAGGTCAAGAATAATCATCGGCCGATCACCGATTACGTCGACCGCCGCCTGATCAAACCACCAGCTTAGGGGAATGCTCGCTTCTGAGTGTGGAGCTGCCCGTCGCCACCTGATCTCACCCTTCCCCGGGAGGTCCACCTCGTACTCAGCGGTCGCTGTGATGAGTCGCGCATCTTCAATGATGGCGGGGTAGTCCGTACTGTTGATCAGGGCGATCTGGGGCGCAAAGTACTCGATCCCATCGATATCCTCGTACTCTGCCGCCCGGACCTTCACTCCATCGATCTCGATTGCCCAGTTCCAGGAATCAGACTTGGTCCCTGAAGTTGGACGATAGCGGACGGCTGGGTCGCACGCCGCAAATAGGAGTAGGAGCGACAGGAGCAAGAACGACGAGGGAGATCTCAGAACCATGATCACTCTTTCGAGAACTCGATCCGTACCAACTCGCCTTGGATGATTTGGTACCCCTCCTTGAAAACCTCGCCGTCGAGCACGATGTCTTGAAGAGCTGAGCTGATCAGGTCTAGCTCCGAGTTGCTGAAGGTCTCGCCAGATTCGAGCTTTGCGCCTATCTCTGGGTTCTGGTCAAGGAAGCTCTTTATTCTTCGCTGAAAGTTCCTCGCTATCTCCTCCACGACGATGTTTCGGTAGGCCGCCTGATCAGGCTGGCCTTTGCTGCGATTGAAGGAGTAGTTCGCCACATAGAGGTCCAGGAACTTCCCTACGCCGAGAGCCCTGTACTGCAACACGTGCGTCAGCTCATGCCCCACGAGCGCGATTGCGTATTTGTTGCCTTGGTCGAAAGCTCGACTCGAACGAGGTGACAGGAAGATGTTCTCGCCCAGCGTAACGCCTAAGGCGCCGGCCACGCTCGTGATGGTGTTTGCAACAAGCCCGCTCTTCAGGTCTACCGTCGAGAAATCCGCACCGAAGAAGGCGTTGAAGAACTGGAGCTCGTTCGCCCGGAGAGGTCGCAACCCGTCAGGGTCGAGATACTTCAACGGATTACCCAGCGCGTAGCTGTAGCGGTTGTAGAGCTGGGGAGTTCTGATCGCGTCGTATTGAGTGATCGGATCGACACTCATAAACCGCCCCAGATGCGGCGAGAAGTACCGAGCATGCATGTAGTCGAGGTCGTCGCTGACGTTGCCAAGGGGATGTCGGCCCAGGGGGTCGGTCAGGTCGATTGGCGGGTAGGGTGGGTGGAAGTCCCGTTCGTGGGGTGTGAACTTGGTGACCTCGGCGGTCTCGGTCGGGTTGGTGGCCTCTTCGCCGGAGGGGAGGTAGAGGTGCTCCGCGGTGGTGGCTCCGGTGGCGTCGGTGATCCATCTCGGCTCACCTGGCATTTCGGTTGGCATCGCGCCACTCCTGGGCACCGTTGAGCTTGGTCCAGCTCAAGCGGTCGTTGGCTCTTCCCAGCTACCATGACTCAGATAGCTGTCCAAACGCCGTGTAAATCCGTCAATGAGGGATTCCTGCGTGCGGAATTCATCGCGCAAGAAGACCTCGAAGAATCGGCCATCGGTGTTCGTCATGTTGAGGAAATCCGGAAAGAGGGCGATCGTATGGACCACGCGCTCGAAAGTGATATCTTTATAGAACGTTTCTCTCGCTCCAGGGTTCTTGATCCAAGCAGACTGGACCAAGTCATACTTGGACAGCACCGAATCGATGCGCCTTGAACACGCTTCTTGGAATTGGTTCATCATTCAATGGCAGGCATTGAAAGTCAGAAAGTCCGAATCAGCCACAAGTTGGCATGTTTACCAGCCTCGCCCCAGAGTCGGTCGACGATTTCTCCGCGTATGCTAAAGTAGACTCGGTTGGGTGCGCCTCTAATCAGCATCTCGCTATGACCTATTCGGAAGTAGCGCCCCCTGTTGAGATACTTGCCGACCCCAAAGATCGTCTTCGAAGCTGAAGTCGCAACAGTAAGCTCGATGTCCCTCGTGATCGCCCCGACGCTCTGGCTGTACGCCAGCCCGAGCTCGTTGGAATCGTAGAAACCGTTGTTCTCAAACGGATCAGCGAAGGGGATCACTCCATCTGCGAACGCGGCCAGGCCTTGCCCAGAAACGTGTGCTGTGCGAGGCAAGGAGAAGTCATCGAAGGAGAGCTCGCCAAGCAACGACAAGTTCCGAAACAGAGCGGACCCGGCGATGAGGTCGTGGTATCCGCTGACGCCCGTGAGCGGATCATATTGGCTCTTGACGTTGACCACCTCGTTCGCACACTCGCCGCTCTCTAGACACTTGAGCCAGTCGTTGATCGACTGGCCGATCAGTTGCCCGACCCCCTCCGCAAACTCACCGCTGGGGTCGACAAACTTGACGGGATTACCCAGGACGTAGCTGTACCGGTTCCATGCCTGGGGTTGGAAGATATCCTCCCTCGCCATCAAGGGGTCCATGCTGAGGAATCGCCCCAAATGCGGCGAGTAGTACCGAGCATGCATGTAGTCGAGGGGGCGCGCTACCTCAGCGAGGTCGTACCTCCACGCGGCCCGAGTCTGCATCGTAGTAGAGAGACGCCTTGTTCTCCGAATACCACGCGCGAATCAGCTCGAGATCATCGCGGGCCTCCGGCTCAGGGAGGTAGCCCATGGTGAAAATATTGACATGGATCTCTATCCCGGTGAGATCTGCAAAGAAGTCGACCGCCTTGACGAACTCGTCATTCTCTTGGTGTCCGTCCAGCGCTCGAACGACTGCCGCCTCGTGGCGGAGCCAGATCTCTTGAGCTTCGATCCTCCGAGTTGTTTCCTGGGGAGAGGGTTGGTTACAAGCCGCGAGTCCCGACCCCAGGATCATCGTCAACAGGAAGAGGTTTCGTAGATGGAGGAACCGGCAAGACGACGCTGAAGGAGATCTCATGGGCGCCTCGTGACCTGTTTCAGGTTGCCGTTGACGAATCGGAACGTGACCGTTACGAGGTCGTTCCCACGCTTGTGGCGTCCAACAATCGTGCCGGTGTTCTGGGCATCAAGGTTGACTGAAGGGGGAAGCCGGCGATAGCCGGAAACGCTCTCCTGAGCTCGAATTCCGGATGGATGGGCTACCTGGTGGCCTCCGCGATTGAACGGCAAACCGGCAATCTGAGCAGTGGTTTGCTCCATCACCTCGTGGGCCAATAGTGCAGCGCTGTTCACTCCTTGCCCAGGGCCTACGGCTGCAATGTCCTGAACATCAATTGTCGAGGTGATGTACTGCCCGAAAACGACGCCGGAGTCGTTGGAGACGACTTGAATATCGACGCTCTGGGGAGCATTGATGGCGAACGACAGGTTGTCGGCGAACGCCTCCTGTTGGGGCGAAGGTGGTCCTGCTTCGTTGTTGGGGACAAGGCTGGCCTTACCGTTCTTGTCGATCACGAGATCGACGCCATGGAGGTTCTCGTTGGCTAGGTCCTTGACCTGTTGCAACTCCGAGGAGGCACCGAAGAAGAAGAGGATCTCCCCTGTGGGGTCGAGGTACTTCAGGGGGTTGGACGAAACGTAGGTGTACCGGTTCCACGTCTGCGGCAGGAAGGGGTCAGCGCTCTCCATGGCCGGATCCACTGACATAAACCGCCCCAGGTGCGGCGAGTAGTAACGAGCATGCATGTAGTCGAGGTCGTCGCTGACGTTGGCGAGGGTCGCCGGGAAGGTCGGCATCCGCGGCGGGTCGGGGAGGTGGAAGTCCCGTTCGTGGACGGTGAATTTGGTGACCTCGGCGTCTTGGGTCGGGTCGGTGGCCTCTTCGCCGAAGGGGAAGT
>Ga0210123_1001076_pt1 | contig 14769 bp, 9 predicted proteins | sample Muzzi_PWB_D2_FD_185535 | JGI IMG/M metagenome (GOLD analysis project Ga0210123, IMG submission 185535) | Wetland microbial communities from San Francisco Bay, California, USA, that impact long-term carbon sequestration - Muzzi_PWB_D2 (SPAdes) | ecosystem: Environmental > Aquatic > Marine >... | reverse complement strand
TGAATCACATGGAAACTTGATATAGAATGCCGAATCGTGATTCACGCATTATAGCCGGACAGCCTTTCCCCGTCTATCCATAAGAGCATGATAGCGCCGGGCGTTCCTGGCGTCAAGACAATCGGCCGGCTCAATTCAGTGAACACGGGGTGGATCTGACCATATAACATAAATATACTATAACCTGAATTCGAAATAAGGTTTAAATACCTGAGGGGTCGGGGAGCTTTTTTTCTTAAATCCTTGAATATAGCGGAATGGATGACTTTATTTAAAAATCGGATGCTGTCTGAGTGGCTTAGGGATCGTTAGAAAAAAAAGACGAATACCGAAATTGTATCTTTAAGCGAGTTTCAAAATAATGCACAGAACCTATTGATATCTTAAAGATAGTCTTCTGTTTTTTCCTTACGACCCCTTACCGCGAGTTCATGCGGTTTAAAAAAAAATCATCCATGGAGCTGTTGTTTAGAAAAACTCCCCGACCCCTCAAACATCTATATTTAACAGAAGGAAAAACGTCATGAAAATACTGAAGGTGCATCAAAACAACCCTGGCCGAATACCCCTGATCCCGGGCAGATTCCTGGCCGTTTTGGTCATTATCGCCGTGTTGCTGGTGATGGGGTCATCGGAATCCTTTTCGACAATGAAGGCTGCAACACCTTTCGGATCTTTTTCGAATCTGGTTAAAATCGCCAATCCATCGGTGGTTAATATCAGTACTGTCAAGATCGTCAAAGAGGAACGAGAAGGTCAGATGCCCTTTGGTCCGAACGATCCGATGAGAGATTTCTTTGAACGTTACTTTGGGGGGCAGATACCCAAAAAGTATAAACAGACGAGTCTGGGAACCGGTTTTATCATCGATCCAAAAGGGTTTATCTTGACCAACAACCATGTGGTTGAACAGACGGATGAGATCAGGGTTCGTACGGCAGATGGAAAAGAATTTGCCGCCAAAATCGTCGGACGCGACCCCATAACAGATCTGGCGCTTATCCGCATCAAATCAGACACGCCTTTCATCCCGCTTATCCTTGGCGATTCCAACCGGCTGGAGGTTGGCGACTGGGTGATTGCCATCGGCAATCCGTTTGGTCTGGGAAATACAGTGACAGCAGGCATCGTCAGTGCCAAGTACCGACAGATCGGCGCCGGTGCTTACGACAATTTTATTCAAACCGATACCCCCATCAATCTGGGTAACAGCGGCGGTCCTCTTTTGAACACCGACGGTGAAGTCATCGGCATCAACACGGCTATTTTTTCTCAAAGCGGGGGGAGCGTCGGCATCGGCTTTGCCATTCCCATCAATATGGCCAAAGACCTTCTGCCCCAGCTTAAAAAGGGAAAGGTGATCCGGGGATGGATCGGTGTCACCATTCAGAAAGTCACCCCTGAACTCAAAGATAAGCTTAATCTTGCGGATGAAAAAGGCGCCCTGGTTTCAGATGTTGATTCAAGAGGTCCGGCCGATGAATCCGGTATCAAGCGTGGAGACGTCATCGTTTCTTTTGACGAAAAACCGATCAGGGAAAGCAGAGAACTGGCTTATATTGTGGCCTCAACGCCTGTGGGCAAAACGGTTTTTGTGGAAGTCATTCGCAATCAGGAGAAAATAAGACCAGAAGTCAGGGTCGGTGAGTATAAAATAGAAGAAGAATATCAGAAGGTATCCAAAGCCCAGCCCAGTTTTGGAATGACCTTGCAGGAGATTACCCCTGAACTTGCAGAACAATATGACCTGGCGGAAACCAGTGGTCTTATTATAATCAATGTTGATAGCAATTCTTTGGCAGCCGGAGCCGACTTGAGGAGTGGAGATATTATCCTCGAGGTCGACCAGATACCGGTTAAGACCCTAACAGCCTTCAACCGTAAAATACAACCGTATAAAAAGGGAGACACGATTCTCTTTTTGATCGATCGCGAGGGATCGACACTTTTTTTGACACTCACGATATCCGGATAAATCACTCATTGGAAAACAAACACTTGAATCCCTCTTCTCCAACTGAATTGGAGAAGAACCAAAAATAAAAATTTAAAAAAAGGAGGGCTGAACCATGAAAATATCAGGCACAATTCTTGTTATGTTTCTATTTCTCTTTTTTGTATCAGCATTATCTGCAAACGAGCAGGGAGAGGAAATTTTTAAATCCAAAGGCTGCGTTTTTTGTCACAAGCGGGGAACCTCTTCCGGTACAATTCCTTCCCTTCCTGAATTGGCCAAAGCCTATAAAGGAAAAAAAGAACAACTTATCCAATATTTTAAGGGGGAAGCCCAGCCGATTGTCAAACCGGAAAGGGGCGGCACAATGAAAAGGCAAATTGAAAAGACAAAGGCCATGTCCGATTCCGAACGGACGGCTTTGGTTGATTTTATGTTGAGTCATTGACATAAAACCCTTCAAAACCTTGCCTTACTTTGCGACTTTGCCCTGAGAAACGATAGTCCTGTGAAATGCGATGCATTTTTCTCCGGGGCTCCCTGGCACTCGACCGCCGACTTCCGATTGTCACCTATGGTAGCGTTAGGTTTGAGGATCTCTCTGTATTTGGATTGATGATTGAAGGCGTCGCGTCGCTCTCTCCGAGCTGTAAGCTCTACGAGCCGGAAGCCGGCAATTTAAATTTTCAATTGATCTGCCTCCAACTTCCGACTTCCATTCTTTTTTTTCTATCCTCTATCCTATTTACTCTATCCTATTTCCTTGCGCCTTTCTCCTTTATCCTTAATCCTACTCCCCTGCCCCCGGCCCTTGTCCACGATCACTGATTTTCGTCCAACACCTTTCGAATGGTTTCAGCAATTTCCTGTTTTAACATGGGCTTGGAGATAAAAGCCCTGATGCCCATGTTTAAAGCCTTTTGCTCATCTATCATAAAACTGAAACCCGTGCAGAGTATCACCGGGATATCAGGCCGTATTTGCATGAGTTTTTCCGCCAACTTCTCGCCGGTCATATGGGGCATGGTCATGTCGGTAATGACGATATCAAAATGGTCTTTTTTCTCCTTAAACAGTTCTAAAGCTTCAATACAGCTATTTCTTGCAACAACGCCGTAACCCAAAGACTCAAGAATTCGCTTGCCCAAATTCGTAATTACGGGTTCATCGTCAATGTAGAGGATTCGTTCGTTTCCGGTGGGGATGGGTCTTTCGGCCCTTTCTTTTGGTTTGAAACGACTCTCGATGACAGGCAAGCAAACTTCGAAAGTTGAGCCTTTTCCAGGCTCACTGTATAGATATATGTCGCCTCCATGACTGAGAACTATGCCATGAACAACCGAAAGCCCCAAACCGGTTCCTTTTCCTTTTTCTTTGGTGGTAAAAAAAGGATCAAATATTTTTTCCATAACATCGGGAGATATACCATGGCCTGTATCGGTTACGGTTAACTTTATATGCGGCCCTGGTTTTAAATCCGGATGGCGGGAAATAAAATCCGAATCAAGTTCTGCATCCAAAAGGCTGACGGTCAATAACCCTCCTTTATCCTCCATGGCATGTGCGGCATTTGTACACAGATTCATTAGTATCTGGTGAATTTGTGTCGGATCGCCCATAACCAATGCATCACTTTGAACGTACTGCTCGATCTCAACGGTAGATGGTATCGAGGCCCTCAGCATCCTAAGCGCTTCTTTGACAAGAGGTTTCACTTGAATCGGCTTTTGCTTTTGATCGGCCTGCCGGCTGAAAGTTAGGATCTGCTTAACGAGATCTTTTGCCCGGTTACCGGCCGATAAGACCTCCTGGAGGTTATTATATTGAAATGATCCTCTCTTTTCGTTGTCAAGCGCCAATTCCGTATAGCCGATCACAGAGGAAAGAATATTGTTAAAATCATGCGCAATGCCACCCGCCAGGGTGCCGATAGCCTCCATTTTCTGCGCCTGCTTAAGTTGGGTCTCAAGTTTCTTTTGATGGCTGATATCTCTTAAGTTGATGACACTGCCGATAGGGTGGCCATTTTTATCCTTATAAATGGCGCCGCTGACACTCACGGGAATTGTTTCTCCTTTTTTGTTGTATCGGAGCGTTTCAATGCTGGAAAATCTTTCTCCTGCCAGCACCTTTTCTATCATCATTTTCGCTTCTCTCCACGCTTCCGCCGGAACGAAAATATCCATCTTATTCCCCAACCGTTCCGCCAGGGTCCAGCCAAAAACACGTGTAAAAGCAGGGTTGAAATAGGTGACTTTGCCTTCTATGTCGTAGACCACCACAGGATCAGGATTTGCTTCCAGGACTGTCCGATATTTTTCCTCGCTCTCCCGCAGCGCCTCCTCGGCGTGTTTGCGCTCGCTGATGTCACGAGTAACGCCAATGATTCCTGTGGGATGGCCCTTCTGATCACGCAAAAAAGACATTTTGGCTTCGGTCCAGATTGTCGAGCCATCCTTGCATTTGACTTCAACCTCTAAAGTGAGAGACCTCCACAGGTTCTTTTTCTCCTGCTTTTCAACTTCCAATTCCTCGGTGAGCACTTTTCCGACAAGTTCAAGAGAATCCGGGGTCCAGGTTTCCTCCGGCGTTCTGACCATCGCCTCTTCTGCAGTATAGCCTTGCTGTTCCATGACTGATGGGCTGATATAGGTGAGACGCAAATTCATATCCCTTGTCCAGATAACGTCCCTGACGTTGTCGGCAAGGAGCCTATACCGCATTTCACTCTCGCGTAATGACTTTTCGACATGGTTGCGCTCCGATACTTCGTTTTGCAATTTTTGGAGCGCGACAGCCATATCAGCCCTTGTAGCCTCGTCAGTTAACAGCAGATTTTCGATCTCATTTTCTACGGATCGGTTTGAGGGCTTTACTATAAATTCATCGAATTCATGCCCTCTGGCAATGAATTTTGTTTGCTCTGCCCAACAGTTTGTTTTAAATAGTTTGGAACTGTAACCTGCCATTTTTCCGGCCAACATGCCGCTACTCCAGTTGACCCCCAGCGCCTTTTGGTATAGCCCTTCCCAACTGTTCTTTATCCGAAATGTGCACTGCTGTTTGTCTTCATCGAGTGATACTGTATCCCATTCGCCCCAGCCCGCTACAGCCGCGATATTAGCAATAGCTTTAAATCCATCTCGAAAATCTGAAAATTGGGAAATTACCTTCCAGTCTCCTTCAACGCTTTTACGTCCTTCACTCTGCAGTGCCAGGGCAAAACGCTCTGTTCCCACCATGGCCTGAACACCGGACATTAGGCCTGCAAGAGTACTATCGACCCACATCATGGCAGCAGGAAGATTCTCAAACGTGCATGTGCCTTGCTGAACATTCCATTTGATATTGATGCCAGAAACTTGGATTTGCCCAGCCTTGGAAACGGCTTCCTCTTTTAATTTTTTTATTCTTTTTTCCAATTCTTCATAACTTGGCTTTCCGCCCATTGGAAAATCCTCCGATAATCCTAAAATAGATTCTTCTCCAATTTAGTTGGAGAAGAGGGTCCCTGATCTTTACTTTTCTCCTTTCCTCATTCCGGATATTTCTTTGAGGATATTTTCCAGACTTTCCTGTTCCCTCCCGTAGCCGGCCCAATCACCATGACGCAGATAGTCTTTGGCTTTATTATAGTGGTCCAGCGCCGTCGCGCCGAGCTCGGACAACCCTTCACCCTTTTTTTGAGAAATAGCCACAGAAGCCGGGTGCTTCGGGCCCATGTCAATGTCCAGGATAGCGTTCAAGGCCTTGTCCAGATTTTCCTCCATAATCAGGCGATTGCTAAACGCGACAATGACTCTTTTGAGTTCCGGCAGAGAAGCGGCCCTTGACTCTTCCGTTTTGGGACGCGCGCGCATATTTGCATTCTGGGACTTGGCGCCACCGCCGGATTGAGGGGTTCCGGTCGGGGACATTTGGCTTTCTTCCTGGATGGCTTCCAGATATACCGGCTCCACATAGATAAAGGTATCACTCACGGGAATCGCCAGTAGATTGCCCCGGATAACCCGGGAACCTCTCTGCCCCCACAAACTCAATTCCCGGGAAATTTCCGTTTGCTGATCCACCCTGGCTTCAATCTGCATGGGTCCATAGACCAGTTTTTCCTTGGGCAGCTTGTAGACCAAAAGGTTGCCGTAGTCGGGCAGGTCGCATCGGGCGGCCAGCCAGCCGATCATATTGTCTTTTTTGGAAGGGGTGAAAGGGGTCATCAGGAAAAATTCTTCCTTTTGCTCTTCGGGCAGCTTGAGGATGATGTAGTAGGGTTCCATTTTCTGACGGTTCTCCCCATAGATCTCATCCGGAATTTGCCAGAGGTCTTCCTGGTTGTAAAAGACCTGGACATCTTCCATGTGATATTTCGTGTACGTTTCCATTTGGATTTTATAGAGATCCCTGGGGTAGCGGATATGCTTTTTCAGATCAGCGGGCATTTCCTTGAAAGGCTTGAACAGATCCGGGAAGATCTGTGCATAGGTTCTGACGATGGGGTCTTTTTCATCGATCATGTAGAAAACCACATCTCCGTTATAGGCATCGATGGTGATTTTGACGGAATTGCGGATGTAGTTAAGCTGTCTGTTGTTAAACGTGCCGCGAGACCGGCGCGAATAAGGATACATCGCAGAGGTCGTGTAGGCGTCTTGAATCCAGTACAGCTTGCCTTTGGAAAGAACCAGATAGGGATCATTGTCATAATCGAGAAAGGGGGCAATGGCATTCGTCCGGCGGTTAATCCGCCGGTTAAACATGATGCGGGTATCGGGACTTAAATACGTGGTAAACAGTATCTGGGGATCCATAAACTCGATGGCAAACAACAACCTTCTTAAAAAAGATTTGATATGGATGCCGCCCTTACCCTGGTAAGTGGTATACACATTTTTGTCCCCCTTGGGATAATCAAATTCCCGGGCTTTGGTCTTTACCAGCACATACTCATCCGTCTTTTCGCCATAATAGATCTCGGGGCGCACGACCTTTAAGTCCGGTTCAAAGGAAGGGGGCAGGTCTTTGATAACAAGGCGGGGCAGCCCCTCGCTGGTCACTTCATTGACCGGGCTTGCGGCCAGTCCGTAGCCATGGGTATAGGTGAGGTGTCTGTTGACCCAGGTATTGGCCTGGGGTGGCAGCTTGTTGACCAGCAGCTCCCGGCCGGCCAGCATGAGCTGGCGATACTGGTTGTTGAGCTGATACCGATCGACGTCGACATTGTTAAAATCGTAATACAACCGTATGGATTGAATCTGCCGGTAGGTTTGAAGCAGCGGGCGCTCGTCCCAGATCCGGATATTTTGGATCGTTACGTCATGCTGCTTGAGATCCTGGGCACTGAGCTGGTCGTTTACTTCAAAATTGACCACTTTGATCTTATTCAGGTTGTAGGCCTTGCGGGTAAAATCGATATTGTGGGCGATGTAAGGGGTTTCTTTGGCCAGTTCATTGGGTTTGACGATAACCTTTTGGACCAGGATAGGGAGCCCGGTTCCCAGTACCAGCACGACGCCGATCCAGATTATCGCACCCATCCAGATCAATTTTTTTCTAAGTTTAAAGGCGTTGATAAACAGGAGGACGGCAAATCCTATGGAGACCAAAATGATGACCTTATAGGCCAGAACCCTGATGTGAACATCGGTATAGCTGGCGCCGAATGCCGGTCCCTGGGTGGAATATAAAAGCCCGAACATTTTCAGACGATAGGCCCAGGTCATTAGCAGCACAACGATGCCACCTAAAAAAATAAGATGCTTTTTAACGTTTTCCGCAAGGGTGATTTTTGGCGCAGTGGGAAGGGTGCCCGGAGTCTGACGGAAGTCACCCTCTATTTTCAAGGCGCCGTTTTTCAGATACCAGCCCATGGTGGCCAGTGCAGCCACTATAAGAAGAATCAGCAACCCGTTTTGGACGAAGATGTAAAAAGGCAGCGAGAACAAGTAAAAGCCGAGGTCACGGTTAAAAACAGGGTCGGTGCTGCCAAAAGGCTGCTGATACAGATAGCGCAGGAGCAAGTCCCATTGAGCGGAGCTTTTTGAAGCAAAATAAAAGGTGGCAAACAGAATAAAAGCGATCACCAGGGTATTTAGCGTTGCATTGGAAAGACCGAGTTGAGACGCATAATCGCCGGCGATTTTAAAATCTCCCCGTTTACCGACGCGCGGGTTTAAACGATTGGCGACGTAAATGTTCAACCCGACGATCAGGGCCAACAGCAGCCAGACCATCGCTCCAAACCCGAATTTGCTCAACAGAATGGTCCGGAAAACAGACGAAAAGCCCAAATTCTCAAACCACAACCAGTCCGGATAAAATGAAACCCCTATCCACAGCAATAGAACACCAACAAATCCGATACCGATAACTAATAATTTTTTATTCATAACTCTCCTTAATGGTGCTCAGTTGGTTCAAATCAAAAAACAACGTGGGATTCGACCCATATTCATCGATCGAAGTAAAAAGATGGACAAAAAAGATTGCGGTTCGACGCTCACTTCAATAATCCCATGTACAGGTATCATATTTTTCTGATGCCAGGTCAAGTAAATACTCTTGGATTATCTCCCGATGAGTTGCAGTTGAGGGGGCGGGGAGTTTTACTTGTTTAATCGCTCCATGGATAATGCTTTTTTTCAAACCGTGTAAACTCGTGGTTAAAGGATCGTAAAGAAAAAACAGAGTCCAAAATATAAACAATGGGTTCGATTTGAAACAAACACTTATATGCTATTGAAATATTTCTGAATGCGTCTGTTCTTTCTAACGTTCCTTAAACCACTCAAACAATACACGCTTTTTAAAAAAAGATTATCCATTCCGCTCATACCCATGTGCCGCATGTGTTCACGGGGTGTGCTTTCCCGTTTAACGATATTGGCGAAGTGGCTTCGTCATTTCAATGACTTAGCAGTGGGGGAGACCGCGGCTCCCGCGTGGTATTTGCGGGAGAACGCGGAGGGGGCAGGAATGCTACCGCTGCTAAGTCATTGAAATGACCAGACACGCAGACACCGGAGTGAAACGGGAAAGCACGCCACGCGAACACGAATATATGTTTTTACAATAAAAACACCCCGACCCCTGAGTTAATTAGGGAAAATTAGTGGGGCATCTTTAATTGAGAAGATGTGATTCCAAAACGTGGAAGGGGCCAGGGCCCGCCCTGTCGCGACGCGGTGATTACTTAATGTATAGGCTAAACCTCATAACAATGATACTTTATTGACAATATAGTAAGGTTTATCGGTCTGGGCCAGGGATTCTTGTGAGATACTAAAGAATTACATGGAAATATTTGCGATAGTGATCTTTTTAGCGTGATGGCCCTTGGATTCATCAAATACCTTTAATATTGCCTCTCCATCCAGCGTCTGGAAGTATTCAAACTGAGCGACCGGTCTTCTGGTCGACATCTCAAATGTACCTTCGAATACAACGCATTCATCAGACGTATGACCTATTGCAGATGATCCGAAGATAACCAAAAACGTCAAGATCATGCTTAGCTTTTTCATACATCCCCTCCTTTTTTTCGTTGTTTTTTTCTATAACCTAATAAAAAAAGCTCTACAAAATCTTTTGCAGAGCCTATTGACATACAAGATACGCAATGATAAATTTACGGTATCTTGAGGTGCTGAAAGGCCCTCAGATTCCTAAGCCAAGCACGTGCACCCGCTAAAGTCTCGTGCTTGGCTTTATTTTCTATACACCGTGCACAAATTATTCCAATTTGTGCAAAAATCATGCAAAATACCGACAATTCGACTTCAAAAAGCATATAAATGGTTAAATTCCATTTAGTTATCCAAAATGTTCAAGCGACATATCCAGGTTAATAGACGAAATTTGTCACCAGGTATGACATTAACTGAAAGCAGAGCCTCGAACCCTTTTGGATGGATGATGGATGATTGAAGGCGTCGCTTTCAGCCGTCGTAGCCGGCCTACTCCGTTGAAGTGGCTTCGAAGGATGAATAGGCTGCTATGGCGAAGCCGACTCGCTATCGGTTTAAAGGAGACCGATGGAAGAGGGAAGACAGCTTCGCTATGATGATGGACGATTCAACGTATTCTGTCTTTCGTCCATCTTCCTTCATCCATCGTCCTTCGTCCTAGTCCCGACCTCTGACACCTGACCCTTGACCCCTTGAATCCTTGAATCCTGTAGCTTTACCCCTGATCCCAGATCCCTAATCTCCGATCCCTGGTCCCCGAAATATCAGCCGAACTTTTTAATTTTCTTTTTACTGATTTTCTTCTCATGGATTTTCTTGGATTTGCGTGAAGGATATTTATGTTTGTGCTCATCGTAATGGGTATAGGGTTTATCGACATCCATCTCAAAACTGACATGGTCGCCAAGCCCTATTTGTATAGCATGAGGCAACGATGCGGAAATCCGCCAGTTAGGCCCTTCAAGGTAAAAATATAAATTTCTGTTCGTATCATAGTAAACGCTGCTGTCAGGATAATACCGGTATTTATATTTTGCCCGATGTCCGTAGGCCGGTGCGTGAGGTGGCGGCCCAACTTTTTTGGGGTGTTTGATATCATGAGGATGTCCGCTGTCTGTTGCATGGCCCCAATCATAAGCGACGGTTCCGCTGGTGGTGCGACATGCGCTGAAAGAAAAAAGAAATAAAAGAACCACCAAAAGAAACAACATTTTATTGAGGGTACTGTAATTCATCTTGATTCTCCTTTTGTTTTTTTAACCATGAAATTAATGCAAAATTTGCGCCATAAGGCCGAGGAAATGGATTTTCTTGTATTTACAGCATTTTATTCACAATACAGGGGCGGTTTGATTGAAATGATATGACAAATATTTGTCAATTTTTTTCCTATTTCCTGTCTCCTTGTACCTTGAGCCTTTCCCCTTCATCCTTAATCCTTGCGTCTTGTTCCTTTTCCCTAGCCTCTGCCCTCTGACCTTTAACCTCCGACCTATTTTCTATTTCCTATTTCTTATTTCCTTGCGCCTTTTCCCTTTATCCTTTATCCTGATCCCAGGTATTTGGGTTTAACTTTAGATCGCCCCGGAGAAATAGGCTTTGCCCCGATGAAATATGCATCGTACCAGAGGAATAGGGTTCACCCCGGTTAAATATTAAATACGAATTTAACAGGGCAAGCATTCCACGGGGTAGACATTTCATTGGGCCCCGAAAGATCGGGATTTCCATTTCATTCCAATAGGCATTTCACAGGGTAAACTTTAGGTATTTGTGATCCTGACACATGGCCCTTGATCCCTGATCTCAGGCCCCTCAACATTTTATGGAGGTCATTATGGAACTTTGTAATCTCGGTACTTCCGATATCAAAATATCCCCAATTATTATGGGAACCTGGCAGGCCGGCAAGGACATGTGGGTGGGCATCGATGATGCCCAGTCGACAAAGGCGATAAAAGCGGCATGTGATGCAGGTATCACGACATTCGATACGGCAGAGGTCTACGGTAACGGCCATTCGGAAAGAATCGTCGGAAATGCCCTTTATGATGTGCGTGACCGGGTCGTGATCGCCACCAAGGTATTTTCAAATCACCTGAAATACAACCAGGTCATTGACGCGTGCCATGGATCTTTAAAAAATCTTAAAACCGATTATATCGATCTCTATCAGATCCATTGGCCTCCGGGGTCCTTCGGAGCCAAAAAAGTTCCTCTGGAAGAAACCATGCGCGCCATGGCCGACTTGAAGGCGCAGGGCAAAATTCGCGCTATCGGTGTTTCCAATTTCTCTAGATCCCAGTTGGAGGAAGCTGCAACGTTCGGAAGAATCGACAGCCTCCAGCCGCCCTATTCGTTGTTCTGGCGTAAAGTTGAAACAGATGCTTTGCCGTATTGTCGCGAGAACAATATCACTGTGCTCGCGTATTCTTCCATGGCCCAGGGGCTGTTGACCGGAAAATTCGGGCCGGACCACACATTTGCCAAAGGTGATCACCGCTTTAGAAACAAATTGTTTCAGCCGGAGAATTACAGGCGGGTCCGGAAGGCATTGGAAAAGCTTGATCCCATAGCGGCGGCGAATCATATCACGTTGGGGCAACTGGCGCTGGCCTGGATCATTTCGCAGCCGGGGGTGTGCGCCATCGCCGGTGCCCGCAACCCCGAACAGGCCGTTCAAAATGCCGCGGCTGCAAATGTTCGCCTGTCCGATACAGATCTGGCGGCTGTCGATGACATCGGAAGAATCGTCACCGATCCATTGGATGACGATCCGGTGATGTGGGAATGGTAACCCGAATATGTTATGACCGTCCGGATTTCCTGTTTTCAAAAAAGCCGTGAAAAATATAAAATAAGGTGCTATATTACAAGCCACCTTAAAATAAAGATTTTGGTTCAAAAAAAGCAAGTTGAGCTTTGCGAAATCCCGAGAATCGGGGGCGGGGCCGAGTTTTAACCCGCCCGCCTGTTGACGGGATCTTCGACACGCATACTCAAGTATGTCGAGGACTTAAAACGAGGCTTCAACGCCGAGGTTGGGCCAAAATATTATTTTGAAATAGCTTATAGTTATTTCTCCCGTTGCAGGGAGATCAATCGTTAAAAACAGGAGATCCAATATTATGAACCTAAATAAAATAATCGTTTGTTTCACCGGCCTGGCTATAATTTCAGGATTGATCGCGTGCGGTAATGGGTCATCCAAAACCGAAGCGAAGACCCCGGCCGATCAAATTGGCAAGACACCGTCCCAAGCCCCCGATGCACTGCAACTTGCAGAGGGCAGCAGGAAAGTGGTGCAAACGCTGGACGCCAGCAGGTACACCTATATCCGCCTGGTTGATGGGGCCGGAAATGAAACCTGGGCCGCCGTTCCCCAAACTAAACTGGAGATCGGGGAACAAATTGAGCTGGAGGGCGGTATTGTTATGCGTAATTTTAACAGTAAAACCCTGAACCGGACATTTGATTCCGTCATCTTTGCGACCGGCGTTATCAGAGCCGCCGGAGATAAAAACGCTCAGACGCAGGCGGCAGCCATGGCCGACTCCGATGTAAACCGGTCCGGAATAGCCCCTCACGGCCTAACTCCACAAATCCCCGGCAGCAGCCACGCGACAGCGTCTTTCACCAAGTTGAAAGTCGAAAAGTCAACCGCTCAGAATGGTTACACGGTTGGTGAAATTTTCGAGAAAGGCGCCTCCCTGAACAAACAGAAAGTCACCGTAAAGGGGCAGGTTGTGAAGATAAACCCTGATATTATGGGAAGGAACTGGCTCCACATTCAGGACGGCACCGGAGATCCTGCGAAAAACACGCATGATCTGGTGATTACATCAGCCGATATCGCGGAAATAGGCGCCATTATCTCCGTTGAAGGAATTCTGGCCGCTGACAAAGATTTTGGCTCCGGCTACAAGTATGATGTCATTGTCGAGGATGCAGTTCTTACGAAATAAACCGCACTATCTTTTTCTGCCGGGCTTTTACTTGACGAAGTCTTTAATGGGTGACTCCATTTCTTACTGACCCCTGACCCCTGCTTGTTGGTCCCTGGTCCCTGAACCCTGGTCCCTGAACCCTGGCACCTGAATAACGAACGTAACCAAAGATTATATAAAAATTTACAAAGAGATTTTTAATGTGGAACTAGAAAATAAGATATTGGCGGTGAAGGAATTGCCGGATGGGTCTCCGGTCAGAATACCTTATTTTATCCTAGACTCAAAAAACAAAGGACCTACTACAGGCATCGTCGCAACCCAGCATGGAAATGAGTTCTTCTCCATTGTCATTCTCAAAGAATTTCTAAAATCAAAATACCCTCTCAAAGGAAAAATAATCATCTTCCCTGTAGCAAACCCCTTGGCGTATAATGTAAAAGAAAGAACCAGCAGGATAGACAGAAAAGATATGAATCGGTGCTGGCCTGGAAAGGAAGATGGCGTAATTACAGAAAAAATGTGTTACAGCATATTCCGGATCCTCAATAGATGTGGTTGTGTTTTAGATCTTCACAACGGTAATGATAACATTCTGGACACGCCTCAAGCAAGATTGTATGAACAGAGATACGCCGATGTCCGGGATTTGGCTGCACATCTCGATGTTCCATTTATTCTGCTCAGAAAAGAACCGCTTGAAAACACACTGGTCGGTTCTCTTCTGGACGAAAACATAACAGCGATCACCGTTGAGTTGGGCGAAGGAAAAAGAATAACTCATCATTATATAACCAAAGGATTAAAAATAATAGAAAGCTTTCTGAGGCACACGGGAAATCTTCCAGAACCTCGTACATTCGAATCAATACCCATAGATGATGATAAAATGAGACTCGTTACGGCAGAGAATAGTGGATTATTTATTCCGAATATCCAGCAGCTTGGGGAAAAAACAGACGATCTCGGAAATTTAATCACCTTTCCTGATTTCTCTGAAAAAAAGATCCTCACGCCCACCAAAGGACATATATTAAGCTTGTGGGTCGGCGGCGTTATTGCAAGAGGAGAGCTACTGGCAAGAATCACCAAAGATTAAATTACGATCATAAGGGAAAGGGGTCGAGGGTTCAAGGATCCAAGGATTCAAGTGAAATACTAAAGAATTAGAGCTTGAATCAACTGTTGCAAAATATGCAACAGTTCAGGAGGGAGCAAGAAAGGTTGAGAGGATGCTCAAGGCTTTGCTAAAATCATTAGAAAACAAACACTCGACCCCTTGAATCCTTGAACCCTGTAGTTTAAACTCTGAAACCCTGATCCCCGGTATGTTTTAATCACCTGGGGGAAACGTAATAAGTTAAGAACATCCCCGAGATTCCCGCTACTGAAGGAGGAACGGCATATG
>Ga0210123_1001075_pt1 | contig 14785 bp, 9 predicted proteins | sample Muzzi_PWB_D2_FD_185535 | JGI IMG/M metagenome (GOLD analysis project Ga0210123, IMG submission 185535) | Wetland microbial communities from San Francisco Bay, California, USA, that impact long-term carbon sequestration - Muzzi_PWB_D2 (SPAdes) | ecosystem: Environmental > Aquatic > Marine >... | reverse complement strand
TCACGTTCAACAGCGTGATCCGGCAGTTGGGTCCGTCGTGCAGCAGCTCCTGCTGGAACCGCTTCACGTGCTCGGGCAGGCGCGTATAGACGACCTCGACGGACACGGTGTCCGCCGGGTCGACGGCCAGGCCGCGTGGCAGCCGGGGGCTACGGAAGAGTCGTCGCGGAAGAATGCGTGAAGGTCCGGTCCTGGTCCGCCATACGCTCGAGCCGCGGGGCGGGGGTGAAGCGAGACCCGAGGGTCTCGGCGAAGTGGGCCAGCCGGGCGCGAATCGTACCGACGCCCACGTCGTCGGCCCAGCGCAGCAGGCCGCCGCGGAAGGGCGGGAAGCCCGTACCCATGATCATCGCGAGGTCGACCATGTCGGGTCCCTCGACGACCTCGTCCTCGAGGGCGAATGCCGCTTCGTTGACCATCAGAAACAGGCAGCGGTCGCGGATCTCGTCGTTGGTCGGAGGGCGTATCGTGCCGCCGCCCGACGAGCTGTCCGGGGGCCCTCCGCGCGCCACCTCGGCCGCGGCCGGATCGACGCCGGTCGACTTGCCGTCGCGATAGAGATAGAAGCCCCGGCCGTTCTTCTTACCGAGACGACCACTGTCGATCAGTCGCTCGATCACGTCCGCTGTCTCCAGTCGCTCGCCGAACGCGGTGCCCATCTCCTTGCCCGCGTGCTCGGCGATGTCGAAGCCGATTTCGTCGAGCAGCCGCAGGGGCCCCATCGGCATTCCGAACGAGGTGAATACACTGTCTACGTGCTCGATGCTCGCGCCCTCGGTCAGCAGTCGGCCCGCCTCGCTCAGGTACGGGCTGAGCAGGCGGTTCACCAGGAATCCCGCACGGTCGGCGACGACGACGGGCGTTTTTCCCATGTCGAGCACGAAGCGCACGCCCGTAGCCACGGCTTGGGCGTCGGCCGTGTCGGGCCGCACGACTTCGACCAGCGGCATCTTGTGCACCGGGTTGAAGAAGTGGACGCCGATCACCCGGCCGGGGCGCTCGACGGAGCGGGCCATCTCGGTGACCGACAGCGAGGACGTGTTCGTGCCGAGGACCGCCGTCTCCGACACCGCAGCCTCGACTTCCCGCAACACCTGCTCCTTGACCGGCAGCCGCTCGACCACCGCCTCGATCACCAGGTCGACATCGTCGAAGCCTTCGTACTCCAGGGTTCCGTTGATCAGGGCCAGCTTCAGGCCGGCCTCTTCTTCGGAGAATACGCGGGCCGAAGCGGCCTTCCTCAGCAACTCGGCCGCGTGCTTGAGTCCGGAGTCGAGGGCCCCCTGGTCGATGTCCTTGAGGACGACCGGCACGTCGTTGGAAGCGATCAGCTCGGCGATCGCGCCGCCCATCACGCCGGCGCCCAGGACGGCCGCCTTCCGAACCTCCGAGGCCGCCTCCATCGTCTCCGCCGGCAGGGCTCGCTTGGCCTGCTGGGAGAGGAGAAACACCCGCACCAGGTTCTGGGACCCGGGGCTGGTCAGCAGCTCGCCCAGGGCCTCCGCCTCGTTCGCGTAGGCCTCGTCGAGATTGCCTCGGTAGGACTGCTCGATGACGTCGATCGCCCGGAACGGCGCCGGATAGTGTTCGCCCGTTTCCTGGTGGATGCGCTTCCGGGCCATGGTGAACACGATCTTGCGGCCGATGCCGGTGCCCTCGAGCAGACGCGTCGTCAAGGGCGCGCTATGCTCCTGTTCGGGTACGCGCTTGGAGAGGACGAGTGTCACGAACTCGTCCAACTCCTTCTCGAGTCGCGCGGGAGGCACGATCCGGTCGACCAGCCCGATCCGACGAGCCTTGCGCGCTCCCACCGGCTTGCCGCTGAGGATGATGCTCAACGCCTCCTGCAGGCCCACGACGGCCGGCAGCCGCACGGTGCCCCCGAATCCGGGGATGATGCCGAGTCGCACTTCCGGCAGTCCGATTTTCGTGGCCGGCCGGTCGGTGGCGATGCGATAGTCGCAGTGCAGCACGAGCTCCGTGCCGCCCCCGAGACAGGTCCCGTCGATGACGGCGATAGTCGGGACACGCAGCCTCTGGAGGCGGCGGAAGATCCTCTGGCCCTCGGCGCTTGCCTTGCGAGCCTCGGCCGCGGATTCGAGTCGGGCGAACTCACGAACGTCCGCACCCGCGATGAAGCTGCCCGATTTGGCGCTGCGAATGCCCAAGGCGTGAATCTGGCCGTTGGCGATGCGGGACTCGAGCTGACCGAGCAGACCGTCGAGGGATCGGAGCACGTCCCCCGAGAGGATGTTGACCGGTCCTGCCTGGTCGAGTGTCAGCCAGCCGACGTGGCTGCGGTCGACCTCGAATGTCATGCCGCTGCCGAGGTCCAGGAGGTCGTTCATCGGGTCCGGGGAAGGAGAAGATCGACCCCGGAGCGCGCGCAGCGCCCCGGGGGTCGACTCGAACGGAGGTTCGAAGTCAGAGTCGCGGACGCAGCTCGCCGTTGGACTCGTCGAGGCGCAGCGTGTCGACGTCCGGGATTCGGACGTTCCAGTACATCTCGCCCCGGGTCACGGGCGTTCGGGTGGTCACGTACCAGTCGCCGCCCGGCAGGCTCACCGTGGCCTGTCCCTGCGCGTTCGTCGTGTCGGCCTGGATCTCCCGGCCGTCCAGCAACTGGGTCTCGATGTCGTAGTAGCCGGCGTAGGCCTCATCGGACCACGCACCCTGCACGATCTTAAAGGAGTCGAGGCGAGCGGAGACCTGCTCCTGGACCGTGGTGAAGCCGTCGAAGGCGGCCTTCCGATCGCGGTCGAGGCGACGCTCCTGGTCCTCGAGTTGGCCGAACTGGTCGTAGAGGCGCCGGTAACCCGGGTCGCGGGCATCGATCTGGTCGAGGCGCTCGCGCAGCTGACGCAAGGAATCCCGCGCCTCGCTCCAGGCATTCTCCTTTTCCCGCCAGTCCGCCTGCAGGTTCGTGACCCGCTGCTGCGCGGTCGCGAGGTCCTCGGACATTTGGGGACGAGGGGTCTCCGCCTGCGCGTCCAGTGCGTCGAACACGGAATCGCGATCGAACGGCAGGAACTCCAGCGGCAGGTTGGCCTGCGGTTGGGGGCCGTTCGCGCCTTCGGTCGTCACTTCGACGGTGACGCTGGAGCCGCATCCGGCGGCGATGATGGCGACAGCCGCGACCAGGGCGGCGGAACTTAAATGGGTCCGCATACATTCTCCACGTTGGGGCCCCGATGAGCTCGCTTCGGTGCGGGCGCAAATCTACCCGCGCCTCACGGATTTTTCAAACGTGAGATCCAGCGGATTCGAGGGGTCGAGTAGCCCGGAGAGGGGCCACCCGGTCCTCAATAGGTGAGGTCGTCGAGCAGGTAGTCGCGCGGATTGGCCGGCTTGCCGTCGACCAGGACCTCGTAGTGCAGATTCGGCGCTGTAGCCAGCCCCGTGCGGCCGATCTCGCCCAGAAGCGCGCCGCGCTCCACTCGCTGGCCCCGCTTGACGTTGAGCGTCGCAGCATGCGCATAGCGTGTCACGTAGCCGTAGCCGTGGTCGATCTCGACCACTTTGCCATACCCCGGCTTCGACCCCGCGTAGACGATGCGTCCGGCGGCCGTGGCCAGGAACGGCGTACCCTCGGTGGCGGCGATGTCGATGCCCTCGTGTGGCCGATTCACCAGGAGAACCGGGTGGAAACGGCTACGACTGAAGCTCGAGCTGATCCACGAGTCCTTCGCCTGCACCGGCCGGATCGAAGGGCGAGCGCGGAAGATCTCCTCGTGCACCCGTACCGAGTCCATCGCCTCGTCGAGGCTGGACGACAACAGGTCCACTCGACGGGCCAGCTTGTCGACGTCGTATCCGAGGGCGAGCGTGCGCTCGGCGAGTTCGGGCGACGTCTGGAGAAAGCGCTCGCTGCGCGGCGCATCGGCCTTCGGGCCCCCCACTCCGACCGCCTGGACGTCGGGGTCGATCAACGGCAGGCCCGCGAGGAGTCGGATCTCCTGGTCGCGGGCGGAAAGCCGATCGAAGTAACCGTCGAGGGTCGCGACCTGGGATTCCATGCGGGCCAGGTCCTCGGTGAGCGCCCGATTTTCGATGTGCAGCCGCACGACCTCAGCGGTTCGCAGAGCATCGGCGCCGAGGCTGACGGCAAAACCGACGCCGACGAGCACCAGCACCGCGACGGCGGCGACGGCGAGCCTTACCATGCGTCGCGTCACCCGAAAGTGGCGGATCGAGCCACCCCCGTCCGGCATGATCTGAACCGTCCAGCGTCCGGGTCGCAGGTCAGCCTCCCGCAGTTCGTCCGGCGTTGTGTCGTTTCGTTCCGGCATGCACATCCGATATGCGTGTCGGACACACAAACCCCTAGACCGTCAGGTCAGAGGGAAGATGCGCCCTGTCGTGACTTCTGAGTTGCCGCGCTGGCAAATCGTACCGCGGAAAGCCCGCGGACGGCGGCCCGGGAGACATACGTTCACCGGGCGGGACGGCCACAGAGTACGACGCATCGGACGAACCTGTCAAGCAAGGATGGTGCCGCGGGGGCCCAATTCTGCAAGCACTTCGGCGAGCCGTCAGCCCCCGTCGACCTCGATCCGCGGAAACAGCACACCGGCAGTGTGCTCTGGAAGCATGGATGGCCATCGTTCTGGAAGCTCGTCGAGCGGGGGCGGCGACTCGTCACCCCCGAGACGGGCCCATAATTCTGCACATTTTTCCGGCATAAACGGTTGCAGGGCCGTTGCGACCCGCGCGAGGGCGCGCACGAGCCCGCCCAGCACCGCGTCGAGCTCGTCGGCTGCCTCCGGATCCTTCGCGAGAGCCCACGGGGCTCGTGTGTCCACCCAGGCGTTGGACTGCCGAACGATCGACATGGCGGCTTCCAGCGCGTCCTGCAGCCGCATCGCGTCCATGTGCTCGACGTAATCGGCGATGGCCGACTCGGCCGCCGTGTCCAGCTCGGTGCCGCCGCCGCCGGCGATTCGGCCGTCCCGGTACTTGCGGACCATCGATACCGTGCGGTTCAGGAGGTTGCCCAGGTCGTTCGCCAGGTCCGCCTGGTAGCGGTCGTCGAACTGCTGGAGAAAGCTCTCCACCGAGGGAAAGTCGCGGTCCGCGTCCCAGGGCGCCTCCCGCATCAAGATGTACCGGAAGGCGTCCGATCCGCGCCGGTCGATCATCGACTCGAGGTCGAGACGCTTCGCCTCCGACTTCGACAGCTTGCCGCCGCCGATCTTCACGAACCCGTGGCCCCACACCACGGCGGGCAGGGACAGGCCCGCCGACATCAGCATCGCCGGCCAGATCACGCAGTGGAAGCGCGTGATGTCCTTGCCGATCACATGCAGGTCGGCCGGCCACCAACGTTCGAACTCCTCTCCGGGGAAGCCGAGGACGGAGAGGTAGTTGGGCAGCGCGTCGAACCAGACGTAGACCGTGTGGCCCTCGGCATCGGGGAACGGGACGCCCCAGGGCACCCGGGAGCGGGAAGCGCTGATGTCCTCGAGGCCGCCCTCCAGGAGCCGGAGCATTTCGTTGCGCCGGCTCTCGGGCTGAACGAACTCGGGGTGTGCCGCGATGTGGTCGAGCAGTGGTTGCGTGTACTTCGACAGCCGAAAGAAGTAGTTTTCTTCCTCCGTCCAGGTGATTTCGCGCGAGGGGTGGTACGGGCAGCGGCCGTCCACCAGCTCCGATTCGTTCCGGAAGGCCTCGCAGCGCTCGCAGTAGTAGCCCTCGTAGTGGTCGAGGTAGATGTCGCCGGCGTCCCGGATGCGGCGCACCAGGGCCTGGACGGCGGTCGCGTGGGAGGCGTCGGTCGTCCGAACGAAGTCCGTGTTCGAGAGGTTGACCTTCGCCCACGTGGACCGGAAACGATCCGCGATGTCGTCGACCCAGGTCTGCGGGTCCACGCCCTGGACCTCCGCCTCGCGCAGCACGTTCTGCCCGTGTTCGTCCATGCCCACGGCGAACCGCACGTCGTCGCCTCGCAGGCGCCGGTATCGCGCGATCACGTCGGCGCCGATCTTCTCGAACGCGTGCCCCATGTGGGGGTCGCCGTTCGCGTAGTCGATCGCGGTGGTCAGGTAGTAGTCGGCCACTGTGCTTCCGTCGGGTTGGAGTGAATCGTCGCCGGGAGGTTCCCGGCGGCCTCAGCGGTCGCGGTCCCGTTCCTCGGCTCGCCTATCTTGCCGTTCCCGGGGCCGCGCTGCGTCGCGTTCGCCCGGTCCGCTGCTCCGGCCAGGGCGGCCGCGCACGCCGCGGCGGATGACGCGCTCGGGCCGGGCCGCCGTCGTTTCCCGTTTCACGTCTTCCAGCGGCACTGTTCGCATGTTCCCGTCGACGTCCCGCAGCGAGACCGTGTCGCGGAAGATGTCCCACGCCACGACCTTCTCCTCCCCGACCTCCGTGGAGAGAGTGCGGCCCACCTTCGGGAATCGCTTCTTCGCCTGCACGTAGAACTCGTGCTCGTAGTGGAGGCACGACATCAGGCGCCCGCAGGCGCCCGAGATCTGCGCGGGGTTCAGGGAGAGTCCCTGATCCTTGGCGAGCTGCAGCGTGACCGGCTCGATCGTCGGCAGCCACAGGCGGCAGCAGAGCTCCCGGCCGCAACGCCCCAGTCCGCCGAGGCGCTTGGCTTCGTCCCGCACGCCGATCTGGCGAAGCTCGATGCGGGTCTTGAATGTGCGGGCCATCTCCTTGACCAGGGCCCGGAAGTCGACGCGCTTGTCGGCCGTGAAGTACACGGTGAGCTTGTTGCGATCCCACTGCCACTCGGCCTCACTCACCTTCATGCGCAGTCCGTGCCGACGCACGAGTTCGCGGGTCCGGCGCCGGACCTCGGGCTCCTCGGCGTCGAGGGTGAGCCGCCGCTCCACGTCGACCGGCGCCGCGCGCCGAAGCACCCGGCGCGGAGGCGGAACCACAGGGCCGTGGTGCGCGTGGTCGCAGCCGCCGTCACAGGTGTGCGATTCGGCGTCGACCACCCGATGCACGCAGCCCAGGTCCTGTCCGCGGTCGGCCTCGACGAGCACGTACTCGTTCTCGCGGAGTGGATCGGCTCCGTCGAAGCGGAAGTAGTCAGAGCGCACGCCCTGGAAGCGGACTTCCGCGATCTGCCTTGCCTTGCGAGTTCCCGTGACCGGAATTGGCCGGGCCGGCCGCACCGGTTCGGGTCCGGAACCGGCCGGGATCACGTGCCGGTCTCTTCCCAGCGTCCCATGGCGTAATACTTCTCCCGGCGCTGGTGGATGAGTTCGTCGGCTTTCAGATCGACGAGCTCGTCCAGGTGCCGGCTGAGCGCATCACCCAGGGCCAGAGCGGTCGCGTCGGCGTCCAGGTGCGCCCCGCCCGCAGGCTCCGGAACGACCTCGTCGACGATTTCGAACCCCGCGAGATCTTGGGCCGTGACCTTCAGGGCCTCGGCCGCTTCCTCGGCCCGGTCGCGGCTGCGCCAGAGGATGGCCGCGCAACCTTCGGGCGAGATCACCGAATAGATGGCGTTCTCGAGCATGAGCACGCGGTCGGCCACGGCGATGCCGAGTGCGCCGCCGCTGCCGCCCTCGCCGATGATCGTCGTGACGATGGGCACCGGCAGGCCCGACATGACGAACAGGTTACGGGCGATCGCCTCGGCCTGGCCGCGTTCCTCGGCGCCGATGCCCGGATAGGCGCCCTGGGTGTCGACGAAGGTCATGACGGGGCGCCCGAACTTGGCGGCCAGGTTCATCAGGCGTTCGGCCTTCCGGTACCCCTCGGGATGGGGCGAGCCGAAGTTGCGGTGCAGGTTCTCCTTCATGTCACGGCCTTTCTGATGGCCGATGACCATGACGCTGCGCCCGTTGAAGCGAGCCCAGCCGCCGACGATCGACGGATCCTCACCGAATTTCCGGTCGCCGTGCAACTCGAACCAGTCCTCGAACAGCAGGCGCACGTAATCGAGGGTGAACGGGCGTTCCTGGTGACGCGCCAGTTGCACACGTTGCATCGGGGAGAGCGCCCGTTCGGCACCCTCCGATCTATCGTCGTCGCTCACTGCCGTCTCCCGAATTTCAGGCTCAGCCGCGCGTCAGATGTACCCGATCACCGCCCAACAGAGCCCGCAGGTCGGACAGCAGGCCCGCGCTGGGCGCGACGCCCAGGCTCGACACCAGCGTAGGCGATTCGCCGCCCGCGCCGTTGCCGTTCGATCCGGCCGGCCGCCAGCGGACCAGCACGGGGCCGGGGCCCGGCGAAGACTCGAGCACTTCGCGCACTCGCACGAACTCGTCGGGCGCGCATTCCGTGCCCTGCTTCAGCTCGATGCAGACCCCGATCTGGCCGGTCGTCCCCAGCTCACGGAGTCGCCGCACCGAATCCACAAAGATGGGGGGATCCTCTTCGTCCCGCGAGTTTCCGGACACGGTTCCTTCGATCACGACCGGTAGATCCTCCGCGAATAGATCGCGCGTGGCGGCCCACGTGTCGCCGAACACCAGCGCCTCCGCCGTGCCGTGAAAATCCTCGACCGACAGACGGCACCACTCCTTGCCGCTCTTGCGGGATACGCGCACGTCCGTGCTCGTGACGACGCAGGCGAGCTGGACCTTCCGGTCGCGCTGGTGCTCCAGCGTCGACGTGTTCGCCTCGAGGGCCAGCAGCTCCACGAGGTCGCGGAACCGATCGAGCGGATGCCCGGAGATGTAGAACCCGAGCACGGCCTTCTCCTCCTTGAGCCGTTCCTGCTCGTTCCACGGGGCGATCGCCGGCAGCCGCGGGGTCGGGCGCTCGACGGGCGTCGATCCGCCGAACAGCGACTCCTGCCCGGTCTCCCGTTCGCGCTGCCGGGCCTGGGCCTCCGACAGGGCCGTCTCGAGCCCCTCCGTTAGGGCCGCCCGCTCTCCGAACGCGTCCAGCGCCCCGGCGGCGATCAGGCACTCGATGACCCGCTTGTTGTTGAGGCGAAGATCGATGCGCTGGCAGAAGTCGAACAGCGACTTGAACGGGCCGTCCTCGCGGGCGTCGCGGATAGAACGGATCGCCGACTCGCCAACGCCCTTGATCGCGCCGAGGCCGAAGCGCACCTGTCCGTCGCCGACGACCGTGAACTTGTAACCCGAGTCTCCGACACTCGGCGGCAGGATCTCGAGCCCCATCGCCCGTGCCGTGCCGATGTAAGACACGACCTTGTCCGTGCTGTCGATGTAGGAGGACATCAGCGCGGCCATGAACTCGGCCGGGTAGTGCGCCTTCAGCCAGGCCGTACGGTAGGAGATCACCGCGTAGGCGACCGAGTGCGCCTTGTTGAACCCGTAGCGGCCGAACGTGCGGATCTTCTCGGCGATGTCGCTGGCCTTCGCCGGCGAGAGCCCGCGCTCCACGGCCCGCTTCTCGAAGTCTCCCAGCACCTTGTCGGTGAGCTCAGCGTCCTTCTTGCCGACCGCCTTCCGGAGCACGTCCGCCTCGGCCAGCGTGAAGCCGGCGAGCACGTTCGCCGCCCGCATCACCTGCTCCTGGTACGTGAAGATCCCGTACGTCGGCTCGAGCAGGTCCTCGAGCTCCGGCGTCGGGTACTCCACGCGCTCGAATCCACGCTTGCGGCGGATGTAGACGTCGGTCATCCCGGCGTCCAGCGGGCCCGGGCGGATCAGCGCGTTCACGGCGACGAGGTCCTCGAACCGGTCGCACCGCATCGCCCGCAGCTTCTCGGTCGCCAGCGCCGATTCGAACTGGAACACGCCGCTGGTGCCGCCGCCCGCCAGCATCTCGAATACCTGCGGATCCTCGAGGCCGATATGATCCCAGTCCACGGTGACGCCGTGACGCTGCTCGATCATCTGCCGGGCGTCGTGGATCACCGTCAGGTTGCGCAGGCCGAGGAAGTCCATCTTCAGCATCCCGGCCTTCTCCAGCGCGACCATGTCGTACTGGGTAATGACCGAGTCCTCGTCGCCCCGGGTGTCGCGGCACACGGGCACGAACTCCTCGAGCGGTCCCGGAGCGATCACGACACCGGCCGCGTGGACCGACGTGTGACGCTTCAGCCCTTCGATCCGCATCGTTTCGTCGAGCAGCTGGCGCGTGCGGGCGTCGTTCCGGTACAGCTCCGACAGTTCCCCCACCTTGGTCACCGCCTCTTCGGCGGTCAGCTGGTAGCCCGGGCTGTTGGGGATCAGCTTGGCCAGCTTGTCGATCTCACCCGGCTGCCAGCCCTGCACGCGCCCGACGTCGCGCAGCGCAGCGCGAGCCAGCATCGTCCCGAACGTAATGATCTGCCCCACCGAGTCCGCGCCGTACTTCTCGCGGACGTACTCAATGATCCGTCCGCGCCGCTCGTAGCAGAAATCGATGTCGATATCGGGCATCGACACCCGATCCGGGTTCAAGAAGCGCTCGAACAGGAGGTCGAACTCGAGAGGATCGACGCCGGTGATGCGCAGGCAATAGCAGATGATGGACCCGGCGGCCGAGCCGCGGCCCGGTCCAACCGGGATGCCGAGCTCACGGGCGGCGCGGATGAAGTCCCACACGATCAGCAGATAGCCCGCGTAGCCGGTCTCTTCGATTACCCCGAGCTCGAACTCGAGCCGCTCGGTCACCGCCTCGGGCAACGGATCGCCGTAGCGCGCCTTCGCGCCGTCCAGCGTGAGCTGCCGGAGGTGCTCCATGTCGGAATCGACGCCGTCGGGCAACGGGAAGTTCGGGAGGTGGTACTGCTGTTCGAATTGCACGTCGCACAGTTCCGCCACGCGCAGCGTGTTTTCCAGCAGCTCCGGCCGATCGGGGAACAGCTCGGCCATCTCTTCGCCCGACTTGAAGTAGCTCTCCTGGCCGTAGAAGCTCAGCCGATCCGGATCGTCCTTGAACTTCCCTGTGCCGATGCAGAGCAGGGTGTCGTGCGCATCGGCGTCCTCGCGCCGCATGTAGTGGGCGTCGTTGGTCAGCACGATCGGGAGGCCGAGCTCGTCGGCGATCTGGAAGACGCCCTCGTTCACTTTCGCCTGACCCGGTATGCCGTGGTCCTGGACCTCGAGGAAGTAACGGCCCGGAAACGTGCGGGCGTACCACTCGGCGGTCGCTTTCGCCTCGTCGTAGCGGTCACGCTCGAGCGAGCGTGAGACCTCGCTGGCCAGGCAGGCGCTGGTGATCACGAGCCCGTCGGCGCATTCCTCGAGCAACTCTCGGTCGATGCGCGGCTTGTGGTAGAAGCCCTCGGTGAACCCGCGGGAGGAGAGCTTGATCAGGTTGTCGTAGCCGCGTCGGTTGGCGGCCAGCACGACGAGGTGTGCGTAGTTGGCCGGCGCGTCGGGTGGACGCTCCTTGGAACGACGACTGCCATAGGCGACGTACGCCTCGAAGCCGAGGATCGGCTTGATGCCCTGCTTGCGGGCCTTTTCCTGGAACTCCCAGGCGCCGTGGAGGTTGCCGTGATCGGTCACGGCCAGCGCGGGCATATTGAACTCCGCCGCGCGCTCGACCAGGGCGTCTACCCGGTTGGCTCCGTCGAGAAGGGAGTATTCGCTGTGACAGTGGAGATGAATGAAAGACTTGGACACGGGCTCACTTCACTTGGCGCTGCAGCGGAACGAGTCGAGGATCGCCTCGAGCTGCAACAAGTATTCGTATTTGCTGCTTTCGGGGTGCGGAGAATAGAGCCAGGCGTCGAAGAACCACGTCGCGTCCGGGCAGCGCACGGCCCGCGCGACGAACGGGCCCGCCGCCGGGTAGGTCGCTTCGTCGTGCCAGATCCCGTGGACTTCGATGGCCGGGGCGCCACCCAGTTCGAACCGGCGCGGCTGCATGTCGACGCGCTCGATACTCTGCGGAACATTGTAGGCGGTGCTGTCGACGCCTTCGCGCCAGGCGAACACGGCTTCGGGGTCGAGCGGCGTATCGGCGTCGGCGCCGTCGCGTCGCTCGATCAGAATCGACCGGATGCGGTCGGCCGGCGAGGGTCGGTCGTTGCGCAACCGGATCCGGCCGTCGTCCAGGATCCGCCCGTGGTAGATCTGGGGGGCCCGGAGCGCGATGCCGTAACGCTCCCGGATCCGTGCCGCGAAGGCCGTGTCCACGCCGCTGACCCACATCCGAGAGACCGCGTACTCGCGGAACTGGTCGTCGAGCATGTCGGCGAGCTCGGGCAGGGCGGCGCGCCAGGACGCGGCTGGGTCGGTCGGATCGAGCACGATAGCCGTAGCGAGTTGATTCCGGGCCCACACGTTGTCGGCCTGCACGATGTCGCCCGGCGAGGGAGGGTCCCCGCCGGCCGCGTCGACGATGGCCTGGACGCGCGGATCGTCGGGCTCGCCGAATACGAGGACCTGCCGCCACAGAAGCAACTGTTCGAGCTCGGCGCCGGTGGCCGCCACCTGTGTCACGTGAAAGGTCTTCTCGTTCCGTACGGTGAACAGCGTCGGCTCGAGCGCGTCGTAGGTCTCCTGTTCGAGCCCGCTCCACAGCGTGGAATCGGCAACGACGATCAGCGAATCGGTCTCGCCGAAGGCCGTCGGCTTGTCGCAGGCGCCGAGCGCGAGGAGGCTCGCTAGCGCCAGCGGCATCAGTACTCGAAGCAGTTTTGGCGGTGCGATCCGGCGGGACCGGGCGGGGCGGGTCGGGCGGTGCGGTCGGGCGTGCGTCATGGGTTTCAAACTAGGCGGGACCGTCGGGACCAGCAACGCGTCTGGAGGGGGAGCCGGACAAGTCACGGAGCCCCCGACCGTCGTCCAGGCACGGTCGCCCAGGTGCGAAACGGCCCGTCGATTCGCTACATTCCCGGCGCAGGGCTTGACGGTTCTTCGCTGGGGCCCACCTTCGGCGATTCGCCAGTCGTGGCGCAGCGCCGGTTCAACCCGATTCGAGAGAGATGTTCCCCTTTGCAGCACTATAAACTGCGCAACATCGCGATCATCGCGCACGTCGATCACGGCAAGACCACGCTCGTCGACAAGATGCTCCGCCAGACGGGCACGTTCCGGGCGGGGCAGCAGCTCGAGGAGCGCGTGATGGACTCGAACCCGCTCGAGAAGGAGCGGGGCATCACGATCTTCTCCAAGAACGCCGCCGTCCGCTGGCAGGCGCCAGACGGCACGGCCTACAAGTTCAACCTGGTCGACACGCCCGGACACGCCGATTTCGGCGGCGAGGTCGAGCGCATCCTGCGCATGGTCGACGGCGTGCTGCTGCTCGTCGACGCGTTCGAGGGGCCGATGCCGCAGACCCGGTTCGTGACCCGCAAGGCGCTGTCGCTCGGTCTGCAGCCGATCGTCATCATCAACAAGGTCGACCGGCCCGATTCCGACCCGGAGCGCGTCCACGACGAGGTACTCGAGCTCCTGATGGAGCTGGAGGCCGACGACCGGCAACTGGACGCACCGTTTCTCTACGCGTCCGCCCGCGAGGGCTGGGCGGCCCGCGAGCCGGGCGGCCGGCCGGGCGACCTGGAGGCCCTGTTCCAGACAGTGGCCGAACGGGTGCCGGCGCCGCAAGGGGATCCCGACGCACCGTTTCAGCTGCTCGTCTCGACCCTCGACTACTCGCCGTATCTCGGACGTATGGGTATCGGCCGGATCGAACGGGGTCGCCTCGCCGCCGGCGACATGATCGCGGCGTGGCCCCTCGACGAGGACGAGCCCCTGCCGCCGGTGCGTGTGCCGAAGTTGTATGCCTACGAGGCGCTCGGGCGAACGGAGGTCGATGAGGCGGTGGCCGGTGAGATCGTGGCGATCTCGGGCATCGAAGGCGCCGAGATCGGCGCGACGCTGTGCGACCCGGAGACCCCCGGCCGGCTCGCGGGGATCGCGGTGGAGCCTCCGACACTGTCGGTCGAGATTACGCCGAACACGTCCCCGTTCTCGGGCCGGTCGGGCCAGTACGTGACGTCGCGGCAGATCCGCGAGCGACTGCAGCGGGAGACGCTGTCCAACGTGGCGCTCCGGGTCGAGGACACCCAGGATCCCAATCGGTTGCGGGTGTCGGGCCGCGGGGAGCTTCACCTGACGATCCTCATGGAGACGATGCGCCGGGAGGGCTACGAGTTCGCGGTCGGTCGGCCGCGCGTCATCACCCGCACGGGCGATGATGGCACCCTCGAGGAGCCGTGGGAAGAGGTCGTGGCCGACGTCCCCGAGGGGATGACCGGCGTCGTGATCCAGCACCTGGGCGAGCGGCGCGGCGAAATGAAGGACATGCACCGGGCCGAAGGCGGACTGACCCGATTGCGCTTCCTGGTGCCGTCGCGGGCGCTTACCGGATACCGCGGCGAGTTCCTAACCGACACGCGGGGTGAGGGTACGCTGCACCGCCAGTTTTCCCACTATGCCGCCTGGGCCGGTGAGATCGAGAGCCGGAAGGAGGGGGCGCTCGTGTCGATGGCCGAAGGCGCGGCGACGGGCTTCTCTTTGTTCAACCTGCAGGAGCGTGGCCGATTGTTCATCGGCCCGGGGACGGCCGTGTACGACGGGATGATCGTGGGGGAGAACGCCCGTGAAAACGACCTCGAAGTCAACGTCACGAAGGGCAAGAAGCTGACGAACATCCGGGCCTCGGGATCCGACGATGCGATTCTGCTCGAGCCGCCCCGCGACGTGACGCTCGAGTTCGCCCTCGAGTTCATCGCCGAGGACGAACTGGTCGAGATCACGCCCGACGCGATCCGGCTCCGGAAGCGCTCCCTGAAGGCCCACGAGCGCAAGCGGGACCGCCGAGCCATCGAGGCGTAGTGGCCGTCCTGGACGAATCCGGCTTGACACGGGCCGATTCCGTGCTATAAACAGGCAGATTCGTCCCCTACCCTTACCAGAACTACAAGGAGCCGGGCATGCTGACGACGCTGTTGGACCTGTTCGAGACGGAC
>Ga0210123_1001074_pt1 | contig 14785 bp, 12 predicted proteins | sample Muzzi_PWB_D2_FD_185535 | JGI IMG/M metagenome (GOLD analysis project Ga0210123, IMG submission 185535) | Wetland microbial communities from San Francisco Bay, California, USA, that impact long-term carbon sequestration - Muzzi_PWB_D2 (SPAdes) | ecosystem: Environmental > Aquatic > Marine >... | reverse complement strand
ACCGGGCCGGGTCGGTCCGAGCACCGTCAGAACCACGTCGTCCACCCGGAGCCGATCGCCGGCCGCCGCCGGCAACCATAGAACGCCGGCCGCATCCACGTCCGCGAGGAATTCCGCATAGCCGGCGCTGGGCACCGGATCCCCGGTGTCGAGCACGCGCTCGATGTCGATCACCGACAGGAGCCCTCGGAGTCCGCCGAGGTGATCGAGATCCGGATGTGACAACACGGCCAACTCCACCCGCCGAGCCCCGTGGCGTCTCATGAATGGGTGCACGATGAAGCGTCCCGCGTTCCAGTCACCCCACGCTGGCCCTCCGTCGAACACGAGCCAGCGTCCTTCTCCCGTGCGCAGCACGGCCGCGTCGCCCTGCCCCACGCTCAGCGTGCACAGCAGCGCCGAAGCGCGCGTCATGCTCGACATCACCGGGACCGCGGCCACAGCAACGGTCGCGAAGGCCAGTGGCGGCAGGGACGCACGCGGACGTCCCCTGACGATCGTGCGGCGGATGGCTTCGAGCACCAGCAACCAGGCGATCCAACCAGCGATGGACGGCGCGGCCACCGCACGGTGGCCTCCGGGAAGGCGTGCGAAACCCTCGGCCACGGCGTGCAGGCCGCGGAGGGCGCCGGTCGCGACGTCAGCGGCCGGGGCGACGAGCACCTCCGGCAACGCCAGCGTGGCGACCACCCCACCCAGCGCCACGCCAACCAGCGGCCCGCCGACGAAGTGCGACAGGAGGGACACGGGCGTGACCTGCCCGAAGTGGTAGGCGGTCAACGGCGTGGTCGCGATCAAGGCGCCCAGGCTGGCGGCCGTCGCCTGCGTCAGCCAGCGAAGGCGGCCGGCACGCAGGCCGAGACCCCGTGCCACGCGAGTACCTCCGATCACGCCCGCGAAACCGGCGAACGAGAGCTGGAGCCCGGGTTCCACGAGGGCGCCCGGATCGGCCACGACGGCCACCAGGAGAGCGAGACCCAGTAGTTCCCCCTCGCGGACGGGCCAGCCGCGAGTGCGCGCCCACACATAGCCCGCGAAGACCACCAGGGCGCGGCACGCGGCGGCGGGCGCGCCGATGAGGAGCACATAGCTCCCGACCAGCAGAAGCGTCAGTGACATCCGGCGGCGAGGTCCTGCCACCAGGCCCAGCAGGAAAGTCGCGCCGGCCGCGAGCAGGCCCACGTGCATGCCCGATATCGCCAGCAGGTGCGCGAGCCCCGCCGCCGCGAATCGCCGCCGGAGATCAGGTGGAATTTCGTCGCGCTCCGCCAACAGCAGGGCGAGAGCCGTGGGACGGACGTCGGGAGGGAGGCGGGCGGACAGGCGAGCCGCGGCGCGCGCCCGGAGCCGATCGAGCCAGTGACCGGTGCCTCCCGACAGGCGAACGCCCACGCCCGTGAGCAGCCCCTGGCGCTCGGGGGCCGGTGCCCAGGCACCCACGTGCTCGAACCGCATCCATTCGCCCGTCACCCGCACCCGGTCCCCTGGAGCCGTCTCTGTACCGGCCACGGCAGCGCGTACCAGAAGCGACGGGACACGGCAACGTCGCCTTCCGCTCCGCAAGGTGACACGGCGCAGTCGCAGTCGTTGTCGTCCGCGACCCGCCGCTGCGGCCCGGGCGGCGAGCTGGCCCGTCGCCTCGACCGAGTCCCCCGAGAGGAGGCTCGCCGTGCAGGCGGCCCGGCGGCGCTCACCCGCTGCGCCGCCGAGCCATCCGCCGAGCAGCACTGCGGCGAACAACACCCCCCCGGCCCGGGTGCCAGCCCTGCGCCTCGCTCTCGTCCCTCCGGGACCGGGGGCCCGGAGGAGGTTCCACAGGCAGCCGACGAAGGCCGTCAGGTACAGGCCGGCCACGAGAGCGGGCGACCGCAGGCCGGCCGCCGTGCCGGTCGCGCACGCGAGGCCCAGGCCCAGGAGCGGACCGGGAGCGGGAAGGGTTCGGGGGGCGCGGCCGGCGGCCGCCGCCGTCAGGCCTCGTCGGCGGCCGGGTCCACGGAACGCTCGGAAACCGGCGGCGGGGCGTCACGACCCAGCGCCTGTCGGTACCTCCGGAGCATTCGGGCCGTGCGCAGCTCCGCTTTCAAGCTCGCCAGGAAAAGCGTTAGCATGCCGAGCAGGAACGCGACGAGCACGACGACGGCGAGCGGCACCGACGCGAAGCGAACGATCCCGAGGTTCACCGGCACCCGGACGGCGCCGTTAAGCCAGGCGAAGCCGGCCGCGAACAGGGCGAAGCCGCCGCCCAGGAGAAGTCGTTCACGCAATCCGGTCACGCAACGCGCTCCCCGCGGAACGTCGCTCCCGACGTCGAGACAAGGCGGACCTCCGCATATCCGCCGATATCGGTCGACTCCCCCGGAAACGCGACCACCTTGTTGCCCTCCGTCCGGCCCAGCAGGTCTCCGTCCGAGCGCGCTTTCCGCTCGACCAGCACTTCGCGCATCTCGCCCAGCTCGGATTCGGCGATCTCCCGCTGGATTGCGCGGTGCAAGCCGATCAGTCGCTCGAGGCGATCACCGGATACGCCGTCGTCGATGATGTCCTCCTTGGGCAGGCGCGTGGCCGGCGTGCCGTCGCGGGGCGAGAAACGATACATGAACGCATCGTCGAAGCGCACATGCCGCATGAGATCGAGCGTCGCCTCGAAGTCCTCCTCCGTCTCCCCGGGAAACCCCACGATGACGTCCGTACTCAGCGTGATGCCGGGAACCCCTGCGCGCACCCGCTCGACCGTCTCGAGAAAGGTCGCCGACGTATAGCGCCGAACCATCCGCTTGAGGATACGATCGGAACCCGACTGCACGGGAAGATGCAGCTGCCGGCATACGGTGGGCTCGGTGGCCATGACCTCGATGAGCTCGTCGCTCACGTCGTTGGGATGCGGCGAGGTGAAGCGCACGCGCCGTATTCCGTCGACTCGAGCGACGGCTCGCAGAAGCCGCGCGAAGTCCCAGGTATCGTAGCGGTACGAGTTCACGGTCTGCCCAAGCAGCGTGACCTCGGTGAACCCCCCGTCGACCGCACCCGCCACTTCGGCCAGCACGGCCTCGGGTTCCCGGTTCTTCTCCGGACCCCGCACATACGGCACGATACAGAACGTGCACCGATGGTCGCAGCCGCGCTGCACCGTGACCCACGCGGTGACACCCTCCTGGCGGACGGTCGCCAGGTCTTCGTAGTTCTCGTCCGCGTCGAGCGCCAGCAGCAGTTGTCCGCGCCCCAGGTCGCCCAACCGAATCTGGTCGATCAGTCGGCCGATGTCGCGATAGGCGTCGGGTCCGGCGACCACGTCGACGCCCGCCGCCGTCTCGAGCAGATCGGAACCGAGACGCTGGGCCATGCAGCCGGTAACCGCAAGCACGAGCTCGGGATTCTCCGCCCGGTGCCGCTGCAACTGCCCGATTCGCCCGCGCACGCGTTGCTCGGCGTGCTCGCGGATGGCGCAGGTGTTCACGATGATCACGTCGGCAGCCGCCGGGTCGTCCACCGTGATATAGCCGCGCTCAGCCAGCACCCCGGTCATCAGCTCGGAGTCGCCCAGGTTCATCTGGCACCCGTAGGTCTCGATGAACGCCCGGCGACGCATCGGCCGCGGCGTCGCCGTCGTGGCGCTCGGGCGCACGTCGCCGGAGGCCGCGACTTCGGTCGGGCGAGCCCGGCGCTTCAGCTCTACGAGTCGTTCTGCCATCATGCTCTCCCAATACTCCACGGTCTCAACGGAGCACCATCCTCCGCCCGGCTCGAACCTACGGCCGCCGCGGCGTCAACCGCTACCGATCCGGCGTGATTGCCCGCCCGGCGGTCCCTGGCTAGCGTGGCGAATGCCGCACCTCGAGCACGTACGACACGATAGGATGCGGATCCCGGTGGAGATCCGTGGCACCGCTTCCGATCCCCTGCTCTTCCTGCCGGGGATGGGCGTCCATCCACGGCATTACCGGCCCGGCCTCGAGCGACTGGCGCGACACTATACGGTCATCGCGCCCGACCTCTCGTTCGGCTCGCATCCGCGCCTGCCGTCCGAGTACGCCGGCTACCTGGCATGCGTCGAGACGGTGGCCGCACACTTCGCCCCCACAGCGCCACGTGTCGGGCACTCCCTGGGCGGGCTCCTCGCCCTCCAGGGAGGGCAACCCGCCGTCGCCCTGTCGCCGCTGATCCCACTTCCCCTCGGCTGGTGGCGCCAGTTCTGGCGGGCGGTGCGGCTCCAGTTGCGGGAATACGCGGGGACCGAGGGACTCCGGGGCGTCCGGTGGGCGCTGGCCATGCTGGCGAACTACGCGGGCATGGTCCTCACGGCACCGGAGAAACTCTTCCCCGCCATCTCGGCCACGCACTCGTCCGTCACCCCCGATTTCCACCCACGCGCCCCCTCGGTACGGCTCGTGCTCGGACGGTTCGACGAGCTCTACCGGCACGCCGAATACGGACACTTCCTCGAGCGGACCGGCCTGGCGCCGGACTCCGTCCGCTGGCTACCGCATGGTCACGACTGGCCTGTCACTCGCCCCGAGTTGATGGAAGCCGAGGTGATGGCGGCACTGCGGAAGGACCCGGCGGTCGATACCGCCGGACGGCGCCTCAGTTCTGGAGCAGCGACAGGCTGATCGAGAATCGTTGGAAGCTCTCTTCAACGCCGGAGGCCGCGAGGTCACCGCGAGAGCCCAGCTCGAACGCCAGGTCCACGCGCGCCTTGTCCTCGGCCACACGCACACCCAGACCCAGTGTGACCGCCTTCTCCGACATCTGCTCCGCGCCAGGGACGTGAAAGGGCAGGTCCGTGCGGCGGAGGCCGAAGCGTAGCGGCACCTGGGCCCCCAGCAGCCGCGTTCCCGTGAGTTCGGCACCGATCCCCATCCATGTCACGTTCGACGCCACGAAGTTATCAGAGGCTCCCTCGGCGCCCTCCCAGCCGGTCCAGCCTCCGGCTCCGGTCACGAGGAGCCGCTCCGATACCCGAGCGCTCGCTCCAACCTCGACCCCGACCGGCATGTCGAACTTGCGGGTACGCGTCACACCGTCGATCGAGTCCCGCGTGGCCGTGAGCGCCTTCTGGATGGACAGATCGGCTCCCACGCTGATCCGGCCCGTGAGCGTCGCCGATGCGCCGAACCGGAAGCGGGAGCCCGAGTACTCCCAATTCCCGTTGCCCGCCGCAGGGCCGATCGTCCCCGTCTCCCCGGCGATATCGCCCTCGAAAATCCGCCGGAAGCGCTGTTGCAGGCGCCCGGTGATGATCGAATACTCCGCACCCAGACTCAACCGTCCGAGACGGCGGGCAGCGGTCAGGTTGACCGAACTTACCCCTCCGTCGTGTGTCCGCTGCTCCTCGAACGGAAAAGTCCCCCCTTCGGAGACCAGGGTATCGCTGAACGACACCTGCCAGTCCTGATCGAGCTCCGGCGCGACAGCGAGGCCGACGGCCCAATCCCCGATCGGAACCGCGCCACGCAGGACTCCAAGCCGACTGCGGCCGGTGCTGAGGGATCCGTCTGCGCCCTTCACGCTGACCTCCTCGGGCGCATACGTGATCCCCACGACCGGCTGCTCGAACAGCGCGATGTCGGCCGGATTCCGGGCAGAAAGACTACCGTCGGGCAGGCCCAGACCGGTTCCGCCAAGGGCGGCGGCCCGCGCGTCGATTGAAGGTACCGGAACGCCGAGTCCGAGCGCCGTGACGGGCGTCTGCGCCGCAGCCGGCATCGCCGCAACCAGACCCAACGCCAGCGTGAGCCACAGGACGGAGGCCCTCGAGCGTCCCGCGAGCTCCCGCGTCACGTCTCTCATCGTCGTCATGGCAGGTCGAACTGTGTGATGGGGGTGACCAGCATGCGCAAGCGTGGCACGCGGGCCGGGTCGGTGGCGTCTCCGTACTCCCAGAAAGCGAGACGGTCGCCTTCGGGCAGCATCCGGATACCCAGGTTGATGTCCGGTACGGAGTCCGCATCGGCCTGGGCCCAAATCCGGACAAGATTCGTGATCGGGATCTCGAGGACCCCTCCGTCCTGCATCGCCTCCGGATCGATCTGTACGCTGCTGTCGAAGTTGCTCCCAACCGGGGCCTTCGGACCAAACTCGATCGGATTCGTCAGCAGGCTGAACCCGCTAGCCAGCAACGTATCGGTTGTCGCGAACGGGGCATTCGGCACCCCCGAAGAAGTGAGCAGCAAGGTCGCGCGGTTGATCCGCGCCCCACGCAGCTTCACACCCTGCACGGACTCCGGAAGCCGGAAGTTGATGTAGGCGCGTGCCGCAGGGAGCCCCCCGAGACGAAGCGCACCGGCCGGTGGTGGTGTCTCGGGATCGAAGATGAACGTGCTCGGCGCAGGTGAGCGCAGCGTTGCGACCAGGGTGTCCCGGCCCATCGGCTTCGCGTCGAATGACAGAACGACCTGTTCGAACGTGAAGGAGGTGCCGTCGGTCTCTGCCACGAGCGCCAGCCCGGGCTCCCCATCGTCGGCAAGCCAGGCCTGGAGGATCGAGTCCGACACCACGTCGAACGACAGGAACAGAGTGTCCGCCTCGAGGGAACTGATCTCCAGCGTACCCAAAACGTCGCCGAGGTCGCCGCCCGGCATCGCCCAGGGCTCCATGGCCGTCGCATTCGTCCATGAGGCCTCGCGGTCGTCGAATCCCCGGGCCAGCGCATAGGCCGTGAGCTGCGCCCCGGCGTCCGGAATCGACGACTCGAGCGTGTCGACGATCAGGCGGAGCGCGGCGTTGTCGAACCGCTCCACCGCGATGCGCTCGTCATCGAGGAACACGGAATCAGGGAGTGTGGAGAAGCGGGCGAGAACCCGGGACACGAGGTCCGAACCGCTGGAGACCAGCCGAATGCCGCTCGTCGACGGCAGAGCGTACCCGGTGAACGTCGTGTCGCTCCAGACCGGAAGATCGGCGGCAGACAGCTCGATTTCGACGGTCTCGCTAGCGTCACCCGGGGCCGTATCGGGATCCACTCCGGTGAGCCGATCCTCGGTGCAGCTGACGAAAGCCAGGGCTGCGGCGCCCGCCCCCACCCACCGCATCATCGTGCCGCGCCGGCTCACGCCGTGTCTCCGCCGGACGTGGACGCCTCGGCCCCGCGAGGCGCCTCGAGCTGGAACGTCGCGGGCAGCAGCTCCGAAAGGCGCCATGCCGTCTCGGTGCCCCCCGTGCCCCCGCTGACGATCCGCAGATCGGGGGCGAACTCGGCCAGCGCCTGACGGCACATGCCGCAGGGGGCCACGGGCTCGTCGGCATCGGAGACCAGATAGAGGCGGGCGAAGCGAATCGCTCCGTCGGCTACTGCCGTTCCGAGCGCCACGCGCTCGGCGCACATGGTCACCGGAAATGATGCGTTCTCGATGTTGCACCCCGGGTACGTCCGTCCATCGGTCGCCTCGAGCGCGGCACCCACGCGGAAGCGTGAGTATGGCGCATGGGCCGCCTCGAGGGCCGCCTCGGCGACCTCTCGCAACGGCGTCCAGTTGTCGTCCGGCTCCAGGCTCATAGTCAAGCGTCTCCGTCCCATCCGATTTTCGGTACCCGGGCGCTCCACCCGGTGAGGATCTCGTAGGCGATCGTCCCGCATGCGTCGGCCAGTTCCTCCGGCGTGATCTCCGTCCCGCCATCCTGACCGAGGACCGTTGCCACGTCGCCCGGCCGCACGTCGTCACGGCCCGTAACGTCGACGACCGTCGTGTCCATCGTGACGACACCGCGGAACGGTGCCGGCCTTCCGTGGATCAGGGCGCGGCCCTTGCCCGTCAGGCGGCGCCGCAGACCGTCGCCATAACCGATGCCGATCGTCGCCAGCCGCGACGGTGCCGGTGCCGTCCATGTCGCGCCGTAGCTCACGGTGCTGCCCGCCTCGACGTCGCGCACCGCGAGCACCCGGGCACGGACGGCCGCCACGGGCTCGGGTCGCCGGCCGGCGACCTCGACGCCATACAGCCACACGCCGGGCCGGACCACGTCCGCCGTCATGCCGGGATACTCCATTGCGGCCGCACTGTTCGCCGCATGCACCAGGCCCGGATCGACGCCCGCCCGCCGGAGCGCCTGCACGGCCGACTCGAACCGCCGCCACTGCTCCCGCGTCGCCGCCTCGTCCGTCTCCGCGGAATGAAAGTGCGTAAACGTCGAACCGATCGTCAGGCCTCCGTGCTCCAGCGTCCTCGCGACGGCGGCTGACCAGTCCCCACCGCTCTGCCACGAAAGCCCAAAGCGCCCCATGCCCGTGTCGATCTCGAGGTGGACAGTCAGCGTCCCTTCCCCGTCGTCCGACGCCTCTCGCATCGCCGCGGCGGCGGCGACCAGCGATGAGATGTCGCCGATAACGGGCTCGCAACCGATTCCGACCAACTCGTTCAGGTCGGCGGGCAGCGTGGGGGTGAACACAATCACCGGCCCGTTCCACCCATCCACACGAACGGTCCGCGCCTCCTCCAGCGTCGCGACACCGAAGCCGACCGGACCCAGGGGAGCCAGCGTCCGGACCGCCAGCGTGGCGCCCGTTCCGTACGCATCTGCCTTCACCATGGGAAGCATCCGGCACCCGGCGGGGATACGTTGGGTGACGGCGTTGTAGTTGGCTCTCAGAGCGCGGCAGTCGACCTCCATCCAGGCTCGCCGCGTCGGTTCGATTGGCATGGTTTTCAAGCGGGCTAGTATACCGGCCCCCATACGGCGGAGCAACAGATTTCCAGCGAATCACGGCACATGGAGCGGGCCCGCGAGGCCGACGAGGCGCTGGGTCGGGCGCTCGCCCTCGTCCGCTACCTGCGGGACCACTGCGACTGGGACGCCCGGCAGACCTCCTCCTCTCTGCTGCCCTACTTGCTGGAAGAGGCCCACGAGGTCGCCGACACCGTGCGCCGGAGCGACGACACCGAACTGCCCGGTGAGCTGGGGGACCTGCTGCTCAACCTCGCTTTCCAGGTGGTGCTGGCCGAAGAGCGGGGAGCCTTCGGGGCGGCGGACGTCGTCGCCGACCTCGAGCGCAAAATGATCCGCCGCCATCCCCACGTATACGGCGACGCCGAAGAGCCACCGGACTGGGAGACACTCAAGGCCGAAGAGAGGGCCCGACGTCGGGTCGGGTCCCATGACGCAGACCTGGCGACCGATGACGACGATCCGCTCGTCGGGATTCCAGCCGGGCTCGAGCCGCTGAGCCGAGCCTTGCGCATGCAGGAGCGCGCCTCGGGCGTCGGGTTCGACTGGCCGGACGCGTCCGGCGCCATCGAGAAGCTGCGGGAAGAGATCGAGGAGCTTGAGTCGCTATTGGGCGAGGCCCGCCCCGCATCCCCATCCTCCGCGGGCCGGCCACCCGATTCCACCATGGCCGAAGAAGCGGGCGATCTGCTGTTCGCCGCCGTCAACGTCTGTCGCCTGGCCGGCGTTCATCCGCTCCCCGCGCTGAACGGCGCGAATGCAAAGTTCAGCCGTCGGTTCCGTGCCGTGCTGGCGCGGGCCCGGGCCCGTGATCTGGATGTTCGTTCGGCAGACCTGGCGACGCTGGACGAAATCTGGAACGAGGTGAAGGCGGCGGAGAAGGGCTGAGCCGCGCTACGGGCCTCAGCGGTTCAGCAGCCGCGTCTCCCGCTGGCCTTTTCGGACGGCCGTCCCGACGACGATCCCGAAGACGATGGCCGTGCCCGCACCCAGCACGGGAAGGAATGCCACGACGGGCGATACCGCGAGCGTCGTGCCGATACCCGCCAACCAGGGGGCCGACGGCTTCTGGGCGGCATCCACGAAACGCAGGCGGTCCCGCACGAATTCGCGCACCCTCATATAGCTGATCCCCATACCCGCGCCGGCGGCGGCCAGGAAGAGAAATTCGATCATGGTACTGCCTCCTTTCGACCGTACGTACGCTGCCCGCCGGGAGAAAGTTGCAGGAGGGCGCGACGGCACATCGGGATCACGATCTTTCCGTGGGTGAGACTCCGGGCGGGACGGGCCCTCACCAGTATCATAGTTTTTGCTTTATATCTTACGGTGTAAGTCGCGTCATCATACGTGGATATGGTATTGCCTCTCGTAGATGATCGAGACCACAGATCCAGCTCACCGTCCGCTCGAGGCCGAGTCCGAAGCCGCTGTGGGGAAAGGTGCCGTAGCGCCGAATGTCGAGGTACCAGTCATAAGCCTCCTCCGGCAGACCCTCTTCTCGAATGCGGGCGAGCAGACGATCGTAGTCGTCCTCCCGCTGGCTGCCGCCGATGATCTCGCCGTAGCCCTCGGGCGCCAAAAGGTCGTTGCACTTCACGGTCCGGGAGTCTTCGGGGTTTTCCTTCATGTAGAACGCCTTGGCCGACTTCGGGTAGTCGTACACGAACAGGGGCTTGGACCGGCCTTCGGTGAGGGTCGTTTCGTCCTCCGCGCCCAGGTCCGAGCCCCACTCGATGTCGCTTCCCCGCTCGTGCAGGACGTCGATCGCTTCCGTGTAGCTCATGCGATCGAACGGCGCCGTAATCGCCGCGAGCCTCGAGACGTCGCGCTCGAGAACGTCGAGCTCCTCCCGGCGGCGCTCCAGGACACGCGCTACGATCGCCGCGACGAACTCCTCCTGCAGGGCCATGTTCCCCTCGCTATCGAGCCAGGCGACCTCCGGCTCGACCATCCAGAACTCGGTCAGATGGCGCCGGGTCTTCGACTTCTCGGCCCGGAAAGTCGGCCCGAAGCAGTAGACGCGGCCGAGGGCGGCCGCCGCAGGCTCGAGATAAAGCTGACCGGTCTGCGCCAGGTACGCTTTACCGAGATCGAAGTACTCAGTCTCGAACAGCGTGCCTGCCGACTCGCCGATCGAGCCCGTGAGGATCGGCGTGTCGATCAGCGTGAAGTCGCGTTCGTGGAAGAACTCGCGGATCCCGAACACGATCTCGTCCCGGACACGCAGGATCGCCCGCTGGCGCTCGTGTCGGAGCCACAGGTGGCGCTGGTTGAGGAGGAAATCGATCCCGTGCTCCTTCGGCTGGATCGGGTAATCGGCCGACGGCCCGAGGACGCTGAGGCTCGATGCGCCGATCTCCACGCCGCCCGGCGAGCGCGGGTCCTCCTTGACGACGCCCCGCACCTCTACGCTGGCTTCGTAGTCTACCGACCCGGCGGCCTCCCACGAGGCCTCGTCGAGCTCGTTTTTCACACACACGACCTGCACCTCCCCGGTGCCGTCGCGCACGACGAGGAAAGAGATCTTGCCGCTGGAGCGGAACTGCCGGATCCAGCCGAGCAGGGTGACGGTTTCGCCGACGTGATCAGCGAGATCGCAGATTTCGACGTTGTTCATGGAGCCATGACGGGTTGAGGCGATTCGGGCTTCGTCGGCGCCGAAGCTACGCCAGGCGCGGGGAAGCCGTCAACGCGGCGCGGGTGCCGATCAGCCGATCCCGAACCGCCGTTCCCGCTCAGCGTAGCGCTCGGCCACCACGCGCGCGAAGCGCCGGTGCCGGGTCTGCGAGAGCTCGGGATCCTGCGCTACGAGGCGGCGGGCGCGCCGACGGGCATCGTCCAGCAAGTCGAGATCGCTCGAGAGGTCGGCGAAGCGGAGCCCCGGGACCCCGTGCTGTTCCGGGCCGAAGAGATCCCCCTGGCCCCGCAACCGAAGATCCTCCTGCGCGATCCGGAAGCCATCCGTCGTGGCGGCGAAGGCCCGGAGGCGCTCGGGGGGCGCGTCCCCTGCGTGGAACGAGATGCACCAGCTCTGTTCCGCTCCGCGCCCGACCCGACCCCGAAGCTGATGAAGCTGTGCGAGACCGAACCGCTCGGCATGCTCGATCATCATCACCGTGGCGTTGGGCACGTCGATGCCGACCTCGATGACCGTGGTCGCCACGAGCACGTCGACATCTCCGGCGAGGAAGGCGCGCATGACTTCGTCCCGCTCGGTGCCCGACATCCGTCCGTGCAACAGTTCGATGCGGGCCTCGGGAAATCGCTTTCCGAACTCTTCGTGGCCCGCCGTGGCGGCCGCCGCGTCTACGGCATCGGATTCCTCGATCAACGGGTAGACGACATACGCCTGACGCCCCTCGTTGAGGCGATCGTCCAGCCAATCGAGGGCCGCCGCCCGTGCCTCGTACGCCCGGACGGCCGTAATGACCGGACGTCGGCCCGGGGGCATCTCGTCGATCGTGCTCACGTCGAGGTCGCCGTACAGGGCCAGGGCGAGCGACCGCGGGATCGGCGTCGCGGACATCACGAGCACGTCGGCCTCGCCGCCCATCTCGGCGAGCGCGCGGCGCTGGTCCACACCGAAGCGGTGCTGCTCGTCGATCACGACGACCCCCGCTCGGGCGAACTCCACGGCATCCTGAATCAGTGCCTGGGTCCCGACGACCGCCCGCGCCTCCCCCGATCGCAGGCCGGCGTACGCGGCTTCGCGCTCCCCGGCCGACAGGGCGCCCGTGAGACGCAGCACGTCGACACCCAGGGGGGCGAACCACGCCGCCAGGGTGGCCGTGTGCTGCTCGGCCAGCAACTCCGTGGGCGCCATCAGGACGGCCTGCGTCTCGTTCTCGACGGCCTTGAGCATCGCGGCGGCCGCCACCACCGTCTTTCCGCTGCCCACGTCGCCGTGCAGCAGGCGGTACATCCGCGACGGCGTCGCCATGTCGGTTTCGATCTCTTCCCACACGCGGCGCTGTGCCCCGGTCAATTCGAACGGGAGACGCTCCAGGAACGCGGCCGACAGGCGGGGCTCGGCCCCGTGGGCCAGGCCCGGCTTCGCGCGCCTGGCAGCGCGGGCGCGGGCATACAGGAGCTGCATGAAGAAGAGCTCCTCGTAGGCGAGGCGCCGGCGGGCGGGACCTACTTCTTCGAGGCGCGCCGGCCGGTGCAGCGCCCGGATCGCGTCCTGCAGCGCCGGCAGGTGGAGCTCGGACAGCCAGGCGGGCGGAAACGGCTCCGCCTCCGCCAGCTCGGGGAGCAGGGTCTCGAGGTTGTCGTCGACGATCCGGCGAATCTGCTTGTGGCCGAGCCCCTCCGTGGCCGAATAGACGGGGAACACGCGACCCTCGGCATCCCCCGCCCCGGTGCCGTTCTCATCGTCGGAGGAGGCGAGCACGATGAACTCGCGGGGACGCAGCTGGGGCCCGTGATAGAAGCCTACGGGACCCGTCACGAGGAGGAGGTCCCCTTTGCGGATCTGGCGGTCGAGCCAGGGTTGGCCCGGCCAGGCACATTCGATGACACCGGACCGGTCCCGCAGCACGGCGCGGAAAATCCGCAGCTTGCCCCGGGTAGGGATGACGCCGCGCGCCACGACGCGCCCAATGACCGTCGCATCGTCGCCGGAGCGCAGCGAAGCTGCGGTCCGCACTGTGGTCGCGTCCTCGTACCGGTGAGGCACGTGATACAGGAGGTCCCGGGCCGTGTGGACGCCGAGCTTCGCGAATCGCTCGGCCCGCCGAGGGCCGACACCCTTCAAGTACTGAACGGAGTGCTGCAGCTGGCTCCGCACCGTCATCGTGGCTCGATCCTCGTCCTCGCTCGTCTCTCTCTCACTCCTCGTTCAACAGCTTCTCCACGTAGCGGTCGGCATCGAACGGCTCGAGGTCCGACTCCGCCTCGCCGGTGCCCACCCACCGAACCGGCAGCTGGAATGCGCGCGCCACAGCTACCGCCGTGCCGCCACGCGCGGAGCTGTCGAACTTCGAGAGCACGAGGCCGTCCAGCGGCAGCGCCTCGCCGAACTGCCTGGCCTGGGTGATCACGTTCTGCCCCGCCGTGGCGTCGACGACCAGCAAGCGCTCGTGGGGAGCGCCTGGAATCACGCGGTCCAGCACCCGGTCGATCTTGCGTAGCTCGTCCATCAGGCCTCGCTGGGTGTGAAGCCGACCTGCCGTGTCGACGATCACCTGGTCCATACCTCGCGCCTTCGCCGCTTCGGCCGCGTCGTAGGCAACGGCGGCCGGGTCGCCCCCCGAGGCGCCACCGACGAACTCCGCGCCGAGCCGATCGGCCCACAGTCGGAGCTGTTCCTGGGCGCCGCTCCGGAATGTATCCGTCGCCGCCAGCAACACGGTGTCACCGGCGGCGAGGGCGCGATGCGCCAGGCGAGCCGCCGTGGTCGTCTTCCCGGTTCCGTTGACGCCCACGAGCAGAACCACGCGCGGCGTCACGGTCTCCTCCGATTCCCTCGGGTCCGCGTCCGCTCCGGAGGCCCGCGCGAGCATGCCACGGATCTCTTCGCCGAGCAACTCCCGCACGTCGTCCTCTTTCTTCACGGTGCCGCGCCGGGCGGCGCGCTCCATCGCGTCGACGAGCTCGAGAGTGGCGTCGACCCCGAAATCGGCTTCCAGCAGCACGCGCTCGAGTCGCTCGATCGCATCCTCGTCGATGCCCTTCACGAGCACCGACACGTCGGTCAGCGAGACGTCGACGATCTTTTGCCAGAGCGACCTCTTCCGGCCCCCGCTGGCCGGGCGGAACCGGTCCGCCATGCATCCTCCCCCTCGGATGGTGTGTGCGTTCGGGGTAAGCGCGCCAGGTTCAGCGCAGGCCGATCCGACGGCGCCAGAACCACTCTCCGCACAACATTAGGGCGGCGAGCACGAAGGGCCACATGGCCCGCCCGCCGCCGGCGGGCGCGGCACCACCCGTCGCGGCGCCGACCAGGGCCGTGCCGACGAACCGCGCCTCCATTTCGCGATCCGGGCCTTCCGCTTCGAACGGCCGGCCGATCCGGAAAGACTCCCCGGCCGCCGTGCCTTCGGCCTCGTAGCGTAGCGAGCCCGCGGGAGCAGCAGGGCCCACGACCAGCGTATCGGGAGAGCTCAGGGTGTCGGCCCACACT
>Ga0210123_1001072_pt1 | contig 14801 bp, 10 predicted proteins | sample Muzzi_PWB_D2_FD_185535 | JGI IMG/M metagenome (GOLD analysis project Ga0210123, IMG submission 185535) | Wetland microbial communities from San Francisco Bay, California, USA, that impact long-term carbon sequestration - Muzzi_PWB_D2 (SPAdes) | ecosystem: Environmental > Aquatic > Marine >... | reverse complement strand
ACAAATATTTGGCTTTTGCAATTTTCTTTTTCCAGATCTTCAAGGTATTGGCAAAACAAAATCTCGAACAATTTTTGAATGGTATGGGAATATTGCTTGATGCGGGGATTCAGGTAAATGCGTTTCAGATTGAAGTCCTTGAGGCGTTTCAATGCAAGCGACACTTCGTCGCTGAAAGCGATGGATTGTTTTCCATGGCTTTGTTTGATGATGTCGGTCACCAGGTTATAAACGATGGTACCGTTTGTGTTGCCGAGCACCTTTTCAATATCCCGCGGCACGTCAGAGCGTTGAATCACATGGAGCCGGATGGCATCTTCCAGATCACGACCGATATAGGCCACCGTATCGGCCATGCGCACCACGCACCCCTCCAGCGTCATGGGCATCAAAGCAAAGGCGGGATCAGTTTTCTTCCTGGTCATCTCATCTGCGAGCGTATCGAAGTTTTTATCTTTACGGGGAGCCAATACCTGGTTATGAATTTCACCATCGTGGCACAAGATGCCGTCCAGCGTCTGCAGGCATAGATTCCATCCCCTGCCCTTGCGCTCAACACGATCAAGAAACTGAATACTTTGGACGTTGTGCATAAAATAGCCGATACCGGCCTGATAGCACAATTGGCTTAGAAAACGTTCGCCATCGTGACCAAAAGGGGTATGGCCGATATCATGCCCCAGGGCGATGGCTTCAATCAAATCCTCATTGAGTCCCAGGAAGCGTCCAATGGTGCGGGCAATTTTGGAAACCAACTGCACATGCAGCACACGGTGGGTAATGTGATCATTTTGAATCAAGTAGAACACCTGGGTTTTGTCAATGTAGCGCGTGTAAGCGCTTGAATGAAGTATGCGGTCGGTGTCCAGTGCAAAAGCCTGGCGATAGCCGTCCTGTAATCGTTTCTCCGGGTACCTCCGACGCGCGTGCGCGCTGAAGGCCGCGTGATCTGAATAGATGCGCATTTCTCTGCGATCCAATTCGAGCTTGCGTGTATCCAATATGCCGGTCACTTAGATGTCCCCCTGCCGAATCAGATCCGCCATCAGACCTTGATAGTCGATGCCGGCCAGTCGAAAACCCTCACGGCCATACTTCATATTGCCTTCCAAAACATAATACCTGCCCGCATGCCTGCAAATGTCGATCCCCACATCGTCCCACCGGCACGTACGGGCGGTAAGCAGCGCCAATTCAATGGCCTCATCCGGTACCGGCGAAAAATCCACTTGTCCCCCGGTGCCCAGATTGGTTCGATAGTCGCCGCCCATGGCGACCCGCCAGTACGCATGCACCACTTTGTCCCCGATAACGACGACGCGCAGATCACGTTCGATGGGCATATACTCCTGAATATATGCCGGGCCCGGTTGCTGGCAATACATCGCCAGGTCCTGGGCTGATCTTATCAGGTACACACCTCTCCCCAATGCCGATCCCCGGGGGACTTTGGCCATAAAAGGGAATTTAAATTGATCCAATATCGTGCTTTTCTGCCGCTTTCCATAGAATACCCTGGTTCTGGGATGATTGATGCCCGCCATGTTAAACAGTGCGGTCTGTTTGATTTTATCCTGGGCGTATTTATACGTATGGTAGCTGGGAAAGGTGGCTTTTCCGATGGTATCAAACAACTCGGCGTAAAAAGATGAGGGGTAATAAATCTTAGCGGCCTTGCAAATCAGCCGCCGCTCCTCTTCATTATAGTCGGAAAAATTCGGACGAACGCCCAAAGTCATTACTTGCGGACAATCACGCAGCCGCCCTTCAAATGCGATGACCGGTGCCATGGGATACGGTTTCCGTCATTCAATCGACACGGTTGCGATAATCTTTTCCACGATTTGAGCAACCGCAGCCATAAAAGCTGGGGCTGTTGTCGTCATCGACAAAGCTTTCCCGGCGTCGCAGGCCTTGACCACATTGGGATCAAACGGCAACGTCCCTAAAAACGGCAGCTTCATTTTCTCGGCTGTCACTTCGCCGCCGCCGCTTTTGAAGAGGGCCACGGATTTACCGCAGCATGGGCATTCAAAGGGCCCCATATTCTCAACCAGGCCCAGGGTTTCCATATTGATGACACGACAAAAATTAATGGATTTTCTCACATCCGACAAAGCCACATCCTGCGGTGTCGTTACGATCACGGCCTTGGCTTCAGGAATGGTCTGGGCCACGCTCAGCGGCTCATCCCCGGTCCCGGGCGGGGCATCGATGATTAAAAAATCGAGCTCACCCCACATCACATCTCCTACAAATTGTCGAATGACGCCGCTCTTGGCGGGTCCACGCCATATAACCGCCTGATCGGTATCCTTCATTAAAGACTGCATGGATACCACTTTAAGGTTGTCATGCACTTGTTTGGCCACCACTTTATTTTCCGCGCTGATATCCAACAGTCCTTTGACGCCCATTATCCCGGCCAATGAGGGGCCGTGAATATCCACATCCAATAATCCGACCTGATATCCCGTTAGTGCCAGCGTGACAGCCAATCCGGCGGAGACGCTTGATTTTCCAACGCCGCCTTTGCCGCTCATGACAATGAGTTTATGACGTATTTTGGCCAAAGTGCCGGTAATTTGCACATTCTGCCGGTCCGCGGCACCACTCTTTCCGCGACTGCCACCGCACCCTGATTTGTGTTGTTGATCTTCGGTCATTATGCTTGCTCCTCTTTTTTTGCTGGCATTAGCATTATCGGGCCATAACTTCAAGGCAAGGATCCCGAAAGCGCCCTTAATTTCCGAATGCTTTATTGGAACCACCGATCGATAAGCGCCATTACCCTCCCGGTGTGTGTGCCGGGCCAATAAACTTGCTGGCATTCGGAACATGTCATGAACCGGTCATGCTGGTGCCAAATATGCTCCGGTATGCGTCCAAGCAGGCTTTCTTTTTCCATCGGGATTAACTCTTGGTTACACCTGAGGCATCTCGACAAGGGCTGCAATGCGGCGCGTGAGATTTTGAAGTGCCGCATGACCTGACGTACCTGATCAACCGGCGCATTGGATTCAATGAAGAGGCATCGCTTCCGCCCAAGGGCTTGAAAAACCTTTTGGGTGCGGGTTAGAATCCAGCGGTTATCAACTTCTGAAATCCGTTTCAACCGCTGCGGATGAGGTGTCGACGCATCCATAAGGGTATCCAGACCGGCCAGACGCATCCATTTGGCCAATCTGCCCAAGGTGCTGTCGGTCAGATAGCGGGCCAGCCTCAAATTGATGGGAGCGGGATCCATGTTTAGTTGGTTGCCGAATGGAGCACGACTCAGGATCGGTTTCGCGACGCATCCAATACAAAAGTAGATTGTGGCACCTCAACGTTGGGCCAATACCGATCCACCGTCAATGTCAATCTCTGATCGGGCAAGGATTCGATCATCAATTTTGATGGAATGCGAAACGTTCCGACTTCTTCCCAGCCAAGCCATTCAATTTGATATAGCCGTTCGCCCTGACTGTCGAATACCTGCATGTTCATCATTTGCTGAGATTTTGAATCCACCGTGAGCCGGGCCACCCTGCCCCGCCATCTGTTTTTAAGCACGATGACCTCATTGTCTTTATCTACGGCCACCATCTGAGCGAACGTATAGGCCGGAAACGGTACCTTTCCGGCCAGCAAGCTCAAAAGATCTTCAATGCCGATGGGTACTTGGATCACGGATGCCAATGCCGTCCGTGACTGGCGAAATCGGTAATACTTATTGTCTCCATGGGAGCGTATAACGATATACTCTCCGTCTCCGGACAAACTGGTCAAGGGTATGCCGACAGTGTTCAATAATTCAACCCTCATTTTGTCCGGCTGTACCGCCGCAAAGGCAACGCGTCCGGACCGGGTTTGTCCTTCGGAGGTCATGCGAATATTGGCCAAACCTTTGAATTGCGTTAAACCATCATTGCGATGCGCAAGCCGAGCGATAATCAAACGCGCATTTTCATCTTCCGGAGTGGGGCCCGGTATTCCCGCACAGCTGTTCAACACAGCAATGATCATGGTGAGCAATATCGGCAGATAATATTTATGCAAGAATTCTCCCCTCGACGGTGGCAGGATTTTGAACGGTCTATCGATGCGTCAGGGTTCGGATTTTCTCTCTCAAGGCACTGCGATCCGTGGATTTCTTATTGAATGAGCGCTGATAAAAGCTAAGGGCTTTTTCTCTGCTGTCCATTCTTAGGTAGACGTCCCCCAGATGTTCGAGGATCACAGGGTCATCGGGCACAAGCTTTACAGCTTTGGTGAGCCACTCAAGCGCCTGGCTATAGTTCCCACGTTTGAAGTAAACCCATCCGAGACTGTCGGTGATGTAGCCGTCATTGGGTTTGATTTTGAGCGCCGATTGAATCAACATCTCGGCTTCATCCAGGTTGATACCCATATCAGCGTAAGTATATCCCAGGTAGTTCAAAGCCTCGGCATCGTTGGGCGTCAGACGCAGCACGTTCTTCATGGCGGCGATTGATTTCTCTTTACGCCCCATTTTGTCATAAACAACTCCGGTGCGAAAATGGAGCCGGCCATTTTTGGCATCCTTTTTAAGCCCTTCCCGCAAAGCCTCGAGCGCCTCTTCAAAACGCTCCAGTTCCTCATAGAAGGACCCCAGGTACAAATAGTAGTCGATATTATCCGGATCATGAAGGATGGCCGATTGAACCACTTTGATGGCACGGCCGATTTTTCCCAGATCGTGCAATATCATGGCGCTGTGAACCACGGCGTTGGTATAAAATCGCGATTTCGGCGCCACCTGGAGCAGTTGGCCCAGGGCATCCTCATCACGCTCCATGCCATTGAGCGCAATCCCTGCCATATAATGCAGGTCCGCGTTTTTTGGCGCAGTTTTCAGCATGCCGTCGAGCGCCCACATCGCTTCGGCGTAACGCTTTGTTTCCAGATAGATTTCAAACAAGGTTGAGATGATCTCAGGATGATTGTCAACCCGGAGTCCCATATCAGCCAGGATGGCCAAAGATTGATCCGGATGGTTCAAATAGTGTAAATGCGCAGCCAAACCCAAGGCGGCCTCATAATTGTCCGGATCGTTATCCAGGATAGCCTGATAGGCGATAGTAACCTTTTGGTGCTGATTTTGGGATTTGTATATTTTCAGCAACTCCAGGCGCGGTTCTTCCAACGATGGCTCCAGTTCCAGCGACCGGCTCAACGCCTTTTCCGCTTGCGCCAATTTGCCTTGCGCCGAAAGCGCCTTGCCATAGAAATAATAGGCGGCATAGGAATCGGGAAGATTGATGGTCATGCGCTGGAACACCCGCTCGGCGTTGTTCAAATCATTTTTGTTCCAATAGATGCGCCCCAACAACAAATAGATCCCCTGGTCTGAAGGTTGATTTCCCAGCACCTTCTCGTAAGCCGCCAAGGCTTTGTCCGGTTCATTCTGCTGCTCATAGATGCGCCCGGCCATGGTTAAGGCCTGGGTGTGATTCGGATCCTTGGCCAGCACCTGATGAATCAACGCCAGCGATTGTTGATCATCCTTTTTGATCAAAAGCAAATTGGCCATCTCAAGCTTGAGATAGATGGAATCCGGATCGTGTTGAATAGCCCGTTTGAGGTGCCAGATGGCTTCATTAATATCACCCTGCTTAAGCTTCATTTGTGCCGCTGTGAAATAATAATAAGCCGGTGCAACGTTCTTGTGCTCACCTGCAGGACCTGAAGGCAATGCGGCTGTGGGCGTCATTGCCTGACATCCGACGGCAAAAACGGAGATTACCACCAACAGGGTGTAACCTAAAATTTGAATCGGCCCCCGATAACAATTTTTAAAACGGTAAACATCCATAATAAAATAAACTCACGGACAATGAATATATTGGGTTACTTTTCGCTACCCGTCATCACCAGTATAAACATCGAAATCAGGAATTTCACTTTTAAAAAAATCCCGCATTTTCTTTATGACATTTTTTTCGATCTGCCGCACACGCTCCCTCGATATACTGTAACGGTCTCCGATCTCTTGCAGCGTCACCGGTGAATCGGAAAAGATGCGCTGATCAAAAATCTCAAGCTCGCGCTCGGTCATCTGCTTGCGGAACTCCGACACCTTATTATGCAGAAGGGCTTCAATCTCCTTTTTGGCAACGTGATCCTCTGCCGATGTCGAACCCTCACTGATAAACTCTATTCGGCCGGTATCGGATCCTTCTTTAACTGGTGAATCCAGAGATACATCCCAACCATCCAAACGCTGGTCCATATCGATAATCTCACGCTCAGATACGCCCAGCCGTTGGGAAAGCAATTTTGGTTTGGGATCGAACCCTTGTTCAATCAGCCGCTGTTTCTCTTTCTTGAGCTTAAAGAACAGCTTACGTTGACCTTGGGTTGTTCCGATCTTCACCAGGCGCCAGTTGTCCATGATAAATTTTAGAATATAGGCTTTTATCCAGAAAGAGGCATAATAGGAAAATTTAACGTTTTTATAGGGATCAAACTTTTTTACAGCCTGCATGAGGCCGATATTGCCTTCCTGAATCAAATCCAGAAGGTTTTGCATCCAAACCCTCTGAAATTCCAATGCTATCTTGACAACCAGTCGCAAATTGGAAGTCACCAGTTGATAAGCCGCATCCGGGTCCCCTTCTTCCTGGACCAATTTGCCCAGAGTCACTTCCTCTTCACGCGTCAACAGACGGTATTGGCTGATTTCAGACAGATACCGCTGCAAGGGGTCAAATTTTACAACCGATTTATCGGTGTGTCCGTTCGCATGGTTTGGGGTTCTATTTTTGATTTTGTTGCTGATCCCCTTGGCTCTTGATTTGGCAACACGCGGTTTTGCTTTCGTAACCATTTATTATATATGCTTTCATTCAAAGATTATCAGTTTAAAGGTCGCACGCTTATGGGCCGCAATTTTTATGGACATGCCCGGTGGTGCTGTGGTAATTGCCTTGCCTACATTCAATGCGCGCCTGTAGCTCAGATGGATAGAGCAACGGACTTCTAATCCGTAGGCCGGGGGTTCGAATCCCTCCAGGCGTGCCAATAACATCCTTTGGCATGATATCCAATCATTTCGTACCACCACGGCGTTATTGCCAAGACAGACAGCGTCGCTGAAAATCGCTAAAAACCAACATTGAATGACCAGCCTGGCAGGCTTAAAGCGTGCTCATGAAATTAGATCAAGATCAACGTTGAATACCCCGACAAGTAACGAAACCACTTAACAATACAATAAATTGCCGATCTATTCAATCTTAGTCGCAAATTATAACCAAACCTTAATATTTCTTGCCTATAACATGCTGGATGAAGGAGGACAATCATGCTTCGAAGCCCGTGGACGCTAATTATTGCCGTTGCTATGATGGCAAGCGTGCTGCATACCCACCGATCATTTGCTGCAGCCGGTGAAACCCTCACGGTCAAAGGCTATTATTTCGAAATATCGGCTGATCGCCTGGGGGGTGAGCTGCGTGTCAGGGGTGCCGTCAGCGGCGGTGTCTCTTGTAAAAAACTGATTATCGATCTCTATCTGCGTTCGGAAGAAGGCGATCGAGAGCATCTTGTGGCCATCGTCAATGACTACGGCAGCGTTGCCAGGTTCGATGTCAAAGAATCTCGCATTGGAAAGGGACGCCGCTGGAAAGTCTCCAAGTTAAAAGTCCGCGCTTATCAATAGGTGGGCCATCTGATGTCCTGCAAATAAGTACGTTATTAATGCATTATCTTCCCCCTTTCTATGTAGCCATCTGGCAGATCGGATGCTGTTTTGCGCCACAATTGAATTGACAATCTTTCCGCCACAATTATCTTAGTAACTGCTTTAAATCCCGGCGGTCGTCAAGGGGGACGACCGCCTTTCTCTGGAGGGGGGATGGGGTTGATGATGAAAAAGCCGATTATTGTGACCATTATCGGTCTGGTTATACTTGTGGGTCTCCTGGTGGGCATCAAAGGACTTCAAATCGAAGGGATGATCGCCCAGGGCAAGCAGTTTGTTCCACCGCCGGAAACCGTCACTTCAGCGACGGTGAAGGCCGATACATGGGAAACCTTATTAACATCGGTAGGCTCGCTGGATGCCGTCCAAGGTGTTACGGTGACCGCCGAGGTCAGCGGTAAAGTGGTTCGCATCGCCTTTGAGCCGGGCTCCAAGGCTTCGGCCGGCGATCTGCTGGTGCAGCAGGACATTGCCGCCGAGACCGCCCAGCTGCGGTCGGCGGAAGCAACGGCCAAACTGGCCCGCATCAATTTCGACCGCTATGAAAAACTGCTGCCTGAAAATGTCATTTCCCAGGCTGACTATGACAATGCCCAGGCGCAGCTCACCCAGGCTGTGGCACAGGTGGATAACATTCGGGCCGTCATCGCCAAAAAGACCATTCGGGCACCCTTTGCCGGACGCCTGGGGATCCGCATGATCAATCTTGGCCAAATCATTAACGATGGCCAGGCCATTGTGACCCTGCAGGCCCTGGACCCCATCTTCGTCAACTTCTTAATTCCCCAGCAGCAGCTCTCCCGCATCCGCCAGGATCTATCGGTCCGCGTGACATCGGATGCCCTGCCGGACCAGGTGATGGTCGGAAAAATTACGGCCATCAACCCCGAAGTGGATACCGCCACCCGCAACATCCGTGTGCAGGCCACCTTGTTAAATCCGGGGGAACATATGCGCCCGGGTATGTACGTCAACGTGGCCGTTGTTCTGCCGATGATAGCGGACGTGCTGACCATTCCGGCCACGGCAGTCCTTTATGCACCTTACAGTGACTCGGTTTTCTTGATTGAAGCGCAAAAAAGCGACGGCGACACCCCCGCAGGCAAAACGGTACGTCAGCAATTCGTACGCCTGGGAGAAAAGCGCGGCGACTTCATCGCCGTGACATCAGGACTCAAAGCCGACCAGACCATCGTCAGCACCGGCGTATTTAAATTGCGCAACGGTCAGGCCGTGGTGGTGGACAACAAGTTGGCACCGGAATTTAAGATCGCCCCTCAACCTGATGAAAGTTAACCCATGAAATTCACTGATATTTTCGTCCGCCGACCTGTGCTGGCGCTGGTGGTTAATTTGCTGATCATTATCGCCGGCCTGCAAGCCATCCGTTCCCTGAATGTTCGCCAGTATCCCCGCAGCGACAATGCGGTGGTCACTGTAACCACGGTTTATGTCGGTGCCAACGCCGATCTGGTGCGCGGATTCATCACCACCCCGCTGGAACGGGCCATCGCCGCCGCCGACGGCATCGACTACATCGAGTCCCAGAGTGCCCAGGGGCTTTCGACCATCAATGCACGCCTGAAGCTCAACTACGACGCCATTAAAGCACTCTCGGAGATCAGTTCCAAAGTGGATCAGGTGCGTGGTGACCTGCCGCCAGAAGCCGAAGTACCCATCATCAATGTTGAGTCGGCCGACAGCCGATTTGCTTCGGCCTATTTGAGTTTCACTTCCGACGTGCTCAAACAGAATGAGATCACCGATTACCTGGTGCGTATCGTTCAACCCCGGCTCTCTGCCCTGGAAGGCGTCCAACGCGCCGATGTGCTTGGTGCGCGCACCTTTGCCATGCGCATCTGGCTCAAACCCGACCGCATGGCGGCTTTCAATATCAGTCCGGTGCAGGTGCGCCAGGCGCTGGCGGCCAACAACTTCCTGGCGGCGGTGGGCCGCACCAAGGGCTCACTGATCCAGGTAAATTTGACCGCCAATACCGATCTGCGTTCGGTGCAGGAGTTTAAACGGCTGGTGGTAAAAAAGGAAAACGGGGCCATCGTCCGCCTGGAGGACATTGCCGATGTGGCCTTGGGAGCCGAAGATTATGACTCCGAGGTCCGCTTTTCAGGCCAGACAGCCGTCTTCATGGGGATCTGGCCGCTGCCCAATGCCAACTCTCTGGATGTCATCAAACGGGCTCGCACGGAAATGGCATCCATCTCGAAACAACTGCCCACCAGCCTGGAAGGCCGTATCGCTTATGACGGCACGGCTTATATTGACAACGCCATTCACGAAGTTGTCAAGACCTTGAGCGAAACCCTGCTGATTGTGGTCGTCATCATCTTCCTGTTCCTGGGATCCCTGCGTTCGGCGCTGATTCCGGTGGTTGCCATCCCGTTGTCTCTGATCGGCGCCGTCTTCCTCATGCAGGCCTTCGGATTCACCATCAATTTATTGACCTTGCTGGCCATCGTATTATCAGTGGGATTGGTGGTCGACGACGCCATCGTGGTGGTGGAAAACGTGGAACGCCATTTGAGTGAAGGCGAATCTCCCATGCAGGCGGCCTTGCTGGGCGCCCGGGAGCTTGTGGGCCCCCTGATCTCCATGACCGTTACCTTGGCAGCGGTCTATGCCCCCATCGGCTTGCAGGGCGGTCTGACCGGTTCTCTTTTTCGCGAGTTTGCCTTTACCCTGGCCGGCGCCGTGGCCATATCCGGCATCGTGGCCTTGACCCTGTCCCCCATGATGTCATCGCGCCTGCTCAAGGCGGGCATGACCGAGCGCGGGCTGGCCGGAAAAATCGAACGTGATTTCAAAAAACTGCGCAACTTTTATGGGCGATTACTGAACGCCACCCTTAATGCGCGGCCGGCCGTCTATATAGTATGGATCGCGGTGAGCATGCTGGTCATTCCCATGTATACCATGTCGGCCAAGGAGTTGGCCCCCAATGAAGACCAGGGTGTTATCTTCGGTATTCTCAATGCGGCCGCCGACTCCACCTTGGACCAGACCAGCAAATACGCCGCGGCCGTTAACGAAGCATTCCTGAGCGTTCCGGAAACAGCGTTCGTCTTTCAGATCACCAATCCCTCATTCGGATTCGGCGGCATGGTGACCAAGCCCTGGCAGGAACGCCAGCGCACCATTTTTCAGATCATGCCCGAGGTCCAGCAAAAGCTGCACAGTATTCCCGCCATCCAAATGTTTCCCGTATTACCGTCGGCCCTTCCAGGCGGCGATCAATTCCCGGTGAATTTTGTTCTGGCTTCAACGGCCGAGCCCGAACAGATCCTGAATTTCGCCAAGCAGATTCAGTTCGCGGCCATGAAGAGCGGCATGTTCGCCTTTCCGCCGGTCATCGACGTGAAGATCGACCAGCCACAGTCCGAAATTGTCATTGACCGCGATAAGGTGGCCGACATCGGCCTGAACCTTCAACAGGTGGGCGTCGACCTGGCTTCCATGGTGGGCGGCAATTTTGTCAACCGATTTAATATTGCCGGCCGCAGCTACAAAGTCATCCCTCAGATCCAACGCATGGACCGGCTCAACCCCGATCAGCTCCGCGATATTTACGTCACCGGCCCCGGCGGCCGCCTGGTGCCCCTGAGCACCATTGCCACCATTAAGAACAGCACCGTACCGCGTTCCCTCAACCGTTTTCAACAACTCAATGCGGTCAAAATCAGTGGTGTGGCCCTGCGGCCCCTTGACGAGGCCCTGGGTTTCCTGGAAGGCGAGGCGGCCAAAATCCTGCCTCAGGGTTATGTGCTGGATTATACCGGCGAGTCCCGCCAACTGCGCACCGAAGGCAATAAATTCATTCAGGCTTTCAGCCTGGCGGTGATCCTGATCTTCCTGGTACTGGCAGCCCAATTCAACAGTTTCCGCGATCCCTTCGTCATTCTGGCGGGATCGGTGCCATTGGCCATGTTCGGCGCCATGATCTTCACCTTCTTAAAAATGCCCGATCCCAATACACCATTCTGGACCCAGGGCTGGACCACCACCATGAACATATACTCCCAAGTGGGCCTGGTCACACTGGTGGGCCTGGTCTCCAAGAACGGGATATTGATCGTTGAATTTGCCAACAAACTTCAGGAACAAGGCCTTGCCAAACGGGAGGCCGTACATTCAGCCGCCATGACGCGGCTGCGGCCCATTTTGATGACCACCGGGGCTACCATTGCCGGGCACTTTCCGCTGACGTTGGTATCCGGTGCCGGTGCTGCGGCCCGTAACTCCATCGGACTGGTGCTGGTGGGCGGAATGGCCATCGGCTCGCTCTTCACCCTCTTTATCATTCCATCCATCTACATGCTGGTTGCCAAGGACCATTCCAAGGACCGGGTTTTGGAGGAGTCGCCAATCTTGGGGGAAATTACCGCCTGATTGTAAAAACCCAGTTTATCTTATCCTGAAGAAGCAAAGGCTGGCGCTAAAAACCGGGTTGGCGTGGCGGCCTTGCCATTTTATCGTCAGTCCACTTCCGCCAAGACTACGGTGATGTTGTCTTTGCCGCCGGCCTTTTTGGCGAGATCGATCAGGTGTTCGGATTTGAGTGCGAGATCACCGTTAAAGCTTAATACTTCAGTAATATCAAAATCTTCAACCAAGTCAGTTAAACCATCGCTGCAAAGAAGGAACAAATCCTTCGAATATACCGGCCCGCGGAGCGTATCCAGGGCTGGCGACGGCCTGACCCCCACGGCACGCAGGATCACATTGCGCATGCTGTGGGTGCGTGCCTGTTCTTCGGTGATCAGCCCCTGATCGATTTGATCCTGAACAAGAGAGTGATCCTTGGTCAATTGCTTGAGGATACCGCCTCTGAATCGATACGTCCGGCTGTCGCCCATGTGCCCAATGACAAAACCGGCGTCGGTGAAGGCCAACAGTTCAGCCGTACATCCCATACCTTCATGCTCCGGATGCTCGGTGACATGCGCCAGGATGCGATCATTGGCCTGGCGAAACGTCCTTTGGACACAAGTTAATATTTCCTGCTCCGATTGAGGTACGGGATTTGCAAATATCTCATCGGCAGTTTGTGCAAAGATGTGGCTGGCGGTCTCCCCTGCTGCCGCACCGCCCATGCCGTCGGCCACAAGGCAGTAACTGGAAATGGCATTAACCACAAAAGTATCTTCATTATTGGGCCTGATCAAACCCACATCGGATTTGCCGATGAACTCTATTTTAGGCATGTTCAAATGTCATTCTCATAAAATTTGACAGATCGGAAGCATCATATGAAATCTGCATCCGCGCTTTTAATTTGACTAGATCATCATGCAGTTGCAGCGCATTGGCGTACCGCGATGCCTTGTTCTTCTCCAGGCACTTCATGACAATATCATTTAATCCCCCCGGTATATCGGATCGCACATGATTCAAAGGCGTGATCGTCATTTCCGGGATGGTGCGAATGGCATCGATGTCGGATTTAAATTGATAGACGCGTGAAGCCGTGAGAATTTCGTAAAGGATGAGTCCCAGCGCATAGATATCGCACTGATGGTCAACAACCTGTCCCAAGGCCTGTTCCGGGGAAAGATAGCTTAATTTACCCTTTATCACACCAGCCCGGGTAAGGCTGGGTTCAGTATTGGCCTTGGAAATACCAAAATCGCTGATTTTTACCTCTCCCTGGTAAGATACCAGGATGTTTTGCGGACTGATATCCCGGTGGACGATACCCAATGGTTCGCCACTCTCATCATCCTTGCGAGTATGGGAATAATCCAGGCCAATGCTGATTTTTATCCCCAAAAACAAGGCCATGTTTATTGGCAGACCTGATTTGAGGCGGGCCATGATTTGCCCCAGATTGAGCCCATCGATGTATTCCATGGCGATAAAGTAAGCGTTTTGGATCTTACCAAAGTCAAAGATCTGAACGATGTTGGGATGTTGCAACAAGGCCGCCAGGCGCGCTTCCCGGATGAACATATTAATGAAGTCCTGGTTTTCCGCCAGATGCGGCAATACCCGCTTGACTGCCATGGCACGGCGAAAACCATCCTGGCGCAGATAGTCGGCTTTATAGAGCTCCGCCATGCCCCCCCGTGCGATCTTTTCCTTGAGACGGTATGGGCCAATTTCGGCGCCGTCCATGACGCTGACGATGGTTTCAGCTTCGGGCGGCTGCCGCTTTTTACGATAGACCATTGCGGTGCCTGCTCCGACAACCAGCGTGGAGATGATCAATATAAGCAATTTATAAATGCGGAGGCGGGTGGCAATGGCCTGGATTTTAGATCTCGGCATGGCAGTGACGACACGACCGATGCGAACACCGGAATAGGTGATGCTCCGCATAAAGACGATTGCCGCCTTACCGTCCGGGAGGTGACCGGTGGAGATCAGAACATCGCCGGCGTTTTTTATCCGTTTCTCAGCCAATATCGGCTCAAAGATGCGATTCAACTGCTCGGGATCCGAATGCGCCATCACCTTGTTTTGGTGATCCAATATCGCCGTCAGCAGCGCTTCATGTTCATCTGTAAACTCCGCTACTTTGCGGCTCAGTCCCAGCACCTCGGCTTCCAGCAGGATGGAACCGCTTTCCTCCGCCAACTGATCGACCGCTGCTGACGTTGCTATCAAGTATCTGTCCGTCTGTTCCTTGGAAACAATATTTAAAAGCAAAAACCCGCCGATGACCAAAATGCACCAGATAGCGGCCAGAATAGATAGGGATTTTTTATTGCGGCGCAGAAACTCAACACGATCGATCTTCTTGTTTATGGTAGAAAAGGTGCCTGTGGTCAGCTGTTTAAGCCACATCATGGTTGTTGATGCTTTCTGATTTGCGGTCATCGCCCGTACCCCGTTGATACGCTTGCAGCACGCGGGTGATCTTCAGTGTATCTTACGTTCGGCAACACCTGAACGGCCTTGAATACAACAGTCACATGCATCATTGCTCGCAATTGAAATAAACGAATTGATCTTCGCGATCCGGGTTTCCATTGATATCCTTTTGCATGGCTGTCCATGGTGAAGGCTTAATCGGCCAGTATTTGAGCAACATTAGCAATTTTTAGTATCATATCGAGCGTTTTGTCAACATGGTTCA